>Ga0247727_10008056_pt1 | contig 19728 bp, 17 predicted proteins | sample WisWelCaveWW1625_FD_202498 | JGI IMG/M metagenome (GOLD analysis project Ga0247727, IMG submission 202498) | Biofilm microbial communities from Wishing Well Cave, Virginia, United States - WW16-25 | ecosystem: Environmental > Aquatic > Deep subsurface > Groundwater > Cave microbial mat | place... | reverse complement strand
CAATTGCGCGGATGGAAATTTCATTATTTGCAGGATACCGTTTGCGAATCGGAAATTCCTGCCGACGTTGCCGGCTTGAAGTCGCAGCAATTTCGTTGGACCAAGGGCGCAATAGAGACGGCGAAGAAGATTCTTCCGAAAGTCTGGCGTTCCAAGTTGGCGCTGCGCGTCAAGCTGCAATCGACGATTCATTTGACCAACAATTTGGTTTTTCCGTTCATCCTCGTCGTCGCGCTGTTGAGCCTGCCGTTGGTGTTGATCAAGAACAGCGGGGAGGATCATGATTTATATTTTGCCATCAGCTCGATTTTCGTCGTTGCCTTCTTTGGCTCCTTTTTGATGTATCTAACCTCGCAGCGGGAAATCTATCCGGATTGGCGGCGCCGGCTGTGGTATTTCCCGATTTTCATGGCCGGCAGCATGGGGCTGTCGATTAGCAACACACGGGCGATTTTGTTGGGGCTGTTCAACCGTCGCAGCGAGTTTTTGCGGACGCCGAAATACAAGATTGAATCCGGCGGGGATCATTTTGTCGGCAAACGCTATCATCGCCGGGCTTACGCCTCGGGACTTCTCGAAGCGATGCTGATGCTGTACTGTTTTTGCACGATTGGCGTGGTGCTTTATTACGCGGAATATGCGGCCTTACCCTTTCAGATGCTGTTCTGCTTCGGCTACGGCTTTATTGCCGTGTTGTCGTTTAAACATTCGTTGTGGCCGCAAGCGCGCGAAGTTTTTTCCAAAGAGATTTTTTTCTGGAGCCGGGCGAAGAGCGTCTTGCAATCGAATTGAAAGATTCGGGAACAATGACTTCCCCAACACAAATTAAAGTTTTAAAGTCGAGGTGTCGGCTATGCAATATTCAATCGAGCTTGAGCAAGAGGAAGACGGCCGCTGGCGGGCGGAAGTAATGGATCTTCCGGGTGTGCTGGCTTGCGGGAAAACACGCCAGGAGGCAGTAGCTCGTGTTCAGGCCTTGGCGCTGCGAGTACTTGCTGAACGACTTGAGCAGGGTGAAAGCGCTTCTGCGAATTGAAAGGGCAATGAACAATGACTTCCTCACAAGCACAGTTTGTCGTGAACGCCAAGGGCAAGAAGACCGGCGTTCTTCTTTCATTTAAGCAATATCAGAAAATATTAGAAGACTTGCACGACTTGGCTGTCGTGGCGCAACGCCGAAACGAGGTACCGATTACACTAGTAGAATTGAAGAGGCGGTTGAAAAAGGATGGCCACTTATAATGTCACTCCAAAGCCGTCTGTTGAGAAGGATTTGCGGCCTTTGCCCAAGCCACTTGTTGCAAGAATTCTAAAACAAATCGAAAGCTTGAAAGATGAGCCTTTTCCACGCCAGTCAGTTAAATTGGAAGGCGGGGAAAAATTATATCGCATTCGAGTAGGTGATTATCGTATAGTTTACGGCGTTGATAAAGATGCAAAACAGGTGACGGTTCATTACGTTCGGCACCGTCGCGAAGTCTATAGGAAGCTTTGAAAAAATGCCTTTGTGCTTTTTATATTGCCCGCCGTTTATACCTATGCCGTGCAAGGATGCTGCGAGCCAGGAGGTTTATCTTTATGGCGCGAGTTGAAGGGAATGCCTTGGAATCTTTGCAAGTCTTATTGCAGCAAAATCCCGATTCGTTGACATTCGCGCACGTGGCCGATGCCCTGCTCAAAGAGGGCCGGCTGGAAGAAGCCACGCGCATCTGCGAAGAGGGCATTCGCCGGCATCCGTATTACGTGACCGGGCACATGGTGCTGGGCAAGTGCTATCTGCAACGAAGCCAATTCGATCAGGCCGAGAAGGAATTTAAGCGGGTGCTGTTGTTTGATCCCAAGCACCTCGCGGCAAATAAATATTTCGGCGATTTGATGCGCCAGATGGGCTGGGACAATACGTGCGAATCGAGTTACAAAAAAATTCTGCAGATCGATCCGCTCGACAAAAACGCCCGCGCCGTGCTCGATGAACTGTCGGGCAAAGCCGCCCAACGTGAACCGGAGTCGTTGTCTGTGCCGCCCCGTCGCGCGGTGGAAGATGTTCCGCCGCCGGTCAAGCCGGCGGAACCCCCGACGGTTTTTATTCCGCCATTTGCAAAAGAGCCTCCTACCGTGGTAACGCCGTTTGACGACCAAGAGTTTGTTTCTTCCACCGGCGTCGACGAGGAACGGCTCTTTGGCCCACCCCCGCCGGAAACGCCGGAGTTGCCGCCACCGCGGCTGCTTCAGCCGGTATCGACCAACCGTGAGATCGACGAGGACAAATTTGCTTCGATCCTCGATGATATTTTCCAGGATGAAGTGATTGACGATCGCGCCGAACGCCCGCCGCAGTTCGATGCCGCGCAAGACGATACCGAGCTTGATCGCGATTTTGGTTTTGGTGAGACGACCTTGAAACCGGGCGCGCGTTCCACGGAGCCGCCCCCGGCGCCTATTCGACCACCCGCACCGCCGGTGGATGATTTTGACGACGATATTCTTGCGCCACCCCTGCGAAAAGCGCCTGACCAACGTTCCGCCTACACGGCCAACGTCGACGATGAAGACATGGCCTCGACGCGCGGCGGCGGACGAAACGATTTTATGGATATCGAGGGCCTTGAGCCGGAGCCACTCGAAGAGCCTGCCTTGCAAACAGAGCCAACGACCCAGGTGATGCCGCCGCTAAGAAATTTCCGCTCCAGCGCCGTTCCGGAGCCGCCGTCTTCGACTCGTCCGACCGTGACCGGTGGAAGCCCACAAAGCCCCTTGGCGGGCCGCGACAAAATCGTGACTCCCACCCTGGGAGAAATTTATGCGGCGCAGGGGCAGTTTGCCAAAGCCATCAGCGTTTTTGAATTGCTGCTGCGCAAGGATCCCAATAACCGCGTCTATCGCGACAAGATCGAGTATTTGAGAAAGCGTTTGCAAGAGACGGAGAATGCTGGATAGGCTGACCCTCCTGCGACAATCCATCAGCGATTTGAACCTGACGGTTTTCCTGATCTCCTCCACGTCGCATCTACGCTACTTGTTCGGGTTTACCGGTTCAAACGGCATTGGTCTGATAACCTCAGGCCAATCATTTTTTGTAACCGACTGGCGTTATCGCGAACAAGCGAAGCAGGAAGTGCGCGACGCGGAAATTTTGGTGGCATTTCGCGATTTGTTCGGCGCCTTGAAAGAGCGCGGCCTGCTTTCGTCGAGCGAACGGCTGGGATTTGAATCCCATCACTTGAATTTTCGCATGTTCTCGCACTTGCGAAAAACCTTCCCCCACCTTCGTTTGGTCGCTACCGAGTACGTCGTCGAAAAAATCGCCGCGCGCAAATTTCCTGCAGAGATCGAATCCTTTCGTCGCGCTGCCGCCATATCCGCGCGGGTGTGGGACGAAGTGTTGCCGCTGCTCAAACCCGGCGTCAGAGAATCGGAGATCGCCGCGGAGATCGTTTACCGCGGCCGCCGGTTGGGCGCTGATCGCGAAGCCTTCGAGCCGATTGTGGCGAGCGGATGGCGAGCGGCATTGCCGCATGGCCTCAGCTCGCATAAACCTCTCGCCTCCGGCGAGATGGTGGTTATCGATTTTGGTTTCATCGTCGAGGGCTATCCTTCGGACATCACTCGCACCATCGCCGTTGGAAAACCAAGCCTGTCGCTTCGTAACGCTTACGATGCGGTGTATCATGCCAATCAATTGGCGCGCGAAACCATTCGCCCGGGTTACAAGGGGCTGGAATTGGACAAAGTGGTTCGCGATTATTTGATCTCTCAAGGCCTCGGCGAAGCGTTCAGTCATTCCCTCGGTCACGGTTTGAGCATCGAATTGCACTCGCTGCCTCGCCTCGGTCCCACCAGCGAGGATCTGATCCCGGCCGGCGCGGTCGTCACGCTGGAGCCCGGTGTTTACCTGGCTGGCGAGGGCGGCGTGCGCATCGAAGACGACGTGCTCGTCACCGAAACCGGCGGCGATACATTGACGGCTATCCCGCGAGAATTGATTTGTGTCGGCTAACCCGTCTCTCCGCGTCGGCAGCCGTGCCCCCGCGTCGAAGCCGGCGATATCCGTAGTTATCGTCACCTACCAGAATGCGGCAGAGATTGATGGCTGTCTGATGTCTCTGCATTATGCCAGTTCGTCCGCGTTGCAAATTCTGATGGCGGACAATGCTTCGACCGATGGCACCCCGGAGAGGTTGCATAACCTCGTTAGCAAGCTCTCGGTGCCCCATCGCGAGTTTGATTTAGCGTTGCACGCATCCAATCTGGGCTTCACTCGCGCGCTCAATCTCTTGCTGCAACGCGCCACGGGTGACTTCACGCTTTTTTTGAACCCCGATACTTCCGGCTGGCAACGCGGAGGACTCGATCAACTTGTTGCGCGCTTGCTGGCCTCGCCGGAGGTTGGCGTCGTGGCGCCGCAGTTGCTCAACGACGACGGCACGGTGCAGCCTTCTTGTCGTCGCTTTCCCACTCATCGCGATCTATTTTTTGAGCTGACCGGGCTTAGTGTATGGTTTCCGCATTCATCCTTTTTCAATGGTTGGAAAATGGGCGACTTCGATCACGCGACCGCCCGTAATGTCGATCAACCGCAAGGCGCCTGCTTGTTGGCGCGCCGCGAAGTCATCGAGCAGGTTGGTCTGTGGGATGAACGCTTCCCGATGTTCTTTAGCGATGTCGATTGGTGCCGGCGAGTGTGGCAAGCGGGTTGGCGCATTGGTTTTGTGCCGGAGGTCAAGATTGTGCATCATCAAGGGGTGAGCGTGCATCAGCGCCGGCCAGCGATGATCTGGACTTCTCATCGCTCGTTTTTCGATTATCTCTGCAAATATCACCGCGATTGGCGCCGCGGAGCTTTGAATGTTCTCTCGGGCGGCGCGTTGTTGATAGCGGCGATTTGCCGGATTGTAGCCCATTGTCTCATGCGAGGAATCAAGCGTAGCGGCAGGGGATAGCCCTCTATGGGAACGCTATTTGCAAGCCCAATACTAAAGAGGCTCGCGACACCTTTTTAAGGCTGCGCATTACGATGTTGTCGCTGGTATCATTAAAACTGATGTCGAATAGTAAAAAGAGAAATGATATGTTGACCAGTCTGAAGTTTGCGCATCGGAAGTGCGGGCCAGCTTTTGAAGGTAGGAATTGCCTAAATAAATTTGAAGCATTTGGGTATCACCGTCTCCTTGAATAAGATTTTACGGAAGAACCTTATCCTGTCAAGGCCTCATCATGAACCAGCACCTGCGCGCCGCCGGGGGAATTGTTTTTGTTATGTTCTTGCTCATTTCAAAAGTATGCGGCCAAACATTCACCCAACCGAATCACGCCGGCAATACTTTACTCGTCAAAGCTCGAACAAACACTCTGGGGAAAATTGCCGCCCAAGGCGCCGTCTTGTCGGCAATGTTAGAATTATCCGATTCAGGTGGAATGGCCGGCGTTGAAATCCAGACCTTGATTGACGCCGCGCTGCTTGAAAAGCTCGGCGCCGAAAGCTCGCCGTTTGCTAATATTTTTGTCGTCCGCCTTCCCGCAGAAACCGACATCCAAGATTGTCTTCGCCGAATTTCCGAGTCTCCTGACATCGAATATGTTCAGCTCAATCACGTGCTGCAAGTTGATCGCTTCAATTTCGCACCGCCCGGCGCACCACCCGACGATTCTCTTTTTGCGAATCAATATGCACTAAGCCTTTTGCGCGCCGCTCAGGCTTGGGAGATCACAACCGGCAGCGTTGATGTGCCCATCGCCGTGATTGATACCGGCGTGCAATCCGATCATCCCGATCTCATCAATGCCTTGTGGGTCAATCCGGGTGAGGATCTTAATATCGACGGTCGCGCCGACGCCAGCGACTTCAATGGAGCGGATGATGACGGCAATGGCTTCATCGACGACGTGATCGGATGGGATTTCACCGATGCGCCGAATTTTCCCGATGGCAGCGATTATTTGCAGCGCGACAATGATCCGAGCGATGAAAATGGGCACGGCACTTCTGTCGCCGGCATCATTGCCGCCACGGCTGACAACGGCATCGGCATCGCGGGATTGGCGTATGGCTGTAGAGTGATGAACTTGCGCGCCGGAACCAGCCAGGGATACCTCGAAGAAGATGATGTGGCTTCGGCGATTCTTTATGCGGTGGCGATGGGAGCGCGAGTGATCAACATGAGCTTTGGCGACGTGGTGGTGTCGCCCATGCTGCGTGATGTCATAGTCTTTGCGCACAGCCGCAATGTCGTCTTGGTGGCTTCGGCTGGAAATAGCTCGAGCCGTGTGCCGCATTACCCGAGCGGCTTCAGCGAAACCATTGCGGTTGGCGCGACGGATGAGCTTGATCGCTTGGCGGTTTTTTCGAACTACGGGGCGACCATTGATGTCGTCGCGCCTGGCGTGAACGTCTGGACGACGGCAATGAATAGTCGCTACCGATTATTCTCCGGCACCTCGGCTTCAGCGCCGTATGCCTCGGCCCTTGCCGGATTGATGATTTCGAATGAACCGGCACTTAATAATGAAACGTTGCGAAGTCGATTGCAAGCTTCTGCGAGAGATCTCGGCGATTCGGGATTTGATTCGTTCTTCGGCGCCGGCCGAATAGATGCCTGCACGGCGCTACAGATTCAATTTGCGGCGCGCGCGGAGATTCTCGCGCCAGTGATGGATGACGGGATTTCCGGTTCACGCGTAACGATTCACGGCACGGCTGGCGGCGCATTTATGAAAAGTTATGCGGTGGATTATGGCGTTGGAAGTAATCCTTTAGACTGGTTCCCAATTACCAATGTGCAGAACAAACAGGTGGTGCAAGATTCCTTGGGCGATTGGAATCTTGCCAATCTCCCCGATAGCGTCTACACGCTGCGTCTCGTCGTCAATAGTCATGATGAAACAAGTGTTCAGGATAAAATTCGTTTTTCTTTGGATCGCACGCCGCCGCGCATTTTGCAAGTAAGCGTGACGCCGATGATCGACGGCAATCGCCACAGTGTGCTTATCGAGTTTCGAACGGATGATGTGACGACGGCGAATCTTCTATGGCGACGCCGTGGCATCTTGGAATTTACCGAGCGCCGGCTTAATTATCTAACTACCACGCATCGCCTGAACCTTTCGCAATCCGAAGCCAATGGCGAAATAGAGTTTATGTTGCAGGTCACCAATCGCGCCGGGCTGCTCGGCAGTGATGACCATGGCGGTAACTTTTACGTTGTTGATCTGTCACAATCGGAAGTGGGCGGCGTTTCTTTTTCGGAAGGCATCACCAACTCCGGATATCCGCGCGCCGGCTTATTGCTGAATCGCGCGGCGGATTTCAACAGCAACGGCATGCCGGAAATTCTCATCTCGGAATATGAAGCCAATAACGCCATCGGCAATTTGAAGATTTACGAAGTTTTTGGCAACGGCGTTGACCTGGAGTTTCAAACCACCCATCGCGCCATCCCGCGCGACGTTGGCGACGGCGATGGCGATGGGCTCAAGGAGTTTCTTGCCGGCTTTGGCAGCGCCAGTTTTATTTATGAAGCCGAAAATCAACACGAAATGCCGTCGCGTTTGGCCTGGGTGGATACCAGCGGCTTTTGGGCGAGCCGTTATGCCGATCTCGATGGCAATGGCAAAACGGAGATTATCGGAAGAGCGCGCGATCGATGGACGATCCTTGAGAATGCCGGCGATGATGCTTATGTTTTTTCCGACTCCTTGCCGAATCCTACCTCCGGCAGCAACCTCACCGGCGTGCCGCATTGCGAGATTGCCGATTTTGACGGCGATGGCAAATTAGAAGCGCTCTTCGGCGACTACGATGGCGACATTTACATTTATGAACACGCGCCCGCGGGTGATGGATTTAGATCAACTTGGCAGGACAGCTTGCCACTGATCGATAGCATTGATTTCATTCGCGCCGGAGATTTTGACGGCGACGGTCGAATGGAATTTGCCGCCGGTTGCCATTCCGATCCCCGACTAAACAGCGAACACGAGTTTGACGGCCGGCATTGGCAATTTCGCATTTACAAGCCGATTGGCGACAATCAATTTTATATTGTTTGGGAACAGGCGTTTTTCGGATTTCAACCGCCGCAAGATTTTGATGCCGGTACTGGCGCCGGCGATATTGACGGTGACGGCGATGATGAGTTGTTTTTGAATTTATTTCCGGATGCCTACATCGTGCGGTGGAATGGCGCGACCTATGAAGTGGTCTGGCACTATCAACCGGCGCGTAGCAATACGACAGTCGTGTTGCCGGAAGTTGATCGAAAATTTCTATTTTCCGATGGCGACGTGGTGCGCGACTTCGCCAACGCTAACGTGGCCAATGGGCCACCGGCGCCGCTTGATTTCGATGCGCGCCCATTGGATACTTCCAGAGTGCTGTTGACTTGGCGCCAAGCCAGCGGCGCAGATATTTATCGACTTCAACGCCAGCGGGATGGTGAGAATTCATTTTCGCCAATTGGGGCGACAACCACGACGAGCTTCGTGGATACGACCGTGCAGCCTGGACAGTTTTATCAATATCGTATCGTTTCACTCAAGCTTGGCCCGCCGTTGATCTTTGGACCGGTTTCCCGAACCGTGGCCGCCCGTCCGGGTGCCCGCCCCGGCGTGCTTCGCGCCGACTACGTGGCGCCTTCGCACGTGGTCGTACTCTTCGACAAGCCCATGCACGATTCGATTCGCGATCCAGCGCGTTATCGAGTCCATCCGGCAGCGTCTGATATTCCAGAAAGCGTGGCCCTCGGTCGCGGCGGGACGGAGGCTGTGCTCACTTTTGTGCGCGGTGCGCTTCTACCTGGCGAATATGAGATCGTCGTGCAAGATATGATCGATGCCGATCGCATGCCGCTCGATACGCTGCGTAACCGCAGCCGGGTTGTCGTTCCTGAGCAAACGAAAAATTTTTACGTGGTGCGCGCCACGCTGGAGTCGCCCAAAACCATCGTGCTCCAATTTAATCGGCCGGTGCTCGAGGCCAGCGCCACAGACATCGGCAATTATCGTCTCAGCGAGCCTTTGACGCTTGAGCGGATTGAAATGGTAACCGGCACAAGCGATCAAGTGCGACTGTATCTCCGAGAAGGGATGATCGGCGCGCTCGGTCGCCGTTTTTCCGTCGAAGCGACGGGTGTTCGAAGTGCCGATGGGGCGCGCCTGCAAGCCGGCCTCGGCGATGTGGCGGGATTTGCATTTGCCGCCAAGAATTTAGAAAAAGTTTTTGCCTATCCGAATCCTTTTGTTTACGGCCGTGACGCAATGCTTACCTTTGCCGGTCTCACCTCGGAAGCCTCTGTCAAAGTTGTCGATCTCGAGGGTCGTTTGTTGAGAACGCTGGCGGAAGTCGACGGCGACGGCGGCGTAGATTGGGACGGTCGTGATCAACAGGGTCGCGTTTTGCCCTCAGGAATTTATTTTGCCTACGTGCAATCGCGAGACTTGCATACGGTCATTAAATTTGCTATCGTACATTGAGGGTTAGAATAAACCTTCGTGCCAAAGTGTAGAGAAAACTCAAAAAGTTCTCTGCTTAAAGAGAATTATGGGTTTATCATCCATAGAGTGCGATGATTTCAAGAACGCCCGGTTGCAGGTTCGTTGAACGAATATCATCCTTATGAATCGTCGCGTCGAGGGATGAAGTTTTTTGCGAAATCTTTAGGTCTTTGTGTGAGTTCTTTTCCGGGATCCCAGGGTGTTTGGAGGCCTTATGTTGGTAGCAGGTTTAACCGGCGGCATTGGCTGCGGCAAATCCGAAGTCCGCAAGCGCTTGCAGCAGGCCGGCCTCAGCGTCATCGATGCAGATAGGCTGGCAAAAGAGATAACGGAAAACAATCCGGCAGTGGCGGCGACGATTAAAAAAGAATTCGGTGACGACATTTATGATGCAGATGGGCATCTTCGCCGCAAAGCGCTGGCAGAAATCGTATTCAATAATCCGGCGCAACTGGCTGCATTGAACGCGATCATTCATCCGCGAGTGATAGCGACGGTGGAGCGCGATCTCGAAATGCGGCGCGAGGCCGGGGAGAAGATTGTCGTTGTCGAAGCGGCGCTGCATTACGAAGTCAATTGGAACGAAGCCATGGACGTGATGGTGGTGGTCTCGGCGCCCATGAACCAGCGCATTCCGCGTGTCATGCAACGCGACGGGGTGGATGAGGCGGCCGTCCATCGACGGATTGCCGCCCAACTGTCGATCGAAGAAAAAATCAAGCGCGCGGATTTTGTGATCGAGAATGACGGCGATCTGCAAGCGCTGGATAAGAAAGTTAAACAACTTCTTCAGTGGTTGCATACCAAAGTAGCAACTTGAGAATTGTTTGCAGTTCTACAAATTTTAAGATAAATGAAAATTCAGATTGATCCTCATGCGCTGGAACGTGCAGAGGAGCGCGGCGCGAATGAGACGGAGATCACCGATGTCATTAGTAATGGATTTTCTATCCCGGCTAAGTATGGTCGTATGGCAAAAGCCAAGGTCTATGAATTTCATTAAAAATGGAATGATAAGTACTATGAGCAGAAGAGAGTGGAAGTGATCTATGCAATCGAAGGTGATTTAATTGTGACGGTAACGGCCTATGTTTTCTATGGAAAATGGGAGTAAGAACTATGCAAATACTGTATGACGCGAAAACGGACCTGCTTTATTTTCGTCTGGATGACAGGAAGCAACAAATTGTTAACCGGCGGCTTTCTGACGATATTGTCTTTGACATAGGAGAAGATGAGAGAATTGTTGGCATTGAAATTCTCGATGCCTCGAAGCATCTCAACCTTGAGAGACTTTTACCTGTGAAATACGAACTATCAGCCGAATCCGTGTAAAACATTTTGTTGTCAAGAGTGAGGGGAATTTTTTTTCCTTAAAACCCGCGGAGAATAATGTGAGAAGAGTAAGCCGGGTTGCAGTATCATTTTTTTTTGTAATCGCTAAGACATCCGTCGTCTTATCCCAATCCCCGGAACAAAAGCTCGCGACCAAAGCTTCTGAAATTCACGCCAAAGTTCTTACTATTGACACCCACATCGATTGGCCGTCTCATCAGTTTCGCGACGAGAGCTTTATTCCCGGTGAGCGGCACGAACCGGGCAAACCAGGCAGCGGCCAGTGGGATTTGATTCGCATGAACGAAGGCGGCTTGGATGCTGTCTTTATGTCGATTTTTACTCCGCAAGGTTCGCGCACTGAGGAAGGTCATGCGAATGCCCAAGCGCGCGCTCTCAAGTTGATCGAGCTTACCCAAAAAATGGCGGTGGACAACCCCGACAAAGCCGAGATTGCCTTGACGCCCGACGATGCCTATCGCATCGAGAAAACCGGGAAGCGCGCCATCTTCATGGGCATGGAAAACGGCTATCCTCTCGGCACGGACATCAACAATGTGAAAATGTTTTACGATCAAGGCGTGCGCTACATCACACTCAGTCATACCAGGAACAACGAGATCTGCGATTCTTCAACCGATGAAAAGAAGGAATGGGATGGATTGAGCCTGTTTGGTGAGCGTGTCGTCAGAGAAATGAATCACCTCGGCATTTTGGTGGACATATCTCATGTTCATGACGAAGCGTTCTGGGACGTCATCGCGTTGACCAAAGCGCCGGTGATTGCTTCGCACTCCAGCGCGCGCTCTCTCTGCGATCATCCCCGCAACATGAACGACGAGATGCTGAAGGCCGTCAAGAAAAATGGCGGCGTGGTGCAGCTTTGCCTGCTGGGCGATTATATCAAAAAAATGCCGCCCAATCTCGAGCGGGAAGAGGCGTTGAAACCTTTCCAGGAAAAAATCGCCGCCAGACGCCGTGGTGAATTGAGTCAACAGGAAGCCGACAGCCTGCGCGGCATCTTGCAAGAAATCAACGCCAAGTATCCGCCCAACCGGCCGACACTGCAAGACGCAGTCGATCACATCGATCACCTGGCCAAAGTGATGGGCATTGATCATATCGGCATCGGCTCGGATTTTGACGGCGGCGGCGGATTGAACGGCATCAACGACGTTTCCGAGATGCCGAACCTCACCGCGGAATTAGTGAAGCGCGGCTACTCGGAGAAGGACATTCGTAAAATTTGGGGTGGGAATTTGATACGGGTATTCAAAGAAGTCATGCGTGTTGCTGAGAAGATACAACGAGAAAATACAACGTCAGAATGAGCAGAAGATGAGTTAGTCTATTTTCATGGGAATGGTGGCGTTTTGATTACGAAGATTGGCGGCGGTATCCGAGACAAAACGTAACTTTTTTGGTAAAATTCACGCGCATCAGTGACAATAAAGTGCGCAGGGAGCAGAATAATGAAGCCAAAACTGAAAAGGGATTTCTTAGTTGCACTGATGAACAATAAGAAGGATTTTAGCATTGCTCGCGAGCAGCATTGGTATCGTATTCCAGTTAAAACGAAACAAGTTCCTAAGAGTGTAATTGACAAGCACCTTAAGTGTAGCGCTTTTTATCACACAAAGGAATTTGGTCAAGATGCCCACTGTATTCGGTGGCATAGCGAAGTAAAAAATATTTCAATTGTCAGGCGAAAGGAACTGCTTCCTGAAATACCGAATGACCCCAAAGGGAATGATTTGTATTACAAAATTCAGTTTGGTGAACTTCAGGCACGGAAAGAACCGATAATCAGTCGTCGACCACGAAGAATTCTATTTATTCCGACAACACTTTGGCATTTTCAACAAGCAAAAGAGATCAACGAAGTGTTTTATGAAAGCCCGCTGGAGGAAGAGTTTTGGAAGGCATTGATGAGCGAAGAAATTGACGCTGAAAGGCAGTATCTTGTAGATGCGGAGGAGCAGACATTTTATTTGGATTTTGCTATATTTTGCAAAGCACGAAACATCGATATAGAATGTGATGGAGACAAGTTTCATTTAGATGAGAAAGACGTAAAACGCGACAAAAAGCGAGACAACATACTTGAGAGTTTTGGCTGGTCGGTATTACGTTTTACAACTGATGAAATCCAAAAGAATTTTAAGGAAGTAATCAAACGAGTTAAAATGACCATCAATCGGCTTGGCGGTTTACAAGATGTAATTGATCAAACGATGTTTCGATATTTGGATGACGCGTCGCGTCAGTTGAGATTGTTTTAAATCTAAAGTAAGGGCAACAGGAGCACACCATGCCAACCAAAATCACCATTAGCAATAACGGTCCCGTCCGTATCGAGGGAGATTTCGAAATATTCGATCAAGCCGGAAACAAATATGATTTGGCCGGTCGTGCGGCGATTTCGCTGTGTCGTTGCGGCAACAGCGCCAAGAAGCCTTTTTGTGATGGCTCGCATCGGTCGTGCAGCTTTCAATCGGAAGTCATCGCCTACAAGCTCGATCCACCGACAAAAGCTTAATACACGGATCGGCAACTGCGAGTGACCGGTCAGTTTTTTTGAAGCGCAAAGATTCCTGAGAATTCCCTGTGCTAATTCAGCACTGACTGGGCACTTTTTTAGAAGCAAAAAATAATTGGGATATATCTTGCGTGCACCGGCGGCATTTTTAGCGGTAGCCTTTTGTTTGGGCCTCGTTATCGCGCGTAAGCTGACGATTTCAATCTTTCTGGCCGCTGGACTTTTTGTCTTCGTGTTGCTCGTTGCCGCAGCGACATTCAGATTCTTTGCGGCGATAAGCGCGGCGCGGCAGCTTGCACTTTTCCTCGCTTGCATGTTCCTGGGTGTGCTGCGCTACGCCTTGGTGCAAATCGATTCTCCCGATGCCGTCCATCGTTTTGCAAATTCTGAAACTCCGGTGATTCTCAGCGGCGAGGTGATCAGCGCGCCATTGAAAGGCAGAATCTTCGAGCGTCGGGCATCAAAGACCACGCCGGCCTATGTAGACACGCTCTGGCGATGCACCCTCGAAGCGCGGGCCATTCGCTTGTCGACCGAGAAAAACTGGCAACCGGTAGTGGGCGCCGTACTCGCCAGCGGCACGCGTCTTGATAGCCTAGACATCGGCGGAAAAGTTATACTTAGTGGCGAGCTGGTGATCCCCGATGGTGAGCGCAATCCCGGCGAGTTCAACTATCGCGAATATCTGGCGGCGCAGGGCATCAATGCGCTGTTGCGCTGCCGCGATGCAAATGTCCTCTGGCAGCAAGCGGCTGACGGCTTCTCCTGGCGCAAACACCTGCAGCGCGTGCGCGAGTATGTCTCGCGGCAGATTCATCGATTTGCCTCCGGAGATGAGGCCGCTCTGATTCGCGGTTTGTTGTTGGGCGAGCGCGAAGACATTTCCGAAGAAGTTCGTGAAGCCTTCGTACTCACCGGATTGATCCACATTCTCGCGGTTTCCGGCTCGCACGTCGGTTTTGTTTTGCTCATCGTTCTGGCGCTCGGAGACGTTTTGAGAATGCCCAGGCCGGTGAAAACCCTATTCGCCAGCGGCGCGCTTATTTTCTTTGCGGCGCTCACCGGCTTCAACCCGCCGGTGACGCGCGCCACGATCATGGCGCTGATCTTTTTGAGCGGAAAATTCATCGAGCGCAACGGCGGCGTTTACAATATGCTGGCTTTGGCCGCTCTGATTATTTTGCTCGATGAGCCGCGACAACTGTATCAGCTTGGATTTCAGCTTTCTTTTGCAGCGGTTTTGGGGATGGCTTATCTGTATCAACCGATTCTGAATCTACTGCGCCGTCCATTTGCAGGGCTTGGCGACGGTGATCGTGTTCCGGAAGCGATTGGTCGCGCGGCGCACTCGATTGGAAGTTTGCTCGCTTTGACCATCGCTGCACAAATCGCCACCGCGCCAATCATCGCCCATACCTTTGGCCGTGTGCCGGCCCTGGCCATTTGGGGGAATCTGCCGATCATTCCCTTGGCTTTTTGGATAGTCGCCAGCGCCACGACGGCGTGCCTCATCATGCCCTTGTCGTCTTTTGGCGGTGCGGCCTTTGGCGCGGCGGCAGATTTCGGCGCTTCCGCGATGCTTGATTTCACGCGGTGGCTGGCGGATACGCCTGCTGCTTATGCCGATGGCATCTTGTTCACGCTGCCGGCTATCGTTCTTTTCACATTGGGCCTTGTAACCGTCGTCGAGTGGCGTTCGCCGTTGCGCCGGATGCTGCTGCCGTCCTTTTTGTTGATTGCAAACTTCATGATTTGGCAATCGGCATGGTCGGCCACGGAGAAATTGCGCGTGACTTTTTTCGACATTGGTCAGGGCGATGCGGCGCTGCTCGAATTTGCCGGCGGCAAAAAGTTGCTGATCGACGGTGGGCCGCGCCAGCCGGCTTTTGACGCGGGTAATCGCACCATCGTGCCGTTTCTAATGCGTCAGGGCATCCGTCATCTCGACGCCATCGTCGTCACGCATCCGCACAATGATCACGACGGCGGCGTGCCGGAAGTGTTGCGCCGCGTGCGCGTAGATACGGTTTTTCATTGTGGGATGGACGATGATCCAACGCAACAAAACTACTTTGAGCATATTATCGACAGCCTCAGGGTGCCGCATCGGGCGTTGCGCGCGGGAGAGCGATTACGACAGTTTGGATCGATAGAAATCCTGGTGCTGCATCCGCCGCGACATTCGATAATGCCCTCGTTGAACGACGCCTCGGTCGTCATGCGTATTTTATGTGGACGCGTCAGTTTTCTTTTTGCCGGAGACGCTGAAGCGTGGGCCGAGTCCCATCTTACTCGATTTGATTCAGTGTTAGACAGCGACGTTTTGAAAGTCGGGCATCACGGCAGCAGCACCTCCAGCTCGCCCGAGTTCATTGCTGAGATTACGCCGACATGGGCGGTGGTCTCGGTTGGGAAGCGCAATCGTTTCGATCATCCAAACCCAGAAGTCACCCAACGGCTGCGCTCCTCTGGCGCCCAAGTCGTTCGCCTCGATGAGAATGGGGCGGCGGTTTTCGCTACTGACGGGGAAAAACTTTGGCGGGAGAGGTAAAGTCTGGATGCTGGATACGTGTTGCATGAGCCTCCGGCATCGAGCAGCAAGCAACCAGCAATTATTTTCAGAAAGAATTCATCGATGAACAAACTCCGCGTCTGTGTTCTCTTCGGCGGGCGATCGGGCGAGCATGAAGTATCGATCGTTTCCGCCACCTCGGTAATGAGCGCTCTCGATCCGAATAAATATGAAATCATCCCGGTCGGCATCACCAAGTCGGGTCGTTGGATCGCCGGCAGCCAGGCGGTGCAGCTTTTGAAGAGCGGCGATGAGCCCCCACACTCGCTGGCGATGGTGTCGCCCGATCCCAATGAGCAGCGACTTGTTCCGTCTGTCCCGATGACTATCGACAAAAAAGAGCTACAGGCGCTCGACTCGAAAGTGGATGTCGTCATTCCGATTCTGCACGGAACTTTTGGCGAAGACGGCACGGTACAGGGCCTGCTGGAGCTGGCGAATCTTCCATATGTTGGCGCCGGCGTTCTGGGTTCAGCAATTTGCATGGACAAAGTCGTACAAAAGAATCTCTGCATACAAGCCGGCATTCCGGCGGTGGATTTCCTCTGGCTTCGGTATGAAGAGTGGCAGGCAAATCAGCGGGAAAGCTTTTTGGCAGCCGTGAATCCACGGCAACTGAGCAACATGAGCCGGGTGGAGATGTTGAGCACGATCGAACAGAAACTTGGGCTGCCGGTTTTTATAAAACCGGCAAACATGGGCTCGAGCGTCGGCATCAGCAAGGCACATAACCGCGATGAATTGACTTCGGCCATCGAAGAGGCGGCGAAGTACGATCACAAAATCCTCATCGAGGCAGCGGTTGTTGATCCGCGTGAAATTGAAGTCAGTGTGCTCGGCAACTTTCGTCCAAAGGCGTCGGTGCCTGGCGAGATTGTTCCCTCAAACGAGTTTTATGATTACGATGCGAAGTACGTCGATGGCGCATCGACCTCGTACATTCCCGCGCAACTGCCTCAAGAGATCGCAGACTCTATTCGCCAGGCTGCGATTCAAGGCTTTATCGTCTGCGAATGCGAAGGCATGGCGCGTGTTGACTTCTTGTTGGAACGTCGTACTGGGAAATTTTATTTGAACGAGATCAATACCATCCCCGGCTTTACGAGCATCAGCATGTACCCAAAATTATGGGAGGCCAGCGGCCTGTCTTACACTCAATTGCTCGACGAATTGATCCGGTTAGCCATCGAACGACATCAACGCCGGAGCAAGCTGCACACTTCTTATCAGCCAAAGAGCGAGTGGTACAGGTAGGGACGCGACATGTCGCGTCCCTACTCTGAACTTTGGAGATTAGTCTTATGCTGAAGAACAAAGTCATCATTATCGCCGGCGGCACCGGTGGCATCGGCTCGGTCACCGCCATCAAAGTGGCGCAGGCCGGCGCCAATGTCATCGTGCCCTACCGCCACCACGATGCAGCGGACCGGCTGCAACAACAAGCGGGGCTGCTCGCCAATCAATTCCTGATGGTAGAAAGCGACGGCAACAGCGTACAGTCGTTGGAGAAAGTTGTCGAAGCTGGTCTCCGAAAATTCGGACGCCTCGACGGACTGGCGAACCTCATCGGCGGCTTTGCCGGCGGCCGCGTCGACGAAACTGTCGAAACGTTGTGGCATGAGCAAATGCAAGCCAACTTGCATCAGGCCTTTTGCACGGCGCGCGCGGTTTTGCCGGTGATGCGCCAGCAAAAATACGGGCGCATGGTCTTCACCGCTTCGATTACCGCGCAGTCGCGCGCGCCGGGATTTGCGGCTTACATCGTTTCCAAGTCGGCGCTCATTGCGCTGGCGCAAATCATTGCCGCGGAGAACAAGCAGCACAACATTCTGGTGCACGTGCTGGCGCCGGGCATGGTAAATACGGATGCGAATCGCTCGACGATTTCCGGCGATTCGTCGAAGTGGGTGCAGCCGGAAGAAATTGCCAACCACGCCATTTATTTTCTCTCCGATCAGGTGCAGCACACCACTGGCAACGTCATCGAGATCCCGAGCTTCGAGTGAAACGCGGCGTGCCTTACAACGAAACCAAACAATCTGACCATTGTTAACTCGCTAATTAAGTTGAGCTTGGAATTTCGCTTGTTTAGCAACATACTCTAAAGTATCTTACTTTAGAGTATTTTTTAGTCGCTACGAAGCGAGGCTTGATATTTTCACCCGAAGGAGTTCTGTGTGAACTACCGCATCGAAACCGACAGCATGGGCGAGATGCAAGTACCGGCTGATCGGTATTATGGCGCACAAACCGCGCGGTCTTTGATTCATTTCAAGATCGGCGGCGAGCGCTTTCCGCGCGAGATGATTTGGGCGTTCGGGATTCTCAAAAAAGCCGCGGCGCTCGTCAATAAAGAGCTCGGACTCTTGCCGGCAGAAAAAGCCGACCTTATCGTCAATGCCGCCGACGAGGTCATCGAAGGAAAATTGGACGATCACTTTCCACTTGTGGTGTGGCAGACCGGCAGCGGCACGCAGACCAACATGAACGCCAACGAAGTGATCTCCAATCGCGCCATCGAAATGAGCGGCGGAAAAATGGGCAGCAAAAAGCCGATTCACCCGAACGATGACGTGAATAAAGCGCAATCGTCGAACGACACGTTTCCGACTGCCATGCACATCGCCGCGGTGCACGTCATTCATCGCCGCCTAATCCCCATGGCCGCCAAGCTGCGCGACACGCTGCTGCAAAAGTCGGGAGCGTTCAAAGACATCATCAAAATCGGCCGCACGCATTTGATGGATGCGGTGCCGCTGACGCTTGGCCAGGAATTTTCAGGATACGTTGCGCAACTTACTAACGGATTGAAACGCATTGAAACCATTCTCCCTCATCTTTACGAACTGGCGCTCGGCGGCACGGCGGTTGGCACCGGCTTAAACACCCACCCGCAATTTGCGGTAAAATCAGCAGTGAAAATTGCTGAGCTGACCGGCTACCCATTTGTTACGGCGAAAAACAAATTTGAGGCCTTGGCGGCGCATGATGCTATCGTTGCTGCCAGCGGTGTAATGAAAACTCTCGCCTGTTCGTTGATGAAAATTGCCAACGACATTCGTTGGCTGGCTTCGGGGCCGCGCAGCGGCATCGGCGAAATCGCCATCCCCGAAAACGAGCCGGGCAGCTCGATTATGCCGGGGAAAGTCAATCCCACCCAATCCGAGGCCATGACCATGGTCGCAGCGCAAGTCCTTGGCAACGACGTGGCGATCAACGTCGGCGGCGCTTCGGGAAATTTCGAGCTGAATGTCTTCAAGCCAATGATAATTCACAATCTTTTGCAATCGATTCGCCTCCTTGCGGATGCCTGCGAAAGCTTCAATGAGCATTGCGCCATCGGCATCGAGCCGCTCAAAGCCAACATCAAAAGCCATCTCGACCGCTCACTGATGTTGGTGACGGCCCTGAATCCTCACATTGGCTACGATAACGCCGCAAAAATTGCCAAGAAGGCGCACAAAGAAGGTTTGACCCTGCGCGAAGCGGCCATCGCGCTCGGCATTCTCACCGGTGACAAGTTCGATGAGATCGTGCGGCCGGAGAAGATGATCGGTCCGGAGGGGTGAGCGGAAAATGTTGGATTGATGGATTATTGGAGTGATGGAGATTTCTTGTTACACAGCACTACCAGAAGACCTTTCAGCCAATTCTAACAGATCGAGGAATTCACCGGGCGCAAGAATTTTGATGCCATGAAATTTACCCAAATTCCGCAAAGGGCGATCCCCGCTAACAACGTAAGTGCTGTTCGATTCGACAAGGGCTTTCACCGTTCAAAGTCCTTCGCGCG
>Ga0247727_10008055_pt1 | contig 19729 bp, 8 predicted proteins | sample WisWelCaveWW1625_FD_202498 | JGI IMG/M metagenome (GOLD analysis project Ga0247727, IMG submission 202498) | Biofilm microbial communities from Wishing Well Cave, Virginia, United States - WW16-25 | ecosystem: Environmental > Aquatic > Deep subsurface > Groundwater > Cave microbial mat | place... | reverse complement strand
CTTCCGCTCTTCGCCTTGCGTTTCTCACCCTTCGCCCGACATCTTCAGCATCCACTACTTCGCAGTTTGTTGCAGCCCGGCTTGCACCGGCAACGTCAAGCTGGTGGTTGTATAAACCGGCAGCCCCCAAATCAACCCCGACGGCAACACCGGCAAATTGATATTGGCGAATTGCGTGTTATTGCGATTCACAAAAGTCATCACTTGAAAGCTATTGCCCACCGCGGGCGTGAAGTTGTTCAAGCTTACGTTGAGATCGCCGGCAAGCGTGGTGATGCCTGCGGTTGTGCGATGCTGGCCAAAATCGGCGATGCCATTAATGGTGATGCCGATATTGCTCGACGAGGTTTGTTGGGTATAGCCATTCGAAAAACTGAGAATCCCGGTTCTAATATCCGTCGTGCCGCTGTTGTTGAAAGTGACGTCCAGCGTGGTCGTGAGCGTGCCAATGGACTTGATGACGGAACCCACATTATTGAAAGCTGTCCGTGTGCCACCCAAAACAGCGCCGTTGAAAGAGGCATTGACCTGAATATCAAAGGTGCCGCCCGCTAAATTATTGAAGACTGCGCTTTCACCGCCGAAAATAGCCCCCGTACCCGCCCAGGTCGCTGTGCCGGAATTATTGATCGTCGCGCCGCCTCGGAAGTTTTTGCTGCTGCTGCTCGTGATGCTTAAGTTGCCGGCGTTGGTCAGGATTCCTGTGCCGGTAATTGTGCCAGTGTTCCAAGTGAAGCCTTGACCGGGGAAATTTAGGGTAGCTCCGGCCGGGTCGATTTGGAAAGTTACGAAATCGACAATGCCATCTATGGCACCAGTGAAACTCCCTGAGAAGACGTGAGGTGTGCCACTGAAATTCAGATTCGCCCCGGTGGCAACGGTAAATACACCTCCGGTTTTGTTGCCGCCGGCAGAGAGCGTCAACCCTCCGGTTTGCACGTCAATCGTGCCATTCGTATTGTTGAAGGTGACATCCAACGTGGTCGTGAGCGTGCCCGCCGACTTGATGACAGAACCCACATTATTGAAAGCTGTCCGTATGCCACCTAAAACAGCGCCGTTGAAAGAGGCGTTGACCTGAATATCAAAGGTGCCGCCCGCTAAATTATTGAAGACTGCGCCTTCACCGCCTTGAATATTTCCCGTGCCCGTCCAGCTCACTGTGCCGGAATTATCGATCGCAGCCCCACCTCGGAAGTTTTTGGTCGTGGCGCCCGTAATGCTGAAGTTGCCAGTGTTGGTCAGGATGCCTGAGCCTAAAATTGTTCCACTGTTCCAAGTGAAGCCTTGACCGGGAAAATTCAAAGTTACCCCAGCCGGGTCAATTTGGAAAGTTCCGAAATCGACAATGCCATCTATCGCGCCGGAGAAACTGCCTGAGAAGACATGCGTGCCGCTGAAATTTAGATTCGCTCCAGTGGCAACGGTAAAAGTACCTCCGGCTTTATTACCGCCAGCAGAGAGAGTTAGTATCCCAGTTTGCACGTTAATGTTGCCATTAGCATTATTGAAGGTGACCTCTAGTGTGGCCGTACTGGCGCCAGCCGATTTGATGACCGAACCCACATTATTAAAAACCGTCCGAGTACCACCAATACCATCGCCATCAAAAAACGCATCGACCCGAATATCGAAGGTGCCGCTCGCTAAATTGTTGAAGCCTGTTCTTTCACCGCCAAAAATAGTGCCCGTGCCCGTCCATGTCACTGTACCCGAGTTGTTGATAGTCGCACCACTCCGAAAGATTTTGTTACTAAATGGGCCTGTCATGTTGAAGTTGCCGGTGTTAGTGAGGGCGCCGGGGCCGGAAATGGTCCCACTAGACCATTGAAAGCCTCCACCCGTAAAGTTGAACGTGGCAACGACGGTGGTATCGATTTGTAGCGTGCCGCCGGAGAGTTGAATGGAGCCAACTCCTGAGCCGGAATAATTGCCGGAGAATTTATGCGTGCCGCCGCTGAGATTGAGAGCGCCGCTGGTTACATTGAGGGTTCCTCTTGTATAAACAAAATTTCCTGAGCTTAGATTCAGATTGGCCGTATCTGCCACCGTGAAAGTACCGCCAGTGTTGTTGCCGCCGGCCGTGAGCGCCAGCGTTCCGATTTGTGCTTCAATGGTGCCATTATTGTTGTTGAAGGTCACCTCCAATGTGCTCGTGCTGGTGCCAGCCGATTTGACGATTCTGCCTGCATTAATGAAAACCGTCCGAGTACCACCAATACCATCGCCATCAAAAAACGCATCGACCCGAATATCGAAGGTGCCGCTCGCTAAATTGTTGAAGCCTGTTCTTTCACCGCCAAAAATAGTGCCCGTGCCCGTCCATGTCACTGTACCCGAGTTGTTGATAGTCGCACCACTCCGAAAGATTTTGTTACTAAATGGGCCTGTCATGTTGAAGTTGCCGGTGTTAGTGAGGGCGCCGGGGCCGGAAATGGTCCCACTAGACCATTGAAAGCCTCCACCCGTAAAGTTGAACGTGGCAACGACGGTGGTATCGATTTGTAGCGTGCCGCCGGAGAGTTGAATGGAGCCAACTCCTGAGCCGGAATAATTGCCGGAGAATTTATGCGTGCCGCCGCTGAGATTGAGAGCGCCGCTGGTTACATTGAGGGTTCCTCTTGTATAAACAAAATTTCCTGAGCTTAGATTCAGATTGGCCGTATCTGCCACCGTGAAAGTACCGCCAGTGTTGTTGCCGCCGGCCGTGAGCGCCAGCGTTCCGATTTGTGCTTCAATGGTGCCATTATTGTTGTTGAAGGTCACCTCCAATGTGCTCGTGCTGGTGCCAGCCGATTTGACGATTCGGCCTGCATTAATGAAAACCGTCCGATTACCACCAATACCATCGCCATCGAAAAAGGCATTGTCCCGGATATCAAAAGTGCCGCCAGCTTGGTTATTAAAGACCGATCCTTCACCGCCGAAAATCGTGCCCGTGCTAGTCCAAGTCACTGTACCCGAGTTGTTGATAGTCGCACCGCCCCTGAGGATTTTGTTACTGAAGGGGCCTGTCATATTGAAGTTGCCAGTGTTAGTGAGGGCGCCGGGGCCGGAGATGGTCCCACTAGACCATTGAAAGCCTCCACCCGTAAAATTGAACGTGGCCCCATTCGCATTGATTTGGATCGTGCCGGTGAGTTGAATAAGCCCTGTGCCTGAACCAGAGTATGCACCCGAAAAGACATGAGTAACTACATTGAAAAGTAAACTGGCCCCACTAGCAACTGTAAAAATACCACCTGTGCTGGTGCCTCCAGAGAACAGATTCAATGTGCCGGTGAGCATATCAACTGTCCCGCTATTATTATTGAAACGCGGACCATTGAATGTGGTGATGCCGGTTGTACCAGTTTTGCGCAGCGTGCCCATATTATTGAAGGACCCGTTACCGAAAATGTTTCCATCACTCCCAATGACGAAAATGCCGCCAACCTGATTGTTGAAGCTCGATCCACTCGAAATGTTGAAATTGCCCGCACCGCTCACCGTGTTCGTGCCAAAGTTGTTGATCGTGCGGTTCGAGAATTTGGCGGTAGCTGTACTGAGATCCATTAAACCGCTGGCCGCGACATTCGTCGAGCCGCCGGCAGCCATGGTTCCGCCCGACCAAATCAGCGCTCCAAAGATGGTCAGAGCGCCATTGCCTGCCAGCGTGCCGCCGCTGAAGGTGAAAATACTCGTCATCTCGGATGAGTCCGAAACCGCGAACGAGCCGCCGGAAAGCGTGAAGCTTTCATCACAGAGCAGGCTTTTGATCGTAGTCGTTGTAGAATTGGTCACGGTAATGTTGCCCGGCACGCCGATGAAAACATTGTCGTTCGCGGCCGGCACTGCATTCGTGCTCCATTTGGTGGCATCGTTCCATGCGCCATTGACCGCATCTTTCCAATACACATAGTTGATCACCGGCTTGATGACGATGATGCCCGCATCCGTAATGCCGCCTTGAATGAGCCGCAGATTGCCGGTGAGGCCGAGCAGCAATTGATTATTGACCATATTGTATGCGCGCGCCTTCAATGAGCCGAGCGGCGCATAGATGCCGGAAAAAGAGAACTTGCCCGTCGTATCCGTGACAATGGTCTCGCCGAAGCCGGGCACAACCACCGTCGCTCCAATTGCCGCTGCGCCACTCTCAAGCTGAACGAGGCCTTCCACCGTAGTCAGCAAGTTCGCGGGCGCAACGGTAATGCGCGTCACTGCGGTCGCGCCTTCATTATTCACGGTGATGAGCGCGGTACCGATGCCATTGGCCGTGACCCGGCCTTGCAAATCGACGCTCGCCACGCTGGGATTGCTCGAGGTATACGAACTGCCGAAGCCGCGCGCCGTCACGTTTTTTTGCGTGCTGTCGGAGAGCACAGCCGTGACGCGTATCTGCGTCGTGTCGTTGATCTGGCTCAACGTCGCGTTATCGGCAACGGCAATGATCGCGGCCGTGGTGGGAAAGGGTGTGTTGCGCCACACAAAATCCAACTCGCTGAGCACGATGCTCTCGCGATTGCGCACTTGATAAAACACCGAGCGGCCATAGCGTGTCACTCCGGCCTTCGTGCAAATGGCGTAAAGCCGCACAAAGTTATTGCCCGCGGGAATGTTGCGGAGACGGAATTCGCCGCCAAACCCGACTTGCACGATTTGGTTGTTGACGAGCACCTTGCAAGTCTCGTCAAGCTGCGCGCGGGCCGGGGCAACGGCGAGAACCAATTGCATCGCCAATGCCAGCGCGGCCATTTGAAACATTCTTTTCGTGAGACGATTTTTCATCATAGAGCAACCCCTTGCTTTGGGGTTATATTCATCATTGCTGACATGGCGCCGAATACAGAAGGCGCCGCTTAGTTTACTTTGAATAAAACCGAGGGCGAATACGGGCCAGGTCCACAAGAACTTTCACTCTTCACCTTCCAACGAAGATCGATACCTCTCGGCAGAGGTGAAGCTGGCGTGAATGCCGTTCCGGTTATATTCGTTTGGCGCAAAACCACGGATTCGTCGCTCACTTTGAGCACGTAGAGAGTGTATGAGTTGGCGCCGGGTACGGCACTCCATGAAAAACTAGGGCTGGTGTTACTTATGCTTTCCGACGGCCCGCCCGGATTAGGCGCTGCAGTAGGCGGACAGGGCGGTGGAGCTTGACCAATTATAAATGAGATTGAAGGCGAATATGGTCCAGGCCCACAAGCGCTCTCGCTCTTCACTTTCCAGCGCAAATCAATCCCCACCGGCAGCGGAGAACTCGGAGTGAATGACAAACCAGCGAGATTGGTTTGGCGCAGCACCACGGATTCATCACTCATTTTGATGATGTAAAGAGTATAGGAACCGGCTCCCGGTATTGCGGCCCAAAAAAAAGTGGGTGTGGTACTGCTGAGGTTTCCTGACGGCGCGCTCGTTTCCGGCGATGCAACCGGCGGGCAAGGTGTCACTTCATCGATCCGAAAAGCGACGGAGGGCGAATATGGACCCGAGCCGCAGGAACTTTCGCTCTTCACTTTCCAACGCAGATCAACGCCTTTAGGCAGAGGCGAAGCCGGCGCAAAGGAAGTTCCTAATATATCCGTTTGGCGCAGAACCACGGATTCGTCGCCGGCCTTGAGCACGTAAAGCGTGTAAGAAATCGCTCCAGACACCGCGCCCCATGCGAAAGCGGGTGTTGCGTTGATGATAGTTCCGGAGGGTCCGCTGGGAGCAGGCGACACTGTCGGCGGGCAAGGCGCACCACGATCAACCATGATTGAGACATTGGGCGTCTCCTCGCCAAACCAACCCGTTCCCTCGTTGAACATACGCCATTGAAAACCATACATGCCGAGTGTGGCGGGCGCCGTGACTTCGAAATTGAATGTCTTGGTTTGTCCCGGAGCAATGGCTTCCGCTACCGCGAGTTCGAGCCGGTTGTTGCCGGTCCAAATGGAATTATCCTCCGGGTTATTTGTGCCCAGCTTGAAGCCCGAGGTTTGCGTCCAGGTTTTGGTGCCGCTATTCTTTACTGTGATCGAAACACTGGCTTTTTCACCGGGTTTCAATTGATTGGGCACTGATTGAGATATGTATTCGGAGTAAAGTGGTGTGTTTTGAATCGGTGCGGGGGCATATAGTTCGAATTTTTCTTCGATCGGACCAGTGCATTTGCATTTTACCGTGTCAACCACCACACGCCCTCCTATCAAGAGAGTGACTACACATAATGTATCCGGACTGCCGCCACAGAAATCTTTTCCAGACCACATTCTCTCCCCCGGGAAACCCAAAGGCCCCAAATCACGATGGCGAGGTGCATTAGACTCGCCGGCGTTGAATCCCACCCAAGCATTGACATTCCCTAACGTGAAGTCAAGGCCACAGTTCTCGTGGCCTCCCAGAATATGCCCGTCGCATGTGGGTTCATCTAAATAGTTGCCATGCTTATTCTCGGAGGCCACGATTACATCATTTTTGCCCACAGGATTGACTGAAAAGCCGTAATTGCATTGGGAAGCGAAATAACCTACCTTTTCCTTGTTAAACGGGGTGCCTTCGTGCGCCCAGGTTTGTATCGCCACAATCCCATATCCATACTCGCAAGCAGGATTTCGCCCGAGCGTAATCGCGAATGGCTCCACATCGCCGCGGTGTCCAAAGATAGGCGTTGGAAAAGGTATGGGAAAATTAATACGTTCGCCGCCATCCTTGGCATAAAGCAGCGCATAAGTGATAGCGAGGTAATCGCGGTTTAACGGGTGCGGTCGAACGCGAAACACCAGTCGGCCAGGCGAATTGGGTCCGTACTGGCCGTTGCCTCCTGGCCAAGTATTGTCTTCACCGCGATCATACCAAATCGTCGGAAAGAAAGCCCGCGCGAACTCCAATTCACGATTCTGCGGCATGCCATCGCCGTCGAGGTCATCGGTGCTGGATTCTTCTGCAGAAGCCGGCCATAAGCCGGGGCGAACCGGGAAATTGGGACCGCTTGGCGGTGGTTCCACTCCGCCCGATGTGACAGAGATCGCCACGAATCGCGAAAGATCACCGAACCAGCCGACCCCATCTTGTACCATGCGCCATTGAAAGTTGTAAATGCCGGGCATGTTGGGCGCGGTAATGTCGAAAGTGAAGGTCTTGGAATCGCCGGGCTTGACAGCTTCGTTTTCGGCAAAATAAACGCGCGTGTAGCCCGTCCAGAGCGTGTTGTCCGGCGGGCTTTGTGAGCCGAGCTTGTAATCACCGGTGCCCGACCAAGTCGAGGTGCCGATGTTCTTCATCGTGATAGACACCGTTTTCTTTTCACCGGGCCGCAGAACCGCTGACACGGACTGGGAGATAAATTGCGCGCTGTTGGCCGGCGGATCAACTTTGATCCGGATCGTAGGTGTGTAATCGCCGAACCATGCAACACCATCTTGCACCATGCGCCATTGAAAATTGTAAGTGCCGAGTGTGGTCGGCGCTGTGATGTTGAAAGTGAAGGTTTTGGAGTCGCCCGGTTTTATTGCTTCGTTCTCCGAGAGATAGAGGCGCGTGCTGCCTGTCCACAGCGTGTTGTCCGGCGGATTCTGCGTGCCGAGCTTGTATTCGCCGCCACCAGTCCACGTTGTGCTGCCGGTATTTTTCATGGTGATGGCGACACTTCTGATTTCGCCCGGCAGCATACCGAAGATGTCCGATTGTGAAATGAATTGCGCGTTGTTGTTCGGCGCTTCGACCGTGATTTTGGCATTGAGTGTGTTCGCGCCAAACCATTCCACGCCGTCTTGCACCATGCGCCACTGAAAATTATAGGCACCGGGAGTGTTCGGAGCGGTGATATCGAAGGCAAACGTTTTGGATTCACCCGGCTTGATGGCCTCAGTGGGTGAAAGATAGACTCGTGTGCTACCCGTCCAAAGAATGTTGTCTGGCGGATTTTGCGTACCCAGCTTGTATTCTCCGGCCTGCGTCCACGTGGTCGTGCCGGTGTTTTTCATCGTAATCGAAACGCTGCGCTTCTCGCCCCGTTGCAAAGTGGCGGGCATCGATTGAGAAACGAACAGAGCGCCGTTGGTCGGAGCTTTCACCGTAATTTGCACGTTGGGTGTGATCGTCCCAAACCATCCCACCCCGTCTTGCACTATGCGCCATTGAAAATTGTAAGTTCCCGGCTTGGCCGGCGCGGTAATATTGAAGCTGAACGTCTTCGCTTCTCCGGTTTTAACGGCGTCGAAAGCGGAGAGATAAACGCGCGTGCCGCCGAGCCAAAGCGTATTGTCTTGCGGGTTCTGCGTTCCAAGCTTGTAATCACCCGCTTGCGTCCAAGTCGTGAGACCGGCGTTTTTCATCGTAATCGAAACGTTTCTCGTCTCGCCCGGCTGCAAGCTGGTGGGCACCGACTGAGAAACGAACTGGGCGCCGTTCGTCGGGGCCTGCGGAGTTGCTTGTACAAATTGGATTGTTGAGGCTGCGAAGAGCGCCAGCAACAAACCCATGAATGCGCTTGCTTTCTTCACGATACCCTCCTCGATCTTTCTGAATCGAAACTCTTGGTGGCTATTATGATCCGTAGACATCATCGTCGTTACCCTAGATTTGGATTTGCCTTGAGAACGCCGTAGGCGTGATATGTTTATAGATCAATGTCAACCTGCAATCCCCAACGCCGGAGGCGTGACATGTTTATAGATTCATGCCAACCCCGCCACAACAAAACGCCGTCGGCGTGGCATATTGGAAATCTCACGTCTCTTCAATCCATTCAAACAAATATTTCTCATCGTATTCCATCGCGAATTTCTGCAACATCTCGAGGTATTCTTCTTTGAACGTTTTCTTCGCGTGATGCTTTTCTTGATTGCGAATATATTTGACCACTACATTGATTTGGGAATGCCCATACGAAAACGCGCCGAATCCCTTCTGCCAATTGAAATGCCCGCGCACCCATTTCTTCTCGTTGATGAAGGTCGATGAATTGTTTTTGATATCGCGCACCAAATCGGACAACACGGCGGTCGGTTTCATGCCGATAAAAACGTGCGCGTGATCCCGCAAAGCGGGGTTGATGGCGATGATTTATGGTTGATTTGGTCGTCGCGGCGTATAATCACCACCCGGCAGCTGTTTTGGCGGCGGTCCTGGATACTTTTCTAAGATTTCCTCTATTTTCCTCCTGAACCAACTCCATTCTTCAGGTGGCGGCGTTTTATAAGCATCCAAGATTTCGTCCACTGGCCAGCCAGTACACGTGGAAAGTGCTTTTGCAGCCACTTGTGTGACTTCTGATATTGCTCCTTTGAGGGGGTCCCCAATCCCTGTGTATGGCCGCGATTTTTCAGGCTCGTCATAATTGATCCTATTTCTGACCTGTTCTTGGGTCCTATCAAAACATATACCCGCCATTTTAATTGCTTGTCTCAGCTTATTAGCTTTTTCAGCGCAATCTTTAACCTTGTTGACTTTGTCGTATCGATCTTTCCATTTGTCATAGTATTTTTCCTTCAAGGGCTTCAGTTCGGGATGCTTTTCAGCGAAATCTTCCAGCGCCTTTTTTATCGCCTCTTTCATTTCATCCTCACTAGGCTCCTCCCACCATGGCCTATCCGATGGCCAATATGGCCTATCCGATGGATTTCGTTCTTGAGTGGCTTGTAGCCCCATGGCATCGGTCAAATTGATGGAATTGTTGCCGACGTAAGCATATCCATTACCAAAATTTGATAAATCACCCCAAGCACCGATCACGTCGCGACTAATGAACCGCCCCGCGCGCGAATCCAAATACCGCGTGCGATAATAATAAAACTTGGTTTCATCGTCCCAGCGGCGACCTGTGAAAAGAAGCGGATTGCCAATGGCCGATTGCGCAATCGAATTGCCCGAAGCATTGAAGATCGTCGGACGGCCATAGTCTTCGTATTCATAGCTTTCGGCAACGCTGCCATTCGCAGCCGTGACCTTCATCACATTGTAAAGCTCATCTGTGTGGAAAAAGAAATCGCTGCCGTTCCGGTCCATGTTCAGCGCTTCGTCAATGTAGAGGCCGTAAACATACGTGGCTTGCGTGACGCCATTCGCATTTTGCTCTTCGATTTCCTGCCAGCCATTATAGAAGAAGCGCGTGGTGGCGTTATTCACGGTCTTCGCAATGCGGCGGCCGAGGGCGTCGTAAGCATACGTGCTGGTCACTCCGGTCGCGGCGTCGGTGTGCGCAATCATGTGGTCGCGATAGTCAAACGTGAAGCTGCGCTGTGTCGGCTGGCTGTTGTTGATTCTCGAAAGGTTGCCGTTCGTGTCATTCGATCTCGCATCAAACGGCGTGGTGGTGTATTGGTTCATTTGAAAATCTGCCGGCTCGGGACGCGTGGCATTCATGAAGTAATTGCCGTCATCCGCACCGCCCGTCACCGTCGTGCGATTGCCCACGCCGTCAAAGCCGTAATTGATCGTGACGCTGGAACCACTCGTCGGCGTTTTGATCGAACGCATGAGACGGTAAATCGAATCGTAGGTGTAATTGTGCGCCAAGCCGTTCGACAATAAATCGCGGCGCGAGGTTTTGTTGTACATCGCATCCCACGTGTAGCTGCGGTCGTCAAAAACCCGCGCCGTGTTCGCCGGATCGAAAACATGGGTCGAGCGCGTCATGCGCTTGACGCCGTCGTATTGGTAAGTGCAGCGGGTGTTGTTGGCATAATCGCGGCGTTCCACACGATTCGGACCGATGTATTTGTACTCCGCAATCGGGCCGAACTGATCGACGATGTGATTCTTGCGATCCAACTCGTCGTAAGAAGTAACGATGCGTCGTCCGCCCGGATAGGTGCACGACAGCATATTGCCCACGCCGTCATAAATCGAAGTCGTGGTATCGCTGTTGAGCGTTTCGCGCGTGACCTGCGAAAGCGAGTTATAGCCGCGCACGACCTCGGAGTCGTCGTCTCCGGCCCGCACCAAGCGCGAGCGGCCATCATATTTGAAATTCTCGAACGTCGTGCCGCCGATATTCGCGCCGCGCGCGATGGTTTTGGCAATGAGGCGGTCGCGCAAATCAAACGTGTTGGTCGAGACATTGCCGTTGGCGTCGGCTATTGTGATCGGATTGTCGTGTACGTCATACGTCGCACGTTGCGTCGTGCCGTCGGCATAAGTCGTCACGGCTTGCCGGTTCAAAGCGTCATAGGAATAAGCCGTGGTGTTGTTATTATCGTCGGTTTGGGAAGTCAACCGTGAAGTATGATCCCAGCCTTGCAGCGTGAGAATGGAATCAATCACCGCGCTGCCGCCCACACCGTCGCTGGTTAAATAACGCGCGGTTCGAATCAAACGATTTAAGCCGTCATAGCTCATTCTAATTCTGTTGCCCGCCGTGGTGGGTGAAGGCCGCAGCGCATCCGAATGCAGTGTGCGGTTGCTGCGCGAGTCGTAGGCATACTCGTTGATGTTGTCTACGTTGTCCGTGGTTTTGATGAGCCGGTCGAGATTATCGTAGACATTGGTCGTGATAAACGTCTCGTCGGGATTGCCGAGATCGGATTTTTCCACCTCCGTCAACGTGATCACATTGCTGTTGGCGTCATAGGCGAAAGTCGCGGTGTTGTTTTTCGGATCGGTCAGCGTTTTCATCCGGTTCGCGGTGTCGTATGCGAGCAACGCCGCATGGTTGTTGTCATCCACCACGCGCGTGAGCTGCGAATTGTCGCTGTAGAACAATTGCGTGGTCGCTTTGCCGTCATCAATCGGCGCTTGCGTGTCCGTGTCGAAGAACTCAGTTTCAGTGCGCGTCACGCGATCCATCGCGTCATAGACAAAGGCTAGGTCGCTTAACCGAACGTTGTTGGCGCTGTTGAGCGTGTCGGCCAGCTCGCCATTGAAGCGCGAGCGCACGCGATTGCTGTTGGCGTCATAATTGAAAGTGAAGAGATTGCCCATCGGGTCCGTGGAAGTCACGAGGCGGTTGTAGCTGTCATAAACGAAACTTGAAATGCGCGGCGCGTTCTCGATGCCGATACGAAGCGCGACCAAATTACCGTTGCGATCATAATCGGATTGTGTGGTGGATTGCTGGGGATCCCCAAGCGCGCGGATTTCACGAAAGACCAAATCGCGCTCATCATAAAGCGTACGCATGACATTTGTGAGTTGACGTCCAGCGGTGGCTTCGCCGTAGCGCACGAGGGTGCGGTTGCGGTTGTTGTCGTAGGCGTACTCCGTCACGATGAACTCTGGCGTGTTGACTTCTTCACGCACGCGAATGAGGTTGTTCAGAATTTCATACTCATAAATTGTGGTGAAATGCGTGTTGGCTTGCTGCCGGCCGTTTTCATCAATGTTCTGAACGTCAAGGCGGGTGACATTGTTATTCGCATCATAAAAGGTGTCGCGCTGATAGCGTATGCCGGAACCATCCCGCACCTCGCGCGAAATCTCGCGCACGGTTTGATCGAGCGCATTGACCACATATTGCGTATCATGGCCGCGCGGATCGATCATGCGAATGACATTGCCGACGCGATCATATTCGTAGGTGGTGGTCAGGGCGAAATTTGGCTGGTCTAAAATCTCTTGCTGCAAATAGCCGCGCTGCAGACCGGAATCATAGTAGGCGTAAACATCGCGGCGGCGATTGCCACTACCATTATCGGGCCAAGTTCGCGCGGCCATTTGGCCGAATGGGTTGTATTCGAAATCCTCGACGATAGAAGGAATCCGGTGGGTGGCACGCACGCGATTGCCAGCCGCATCGTATTCGTACATCGTGACGTTGCCGCGACCGTCGGTTTGTTGGGTCACAAAATTAAAGCCACAGGCGCAACCACCGGCGAAATCGGTGTCATACACAAACGACTCCTCAATCACCGCTTGATCACCGACCGGCGTATGTGTGCCGGGCAAGCGCCGCACCTTGCGCAAATTGCCCCGCGAGCGCGGCGAGGCATTCGGGTTCAAATCCCGCTCGTAAACATTTTCCGTGATATTGCCGTTGGGGTGAATCGTGCGCAGCAATTGGGAGTCGTAACTATACTCGAAGCGCGTCTCGAAGAAATCAGGATCAGTTGAACGCAACTTGCCGGTGGGTCGATTCGCGGTTTCAGTCGTGGGCTGCTGAGAGTTGGCGCGTCCGGTGTATTCACGGCGCAGAATTTCGCGATTGCGAATATCATAGAAATATTCTTTCACGTTGCCAACGCGATCGTTCAAGATCACCTTCAAAGCGGCTTTGCCGGTGCGCGCCGAGGGCGTTTGTGGAATATAGGCCACATCAACCGTGTCGCCGCCCCAAATTTGCCGCGCGACGCGGTCGAAGTTGATATTCGTGGAGTCGGTCGTGCTCGCATAAATGTTGCGAAGATATTGGTTGCCGCGGCCGTCGGTGATCGCGAGCAAATTATTGTTCAACCGGGCATTCGCAAAACCCTTGGAATAAGTATAGGTCGTGGTTTTGCCGTTGGGAAAATTGTTGTTATTCGGCGTTCCCGTCACCGCGGGTGTGATCACGGATTTGAGATCGCCGACATTGCCGCCAACTTCGTTTTGGTTATAATATTCATAGCGCACGACGCGACCGGCGAAATCCGTGATGGTTGAAATAAGTCCCGCCGCATTGTAGCCGATCAAAATATCGCGGTCGAGCGTATCGGTAATTCTTTCCAGCCGGCCTTGAGCATTATAGCTAAAACGCATTTGATTGCCGTTGCGGTCCACCATAGCCGCAATCTTACCTTGGGCAACACTACCGTCAAAAGGATTAAAGCTTATCTGGGTTCTGTCCGGAGAAGTTTGGGTGTAAGTGCCGTCCAGATTCTGCGTGAATTCCTGAAAGAACTCGCCGCGCGCCCAAGTGTTGTCGGTCTCGGGCAAATACAAATCATTGCGGGAGTTGCCGTTACAAAACCGCAGTGCATCTCCTTCCTGTTGCAGGAAGATATTATAAGAAAAATCCCAGCCATTGCCTTGCGGCGTATTGGGGCCGATTTTAGAGCGGTACGTTCTGTTCCAAACGAAATCCATGCCGCGACCTTTGATGCGCAGATCTTCAAACGACATGTGGAACTCACCGGAGAACAAGTAAACCGGATCAGTAGGAGGGGCGGGTGCATCTGGGGAGGGCGGAGGCAAATCACAAGTTTCCTCATCGTTATTGTTCTTCGATTCTCCCTGCTCTGGATACGGCGGGCAGATTCCACCCCAGCCGGCAATTGAAATGCCGGAGCCGGGATCAGTCACCATCGTGAGTCCATCTGCAGAGACTTTGCCGCTGGAGACAATCTCGAAACGATTGTTGTCATGATTGAAAGAAAAAAAGTACATGGTCGCGCCGCCTGGCAAGCCGGTCATGTTCGGCATAGTGATTTGCACCGGCGTGGTAAAAGTCGCGCCCGAAGGCTGCAGGGTCCACGCCATGGGCGGCGCAGCGCCGTCCGGGATGGGCATGGGGATTTTGTCGAAGTGCACTTGATTGAGGCTGATGATCGCGCTATCGGGTTCTGTGCCGTCAAACAGCCGCAGCGATCCGGCCTTGACGATCATCTTCAAACCTTCGATCCCTTCAACCGTCAACTCAATGTCGCCCGCGCTGCCTTTGCGATAAACGCGCGCGTTATTCGGATTCAGCGGCGGCAACAAAACCGGCGTGGATAAACTATTTTCCGTATTTGGAACGATCACGAACTCGTATCCCAAACTCGGAAAACTTCCGGGAGGAATGGAGTCGCCGTTCACTGCCGTTGCGGTCAGGCCATTGACGCTTAAATGCGCGGGCCCGGACGGAACGTTTGCGAACGTGAAATTGCCAGCGGCATCGGAAAACGTCGTGCGCAGCGTGGTGCCGCGAATGAGCAAGCGACAGGTCGCGCCTTGAATCGGGTTGTTGGCATTATCGAGCACAAGCCCGGTGAAGGAAGTCGGCGTGCCGGTCACGCGCGCAAGGCCGAAGATTGTAAAGGTCGCAGGCAACCCGGTGTTGCCGGGGAAAGCGGCCTCGATCACATTGTTGCCTGGATCCGGGCCCAGCGTGAAATTGACCTCGGCATGACCGGTGAGGGAAGATTTGACGATTGCAGTATTGGCGCCGTTCACGCGCCCGCCGCCTTGTGTGACCGTGAAAGTCACCGGAACATTCGCCGCTCCATTGACGCCATCATTGACCCATACACGCAGCGACTCGGGCGCGGAGCTATTGATTTCCGTGCGTTGATTATTGCCCATGCCGACATTGATGCGCGTGGCGGGATTGGGCATGGCCGAAGCGCAGAACAAAATCGTTCCGGCAATGCTCGTGCTCGTCACGCTCACGCGATTGTTGCCGCAACCGGCATCGCTGCCGAGTTTCCAGTAAACCGTCGCCAGTCCTGCGGCGTTCGTGCGCGCTTGCACCATCAATGCGCCATTGCCGACCGGCGAGGTGATGGAGAGGCGGCCATCGCTGCGGGTCACATCGACGTTGATGATCTTATTCGCGAACGGTGTGTTATCGGGCTTGGTCATCTTGACGACAATCGGCTGCGGCAATTGCGTGTTGATTCGGGCTTGTTGATTGTTGCCGGAAACAATCGTCAGCAAGGGTTGTCCCGTAACATCGACGCGCGTTGCTGTGATTGTTTTAGTCACGCTGTTGCCTACTTGGTCCGTCGCCGTAACCGTGATGGTGTTCGAGCCTAAAGCCAAAGGCATCGCGGGCCGCTCGAATGTGCCGTTCGTGCCGATACCCACGATTACGTTCGCGGGCAGGCCATTCACCGTGACGCGCAAGCCCATGAATCCGGTGAGCGCATCACCCACACGGCCAATCACCGTGATGGTTTCGTTGGTCAATTCGGAACTGTCCAACGGCACATCGACAAAAAGAAAGGGCGGCTGCGCATCATGAATGACTTCCACCGGCGTGGCTGCGCTGCGGCCGATAGAGTTGATTGCAGTGACGAATAAGCGATTCGGCCGATTCGCGAGCAGCGGCACGTTCACACTAAATGCGCCGAGGCCATCCGCTCGCGCCGTGGCTATAGTTGAACCACCGATGACTTCGATCGCAGCTTGCGGTGCGGTCATGCCGGTCAGCGTGACTTGCAATTGATTTGTGGGCGAAACAGGCTGCGTCACAGTCGGCGGCACCGGCGGATTCGGGCCGGTCAATTCGCCTTCGATCTTCACCGTGAAACTGAACTGCTGGATTTGGGGATTGAAAAATTTCCAATTTTTGGCGCGGCTGGTTTCGTTCGGACTCAGCTCAACATCGGAACCAACATAGTTGCTATAGTCCCACAACGCGCCATTGCCATTGCCGCCCGCATCGGCATTGACCACCGAAATCGTCGGCGGGCCGGGGCGGAGATTGTCAATGATGGCTCGCAGCGGCACAAATATTTTGCTTTGTGAGATGTTGATCAAAACCGCATCGAAACTGAAAATCTTGTTCTGCGCGTCGAACTGGAAATTAGAAGTCTGCAAGCGAATGAGGTTATCACCAGACACGCTCGCCGTCAGTGTCGCTTGCAAAGTCTCGGGCGGTTCGTTGGAAAAGTTTTTAGATAGAGAGATGGGGTTGACGTTTACGGATTGCTTTGCCAGATCCACTTGAATTTCAGCGAGAGCGAGCAAATGCTTTCTGCGAGCCGATTTGTATTCCTGTAAGATGGAATCATAGTTTATGGTCGTGCGTTTTGTATCGACGGTGGGAAGCTGGTTGTGGGTTGCCGCTTGCTCTATACTGGCTACTGGCAACTGATCACTGTTCGCTGGCAACTGATCACTGTTCACTGGCAACTGATCACTGCTCACCGTTTGCCGCAATTGCCGGGGTTCGATGGAAGTAGAGCCAACGAGGAGCAAGCTCAACAGGATGATCGAGTAGACTCGTTGTAAAGGCGGGGGTACGTGACTTTTCATTCTGGTATCCGTCCGTTGTCAAAATGAAGAAGTCCAGCCTGCACGGAGGCAGGTCGAGGAGGAATAGAAAAGAGAAAAGGCTACGCTTAAACGAGAAGCAGTATTCTAAAAACCACAGGGAGGGAAGAAATCACGTGTCGTTCGCGCTTTGGATAACATCATAGACCAGGAGGGAGGAGAAGTAGCGAAACGGCGCAAGAGCAATTTGATGCGGCGCAAAGTATGATCTTTTATACGAATGTCAAGGGCATTTTTTGCAAACGTCTCACAACGCATATTCTATCAACGGATGACAAGGGCGTGAGTCGCTCAACGTCCGTGTCTTTGATCGAAACGTGAAGCAGAAACTCTTGTCTGGTGGGAACATCTCCGCGAACTCAAGCACAAACGGATTGGGCGGCGCCTAAAAATTATTGTCGATCCCCATGGTGGAAAATGGCTTGCAAACCGCATACTTCGCCAGCGATTCGGTTTTGATGGTTTTCGTCGTGTAGGGCCTGTGATAGACGATGCCCCGCCATTCGGGATAGGTCCAGGTGGAGGTGCCCCAGTGGATGAAGTGGTCGAGTTTGGTCATGATGATGGATTGCCTCGCAGTGCGTACAATTATTCTGCGTCTTTGCATGCACACTTGCAAGCGGAAAATTCTTGTTATGCAACCGTTGGAAATCACCTATACCAAACCAACCTTTTACGATCTCAATGTGCTCAAAGCTGGCTTGCTGGAATTTTCATTCGAAGCCGGAAGTGGGATCAAAAGTGTGCGCGTTAAGAAACTAGGGCTTTCAGTCCTGGGAGAATTGTCGAAGAAAATCATATTTGATCGGACGCAATCTTGCGCCATGGCGTCCGTTATTGGCCGTTGCACTATGGTTGCAGGAACAAGGTAATGAAGGGCTTTGGGATAGAATGCACGAATTGTCCAAAAAGCACCAAGAGGAGCGCTTGGATTTGGAAGGCAATGATTTGACGGTTTTGGTTATTCGCGCTCTCTGCCAACGCGCCATGAACGCCATTAGTGCCATTAGTAAAGGAACACCCCATGAGTGGGATTGGAAAACCTCGGACATAACCGCGGCGGCAAAAAACTTAGCCTTGGAATTTGAAATGGATATTGATCCGGAACGCATCACTTCCAAGCGAGCAGGTCGTGTGCTGGGCAGCATGCGATTGGCTAGGAATCGAGATCGGCTTGAACGTCTGCGGCGACACAACGAATCAAATATAAAAAATGATCTCCGCAATCCCTACAGCGTTAGACGCCTCTCTTCGCTCGCAACGGGAATTCTCAGCCGCGGCGTTGCTGGAGAAACGGCGCAGACGGTGGCGAGAGCATCCGAGCGCCTTCGTGCGCGAGGTTTTGCAAACGCAGCCGACGGCTTATCACGCGAAGACACTCGAAGCCGTGCTCAAGTTTTGTTTTTGCAACGATGCACTTTTCGGTTTGATCCACGAACACTTTTTTTATTGAAAACTTCTGAATGCTTAACCCGAAGGACCATCTCATGGCTCATATTCGCAAAGTCGGCAGCGGCTATCAAATGCAATACTAGTTGAACGGCCACAAACGCTTCAAGCAATTTCCCAAAGGCACACCCAAAGCTTTGGTCGAAGCTGAATTCAAGCGCATCGAATCCGAACTGGCGCTGCACAAAGCCGGTCTCAAGCGTTTCGGCGGAGACCCGCGCGCAGCGGAATTTCTCACGGTGCATGGCCTCGCAGAGTCAGTGCTCAACTCCCGCCAGCATGAAGTGACCAAGGAAACCATCGCGCGTAATCGTCATGCCATGAAGCTCTTCGTTGCCGCGATTGGCAAACACACGTTGGTTGCTGAGATCAAGCCCACGCACTTCGAGCAATTTCGCAATGCCCGCTTCGCAGCAATGAAGCAACTCTATCAAACGCGCGGCTGGTCGTGGAACGAAGATAAAGTAAAACGAGGCTGGAACAAGGACCTCGAGAACATCCGAACGGTGCTGCGGCTTGCAGCGAAAAAAGGTCTCATGCCCGCACATTATCTCCCAAAGATCGAAAAGCTCAAAGTTGATCGCAGGCGTTTGCCCTCGTTCTTGAACAAGCAGGAAATCAATACAAAAGCAAAATCGCAGGCGTGAGATTAACCATGCGCAAGACATCTCCAATCTCTCAACCCACGAGTGATCTTTCCAAGTTCGAAAGCTTGGCGCTCGAAGACGCGAGCGACCTGCTCAAGGCTTGCATGTTTCAACGTCACCAAGCCAAGTTCTTGCGCGATGGCGTGCGGCTCTACTTTAACGCGGCCACGGAAGAAGTGTTCTTGTTCGATAACCATGCCAAGAGGGCGAAGATGGAACACGGCGAACTCAAGCAGTGGGGGAATGTGTTTGCGTTGTGGCGCCAAAGGTTTTGTTGATGGAGATGAGCCGCGCTTCATGAATGACACGACCTGTGCAAAGTGCGCTGACGTTTTTTGAAGAAGTGCCACGCTCTGCGTGCTCGAGCAAACGCATGCTGACGAACTTGCGAAAGTGATCGTGATGAAACCCTACGGCCCAGAACGAAAACCTCGAACCACAACGCCTCGCGTGCCTACGCCGCGACCCAAGTATCAATGGCCGGCAAACAAGATCACCCCCGCAGACATGGCCATTCTCTATCACCTCCGCGCCCGCACCGGCGCGCCCATCAACCGGCTCATTCAAGAGGCTATTCGAATGCACTTCGGGCTTTGGGGTCTCTGCGCAAAGGGCAAACGGCAAAGGGCAAGTTTCGAATGAGCCGCGTCGAAGGTTTTTTGCCACTTGCCTGTTGCCCCATGCTCCGTTTCAATGCACTTCGTGCTTTGGGGTCTTCATCAACATTATCGGGAAAGCCGCTCACGAAGGAGAGATATGTTTCAATGCACTTCGTG
>Ga0247727_10008054_pt1 | contig 19730 bp, 14 predicted proteins | sample WisWelCaveWW1625_FD_202498 | JGI IMG/M metagenome (GOLD analysis project Ga0247727, IMG submission 202498) | Biofilm microbial communities from Wishing Well Cave, Virginia, United States - WW16-25 | ecosystem: Environmental > Aquatic > Deep subsurface > Groundwater > Cave microbial mat | place... | reverse complement strand
CTTTTCAAGAGCAGTATGCGGCGATCGTCGCCGATCTGCAAAATCGGCTGCGGCATCGAGGCTATCAGTTTAATTGAAATTTTTCGTAGTCGCGCCTTCAGGCGCGCGCTTTCGCTAACGATCAAACGTCTTTGACCCTAAAGGCTACGCCCGCAGGGGTCTACTACGAAACTAAAGGTAAGTTTATGGAGCATTCAAAAATTAAAACGTTTTTAGTTTTCGTCATTATCTTTTCCCTCAACTATGCCCAACTCGCGCCTTGCTTCGCAGGCGAGAAACAGAAGAAAGTTCGAGTCGCCTTCATCGGAATCAAATTTGACGATATGGCGCCCGATCTGCAGGAACGAATTTTTGATCGATTGATGGAAATCCTCGAATCCAAGCCGGGGCTGCAGATTCTCAAACCGGAAGAAGTTGCCGGAATCATCGGAGCGGAGAGAATGGCGCCAATCCTGGCGCAGCCGGATAGCGCCTCGTTGCGCGCTCTTGCCGGGCAGTTGCAGGTGAGTCATGTTTTCGCCGGACGTTTGGCCAACCAAAGCCGCGAGCCGCAGCGCGCCCTTCTGGTTGGCGAGTTGAGCCGGTTTGATCCCGCCAGCGGCTTGTTGCACCGCTTCGAAGTCTTGAAATACTATGAAAATTTCGGCGTCGAACTGGTGAAATTCAAACAGGAATTTGTTGAGACCATTGCCACCACCCAATCTTCGCGCAAGCTTTCAGCGGTATGGTTGGTCGTGGGCGGCGTCACGCTTTTCGGCATTGGGGCGATGGCGCTGTCTTCCATCAAAGCCGGCACCGAAGGCGAAGGCGCGCCGCCGCCGGATCGGCCGTGATCGCGGAGGGAAAGACGGAAAGACGCGGTGAGCGGGTGACAGGGAGAAAGGATGAAATTTTTAATCCGGACGATTCGGCAAATCCGGATACCCATTTTTTTTTGTATGTTTTCAGCTTGTCCGCATGGTGAGATTGAGTTATGAAAATGAAGAAAACTTTGACCCTATTGGCGTTGATGGGAGGTCTGGATGTTTCCGGCCTTCCCGCCCAGGATGCCAATCAAGATACCAGCCTGCTTGTTGCCGGCCGTTTGGTTCGCGCTTCGGTGTTTGATGTTCCCAATTATAAATTCGTTGGGACTTTTACGGCGTTACGTCCCGACACGTTATGGTTGCAGCAAAAGAATCAGTCCACACGGATCCCTATTCCGCTCGGTTCACTCACGCGTCTCGAGGTGAGTCGCAGCCAGGTTCCGGTCGTCGAAAGATCGCTCAAAGGTTTTGGCATCGGCTTCGTTCTCGGCACGGCGCTGGGAACGGTTTTTGCGAATGTTTTCAAGAAGGCATGCGACGATGAATTTTTTCTCAATAACGAAAAGCCTTGTCAGGACAAGGTTGAGTATCGTCATGTGGTGTTACGGATAGGTGTTCCCGTTGGCGTCGTCGGAGCGCTGTTCTGGACTCTCAAAAAAACCGAGCGCTGGGAAAAAGTGCCGCTTGAGAGAGTTCGGATTAAGTAATTCATAACCCTCAAATTTAGAAAAACGCTCGTTAACATGTCATTCTGTAAGAATCCTTTTTCGCACGAGCACAGTGCTTGAAATTAAAAAGATTCCTCCCGAATGACATTTATTTAAAACCGAAGAGAAAACCAATGTCCACCAGCCGCCGTGAGTTTATCAAAACGTTGGGGATTTCCACCGCTGCCGCGAGCCTCTCCAGCTTGGCCGCTTGCGCCACACCACCATCGCAGCAAAAGAAGCTGCTCATTCCAGAAATGTCACCGCTCGCGCCGCCGTTCCGCCTCTCCGAAGGTTGGCATCGCCAAACCATCGCGCGCCTGCAAGAGAAAATGGGTGAGAACAGCCTCGACGGCATGATCTGCAAAGACGTGTGGAATATCATTTATCTCTCCGGTTTATTCCACAGCCGCACCGAGCGGCCTTTCTGGTTGTTCATTCCGAAATCCGGCGAACCCTCCATCTTCGGCCCAGGCCTTGATCGCGATCTCCTCAGCAGTTGGTGGATCAACGACGCCGAATGGTATTTCGATTATCCGCACCACGGCGAATTCAACAAAGTCGTTTACACGCGCGGCCCGAAAGCAGATTTGGAAGCCTGGCTGCTCGGACATCTCGGCAAGCGCGGCTTTGCGAGCGCGACGCTCGGCATTGAAAAAGCTGTGACCGACGATGTGATCAAGCGCTGGCAGAAGACGTTGCCAAAAGCGAATTTCAAACCGGCCGGCGATTTGTTGATGAAAATGCGCGTCGTCAAAACGCCGGAAGAAATCGCGCTCACGCAGAAAGCGATTGACCTGCACGATCACATGCTCGAATATGCCCGCGCCTATATTCTCGATCGCGGCACCGATGCCACCGACTTTGACGTGCGTCACGCCACGCAAGAATATGCCACGAACTTGCTCATGAAGTGGCTCCCGCTTGACGGCAAGCCGCACACCGGCGTTGGCATCAGCCTCAACTTCGGCTGCCGCGCCGGTATCGCCACCGCCTATCCGCACCCCAATCAATTTTTTTATCACAAAATTCAAAAAGGCGACGCCATCCAAATCGCCAGCGTGATTCGCATTGGCGGCTACGGCGGCGAAGGCTACCGCGCGCTGCAAACCAATCCAATGAACGAGCTGCAAAAGAAAATGTGGGAAGTTCACACCGAGCAAACCATCACCATGGGCGAGTTGTGCAAAGCCGGCACGCCCTGCAACGAAGTCGCCGAAAAAGTTTTGGACATTGCCCGCAAAAACGACATGGAGAAATACCTCTACCATCGCCCGGCGCACGGCGAAGGCATGGAAGGCCATCAAGAGCCATATCTTTCGCTCGGCGATGAAACGATCTTGCAAGAAGGCATGATGTTCAGCAACGAGCCTGGGCTCTACAATCCCGAAGGCGGCTTCGGCTACAACCATTCGAACAACATCTGCGTCGGCAAAGACGCCGGCATTCGCATGAACAAAACGCCGCTGACCAAAGCCTGGTGCTGGCTGACGGTGTAAAAAAAGATAAAAAGAAAAAGAGAGACAAAGAGATATGATTCAGTACGAGGCGCGTTCAAAAATTAGTTTGCGAAATATGAATTGTTTTTCTATTTTACGTTGTGACAGATAATACAAACGGGCCGAAAACATGAGGCGTACGTTAAAAGTTAGTTACGATGATCGAGACTTTCTTGAGATTTGGAATCCAAAATTTGATTTTGGTCCGGAAGTCTCCCGCGTGGTCGGTCTTTATGGTACGCCTTTGGATTGTGATTTTGGAAGAAGTTTATCGGAGGTTTGTAGCAGTTAGACCAAGCCCTCGGATTGAAAATGCTGATCTGGCGGTGTTCAAACTTTGAAAAGAGGTTGAAATGCAAAATCATCGTATTGTGATGGAGGAAATCACCGATCCGCAAGAGATTGCCGCTTCGAGGGCGGGACATGAAAGGTTCAAGCGCAATTTTTCCTGGTTGCAAGCGCACGCCTCCGAAGTGTACGCGCAACATCGTGGCAAATGTTTATGTATTGCCGGCGAAGAGCTTTACGTTGCGGATACTCCTCAAGCCGCTCGTTTATTAGCCATCGCCACGCACCCCGAAGATGACGGGTGGTTTATTCATTACATTCCTAAAGAAAAAGCAGCGTGGGTTTATGCGCATTAATGGAACATGGCATAGTGGCGATGATGATGTCATCCGCTGAAATGAAGAACTTGACTTTGTACGAGGAGTTTGTTATTTTGGTTGTGCATATTAAGGAGTGTTTTGGGGTATGATTGATTGGCATCGCTTGTTCGGCCTGACGTTAATCGACTACTTCACCGATTCCGGCTATGACGTCGAGGTGGAGAAGGATCTTTCCGTCAAAAAGCAACGGTTGGACATCTTAATTATTGAGCGGGAATCGGGAAGTCAAATTTCAGAGCCGCCGGACGGCCTGGAGAATCTGGCGCGACACAATCTATTGACTTACAAATCTCTTCAGCAAGCGCTGGATGCCTGGACGCTGGATGAATTGATTGGCCATTACGTCAATTATCGAAAGCTGTGTAGTTCATCGTTGGAAGCGTTGTCGCCGGTTGAAGATTTTCAGTTGTATGCCGTCAGCACGCGCCACCCCGAAAAACTCGAAACGGAAGCTTCACTGAAACCGATAAAAGAAGGGGTATATGAAGTGCGATGGGGAAGCCGACGGATTCAACTTATCATTCTTAGCGAAATTCCGCAAATCGCGCGCAATGCGCCGTGGTTGCTATTTAGCGGCATTATGGAAAAGGTTCACTTCGGTGAGTCGCATTACCAGTGGCGAGAGAAAAATCTGAGCTCGGTGATAAACAAGTTGTTTAAATTTTACCAAATCAAGGGTACGACCATGTCATACACCGTGGAAGATTTTACAAGAGAGATGAAAGAAGAACTGTTGGCGGAACTGGCGCCGGAAGAACAGCAACAGTTGGAGGGGCAGCCCTTAATAAAAATTATGAACCGCGTTCGCTTAAAAACGCTGTTTCGCGGCGAGCTCACTCCTGAAATGAAGTTCACCAAACAATGGGTGAAGGATATCACCAGGCAAGACATTTGGGAAGCACTAGTGTGGGAAAAAAAGCTGCTCGAAGACCTGCCAGTGGAAAAATTGGTAAAACAATTGCCGCCGGAAGAGCGCTTGAAAGGATTGAGCCGCGATGAGATCGAAGCCTATTTGAAGAAGCTCGCGACGTCGAATTGACGGTTTTCTTCCTGCTTGTAATTCAGGACGCCTTTGGGTGTTAAAAAGAATTTCAGAATTCGTGGCATGAAACGGCAACGGCCTAATGAGCATTGGCGAATTCCGGAAAGTTTCGTCTGATGATGAAAGACCAACCAAGTCTCGTCAACCGCCGGCGCGCTCACTTTTGTGGCGCCGACTTTCTCCTATTGACGATTATTGAACTCACCATAACCCCGCCTGTCATAGCCGCTCAAGCTCCACAATCAACCCCTTCTTTCACCAACGACGCGCGCGGTTTCATTCAAACCGAGCGCCAGTATTTTGCCGCACTGCACACTGCCGACGCCACGACGTTTCAACAAGAGTTGGAAGCGGAGTTTTTGCTCGTCCTCAATAAAACCCTGCGACAATCTTATGATAGCCTGACCACGATTGCCCAACGTAAAGCGTTTGTCGAATATTATTGGAAAGCGAGCAACCCCGCGCCGCTGCTGACGGTCAACTGGCGTTTGGCAGAGCATCTGCGCCGCCGCGAATTTGTGCGGCAAAATTTTCCGGCCCCCGATCCGCCGTATTTTGACGATCGCGGCAAATATTATCTGAAATATGGCCAGCCGATCAATCGTTTCGAGGATCCCGGCGGCTCGCGGCGCGTCGGCTTTTTTAGCTCCGCCAACTATCGCGCCATCCAGAGCCAATATTCCTACAAAGGCGGCCCGGAAGCACATTACACCGTGAACGCCAACGAAAGCTGGGCTTACCCGAACATCGCACGCGATTTCGTCGTGCACTTCGTTAAAGCCGGCCCGACTTTTCGCGAGATCGAAAGCTTGACGGAAGTTCTGGCTTCGCATCAAAAGAAAAACCTGGCGTGGCAATGGAGCGATCTCATCAAACAAAGGGCGGCGATCTCCCCATTTTTTGGCCAAACCGCGCAGCAAATCGAAAAATTCGAATCCGCGGTCATTGCCGCCTCCGGCAATCCGAATCGTCCCGGCTTATTGCGTGCGGACGTGCAATCCGTCTCCGAAAGATTATTGGAAGTTACGAGAAGCAACGACGTCGCCGCGGACAAAGTGCGGCGTGATTTGCCGGTCAACGGCTACGCGCCGGTGAATGCCGGCAATCGGCTCGCTTTTCAAGAACACCTCGCGCAATTTCGCGGCGCCAACGGCCATACCCGCGTCGAGATTACTTTCCTCGCGCCGCTCCAAAAAAATTTCGCCGATCGGCTCGATTCGTTGGCGCGCGACACGGTCGCCGTCGAATTTGCCTGGATGCTGCGCGATGAGAATCTCGACTCGCTGGCGGCTCAACGCTGGGAAAATACTTTTCCCGCCCAATGGGCCGCGTCGGAAAATCTTCCGAACGCCGTCGGGCGTTTGTCGTTTCTCGCGCCGCCGCAAACGGTCGAGCTCGCTTTGCAAGTGCAGAGCCGGCGCCTCGACAAGCTCGGCTACATCAAACGCGCGCTCACCGTTCGTGATTTTAGCGGCTCGCAGTTGATGCTCAGCGACTTGCAGTTTTATGCCGAAGTCAAAACGGAAAAGCAAAGCCGGATGCTGCCCGTGCTTGAAAAGCAAAATCTCCTGCTGGCGCCGTATCCTTATTTGAAAATTCATAAAAGCGCGCCGCTATTGTGCTATTTTGAAATTTATAATCTACGTTCCGCCGGCGTCGTCGAAAATTATGAAATCACGTACAAAGTTGTTTCGGATCAAACGCAGCAAAGTTTTTTCAAAAAGATTTCCAAATGGTTCAGCGGCGGCAAAGAACCCGCGGTGAGCCTGTCGCACGCGCAGCCCGTTGTCGATGAGGCGACGCAGGAATTGATCGGCATCGATCTCGGCAACGTCGCCAATGGCCCGCATCGTTTGGAAATCACCGTCACGAGCGCGACGGATGGCCACATCAAAGCGAGTGTGGCAAGAGAAATTGTGGTTGAGAACTGAGCCATGTGGCGCAACATTTATGTTGCGCCACGTTGTGCTGCAAGATTTATATTGCAGCACAAGTAAGGCTTCGAGTCAGTGGTGGACTATTAATATGTCATGCTGAAAGCATCTTTTTTATTACAAGCACGGTGTTGGGTTTAAAAAAGATTCCCTGGCCTGCGGCAGGGCAGGCTTCCAGAATAACAATTGTCTCTATCCGTAAGTGAGTCGTCACGCTCAAAACCGGAGAATTTACCATGAATCGCTATCTCACTATCGGCTTCGTGAGCCTCGGCGTTTTCCCGTTGCTTTTCTCGCCGGCTCCCAATGAGAAAATCGGTATCGGCTATTTCCATCTCACCCGCCCCGCGCTGTTCTCTCTGCAACAGGCGCGTTTGGATTCCCTCAAAACCGAAAAGGAATATTTTGCCGCGCTGCGCGCCGCGGATGAGAAAATTTTTAAAAATGAATTTGAAAAAGAGTTTCTGCTCCTGCTCGATGCGCAACAAACGCAAGCGTACGATAGTCTCGCGACATTGGAGGCCCGCAAAGCTTGCATTGAAAACTATTGGCAAGCCTCGAATCCCAATCCGCTGCTGCCGGAGAACGACTGGCTGCTGGACGTTTTGAAACGCCGCGCTTATGCCCGCGAAAATTTCCCCGCGTCGGCGCCGCCGTATTTTGACGATCGCGGCAAATATTATCTCAAATATGGCAAGCCGCGTTTTCGTTTTACCGATGCCGGCGCTCCGGATATTTATCCAAACGAAAGCTGGTCTTATGAAAATGTCACACACAATTTTTTAGTTCACTTCGTCAAAGAGGGCTTGACGTTTCGGGAGACGGACAATCTACTCTCGTTTTATGAAGGTGGCAAATTTCGTAGTCCGGAATTCCATCCGGAACAATGGAGCAGGATGGTCACGCAAAGGGTGACCGTTTCGCCGGTGTTTGCAAGGGCTGCTGCCAAAATCCAAGAGCTTTCCACCGCGCGATTGCACGCACAAACATTTTCAAACAGTCATACGGCACTCAGCATAGAATTAATACAGCCGCAAACCATACTTCAGGCCATTTATCACCAGGCGGCCGTCGAAGTTACAAAGGCGAAAAACGCATGCCCGCCTGCGGCGCACGACGAGATCAACGCCGTCAACAAGCTGAAATTCTTTGAAACGCTCGCGCAATTCCGCGCGCCGGACGGCAACACGCGCCTCGAAGCCGCGCTGCTGTCTCCCCTCGAAAAGAATATTGTTAAAAATATTTTGCGCGCTGCGACCGACACCCTGCGCTTGACCTATAACTGTCTGCTATCGAATCAACAATTTAAAAAGGTCGCCAAAGACGAAACCACCACCCGGATTCCTTTGCACATTGCGGCGCAAGGAAAATTTTCTCACGCCGTCGGCTGGCTAACCGTCGCGGTTTCGCCGCAAGAAGGCGAAGTGACGCTGCAAATCAAAGACGAACGCAGCGGCAAAATTGGTTTTTCGCGCCAATCGCTGAAGATTCGCGATTTCCGTGGCTCAACATTGATGTTGAGCGACATTCAATTTTTAACGGAAGTCACAAACACCAAACAACGCCAAATTCTTCCCGTTGCCACCAAACTCAACACGCTGGTCGCGCCGTATCCTTTTGAAAAAATTCACCAAACAATTCCCTTGCTTTGTTACTTTGAAATTTACAATTTAAAAACCTCCGGCGTCACGGAGCAATACGAAATCGTTTACAAAATCATTTCCGCGAAAGGCGGCAATCAAGACGTGGCCGTCAGCGTGAGTTCCACCCGCGCCGTCAGCGACGACACCGCGCCGGAGCTGATCGGGATTGATTTGCGTAAAGTCCCGAAAGGCAAGCATCGTTTGGAAATTACGGTGACGGCGGTGAATGATCGAAGTATTTCGACCACGGTTCAAAAGGAAATTCGGATTGATGATTGAAAGAATGCTTTTCACCCGCAGAAAAACGAACGTCTCTGCCTTCGAAGAAATAATATACCTGTTATGCTGGAAGCATCTTTTTTGTTACCAAGCAGGATACTGGATTGAAAAAAGATTCCGCCCTTGGCGGGATGACATTCTCTCCACTCGAAGTCGCGGCATTACCAGTAAGCGACATTCGAGAAAACTAAATAAAAAAATCTTATTTTTTTCCGTGGGAGTTCTATTTCTGTGGGCGAGTTTTACAGGAGCTTGTTTTGGCCAGACTGCCGAGTCATTACTCAAAGATTTAGCCTGCGCCAACTGCCATTTCGGCCTCGCGATTGAAAGCGACATTCACAGCAAAGCCCCGAATTTGAGCCACGCCGGTTTACGTTATAATCCCGCACATCTGTTCGACTATTTACAGAACCCCGTTAAAATTCGCCAGCATCTCGGTCCGGCGCGCATGCCGAATTTCTTTTTTGATCCAAAAGAAGCTTTGGCGGTAACTTTGTTTTTGGCGCAGCAAACGCAGATTGAGGGGAAGTGGCCGGAATATCCGAGCGCAGTACGAACTGATCAATCGGGACAACTTAATGCCGCGGAAGCTGCCGAAGCGAAAAAGCTGCTCACCATCGAGTTACGCTGTACGACCTGCCACAAGTTGGAGGGCGAAGGCGAAAACGCCTCGATTGATTTGTCGACGGTTGCTCATCGCCTGCGCCCCGAATGGCTGCAACAATATCTCGTTGCGCCGCATATTTTCGATGGCGTGAAAACCGCGATGCCGAATTTTTTCTATCAGCTTGACGTGAGCCGGACGAAATTTTCGCCGATGCTTTCCGGCGCGGATGAAATGATCCAACTCACGACGCGATATTTATTTTCTTTAAATCAAAATAAGCGCGCGCAATTGCAAAAGGTTTATGCGCAAGCAAAATCGACGCATCCCGAAATCAACGCGGAGCTTGGCGAGAAAGTTTTCCTTGCGCAAAACTGTGTCGCCTGCCATCGGCACGCGGCGCTCTCTTTTCTGGCGATCAAAAACGCGCCGGATTTGAGCAACGAAGGCGCCCGCGTTAAAAAGGAATGGCTGGAGGGTTATTTGAAAACTCCGCAACCGATTCGGCCATTCGGCTTTTATCCCGGCTCCGGCAGCCGCATGCCGGATTTCAAATTAACCGCGACGGAAGCCGCCACGCTCGGTGAATATTTGCTGAAACCAAAACGCGTCGCGGCTTCAACTTTTCAACCGCGCCAATTGTCGGCTTTTGCTATGGAAAAAGCGCAAACACTTTTGAAGGAAAAGTTGTCGTGTCTGGGCTGCCATCAATTGGGCAATGATGGCGGCAGGATCGGACCGAATTTGTCATCACTCAAAAATCGTTTGCAGCCGGATTTTGTTTTCCAGTTCATTCAAAACCCACGCTCCCACCAGCCCGAAACGGTGATGCCGAAAATTTTAATGCCGCCGAAAACGCTTGAGTTGATCGCCAGTTTTCTCCTGCAGCAGGAAATCCCGCAGAGCGACGCGGCATATCTTTCGCTCGTCGATTATCCCGTTTATGCGCCGCCTGGCCAAAGCTCGGAAGAAAATTTGTATCTCAAATATTGCGCCGCCTGTCACGGCGCGAGCGGCGACGGCAAAGGCTACAACGCGAAATTCCTGCCGAAAGCCCCGATTAATCACGCCGACAAAACATACATGTCCACAAGACCCGATGACACGTTGTATGACGGCATCCACGCCGGCGGCTTTATTCTCAACAAACACCATTTCATGCCGCCGTGGGGACAGACGTTGTGCCATGAAGAGATTCGCCAGTTGGTGGCGTACATGCGAAAGTTGTGTCAATGCGATGGACCGGCGTGGGCGGAGTAACGCTCGTAGTGAGGTTTGTAGTTATGCCTTTAGGCATTTTCTTTTCACGGAACAGTTGACGCCTGAAGGCGTAACTACGAGCCTCTTTTTGAATTGAGTCATGAGCAAAAAGAAAAAAACGGCTAAATCTCAGAGCTCAATCTCAAACTTGCCGAAGGCGATCTCACGAGGCAAAAACATAGTTTGGCTCAGTGCGGCGGGCATTGTTGCGCTTGTTGCCTTCTATTTTTTAAGAACGCATTTTAACCATTCTCCTGAAACGACGAATATCGCTTCACGCGAACGCCAATCTTTTCCTCCGCCCCGATCTACGCCAAAACTTGCCGAACCCATCTTCGACGACTTCCTCGGCTCCGAAGCTTGCGCGGTGTGCCATCGCGAGCAATATGATTTGTGGAAAAACTCGACGCACGGGAAGGCAGGCGGGACGCCTGCGCTACAAAGCGTTATCGGACAATTTGATGGGAAGCCGCGGCGGTTCAAAGACGCTATTGTCACACCGGCCATCAAAGATCAAAAATATAGTTTCACGGTCGAACAAGAAGGATTTGACAAAGAAGTTTTTCAAGTCGACGCCGTCATCGGCGGCGGGCACATGGAAGGCGGCGGGTCGCAAACGTATTTTGCCAATTTTCCCGACGGCACGTTGCGTTTTCTGCCGTTTGATTTTATTCGCCAAGAAAACGTTTGGTTCGGCGAAACGAAAAGCAAACAAGGCTGGATTCCGATCAACGAAAGTTTATCCATCACCGATCTCAGCGAATGGCCGCCGTCGCGCATTCTCGGCGCGGAACAAAGTTTTAACAATTGCCAGCAATGTCACGGCAGCCAGATTCAGACGGCGTTCAAGGCGCCGGCCCAAAAGTATGAGACGAAATACAAAAGCTTGAGCATCAATTGCGAGTCCTGTCACGGGCCGGGAAAGCGACATGTCGAGCTGGCGAAATCCGGAAAAATCGAAACGGCCAATGACATCGGGATGCCATCTCTCACCACTTTGACGAAAGACGAATCGCTCGAAGTTTGTTTGCGCTGCCATTCTCTAAAGGATGTGATCGCGAATGGTTATTTGCCGGGAAAAAATTTGCAGGAATATTACGCCTTGAAATTTCCGATTCTCGGCGAGAATCCCTATTATCCCGACGGCCGCACGCGCGCGTTTGCTTATCAGGAAGGGCATTTGTACAGCGACTGTTATCTCAACGGCGCGATGACGTGCGTGGATTGTCATGATCCGCATGCGCAAAATTATCGCGGCATTAACGGGGTGAAATTAAACGGAAGATTTGATAACGGCCAGTGCACGGGTTGTCACGCGAGCAAAGCGTTGTCGCCGGAGCAGCATTCGCATCACCAAAAAGACTCGCCGGGAAATTTGTGCACCTCGTGCCACATGCCGTATTTGCAGCATCAGGCGATGGGCAGGCAATTGCGTTTTGCCAGGGCAGATCACTCGATTCCGATTCCGCGGCCGGAGTTTGAGGCGAAATTAGGCGTTGAGAATGCCTGTCAAAAATGCCATGCGGAGAAAACGACCGCATGGCTGCAAAACAAAACCGTCGAATGGTACGGCGAAATCAAGCCGCACAAAAGTATCGTGACGGGTTTGTTGCAAGCGCTCAATCTGAAAGAGCGAAAGGCGGTGGCGGCGCTTGTGCTCGGCGATTCGACGAATCATGTGATGGCGCAGATGGCGGGATTGTGCCATTTCATCGAAAATCATTTGCGCCCGAACATGCCGGATTTGGAGCCGGACATTATTGAAAAACTCAAACGGCTCGCGGCGTCAAATGATCTTGATTTAAAAGCGCTCGCATTGATGAGTTTGCATTTCTCGCAAGATCACGTTGAAGCCGCGCACGCTTTTCTGCTTGACAAACTGTCAATTTTGGGCAATCATGAAGCGTTGGTTCGCAGCCGGTGGTCGATGGCACTGGGTTATCTGGCGGCGCGCTATCGCGATCAAAGTGACGCGATGAATGCGGTCACGACCTATCGCAAGGCGCTCGAAATCAAACCGGATGACGCGACGACATTGTTGAATCTCGGCATAACCTACAACAACGCCGGTGATTTGGAAAACGCCATCGCGTGCTATCAACAAGCGGCGAGTTTCGCGCCGGATGAGGCGATGATTTTGGTGAATTGGGGTATTGCGCTGCGGCGAAGGAATGATGCGGCGGGCGCGATTGGAAAATATCAAAACGCGTTGGCGATCAATCCGCATCTTGCTTTGCCGCATTTTAATTTGGGCAATGTTTATTACGAACGGAATGATTTTGCGCAGGCGATTCCGGCGTATGTGAAAGCGGTGGAGCTTGATCCGAGTTTAGCGGCGGCGCATTTTGCTTTGGCGCGAGCTTACATAAAGTCGCAACAACTGCAGCCGGCGGCGCGGGCAATCAAGGCGGGATTGCAATATGATTTTAATAATGCAGAAGCCAGGCAGACATTGAAACAGCTTGAAGCCTATCTACAAACACGATAAATTTATTTTACACCGGGATGTTCGGCACTTTCACATAAATATCTCTAAGCGCAAGCTCGCAGTTAATGCTTTCAAGCTTGACAATATCTTCAAGATTTTGGTGCTGGGAATACGTCCATGTTCGGTCATTTTGCCGCACATATTGCTCGACGCGAACCGCATCTTGCGTGATCAAAATATACTCAACCAAAGACTCGATGAACTGATAATGCTGAAACTTTGTGCCGCGGTCATACGCTTCGGTGGTATGAGATAAAATCTCGAAAATCACCATCGGGTTCAGCAGCGTATCGACATCATCATCTTCAAAAACTTCTTTGCCGCAAGCCACGGCGACGTCGGGGTAAGTATACTTGCCGATTTTTTTTATTTTTACCCGCATGGCGCTCGAATAGACATTGCAATCGCGTTCCAGCAGTTGATTGCCAAGAACACGGATGACGTTGTTGGCGATAAGATTATGCGGTCTCTGCACCCCCGCCATCGCAAAAATTTCCCCTTGAAAGTATTCGCTTTTACGCTCGGCTTGACGCTCGATGGCGAGATACTCTTCGGCGGTTAAGAGCGATCTTTTCGGCAGAGTTGACATCGGGTAATCACCTTGAAAATGTTGGCGCGGTTAAATGAATAAAACTGGTGCAACATGGAATTGATCATTTGGAAAGATAAGAAACTTTGTCCATAAATTCAAGGGTGAAATGCGAGCGTTCGCTTTTAAAGTCTTGCTTGTGGCCGTTCGCGGAATTATATTGACAAGAATATTTTTTAACTCACAACTCAATTTTCTAACTCTAACCTTGAGGAAGGAGAGCGTGGGATGAGTAAAACCAAACAGGCCGTTGCAATTTTTATGTTGCTGGCGGCAGCGGTGTTGTCGTTGTGTGAAAACGCGGTGGCGCAATCGACGGCGAAGAAATCCGCGACAGCGACGGTTGCGGCGGGCTACGACACGAATTTATATCGCGCGATGAAGTGGCGCAGCATCGGGCCGTTTCGCGGTGGCCGCTCGACGGCGGTGGCGGGTGTGCCGAATCAACCGCTGGTGTATTATTTCGGCGGCACCGGCGGCGGCATGTGGAAAACCGAAGATGGCGGCATGAACTGGAAGCCGATTTCGGATGCTTATTTTAAAACCGGCTCGGTCGGTGCGATTGAAGTTGCGCCGTCCGATCCCAATGTGATTTACGTCGGCATGGGCGAGGCCTGCGTGCGCGGCAATTTTTCGCACGGCGACGGCGTGTATAAATCCACCGACGCGGGAAAGACGTGGAAGAATGTCGGGCTTACGGATTCGCGGCAGATCGGCAAGATTCGGATTCATCCGCAGAATCCCGATCTCGTTTATGTCGCGGCGCTGGGCCATGTTTACGGCACGAACACGGAGCGCGGCGTGTTTCGCTCGAAAGACGGCGGCAAAACGTGGGAGAAAATTTTATATAAAGATGAGAAAACCGGCGCGGTGGATATCGCGATGGATCCGACCAACGCGCGCATTCTTTACGCCGGGCTTTGGCAAGTGAGCCGCACGCCGTACGGCATGTACAGCGGCGGCGCTGGCAGCGGCCTCTACAAATCAACGGACGGCGGCGACACGTGGACGGAGCTGAAAGACGGTTTGCCGAAAGGCATTAAAGGAAAAATCGGCGTGACGGTTTCGCCGGTGAATCCGAATCGTGTGTGGGCGAATGTCGAAGCGGAAGACGGCGGCGTGTTTCGTTCCGATGACGCCGGCAAGACATGGCGGCGCGTGAATGAAGATCGCAGGTTGCGCCAGCGCGCCTGGTATTACACGCATATTTACGCCGACACGCAAAATCCCGAAACCGTGTACGTGTTGAACGTGCAATTTTTCAAATCGGTTGACGGCGGGAAAACTTACGAGACGATTCGTGTGCCGCACGGCGACAATCACGATCTGTGGATTGCGCCGGAAAATAATATGCGCATGGTGAGCGCGAACGACGGCGGCGCTTGCGTGACGTTCACCGGCGGCAAAGCGTGGACGAGCGAAGACAATCAGCCGACGGCGCAATTTTATCGCGTCACCACGGACAATCGTTTTCCATATTATGTTTACGGCGCGCAGCAGGACAACAGCACGGTGGCGATTGCGAGCCGCAACAACGGTTTCGCTATTTCGACGCGCGATTGGTATGCGGTCGGCGGCGGCGAGAGCGGATATATTGCGCCGCATCCGGTTAATCCGAATATTGTGTACGCCGGCAGCTACGGCGGTTATTTGACGCGTTACGATCACAGCACCGGCGAAGAGCGCAACATCATGCCGTGGCCGGAGAATCCGATGGGCGCCGGCGCCGCGGATTTGACGTATCGTTTTCAATGGACGTTTCCGATTGTGATTTCGCCGCATGATCCGAACACGGTTTATGCGGCGGGAAATGTTTTGTTCAAATCGACGAACGAGGGACAAACGTGGGAGTCGATCAGTCCGGATTTGACACACAACGACAAGAGTAAGCAGGTTTCTTCGGGCGGGGATATTACGAAGGACAACACGAGCGTCGAGTATTATTGTACGATCTTCGCGTTCATGGAGTCGCCGTTGCAAAAGGGCGTGATGTGGGCTGGCACGGATGATGGACTTGTGCATGTGACGACGGACGGTGGTAAGAATTGGCAGAACGTGACACCGAAGACGCTGCCGGAGTGGAGTCTCATCAGCATTATCGATGCGTCGCCGCATGAGGCGGGAACGGCTTATGTCGCAGCGAATCGTTACAAGCATGATGATTTCAAACCGTACATTTTTAAAACAAACGATTACGGCAAAACGTGGACGCAGATCACGAAAGGCATTCCCGACGGCGCGTTTACACGCGCGGTGCGTGAAGATCCGAGGCGAAAAGGTTTGTTGTATGCGGGCACGGAGACCGGCATGTATGTTTCGTTCGATGACGGCGCGAATTGGCAGAGCTTGCAGCGCAATTTGCCGGTGGTGCCGATCACCGATTTGGCGGTGAAAGAAAATGATCTCGTGGTTTCCACGCAAGGCCGCTCGTTTTGGATTCTCGACGATCTCACGCCGCTGCATCAACTGTCGGATAAAGTTGCGGCCTCGACGGCGCATTTATTTAAACCGCGCGGCGCGTATCGTTTTGGCGGCGGCAGTTTTCCGATTCCGAACGTTGGACAAAATCCGCCGAACGGCGTGGTGGTTCATTATTATTTGAAGAGCAAACCGGAAGGCGATATTCGGCTCGAATTTTTGGATGCGCAGGGCGACACGATCAAAACTTTCAGCAGCAAAGAGAAGAAAGATGAAGGCGGCGGTGGCGGCGGTTTTCTCGCGGAATTTTTTGGCATCACCGGCGATCCGAATAAGCTGGCTAAAGAAGCGGGCATGAATCGTTTCGTGTGGGACATGCGATATGCCGACGCGGTGAATACGCCGGGCGCGGTATTGTGGGGCGGCAGCTTGCGCGGGCCGGTGGCCGTGCCAGGAACTTATGGCGTGCGGCTGATCACCGGCAATCAAACGCTGACCGAGTCGTTTGAAATCACAGCCGATCCGCGGCTCCAACTTCCGCTCGCGGATTATCAGAAGCAATTTGATTTTCTGATTAAAGTTCGCGACAAAATTTCCGTGGCGCATGAAGGCGTCAACTTCATTCGCGAGGTGCGCAAACAAGTCGACGATCTTTCGAAACGCGTCAGCGACGCGGGCACGGACGGCAAGGCGGTGACTGCGGCGGCGAAAGATTTGAATGAGAAAATGAAAGCGATTGAAGAAGAGATTCTTCAGGTCAAAGCGAAGAGCAGTCAGGATCCGCTGAATTTCCCGATCAAGCTCAACAACAAAATCGCAGTGTTGGCGGACGTGGCGAGCAGCATGGACGCGCCGCCGACGGAGGCGTCGGTTGCCGTGTTCAACCAACTTTCGACGAAGCTCGATGTTCAACTCGCGAAGCTGAAGGAGATTCGTGAGAAAGACGTGCCGGCGTTCAACCAGCTCGTGCGCGAGCAGGCGGTGCCGGCGATTATGGTGAGCAAAAAGGGGATGGGCGAGGCGAAGTAAGTTTCACGGATGATCTCAAATACAAAGCCCTGGAGCCGGTAATAACTTCAGGGCTTTTGTTTTTGACCAGCTTATTGTTGTCATCATATTCATAGATGTTCAACGCAAAAAAGATCCCTTCGAGACAACATGTGAGAGTTGCGTGTCGCTGTCGGGCGTGAAGGCACGATTTCAAATTGCTTGACTTTTCCAAAGAACTTGCGTATTTTTCCCTCCCAATCCCACGTTTCGTAATTCTAACATTTTGAGTTAGCATACGCGCACAATAAGAAAACAATTCAAATATGCCCTAACCGATTTGATAAAATGTTTATCAGGAGAAGTTGCTTTGAAACAAAAAAATCAGTATAATTTAAAAAGATTCGAGAACCATAAACGATTGGAAAGCATATGAGCAAAGTTATTATCGAGATCACTTCCAAAGGCCTGCACGTGCCCAACACCATTTTGACGCAATGGGGTTGGCGTGAAGGCACCGAAGTCATCGTTGAGCAGCCGCAGGATCATAACATTTCGATTCGACCGCGACGCCTGACCGCGGAAGCAATTTCTGATCTTGCCGGAACGTATCTTTTTGAGAAAGTCGGCGACGCCGTTGCTGCCGAAGAACCGGTTTGGGATGGGGAAAAATGGCGCGTCAATGTAACCCTCCCGTCTCTGCAAAAAGAGTTGGGTAAATTAATTTTTGCGGCGGACGGTCAACTGGTGCCTGCGGAATCGAATAGTCCGGCCTCTTTGGAAGAGAAAGCCAATGAAGATTGAGGTTCCGATTTTGCCGCAGGAAACGCCATACACCTGCCTGCCGGCTTGTGTTCGCAGTGTTCTGCGATATTACGCGCAAGAATTTTCTGAGAAGAATATTGCTGCAGCCTGCCAGGTCAATCGTCGCGGCGTTCGTTTTGAGCATGCGGCGAAGTTCATCAGATCGCTCGGTTTGGAGATTATACATTTTAAAGACGGCGGCCTGCACGATCTCTTCGATCATCTTGCGGCCAATCAGCCCATCATTGCCGCGTTAGGTGCGGAACACTTGCCTTATGCCGGCGACAGAACTTCTCACGCCGTCGTGGTTTGCGGTCTGGAAGGAGACGAAGTAGTTTTTATTGATCCTGCCCTGGGTAAAGAGATTCGACTTGATTCGATGGCATTCTATAAAGCCTGGACTTCGCGTGGGCGCTCAGGCTTGGTCATAGTGCGAAAGGTTTGAATGAGAAGATGAAAGCGATTGAAGAAGAGATCATTCAAGTCAAAGCCAAGGGCAGTCAAGATTCGCTGAATTTCCCGATCAAACTCAACAACAAATCGCGGTGTTGGCGGAGGTGGCGAGCAGCATGGACGCCGCGCCGACGGAGGCGTCGCAAATGGTTTTCAATCAACTCTCTGCGAAGCTCGATGCGCAACTCGCGAAGCTGAAAGAGATTCGTGAGAAAGACGTGCCGGCGTTCAACCAGCTCGTGCGCGAGCAGGCGGTGCCGGCGATTATGGTCAGTAAGAAAGGGACGGGAACCGGCAAATAAGTCTTTTGAGTAGCGACTTTAGCCCCCAATCTGTGATCGCGTCCGCGAAAGATTGGGGGCTAAATGTTTATGGATTTTTTCTTGCAGAGAAACTACAGCCGCCAAGAAGAACGAAAATATTTTGCAGGAAAATATTGAAACCGTCGTCAAAGAGGTTATCGCATTGCGAAATGACCTCGGCCCAAGAGAACCGACGGTTCGCGAGAAAACTGCGGGCGCCGCATTTTTATCTGAGTTTTATAATGGCATCGAGAACATTCTCAAACGCATTAGCTACTTTTATGGCGTTCCTTTGCCGAGTGGAGACACGTGGCATATAGATTTATTCAAACGCTATGGGAACGTTGGAATCAAATTGACCGGCTGATTGTGGGCTAATTTTAAATTGATTTTCGCGCCACCGGCAACTCAATAAAATAACCGCGCAACGATTTTTCAGCGCTTGTAATCTTCGGCCTTGATTCCATGCCGCTGCAACTTCTCCGAAAAATTTTTCACATCCATCCCCGCAATTCTTGCCGACTCGCGGACTTTGCCGCCGGTTTGCGTTAATATGCGGCTCAGCTCGTCGCGCTCGAATTTTTCGATCACGCGCTGTTTGCGCTCTTGAAAGGTCGCTGGAGCCTGCGGATCGGCCTCGTGGTAAATACCGGCGGCTTGCAAATCTTCCGGCAAGTGTTGCGCTTCAATCCATTCGCCTTTGCACAAAATCACCGCGCGCTGCATGACGTTTTCGAGCTGGCGCACATTCCCCGGATAATCATAATCAAGCAGAATTTGCTCCGCGGCTTTTGCGAGGCGCGGCGATTGATTGCTCTTGCTGTATTTTTTAAGAAAATGCTCGATGAGCAGCAACAAATCTTCGCGGCGATTGCGCAGCGGTGGGACGGTCAAATTGATCACATTCAGGCGATAATAAAGATCCTCGCGAAAAGTTTTATCCGCGAGCATTTTTTTGAGCTCGCGATTGGTGGCCGCGATCACGCGCACGTCGCATTGTTTCTCCGCGGCGCTGCCGACCGGCGAAAACGTTCCATCCTGCAGCACGCGCAGCAATTTCACCTGCATGGCTGGCGTCATCTCGCCGATCTCGTCGAGAAAAATCGCGCCGCCGTCGGCTAATGCAAATTTGCCTTGCTTGCGGTTGATCGCGCCGGTGAACGCGCCTTTCTCGTGGCCGAACAATTCCGACTCGATCAACGTCTCCGGAATCGCGCCGCAGTTGACGGCGACGAATGGTTTATCTC
>Ga0247727_10008053_pt1 | contig 19732 bp, 18 predicted proteins | sample WisWelCaveWW1625_FD_202498 | JGI IMG/M metagenome (GOLD analysis project Ga0247727, IMG submission 202498) | Biofilm microbial communities from Wishing Well Cave, Virginia, United States - WW16-25 | ecosystem: Environmental > Aquatic > Deep subsurface > Groundwater > Cave microbial mat | place... | reverse complement strand
CCTCCAGATTTTACCTCACGGTAAACACCCTTGCCTTGGACTTACAGTTCCAGTTAGCTGGCCTGTTCAGAACTTGCATCTTAAAGAACGATGACGTGCATGGCGCACAATAAGAAACCCTGCTTAAACAGGGTTTCTTATTGTGCTTTCTCTGGAAAAAAATATACCGATTATTATTGATTTACTGAATGAATTACACAAAGTAGAAGGCTTACAACGTGTGCTCACCTTTAAACCTTTTCCCGTGCCAAATGGCCTGCATCCTAGCGGCATCGTGAATACTGGCATTGATTTCATAACCGATCAGCAATACTACCGTGACCAACTGTACCCACACCATTAACGCAATCAGCACTCCAATGGAGCCGTACACTTTATTATACGTACCGAAGTTGGTGATGTAAAAAGAGAATCCGTAAGAAACTGCCAGAATCAAAATAGTGGCGAGGAACGATCCGATGGAAAAAAATCGCCAGTTGTAATGAATGGCCGGGCCAAAATAGTAAATAGTGGAAACGGCCAGGAAGAAGACAATAAAAATTACCAGGAAGCGCAAAACAAATAATAAGTAAACTGTAAATGCGTCAATTCCCTTCAACCACTCAAACTCATTCAAGTTTGTTAACACATAATCGAGTACGAGTTGCCCTACAACCAGTAGAACGATGGCCAGGACAAGAACAAGTGCCATGTTGATGGTCAAGCCTGTTGCCACCAGGCGCATTTTGAATCCTCCTCTCCGATCATCAGTTTTATAACACGCATTGAAAGCATTCATTAACGACATCATGCCATTTGTGGCCAGGTAAAAAGAGAACACAAAACCTAACGTAAGCAGTCCGCCCCGTTGATTGCTGATAATATCCTGCACGGTAGAGGCAATCACATCGTACATGCTGGCGGGCATCATCCCCGCCAAAAATTGCATAATACTTTGGGTGTTTACTTCGGGGATGTACTGTGTAACGTAAGGGATCAGCGTAAACAAAAAAATGATGGCGGGAAAAATCGCAAGTATAAAACTAAACGCCACGCCATTGGCACGAATCAGGATTTCGTTTTCGGTAAGGTCGCGAACAAAGAGTTTAATGATTTTGTACAACGAAACGTTATCCCACTGTTTGAACTTTATCCTCCTCATCCAATAGATGATGATCAAAGCAGGGCTCCACTGGAAAAAATATCGTTTGTACTTGTACCTCATTTAAAAAAAGGTTCCAGTACGCTAATTAAATTTTCAGGCGGCCGCCTGGGTCGTCTTGTTCTTTGATCGATAAAGGCCAGCAAGGTTTCACCCTGATGAATCAATTCATTTTTTTCATTGTAAATTTCGAATTCAAATTTAATCCTGACAGACGGTTTTTCACGGATGGTCGTGACAATGCGGAGTAATTCATCATACCGGGCCGCTGCTAAAAATTTCGAATGATTCTCCAGAACGGGCAGCATCACTCCCATGGCCTCAAGCTCTTTATAGGTTACGCCAAGTTTTCTAAGGCTTTCCACACGTGCTATTTCATAATACATGGCGTAGTTGCCATAATACACATACGCCATCTGGTCAGTTTCACCATAGCGTACACGAACTGAAGTTTCAGATTGGTACATCCGCCCTTATTTTACAGGATTGTTTCTTCTCAACGCTCTACCTTTCCGTTGCTCAATGGTTAAGGCCTTTTGGTAACGCTCTGCATTGCGCATGTGCTCCTGGTAGGAGGCTGAAAAATTATGCCGCCCAGAGAAATCTTCTTTTGCGCACATATAGATGTAATCGCTCTCAACAAAATTGAGCACAGCCTCTAACGAATTTATTTCCGGCATGTTAATTGGCCCCGGTGGAAGGCCGCTGTTTTTATAGGTATTGTAAGGAGAATCGATTTCTTTGTGCTCATTTAATACGCGCTCCAATTCAAAATCGCCCACAGCAAATACAAGTGTTGGATCGGCCTGCAACCGAATCCCTTGCTTGAGGCGATTGATGTAAAGCCCTGCTATGGTAGGTGCTTCATCCGGTTTTACGGTTTCCGCCTGTACGATAGAAGCAAGAATGGAAACCTCTATCGGTGTAAGCCCAAGTGCTTTTGCTTTTTCTGTTCGATCTGCGTTCCAAAAGTTTTCAAACTCATCATGCATGCGGTTTAATAGTGACTCTGTACTGATATTATAGTATACTTCGTACGTGTTCGGTATGAACATACATAATACGTTGTCCTTGTTGAAACCATAGTTGTTGTTCATGGAAAATTTTATCAACGCGGCTTCAACCTCAGGAGGCGTACTGGACAGATTACGGGTAATCTTCTCACTCAGGTCTTTAATAAGACGCACATTGTTGAACGTAATCTTGACGGGTTCTTGTAATCCCAGACGCAAATACCGGATGGCTGTCAGGTTGTTCATGTTTGAACGTAGCGTAAAGCGGCCCGATTTTACATTTTCATCATAGTCCATCAACTTAGAAAGGAGACTAAAGGAAATCAGGTCCTGAACATACCGGCCCTCGTGTATTTGTTTTTGAACAGACTCAAACGTTGCTCCCTCCGGAATAACAATTATTCGATCTTCTTTTCCTACCAATACGTTTGGTGTATACACTATCTGATACGTATAAAAGGAGAACGAAATCAATAAAATTGAAGCAAGCAAGAACAGAACAAGTTTTCTCAGGCCTTTCAACATACCAGCGGAGTAAGTTTCAAAAATACGATCAGGATTACTCAGATTAAAGGATTATCAGAATTCAATTGTGACTTTATAAACCTTTAACGAAGTATATTTAAACAATTTTTAAAAAATGCCTGCTGAGTTTGTAAAAATCCATCCGCAAAATCCGGAGATGCGCAAGATCAACCGCGTAGTAGATGTGCTACGCGAGGGTGGTATTATTATTTATCCTACCGATACCATTTACGGAATCGGTTGCGATTTGATGAACCGAAAGGCCATCGAACGATTGTGCAAAATCATGGACATTAAACCCAACAAGCTTGACCTTTCCTTTATCTGTCATGATCTCAGTCAGATTTCAGGATTCGTAAAAAGAATTGATACGCCCGTATTTAAAGTATTGAAGAAATCTTTGCCGGGACCATTCACCTTTATTCTTGAGTCAAGCAGCAGGGTTCCAAAAATTCTGGATGTAAATAAACATACGGTTGGCATTCGTATTCCGGATCATAGCATCCCCAGAATAATTGTTGCAGAGCTTGGCAATCCGTTGATTACTTCCTCCATTAAGGATGATGACCTCATTGTGGAATATACAACTGATCCGGAAGAAATTTATGAAGACTTTAAAAACCAGGTTGATGTTGTAATTGATGGTGGAGTTGGGGGAAATATCCCTTCAACAGTTATTAATTGCACAGAAAGGGAAATGGTGATGATCAGAAAGGGACTTGGAGAAATTGATTTATAATTTTGTGAAAGCGATCATCGAACTCCATTATCTTCCTTCCATTGCATACTTCTCATCGCTCTGTAGTGTTGAAAAAATTATCATCGAAAAACATGAACACTTTGTTAAACAAAGTTATCGTAACCGATGCCATATTCTTACAGTTCAAGGTGTAGAGCGGCTGGTAATACCGCTCACCTCCAAGTCCGCGCGGATGAATCGTTCGGACCGGCACGGGAAGGTATTGATTACCGATGTCCGGATCGATTGCACACAAAAGTGGCTCAACAACCACTGGCGCACAATTGAATCGGCTTACCGGAATGCACCGTTCTTTGAATTTTATGCCGATGACCTTCACAAAATATTGTTCAGGCAGCACACTTTTTTGTATGATCTGAACTTCGAATTGCTGACAATCTGTCTCAAGTGGTTAAAACTGGATGTCACGCTTCAGGAAAGTATGGCGTATGAAAAAATCCCTGCTGATGGTGTGCTGGACATGCGAAACGTCATTCACGCTAAAAAACCAGAACAGTATGCCATCTACTTTCAACCTATAGCCTACCCGCAGGTGTTTGGCAATACGTTTGCAGAAGGGTTAAGCCTTGTTGACCTCGTGTTTTGTGAAGGCCCTGAGTCCCGCAAGGTGGTGGCGTTGTCGGCAAAGCCACATTGAACAAGTTGAAAGCGGCAAGCGTTTAAAATCTAATACCAGACAGGCCAAATAATCCGTTAATAGTTTACATTTACATAATTCTTATATCCCTTCTATGGAAGCTAAATTTTCCAACCGTGTTAAAGAAGTTATTTCGCTGAGCCGTGAGGAAGCCCTTCGCCTCGGACATGATTATATAGGTGCCGAACATTTGTTGCTGGGGCTCATCCGTGAAGGAGAAGGCGTGGCAGTTGGTGTGTTGAAGAAATTAGGGGTGCCACTGGAAAACTTGCGGTCAGAGGTTGAAAAAGTTTCTAAAGGCACTGCCACTCACGAGGTAAAAAACCTGGCGAACATTCCATTAACCAAAGCATCGGAAAAAGTATTGAAGATCACGTACCTCGAAGCTAAAATTTTCAAGGCGCAATTGATCGGAACAGAGCACTTGTTGTTATCCATTCTTCGCGATGGCGATAATCTGGCCACCCAAATATTAAACAAGTTCGATGTAAACTACGAAACCGTAAAAGAAATGCTTGAATACCAGGCTGAAGGCCCACAGTCAGCTTCCGATACCGATGATCCGGACGATGATTCATCGCGGATTTTTGGTGGTGCCGCTGGAGGAGCCCCCGGAACAGGAAAAGAAAAGAAGGGAGCTGAAAAATCACGCACACCTGTATTGGATAATTTCGGTCGTGACTTAACACGTTTTGCGGAAGATGGAAAACTTGACCCCATCGTAGGCCGTGAAAAAGAAATTGAACGCGTGGCACAAATTCTTAGCCGCAGAAAGAAAAACAACCCGATACTGATTGGAGAGCCCGGGGTTGGTAAAACAGCTATCGCTGAAGGCCTGGCGTTGCGCATCGTACAGAAAAAAGTTTCGCGTGTGTTGTTTGGCAAACGCGTGGTAACACTTGATTTAGCTTCCCTGGTTGCCGGTACCAAGTACCGTGGCCAATTTGAAGAACGCATGAAGGCCGTGATGAACGAACTGGAGAAGTCTCCTGACGTGATTTTGTTCATCGATGAATTGCATACGATTGTTGGTGCTGGTGGAGCTTCTGGCTCTCTGGATGCATCAAATATGTTTAAGCCCGCGTTGTCGCGCGGAGAAATTCAGTGTATTGGCGCCACCACATTAGACGAGTACAGACAGTACATCGAAAAAGATGGTGCATTAGCACGCAGGTTCCAAATGGTGATGGTAGACTCAACTTCTGTTGAAGAAACGATCCAAATCCTGGAAAACATCAAAGATAAATATGAAGATCATCACCATGTATCGTATACAAAAGAGGCTATCGTATCGTGTGTGAAGTTTTCTGACCGCTATATCAGCGATCGTTTTTTGCCGGATAAGGCTATTGACGTGATGGATGAAGCAGGCGCACGCGTGCACATCAACAACATTCACGTGCCGGAAGATATTGTGAAACTGGAAGAGGCTGTGGAAGATGTTAAGAAAGAGAAAAATCGTGTTGTAAAAAGCCAAAAGTATGAAGAGGCAGCTCAACTGCGCGACCGCGAGAAAAAACTACTCGAACAACTCGACATTGCAAAAGCGAAATGGGAAGATAAGACCCGTACTGAAAAATACACTGTGGATGAAGATAATGTAGCAGATGTAATCGCCATGATGACGGGCATCCCTACGAAGCGCGTTGCTCAAAAGGAAAGCAACAAACTACTGAGCATGAGTGGCGAGTTGAGCGGTAAAGTGATCGGCCAGGAAGAAGCCATTAAAAAATTAACGAAAGCCATTCAACGGACGCGTGTAGGACTGAAAGATCCAAGGAAACCAATCGGCTCCTTTATTTTCCTCGGACCAACCGGTGTTGGTAAAACAGAATTAGCGAAAGTACTGGCTACCTATCTTTTCGATAAAGAAGACTCAATCATCCGCATTGATATGAGTGAGTATATGGAGAAATTCTCCGTGTCACGATTAGTGGGAGCCCCTCCGGGATACGTTGGATATGAAGAAGGTGGACAACTTACTGAAAAGGTGAGACGCAAGCCCTATTCAGTTGTATTGCTCGATGAGATAGAAAAGGCACACCCGGATGTATTTAACATTTTATTACAAGTGCTGGATGACGGTATTCTTACTGATGGCCTAGGCCGTAGGGTAGATTTCCGAAACACCATCATCATCATGACTTCGAACATCGGTGTTCGTGACTTGAAAGATTTTGGTAGCGGTATTGGTTTTGCCACTGCGGCTAAGCGTGAAAATGAAGAGGAGGCCATGAAGTCCACCATTCAGCATGCGCTGAAGCGTGTGTTCAGCCCTGAGTTCCTGAACAGATTGGATGATGTGATTGTGTTCAACTCCTTGCAACGCGAGCACATCCATAAAATCATCGAGATTACACTTAAGAAAGTATTCGACAGGATTACACAACTTGGCTACCAGGTTGAATTGACTGATAAAGCGAAAGATTTCCTTGCCGAAAAAGGATATGACCATCAGTTTGGTGCACGTCCGTTAAACCGCGCCATCACTAAATACCTGGAAGATCCGGTAGCGGAAGAAATATTAAAAGGTGAAATTGAAGAGGGCGGCACGCTGATAGCTGATTACGATGGCACGGGCGATAGTCTTTTGATTAAAGTAAAGAAGCCTAAGGCAGCATCTAAAAAAAGTGAGTAATTAACAGGTTTGATTTATAGTAATGAGAAGGCGGGGATACTCGCCTTTTTTATTGACATAAACTTTTTTGATCAACAGATTGTATAACTGCTATGCAACTACAGGATCTTCACAAAACAACATCAACTTTTAAAACTACTAATCCGTATCCAGCATGGTTTATCGGCCACGGTAATCCACTCAATGTATTGATGGATAATGCGTTCACCAAAACTCTGGCGATGATGGGTAAATCACTAAAGGAAAAACCCAATGCTATTCTGGTTGTTTCCGCACATTGGCTTAGCCAAAATGGAACATTCGTTACCGTAACAAACAAGCCCAAAACGATTTATGATTTTTATGGTTTCCCGGATGCCATGTACAAAATACAGTATCCGTCACCGGGTGCCCCTGAGTACGCACAAGAAGTAAAGAAAATAGTTACCTCCACAGAAGTACAAGAAGACCATGAGTGGGGACTTGACCACGGAGCATGGACCGTGTTGAAGCATTCTTTTCCGGATGCCGATATTCCTGTTTTTCAAATGAGCATTGATTATTCGAAGCCTGCTTCTTATCACTATAAGCTTGCGAGTGAATTACAATCCCTGCGCAACAAGGGTGTGTTAATCATCGGTAGTGGCAATATTGTTCACAATTTACGTCAGGCTGATTTTCACAACACAGAAGCTAATCCCTATGATTGGGCAAAAGAATTCGATGAAATCAGTAAAAAGAAAATTCTCAGTCGTGAGTTTAACGATTTGGTGGAGTATGAAAAGCTGGGACAGTCTGCACTCTTGTCAATCCCTACCCCAGATCACTATTTCCCTATGATTTACAGCCTTGGGCTAGTAAGCCAAAAAGATGACGTGCGGTTCACCTTTGAGGAGATTCAAAATGCCAGTGTAAGTATGCGATGCTTTGAGATTGGGTAAAAACAATCTATTTTTTTGATTGTCATGTCGAGCGTGCACATGAACCTATGGAATGCAATTTCAATTGCGAGACATCTTCTTACTTACTGGAAACTCGGTGGCCACCTTGGACGTAAATCGGATGGCCCACCAGACCTAAAAACCGTGTGGTTAGGATACCAACACCTTTGCAACGCAACTGACGTTTATGAAATTGCTGCATAAAATTTGGGTAAGGAATAGCTACCGGCCTCGCAATCAAAGCAGCATTTCAATAGCTAGTGTCCTGACAAATAAATTTTGCGGCATTTTTGTTTGTAAATATAAATGGAACCACATAGGAACATAGTTCACATAGACAAGCACATAGGATTGTATCTCTATGTGAACCTATGTGTTCTATTGTGTCTATGTGGTAAATAATATGTTGTAAAATTAATTTGCCAGGACACTAGTCTTCTGCTCTCGGGATGACATTTCGTTAATAACCACCGAAATATTTTCTCAGGAACCATTCTGCAGATGCGAGTACTAGCAGAAGGAAGAATACCCATTTCAAATTCAGGAGAGAATCATATTTTTCTTCGCTGTGAATGGTGCCCCTGGCTTCCTTTCTTGAAAGATCGGTTTTAAGTTTCTCCATTTCCGATACTTTGTAGAATTGACCACCGGTAGTGGTTGAGAGTTTTCGCAGCAAATCAAAGTCTGCTGTGAGGTTTTGAAGTTCTGCTTGCTGTGTTGTTACTAAAAATTGTCCACGCACCTCCTCCTTTTTTCCATTAATCTCTGTGGAAGACCCGTAGCGATACGCACCCTCTTTTAATCCACCAATTTCGTATCGTGCGTTACCGGGACTGGTTATATAGTTGTATTGATATTTTTTGCTCATTTCATCTGTAAGTTCAAGACTAACGGTGTTACCATAAACGGGCTCATAAATATCGTTGTATACCTGGCTTTCAAACACAACTGTTTCCGTATCCGAAAATTGTTGTTCCACCGGGTAGCTCCTGAATTTACTTTTGTCATCCGTAGTACTCAGGTATTGGATGAGTTTACCAAACACTTCATCAAATGCTTCTGTATTCTCAGTCTTTGAATACTCATGCAAACGCCATTGCCAAAATCCATCGGCCAGCATAACTGCAGTTTTGCGACTGTTGGAAGCATCGATCCATAATAACGGCTTCTCGGTTGTAAGACTTCCTACCCGTTGAAACAGGAGTGTCGCGGCCGAGGCCGGAACTTGCGTCTTTGCAAACGGAACCCACACCGGTGGGAACCCTGCAAAAACAGTATTCGCTTCCGGTGAAATTAAAAAACCCGAAAAAGCAGGATTGATGACAGGCATTACATCATCAAGCTGACGGGGCGGCTGTTCGAATTTTATTGGCATATTATTTTGCGTCAGCAGACTCAAATCAGTTTGTTGCCCGACAATGACAAACAAAGAAGATTTGCTTGCGGCAAATCGTTGAAAGAGGTCGCGGGTTCGTCCTCGTTTATCAGGTAATTGATGAAAAATTACCAAATCAATTGCAGCGGGTTGCAGATTCTTTGCCTCCGTTTCCTGCACGCCAGGAATGTGAAGTAAGAAATCGTAGTTTGAATTTTTCTCGATGACGGAGCGCAATGCTTTCAAATCAGGATGTGGTACTGAGGCCACAATAAGAATTTTCTTCTTGCCTTCTACCACCTCCACAAAAGCAGTAGCGCGGTTGTTTTTAACGTTATGCTCACCTGTTTTAACTTCTACCTGTACGTCAAAACGCTGAATGCCTTGCTCGGCAGCTAACGGATTAAAGTCTATTGTGAGGAGTTGTTCGTTGCCTGAGTTTTTATTAATGCGTTCAACAAGTTTGCCTCCATGTAAAAGGGAAATAGAAATATTCTGATTGGTGTACCCTTTTACCAGTATCTCTGCCCGAAGTGGAAATTTATTTCCCTGATAAGCGATTTTATTATAGATCAAATCTTTAAGAACAATATCCTGTCGTTGCGTGGTGTCCCCTACGCCAACCGTGTATACCGGAAAGTTATAATTAGCATACAACGGAGAAATTCCTGTATTGTAAATACCGTCTGACAGCAGCACCACCCCTCCAATTGATTTTCCCTCATATTGGATTGCAATCTTCCGTAATGCTCCCTGCAAATCGGAGGTGGGGGCATTAAATAGAATTTGCGGAATGCCTTCACCAGAAAGGTCTTTATACGCAACATCATACCCGTTGTCAGTAAGTGATTTCTTCAATTCATCAACAGAATTTCTTAGAATTTTCAACGAAACAGAGTCGGTCGTTTCTTTTACAGATATAGAATTGTCTTGTAAGACCACGAACACTGGCTTCTCTAAAATATTATTGATTTGCTTGATGATTGGCCCGAGTAACAAAAAGACAAGCAGGAACACAAGTGTAGTACGTGCGGCAAAGAGAATCCAGTTAATGGTTTTTGTCCATGGATGTTTGCTCTTATACAAGAGAAATCCATAACCAACACTAACGGCCAGGCATACTAAAATAAAAGCGGGTGACGATTCCAGTATGATTGATTTCAAATTCAAGATTTCAGATTAAAAATTTACTGTATTTAACTAATCTAATCTTCTTTTTATTTTTTATCCCCTCACCCCTGCCCCTCTCCCCAGGGACTCCCCAGGGAGAGGGGTGTCCAAGTACGAGGACGGGGTGAGGGGATTATAAATTGAATTAAGGGCATCTCTAAAAACTCCTTGTACCCTTCTCTTCCGGAGAAGGGTGACGGGTTGAGGTCATAAAGGCAGGGTTTTTAGAGATGCCCTTAATATCCATATTTTTCTTTCCACAAGGCACGTAAATATTTTCTTAGTTCATCTTCACGAACATTTTTCCCCGGCTCGTAAAACTTCTTCCCACTGATTTTATCGGGTAAAAATTCAGTACTCACAAAATTACCTTCATAATCGTGCGCGTACTGGTACCCTTTACCATAGCCAAGATCCTTCATGAGTTTGGTTGGGGCATTCCTTACAGCCAACGGCACAGGCAAGTCTCCGGTTTCACGAACTACACCAATGGCATTTTCAATGGCTATATAACTTGCATTGCTCTTTGGCGAACTGGCCAGGTACACCGCGCACTGCGCCAGAATAATGCGCGCTTCGGGGTAACCAATTACATCAACAGCCTGAAACGTATTGTTCGCCATCACCAAAGCAGTAGGGTTTGCGTTGCCGATATCTTCTGATGCCAAGATCAACATTCTGCGCGCAATGAACTTAACATCTTCTCCGCCTTCCACCATCCTTGCTAAATAATAGATTGCAGCATTCGGGTCGCTTCCGCGGATTGATTTTATAAAAGCTGAAATAATATCATAATGTTGTTCACCGCTTTTGTCGTAGATGGCAATCTTTTTTTGCGCTACGTTCGTAACCAAGGCATCCGTTACAATGATCTTTCCTTCTGCATCCGAATCAACAACTAACTCCAATAAGTTGAGAACTTTACGTGCATCGCCTCCCGAAAGTTGAAACAAGGCATGATGCTCTTTTATTTCAACATCGCGTGTTTTTAATTCTTCATCTTTGGTGAGTGCCTGGTTTATCAACTTCAATAAATCCTTTTCATCCAGTGCGTTTAAGATGTACACCTGGCATCGCGACAGCAATGCCGAGTTAACTTCAAATGATGGATTTTCGGTCGTAGCGCCAATCAACGTAATGATGCCTTTTTCAACAGCACCCAGTAACGAATCTTGTTGTGATTTATTGAAACGATGAATTTCATCAATAAACAAAATAGAACGTGACGATGATTTTGCTTTGTCGATGATTTCGCGAATATCTTTTACACCCGCACTAATAGCACTTAAAATGTAGAATGGCTTTTTAACTTCATTCGCAATAATATTCGCAATGGTTGTCTTACCCACCCCGGGCGGGCCCCAAAAAATCATGGAAGGAATATTTCCCGTTTGAATTGTTTTTCGGATCACACCATTCTCTCCTACCAGATGCTCCTGCCCCACCAGGTCTTCAAGTTTTGAAGGCCTCATGCGTTCGGCTAAGGGTGGCTTGGTATTAAACAACATTGCACTCATATGGAATCTTGAAATTACTATAATTTGTTTTTTAACCCGAATGCCCTACTTTTGTGCCTCCTTAATATCGCGGGGTGTATCCGCCAAGTGGCGGATCGTTGGGCTCATATCCGCCAAGTGGCGGATACAGGTTCGATAAAAAAGTAGACAAAGGAAGAAAAATATATCGCGGGGTGGAGCAGTTGGTAGCTCGTTGGGCTCATAACCCAAAGGTCACAGGTTCGAGTCCTGTCCCCGCTACTAAAAATAAAAGCGGCTTTTAAGTCACTTAGACTAGTGACAGGCTCATATCCGTCAGTTGACGGACACAGGTTCGTCCCGATAGCTATCGGGATGTCCCCGCTACTACAAAATAAAAGCGGCTTTTTAAGTCGCTTTTACATTATGAGCCATTTCGTTTATGTTCTTTTCTCTGCGAGCTTTAAGAAAATATATATTGGGTATACTTCTGACCTTAAGAAAAGGATAGAGTCCCATAAATTAGGTATAGGCCTTGGGAACTACTCTATTATGAGAAGTTCGCTGAAAAGAAAGATGCTCTTCTTCGAGAGAAGCAATTAAAAACTGCAAAAGGAAGAGAGTTTATATGGCAAATGGTAAATAAAGGGGTTAGTGGATAGTGGAAGGACTCATCCGCCATGAGGCGGACAAGTTATCCGCCAATTGGCAGATACAGGTTCGTCCCGATAGCTATCGGGATGTCCCCGCTACTACAAAACCCCCGATTTAACTGTCAGGGGTTTTTCTTTTTTCAGAAACTATGTCATCTGCGTTTAAAGCCGGTTTTGTAAGTATTGTAGGTAAACCCAATGTGGGGAAGTCTACTTTAATGAACAAACTGGTGGGCGAACAACTGTCTATAGCTACCCCAAAAGCTCAAACGACCCGTCACCGGATTATGGGTATTTTGAACACTGACCAATACCAAATCGTGTATTCCGACACACCTGGCATTCTGGAGCCAAAGTATGCCCTGCACGATGTCATGATGAGTTATGTAAAGGTTTCTCTCGAAGATGCTGATCTTATTTTGTTGGTGGTTGAGCTGGAAGAAAAATACGATGCCCTGCTTTTCGAGCGGTTTAAGAGAATCCAAACTCCAATCCTGCTCGTGCTAAACAAAATTGATAAAGCGAAAGGAACGCAGGTTCATGATAAAATTCAGCACTGGAAGGAACACCTGCCGAACGTGACCATGACAATGGCCGTTTCGGCTAAGAATGGAGAAAACACCGATGAACTTCTAAAAACGATTATCGGAATGATGCCTGAGCATCCGGCATTTTTTCCGAAAGATGGGTTTACGGATCGATCGGAACGCTTTTTTGCCTCTGAAATCATCCGCGAAAAAATATTTCTCAACTACGAGCAGGAGGTTCCCTACAGCACGGAAGTAGCGATCACTGAATTCAAGGAAGAAGAAACCATCATCCGGCTGCGGGCAGAGATTTTTGTGGAGCGTGATTCTCAAAAAGGCATCATTATCGGGAAAGCTGGGAGCGCTCTTAAAAAACTTGGAACCGATGCCCGAAAAGATTTAGAAGCATTCTTTCGCAAGAAAATATTTTTAGAAACACACGTTAAAGTAGCTGACAACTGGCGGAAGCAACAAAATAAATTAAAGCAATTCGGATATTTTGAATAGTAATCCGACTGTCATTTAACCTTTGACACTACGAATCATTGGCTAACTGACAATTGAACAATTGAAGTATGGCAAACATTGTAGCAATAGTAGGAAGACCAAATGTAGGGAAGTCAACACTCTTCAATCGTCTGATTGAAAAGCGTCAGGCCATTATGGATGATACTTCGGGTGTGACCCGCGATCGGCATTATGGTTATGGCGAGTGGATTGGGAAATACTTTACCGTCATTGATACGGGCGGATATGTAATAGGATCGGAAGACAAATTCGAAAGTGAAATCCGCAAGCAAGTTAAGATGGCTCTGGACGAAGCCTCTGCCGTTATTTTCGTAGTTGATTGCAGGGACGGTTTAACCGGTTTTGACAAAGAATTTGCCAATGTAATCCGAACTTCAAAAAAACCCGTGTTTTTGGTAGCCAACAAAGCCGATACTCCGGAGAAAGCCCTGCATGCTAACGAGTTCTATGCGCTTGGTTTGGGAGAAGAAATCTATCCCATATCCGCTGAAAACGGATCAGGAACAGGTGAATTGCTGGATGACTTAGTGAAAGTATTCCCCAGTGAAGGTGTGGAAGATCCCAACGCGGGCATTCCAAAAATTTCAATTTTAGGCCGGCCTAACGTTGGTAAGTCATCCCTGTTGAATGCCTTATTGGGTACCGACCGGAGTATCGTAACAGTCGAAGCCGGCACTACCCGTGATGCGATCCATTCGCATTACAAAATGTTTGGCAATGATTTCATTCTGATCGATACGGCCGGTATCCGGAAGAAAAGCAAGGTCCGCGATGATATCGAGTTTTATTCCGTACTCCGTTCGTTGCGCGCATTGGAAGAAAGTGATGTATGTATCATCGTAATTGACGCCACCCGCAAGCTTGAATCGCAGGATGTGAACATTATAAGCCTAGCTCAACGACAGGGAAAGGGCATGGTAATTATGGTGAATAAGTGGGATTTAGTTGAAAAAGACACCAAAACAGCCGATGCCTTCAAAAAGGAAATTCTGGAAAAAATAGCCCCGATTGACTACATACCAGTCATTTTTGCCTCTGCGCTTGAAAAAAAACGGATTTTCCAGGTGGTTGAAAAGGCTGTTGGGGTGTATGCCAATAAGACCAAAAAAATACCGACTTCTAAACTAAATGAGCTCCTTCTGGCCGATATTGAACGCTACCCGCCCCCTGCCAAAAAGGGGAAATTCATCCAGATAAAATACATTACACAGGTTCAGGCACGGTTTCCATCGATTGCATTTTTTTGTAACCTGCCCCAATACATTCAACCTTCGTATGAGCGGTATCTGGAAAACCGCATCCGCGAACATTTTGATTTTCAGGGGGTACCTGTGCGGCTTATCTTCCGTAAAAAATAAATTTTTAAAAGGCATTATTAGTAATGCGCAAGAACTGTTATATTTGCGTGATTTTTAAAAACCTGTAAACTATGAAAAAATTGTTCGCGTTAATGATGGTAGCTGGTTTCGCTGTTGCCATTGTAGCTTGTGGTCCTAAGAAAGAAGAGGCTGCTGCTGAAGTAGTGGATTCTGCTGCTGTTGTTGTTGATTCTGCTGCTACTGTAGTTGATTCAGTTGCAACTGACACAACTGCTACTCAGTAATCAATCTTTTAAAGATTGTTCCCGGGAAGGCTTTAGAGATAAAGCCTTTTTTGTTGCTCTTTAGTTTAGGAGTTTAATTCACGCATGACTGAAGCACACGTTTTAAATACACTTCAAACTCACCTGCCCGAAAAGGCTGTTGATTATGCCTTCGGACTTTGGAAAGAAAAACCTTTCAACCTTAAGCTTACCAAAAGCAGGCAAACAAAAATTGGTGACTTTACATGCCAACACGGTGTTGCGCAACCACGCATTACCCTTAATCATGACCTGAATCCTTTTACGTTTCTCATTACCTACATTCATGAAGTAGCACACCTCCATGTATTTCTTGAGTTCGGACATAAGGCCGAACCGCATGGAGAACGTTGGAAGCTTGCATTCCAAAAACTTCTTATGCCCATTCTTACCTCTGAAATATTTCCGGATAAAATTCTAGAACCGCTGGTAACACATATGCAAAATCCCAAGGCAAGTTCTTTTGCTGATATAATATTGACGAAAGCCTTACGCTGCTTTGATGAGAAAACTCACTCCGATATTGTGTTGTCAGATTTATCCGAAGGAAGTACGTTTCAACTGAATGGTCGGTATTTTAAAAAGGGGAGATTGAGAAGGACGCGTGTCCTTTGCAGGGAAGTCAATTCTAAACGCCAGTATCTTGTTCCTGCTGAAGCGCTCGTGAACGATGTTCAGTTGAGCCTCCTTTGAATCAAGCCGTTCACCAAATCAAAAAATACACCCGGTTGTAAAGTGCGCCACTGACTGATCTGGAGTGTGCCGCCCATAATCACATACTGATCGACCTGATACTTTTGAAATTCTGATTGAATGAAATCCGGAAATGAGACTGCTGCAATCCAGCCTTCTTCCACATTCTCAAACCATTCTTCATAATACGAATCATCCGATCCATGAAAGTTCAACACATTTTCACCAATCAGAATAAATTTATTAATGCCTTCTCCTACCATCAGGTCGATTACGTTTCGTTTTAAATGCATGATGTCGTTGTTGATGGCATCGTTCCACTCTCCTAAAAATTCAATTATGGTAAACCCTTTCTCGTAATCAGTAAAAAGAATCTTGATGTAGAGCGTCTCCGAACCGATAAAATCCCAGGCGGGATCAATATAATACCCATAAATGGTTTCAGAGTATTGATCGAAATTGTACTTCTTTCCGTAAAATGGTGATTGTTTGTCCTTGGCTGGATTGTAATACTTCAGCCAATTGTAGTAGGGTTCAATGTCATGCATACACTCACATGGACAATTGTCCGATTACTTTTTGTGATGCTCCAATACTTTTCTCACGGAGCCAAATTCCTTAAGCAATGCTTCTGCCTTATCCTGCCCGACTGAAAGTTCGTCCATGATCATACGTGTTCCCCGATCAATCAGCTTGTTATTCGTGAGCTGCATGTCTACCATTTTATTTCCTTTTACCCGTCCCAGTTTGATCATGGTAGTTGTAGAGATCATATTCAAAACAAGTTTTTGTGCAGTACCAGCTTTCATGCGGGTACTGCCGGTTACAAACTCGGGACCTACTACAACTTCAATTGCATGGTTGGCATATTTCGCAACCTCTGTATTTGTATTACACGTAATGCAACCGGTTACAATTCCGTTTGCTTGCGCTTCTTTTAGTCCACTAATCACATAGGGTGTCCTCCCAGACGCAGCAATACCAATTAGCACATCTTGCTTGTTGATATGATGTACTTGTAAATCTTTCCATGCCTGAGCAGCGTTATCCTCTGCATGTTCTACCGCTTTCCTGATCGCCAGATCACCTCCCGCAATGAGTCCAATTACTTTGCCCTGTGGCATTCCATAGGTAGGAGAAATTTCGGACGCATCCAATATTCCCAATCGGCCACTTGTACCTGCTCCAATATAAAATAACCGACCTCCATCCTTCATTTTCTCCACAATCACCTTGACCAGCTTTTCAATGATTGGGATTACTTTTTCAATGGCTACCGAAACGGTTTTATCTTCCTTGTTGATGTTGGTCAACAGTTCCCGCACACTCATTTTTTCGAGCTGGTCGTAGTTAGAAGATGATTCGGTTGTACTCACTAATTCAATTCTCGTTGGTGATACAATGTTAATCCCGCAATCGGGCTTTCAAGAATGTTCTTCACTGTTATCCCTTTATCGTTGGCAACCTGCCTGAGGACATCGCTAAAATAAAATGCTACAGAGCCTGTGAAGTGTACCTTCAACATTTCATACCGAACGTACTTCATCACATTTTTTTCAAAGAATTCATCAAAACCGCTGTACACCAGTTTATAACAGTACGGTTCTTTAATGTGCTGAAAAACAAAATGAGAAAAGCTACCTAAAAACCGGCTTGGCATTTCCTGTGTGTACACTCGATCCAGAATTTCTTCCCGATCAAACGGAAATCGCTTTTTAAACTGATCCCATAACTTTTCTGGCAGGTCTTTGCGAAGATAATCCGCTATAATTCTTTTTCCCAGGTACGCTCCCGATCCTTCATCGCCTAGTAAATAACCCAACGAAGTAACATTGTCGGCAATCTTGGTTCCATCGTAGTAACATGAATTTGCACCCGTACCTAAAATGCAGGCAATTCCTTCTTCTGATCCGCAAAGGGCACGTGCAGCCGCGAGCAGATCGTGCCAGATTTCAATATGTGCCTCGGGGTAAAAAACTTCCAGCACGTTGCGAATTAGTTTTCTGTTCTTATCAGATGAACATCCTGTTCCGTAATAGAATATCTTTTTGATGGGTTGTTTAACTTGCGGTACCAGCACTTCCCGAATTTCCTGATCAAATTGCTCAATAGGCTGATAGTACGGATTAAACCCGATGGTTTGGGCCTGTTCAATCTTACCGCTCCCATCGATTATTCTCCAATCGGTTTTAGATGCTCCGCTATCAGCTATTAAAATCATATTTTAAAATTACGAAGTACAATTGACGAAGTACGATTTAACTAAAAAGACTGTCTTCGTCCCGCCTCAGGCGGGATGCCGCGATCTCCTTGTAGAGTTCCCGATAAGGGGATGCCGGAACAGGTCCGGCATGTACAAAAAAAGACTGCCTTCGCGCACCTAATTAAGCAGCAGCTTTATGCTTTAAGCATTCCAACAGCTTTGAACTTATCAAAGACTTTTTCGGTGTGTGGCGCATCTTTCAATTCATCAGTTAAATCCTGTCCGGCCCAATGTTCATAGTGCTTACCGTTTCGCCAAAGGCGAGAAAGTGTCACATCATAAATAATACCATGGAGGGCCACCCAAACCTGTGGTTTATCTTGTCCGTTTCGCAACGCCAATTGTGCGCGCGTGAATGCGGGCAATTCTTCAACTTTTATAATTGGGGTCTCCATCTAAAGAATAAGCTTTTGCTTCGGTTAGAATTTTGAATACTTTAACCCAAAATCAATCATCATGCAAAGTAAATACTTTCTACTCGGGTTGGCATTTGTGCTGGCCTGTTCGTCCAAAGAAAACCAAACTAACTACGCTTCCTTACCAGACGAACAACTAAAACAAGTCGCGGATTCGCTGGCACAGGCATACATCATTGCTGATGGTCATGTGGATTTACCGAATCGGTTAAAAGTTAAAAAGTTTCGGTTGGAGCGCGAATATCTCGGAATACCCATCCGTACCACAGAAGGTGATTTTGATTATGAACGTGCGAAGAAGGGAGGATTGGACGCTCCTTTCATGTCTATTTATATTCCCTCAAGCTATCAGCTAAGGGAAGACAAAGGAAAAGTGTTGGCAGATTCGCTCGTCAATATGATTGACGGCATTATTGAAGCACACCCGGATAAATTTGGTAAGGGCAGAACTCCTCAAGAAATAGAACAGAATTCGAAAGCGGGAAAAGTGTCACTCCCCATGGGTATGGAAAATGGAGCTCCTGTTGGAAATGACCTCGCGAATGTAAAATATTTTTATGATCGTGGTATCCGCTACATCACCCTTACGCACGGAAAGGATAATCAAATCTGTGATTCATCGTATGACACGCTTGGTACCTGGAACGGGCTAAGTCCTTTTGGCGAACAGGTTGTGAAAGAAATGAACCGGGCGGGGATCATGGTCGATATCTCGCACGTATCCGACAGCGCATTTTTTGATGTGATGAAACTCACAAGCGTGCCGGTAATTGCTTCGCACTCTTCCTGCCGTTATTATACTCCTGGGTTTCAGCGCAACATGTCAGATGATATGTTGAAAGCCCTGAAACAAAATGGAGGCGTGATCATGATCAACTTTGGAGCTTCTTTTTTGGATTCCGTAAGCCGTAGCAACAGCAAATTGCTTGACTCTTTAGAAAAAGTACTGACTGAAAAGAAACTCACTTCGCGTGATGAAGCAGCACAGCCCATTATTGATCAGTTTGTCAAGAACCACAAAGAACTATACTCCGATGTGGAGCGCGTGGCGGATCATATTGATCACGTTAAATCTTTGATTGGCATTGACCATATCGGCCTCGGCTCGGATTACGATGGCGTAGGCGATACGTTGCCTATTGGCCTAAAAGATGTTTCACAATATCCCAATCTGATTTTTGTGTTGCTAAAACGTGGCTACTCCCCTGAGGATATTGAGAAGATATGCGCTACGAATGTGTTCCGGGTTTGGAATAAGGTAATAGAAGCTTCAAAGCATTAATCCTACTTTGTCATGTTTCAGGATTTGACGATTTCTGTTGGTTTAAGACCTCATCCCCAACCCCTTCTCCCGAGGAGAAGGGGCTAAAAATCCCT
>Ga0247727_10008052_pt1 | contig 19733 bp, 10 predicted proteins | sample WisWelCaveWW1625_FD_202498 | JGI IMG/M metagenome (GOLD analysis project Ga0247727, IMG submission 202498) | Biofilm microbial communities from Wishing Well Cave, Virginia, United States - WW16-25 | ecosystem: Environmental > Aquatic > Deep subsurface > Groundwater > Cave microbial mat | place... | reverse complement strand
CAGTAGCAACGGCCGCTATCTGTGAAGAGCATGATGTATTCATGCGTTGAAGCCACAAACATCGCTTCAATGAAATCATCCTCCTTCATGGAAGCGCCCATGCTCCCTCTGCCACCTCTGGACTGCCTGCGGTAGCCACTCACCGGGATTCGCTTGACGAAGCCGCCATGGCTTATGGTGATCACCACCTGTTCTTCGGCAATCATGTCCTCAATGCTGAACTCTTCGGCCTTGTAGACGATCTCCGTACGCCGTTCATCTCCGTATTTCTTCTTAAGCTCCAGTAGTTCCTCTTTGATGATCTCCATTTGAAGTTGCTTGCTCTTGAGAATCGCCTTCAACTTTTCAATCAGTTTGATGGTTTCGCGATACTCATCCTCGATCTTCTTCCGTTCCAAACCGGTGAGCCGCTGCAGCCTCATATCGAGGATCGCTTTTGCCTGCACTTCAGAGAGCTTGAATTTCTTCATCAGGCCGGTCTTTGCAGTCTCGGCATCCTTCGACGATTTGATGAGCTTAACGACCGCGTCGATGTTGTCCAGAGCAATGATGTAGCCTTCGAGGATGTGCGCCTTTTTTTCCGCTTCCTCGAGCTCGAACGTCGATCGCCGAACCACAACATCATTCCGGTGCGCAATAAAGTGATCCAGCATCTCTTTCAGTGTGAGGACCTTCGGACGTCCGTCGACCAGCGCGAGCATGATGACGCCGAACGTGGCCTGCATCTGGGTGTGCTTGTACAGGTTGTTCAGAATCACCTCTGCATTTGCCTCCCGCTTCAAATCGATGACGACTCTGAGTCCGTCCCGATCTGATTCATCCCTGACATCAGCAATATCATCGATCTTCTTTTCGTTCACCAGGTCTGCTATCCGCTCAATCAGCGAGGCTTTGTTGACCTGATAGGGAATCTCGGTCACAATAATGCTTTGCCTCTCGTTCTTTCCGGTCTCGATGTTCGCTTTCGCACGAACAGTGATTCTGCCACGGCCTGTTGTATACGCCTCTTTGACACCTTCATATCCGTAGATAATCCCACCCGTCGGGAAGTCGGGGGCCTTGATGTATTTCATCAGCTTCTCGGTCGTCAACGAGTCATTGCCGACCAGTGCAACGCATGCGTCGATGACTTCGGTCAGATTATGCGGCGGAATGCTCGTCGCCATGCCGACCGCGATGCCGCTGGCACCGTTCACGAGCAGGTTCGGAACCATGGCGGGAAGAACGGACGGCTCTCGCAGTGTATCGTCGAAGTTCGGTGCGAAGGCAACCGTGTTCTTATCGAGGTCGCGAAGCATCTCTTCGGCAAGGCGCGACAGGCGTGCCTCCGTATACCGCATCGCTGCAGGCGAATCTCCATCGAGCGAACCGAAATTCCCCTGGCCGTCGATCTGTGGATACCGCATGGAGAATTCTTGCGCCATCCGCACCATCGTATCGTATACCGCGGCGTCTCCATGGGGATGATACTTTCCGAGGACCTCACCGACGATGCGGGCGGATTTCTTGTACGGACGGTTCGAGGCGAGTCCGAGATCCTGCATAGCATACAACACGCGCCGATGGACCGGTTTCAGGCCGTCGCGCACATCGGGAAGCGCGCGGGCGACAATGACCGACATCGAGTAATCGATGTACGATCCCTTCATTTCATCTTCAATATCGACGGGGATGATTTTTTCGTTTGGCGTAGCCATTAGTTTTCTTTTCTCTTCATCGCTTCATTTTGAATCCTTCTGAGGATCTTTTCTTAGACATCACGGCCGAATGGCGAATCGAGGAGTGTTCTTATATCCATTTCGCTCGATGAATTCCAAGCCGTCTTTCACCAGCCGATACATCATCTCGTACCGCTCTTTTGGTGTTAGCGAAAGCTGAAAATCGATCTCAAACTCCAGCTCCCTCTCCGGATCGTCCTTGTCCAGGACGAGGATAAATGTTTTGTGCTTCTTTTGCTAGCCAAACGTTCTTTTCCCTTTTTCATTTCTTAATTTCAATTCGCGTTGATTAGCGTCCATTCGCGGTTCTATAAGACCAAAACCGCGAATCCACGCGAATGATCGCGAATCAATTTACTTGCTCTCTATACATCCAGATTCCTGACATATTTCGCATTCTTTTCAATGAACTCGCGCCTCGGCTCGACTTCATCTCCCATGAGAATGGAAAAGGTTCGATCGGCATCGGCAGCGTTTTCGATTGAGACCTGAAGAATTGTTCGTGTCTCCGGATTCATTGTTGTCGACCAGAGCTGTTCGGGGTTCATTTCCCCCAGACCCTTGAATCTCGATATTGTAATCCCGTCGGCCACGACAGCCACATTCTCTTCGGGCAAAGGAATGTCATCCGTTTTGGCACCTTCTTTCTTGCCTCCTTTTTCTGTCCTCAAGCGTTTCAGGATCTCGTCGCGATCCTCCTCGTCATACGCGTACACCTCTTGTTTCCCCTTCTTGATCTTGAACAGCGGGGGCTGAGCAATGTACACCCGACCCAGCTCAATGAGCTCCTTCATGTGCCGGTAGAACAGCGTGAGCAAGAGTGTGCGGATATGTGAGCCGTCAACATCCGCATCACACATGAGAATGATCCGGCCATAACGGACCTTTGCCGGATCGAACTCCTCACCGACACCAGCGCCAATCGCCGTGAAGATATTTCGAATCTCCTCATTCTCCAAAATTTTGTGGAGTCTCGCCTTCTCCACATTCAGAATCTTTCCCTTCAAAGGAAGGATGGCCTGGAACCGCCTGTCTCTTCCTTGCTTGGCACTGCCGCCGGCCGAGTCTCCCTCAACGAGGTAGAGCTCGCAATGCTCAGGATCGGTAATGGAGCAATCTGCCAACTTACCCGGTAATCCCCCCGAGCTGAGAGCATTCTTCCGCCTCGTCAGATCGCGTGCCTTCCGTGCAGCTTCGCGCGCTTCGGCAGCACGCATTGATTTCTCCAGAATTCTCCGCGCGTCTCCGGGATTCTCGTCAAGCCAGGATGCCAGGGCAGGTCCAAGCACCCCTTCGACAATGCTCTTTACCTCGCTGTTCCCAAGCTTCGTTTTCGTCTGTCCTTCAAACTGAGGCTCCGGAACTTTGACGCTGATGACGCCGGTGAACCCCTCGCGGAAATCGTCACCCGTAAGCTGAAGTTTTCCCTCTTTGAGAATGCCGTTCTTGTATGCATAGGTATTCAGCGTCCGTGTCAGGGCAGCTCGAAATCCGATGAGATGTGTCCCCCCTTCGTGCGTGTTAATGTTGTTGACGTAGGAAAAGATATTCTCGTTGTATTGGCCATTGTATTGAAACGAGACTTCGACGTCAACTGCTCTCCCGTGTTCATCCTTGTCAGACCCGCGCGTGTAAAACTGCTTTTTCATGATCGAGGGACGCGTGGCATCAATGTATTGAACGAACTCGACCAGTCCGCCTTTGAAATGGAAGGTCTCCTCCTGCTCGCTCTTCTCGCGGAGATCAACAATACGCAGAGTCACTTCGGGGTTGAGGAACGCAAGCTCACGCAAGCGTTCCGCAAGGGTCTCAAACTTGAACGTCCGATTCTTAAAAATCTGAGAGTCCGGCAGGAAGGTGACTTTCGTGCCGGATCTCCCCTTCTCCGCCTTTCCCGTGATCTTGACCGGGGCAACGGGCTCACCTCTTCTGTACTTCTGATGCCAGCTCTTTCCGTCCCGGTACACTTCAACCTCAAGCCACTCGCTGAGTGCATTGACCACAGAGACACCGACGCCATGAAGACCACCTGAGACTTTGTAGGTATGTTTGTCAAACTTCCCGCCTGCATGCAGGACCGTCATCACAACTTCGAGCGCAGAACGCTTTTCCTCCTTGTGAATGTCGGTTGGAATCCCACGTCCATCGTCCACAACGGTGACAGAACCATCGGCTTTGATGGTTACTCCGATGTTCTTTGCGTACCCCGCCAGTGCTTCATCGATGGAGTTGTCGACGACTTCATAGACAAGGTGGTGAAGGCCCCGGCTGCTGGTATCGCCAATGTACATTGCAGGCCGTCGTTGGACAGCTTCTAATCCCTTGAGGACCGTGATATCCTTTGCGGTGTATGCCTCTCCGTTGGCTCCGCCGTTCGTTCTACCTTTTGGCTCACCGCGCTTTCCGGCTTTTCTCATTCCCTTCTCAGCTACTCCCTTTCCCATTTCACTCCTTCTTTTTTCGCTCAATGAAATCGAATATCCTTGAGAATTTTCTTTCCGATCATCTTATGAATCCTTTCGAGGATCTCCACTTTTCGCATGACCAGTTCGGTGCGCCAGGCACCGGTCTTCACATCGACAAAAAGAATCCCGTTTTCAATCTTGCGGGCTGTGGAAACACTTGCAATCTTTTCTCCAACGATCGCTTCCCACGAGTTGATGACCGAGTACTGCTGCACCTTTTTTGCGATGCCGAGGTGTTGGAAGAACAACTGCATCGCACTCGCGATCGGCTGAGGATGTTTTCGTGCCGAGTTAGCGCGGTGTGCATGTCCCGTTTTCAATCGAGAATCTCCTGTTGTTCCCGTTCCACTGTACAATGTTCCGGAACACGTAGTCACCTGTTGCCGTAATGATCGATTGGCCAAATCCGGAAACTGCATCCATGATGCGCTCCGATCGTTCTGCATCAAGGTCACCAAAGAGGTCGTCGAGCAGAAGCACCGGAATCTCGCCACGCTGTTCACAGATTTGGTTGAACTCCGCACTCTTCATCGCCAGGAGAAGGGTTTTATGCTGCCCCTGTGATGCATACGCCTGAACGGATTTACTGTCGATTGTCATCAACAAATCGTCCCGGTGCGGACCCACGAGCGTTATCCCTCTCCGGATCTCCTCAGAACGAGCCCGGAGGAACTCCGATTCGAGTCCGTCCGCAATCCCGGCTGTGTCGGCTTCGGGGGAAACCCCTTGCGTCGTTTTATACTGTATGCTGACTTCCTCCGTATTTCCCGAAAGTGTGCGGTACACCACTTCGACCACCTTCTGGAACTGCTTAACAAATTCACGGCGACGGCAAACAATCCTGCTTCCAATCTGAACCAGCCGTTGCGTCCACGGGGCCAGAAGATCGTCACTGACCGCTCCCCCCTCCCTTGCCTCTGCCAGGAGATTGTTTCGTTGTTTCAGTGCGCGTCGGTACTCTAGGAGATCTTCGAAGTACACACGGCTCTGCTGCGTCAAGGCAAGATCAAGGAATTTTCTGCGTTCGGCGGGGGGACCGGATGTGATTCTACCACTCTCCGGAGAGAGCATCACGACAGGGAATCGACCTATGAGCAAATGGATTTTCTCGAGCCGTATTCGGTTCACCATGATCTCCTTCACTCCGGACTCTCCGTCGTACCGAATCGCGATGGACTGCTCGCCAGCGGCTTCGCCTGAAATCGTTCCCTCAATCTCAAACGTCTTTTCACCGAGCTTCAGAGCGATCCCGTCACTTGCCGCGTAGAAGCTCTTCGCCAACCCAAAATACGAGATGGCTTCCAACACGTTCGTTTTCCCCTGCCCATTCCCTCCCAGAAGAACATTGACCGCGTCACCGAACTCGAGGCGGCTGTCACCGTGATTTCGAAAGTTCCTGAGCCGCAGACTTCTAAGCTTCATGCTCTCCGCTTTAACACTGCAGCCCCATCGTTGATGGGGCTACAGTTCTGAAAACCTCGCAGAGATCGTCAGTTCGTCAGCCTCACCGGCATCACGAGCATGATGACATCTGCTCCGTTGCTCCCAATCGGTGTAACCAACCCGGCCCGCGTCGGGGTACTCAGCCGGAACGAGATCTTGTCGGCATCGAGGTGATTAAGCATTTCCATGACATACTGCGCATTGAAGCCTATTTCCAGTTCCTCGCCAGAATAGTCACACCGGATGGTTTCTCGAGCCTCACCGCCGAAATCGATGTCCTGCGCTGCAATCGTCATCGTCCCCTCTTTTACGCTGAACCGAATTTGATGCGTTGTTGCACTGGAATAAAGGGAGACACGGCGGATCGATGCCACCATTGCCTCCCGACTTACGGTGAGGACCTTCTCGTTGTCCGTTGGGATGACACTTTCATAGCTTGGATATGTCTCATCAATGAGCCGTGACAGGAGCATGCTTCGCTCAAACAGGAATCTGATGTGTGTGTCGCTTATCGTGATCGAGCTTGTTCCCATCTCGATTGACCGGGAGAGAATTTGCAATGCCTTGGCCGGAATGATGATGTCGCGCTTCAGTGAGGGCTTCGATTGAAGCTTCTGTGCATACCGGACCAAGCGATGACCATCCGTCGAGACAGCGCGAAGCTCGCTTCCTTTTGACTGAAGGAGAACACCCATCATCGCAGGTCTGAGATCATCGGTGCTGACTGCGAATATTGTGTGCTGAATAATCTTGCGAAGATCGGACGAGTCAAGAGTGATTTCTTCACCACCGGTGAAGATGGGAATTGCGGGAAACTCTTTCGCACTTTCGCCCGTGAGGGAATATTCTCCATTCTCTGTCGAGATTGTAATCTTGTTTGTTATTGTATCCACAACAAAGGTCGGTGCACTGTCAGTTGGCAGAGCTCTAATCGTATCGATGAGCCTCTTTCCGGGAATTGCAGTACTTCCATCCTCTGTTCCCTTTACGGTAATCGAGGTTGTGAAGGAGACTTCCAGGTCGGTGGCCGTTATTGTGAGTGTGTCCCCTGAGACCTCAAAAAGGAAGCTTTCGAGGATCGGCGTTGGGGATTTTGAGGGAATAACACCTGCAACTTTCCCCAGTGCTCGTTGAAGTTCGGCGGTGTTGGCTGTGAGTTTCATTTGATTGTCTCCTTACACTAGACTCAAAATATTAGGAATTTAGCCATTTTTCGCAATACATTCAATTCCAACCGTAAGTTTTCCCCTTACTATTCTCCCCCAATTTATAGTAAGAAGAGATAGTTACTATTAGCAATGTGGAGATGTCGACAACGATACACGTGCAGATGAGAACCTGGTTATCTCTACCATGAAAAGGTTGATTGGTTCACAGATTTCTTGAATGAAATATGTGTGGATAAGTATCAATCACATTCACACTGCAGTGGGATTCTACCCTGGTGGTTCCCAAAGAAGGTATGATGTTCACATAACACAAACAGCAACCCACAAGTTACATGCATACATCTGTTGGTAACTCAGACTCTCGTGAGAAGGTCAACCTTTCGGCGGATCTGGTGCACATTGGTATTGAATTTTGGGTCGACCTTCATCTGATCCTCAACAGACTGATACGCATGGATCACTGTGCTGTGATCTCTTCCTCCAAAGTGGAGGCCGATGGTTTTGAGGGAAGAATTTGTCAGCTCTTTTGCAAGGTACATGGCGATCTGTCGGGCAGTAACGATTTCTTGTTTCCGGGTCTTTGCTCTGATGAGGTCCTCGGGAATCGAAAAGTACTCGCAGACCGATCGTTGAATCTCTTCGATTGTGATTGGTGATCGGATATCTCCGACGACGGTTCGAACGACATCACGCGCAAGGTCGACCGTGATGGCCCTTCCCTCGAGAGAGGCCTTTGCGAGAAGACTGATGAGACATCCCTCAAGTTCCCTGATATTGGAAGTGACATTGACCGCGATGCATTCGATCACCTCCTGAGGGAGTTCGATGGCATCATCCTCACTTTTCTTTCGGAGGATGGCGATGCGAGTCTCAAGGTCGGGGGGCTGAATGTCAGCTGTCAACCCCCAGTGGAACCTTGACAACAGTCGATCATCAAGTCCCTTCAACTCTTTCGGTGGTCTGTCGGAGGAGAGAACAATCTGTTTTCCAATTTGATGAAGCTCATTGAAGGTATGGAAGAAATTATCCTGCGTTTTCTCCTTTCCGGAAAAGAATTGAATATCATCTACGATGAGAATGTCCATGCTTCGATAAAAGCTGGAGAAGTCACCGATCCGGTCGCTCTGGATAGCATCAACGAATTCTATCGTAAACTTCTCGCTCGAAACATAGATGACACGCCGTGCCTTCTTGTTTGAAAGCGCGTAATTGCCGATAGCCTGGATCAGATGGGTTTTTCCGAGGCCAGTTCCGCCGTAGATAACGAGGGGATTGAACAGGGTCCCACCCGGATTGTTTGCGACGGCTGAGGCTGCGGCACGTGCGAGCTGGTTGCTCTCGCCCTTGATGAAGTTCTCGAATGTGTAGCGCGAGTTTAGAAAGGTTTCAAGTCGTTCACCGTTGTCCCCATTTCTGCGAGTGGAACGGGTGATCTCAGGTGCTCTAAACGATGTCGGTTGCGGAGGATAGACCCGAGCCTCGTCTGACTGGATTGCCATTGCCTTGTAATCGAATCCTGCATCAGGATCCTGTTCATCGCTTTGTACTGAATACTCCAAGCGAGCCTCTCTGCCCAAGACGCGGGTAACCATCGACTGAATCAAGCCGAAATAGTGTTCCTCAAGCCAATCGGAGAAAAACTGACTTGGCACTTGAAGCGCAAGTGTTCCACCATCCAACCCTAAGGGAATGATCGGCTCAAACCATGTCTTGTAGCTTTGAGTGTTTACCTTTTCTTTAAGGAGATCCAGGCAGGCCTTCCAGACAAACCGTGCCTGCTCCATCTCGGTCGGGCGATGATGCTGGCGGGTTTCTTGCATGGCTCTTTGCTAGAGAGGACGATAGTGACAGGTTATCGACGAGTTACCAACAGAGTTAATAACATGACCAGAGACAAGCTTAGAAGATGGTTTGGAAATCAAGTAATTATCCACAGAGTCTTACTAGCATTCCTTCTTGTAACTTGTTGAAAAATAAACAGACTATCCGAAGGGCCCGAGAATTGTTCACTTGTGGAGCAATGGAGAGGTGGTAAGGCAGAACGATACTGTTAGGATGTTGACAAGTTATCAACAGCATTCGATCAGGCCACCGTGACATGATGATAACATATGGTAGCTCACTTTGCAAGTGAAAAATTTTCTTCTGGCAGAGATTATTGTGTCTCTGGCGCAAGTTTCATAAATTGATTTCTCGGCGAGGATTGTTCAGCAAAAAACATCAGTACTAATCCCCGTCAGGAAACACGAGGAATTTGATGCCGACGACCGACCAAGGAGAACCTTTCTAATGAAGAGGACCTTTCAACCCCACAAGAGGAAGAGACGGAATACCCACGGATTTAGGGCCCGGATGGAGACAAAGACCGGCCGGAAAGTCTTGTCGCGACGTCGAATCAGAGGACGTCATCGACTTAGCGTGAGTGATGAGCGCTAGAGATGCGGTGGGAAAATTCCCCGCTGAAATAGGGTTTCGATCGTGTCCTCCGGAACTCGTGTCCAATAACAACGGAGCTGAGTGAAAAGATCGGATGCCCCTGCCACGACACGATCGCTCTAGAAGCTCAGTTGAAAAGTAACCACCAGTCTCACAATCAACACACTATGTGAGACGAGCCGTCCACAATAGTATAAGCGACTACTAATGAGGACGAGCCCCGGCTTGTGCCGAGGCTCGGCCACAAGGCGTTGTCATTGAAGGCCGGCTCGTCCGAAGGACGGGGTCTCGGCCGGAGGCCGGACAAAGATCCGCCCGCCTGACGATAGATGCAAGGGGAAGCGGTCGGGCGGGGCCTGCCCGCCTGGGAGGATTCGATTTGGCAGGCGGGCACCAAGGCACGAAGGGCAGGCCTTTGTGGTAGGAAATCCTGACTTTCCGACAAAACTGCTAGAGTGCTAGGGAATACGCGAAAGAGAATTTCTGGAAGACTGGTGCAGGTGTCTTACGTTACTGATCCAGCGGGGTCAGGCGAAGTTCGATTCCTGATATCGGTTCCGAAAAATGTTGGCAGGGCCGTCGACCGGAATTTGGTGAAGCGATTGTTGCGCGAGGCGCTAAGGAGACATGCACAGAGGATTCAAAACGCTGCAATGAGTGAACGCCTGAAGGTGGAGATCCTCTTTCAATTCAGAGGGACCCAAGGTATAGACATCCGGAGAATTTCTCTTCCGGAAATTGAAAATGACCTTCGCGCTGTTTGCGCAACTCTCGAAGGGCGGCTAAGAAACAGGATATCATGACAAAGCTCATAATCAATATTGTGAAGCTGTACCAATTTTTTTCACCCCCATTCACCTCTGGCAGCTGCAGGTATTACCCTTCTTGTTCCCAGTATGCAATCGATGCAATCTCGAAGTACGGGCCTTTGAAGGGCATTTCATGTGCCCTGCGAAGGATATCGCGATGCCATCCGTTTCATCCCGGTGGGTGTGATCCTGCCTGAGAGAATGCAGCGGATTCCCTAACAAAACACGCTACTCTTCCTACATTTCAATATATGGGCAAGCAAGAAACGCTCGGCTTTGTTTTTATCGGATTGGTCTTAATTGTGTGGATGTGGATGCAAACACCTCCGCCCCGCGAACCAAGTGTCGGGAAGACGGATACGCTTGGCGTGGTCGAAAAAGAGCGGGAAGTCAGGCAGGCATCTGTACTACCGTCGCCTAAACGTTCGTCAAGAGCAAACGGAGATTCGCTCGGGAGGTACTTCTCTCACCTCGCAACAGGTAGAGAGAAAGTCCTCACTGTGAAGACAGACCTCTACACTGCGAATATATCAACAAAAGGTGGATTGATTAAGAAATGGGAGTTAAGTCGCTACCAATCATGGGATGGACATCCCGTGCAAATGGTTGATCCTGATCGTGATGGTGACCTTGGTCTTCTGTTTCTATCAAGTGATGGAAAAGAGATCAGGACCCGGTCACTCTATTTCGATTCAGACTACACGAATGGGAGTCGGGTGGAGCTGACGGGGGACCAAACCTTTACGGCCACTCTTGTTCTCGCGATCTCCGGCACTCAGAGGATTCTGAAGAAGCTCACATTCAAAAACGGAACGTACGATTTGAGTGCGGAAATCGAGTTGTACAACCTTGCGGATGTCATTTCCAACTTTGAGTACCAAGTAACCTGGGAAACGGGGATTCGCTACGCAGAGCAAAACAGCATCGATGAATCAAGTTTTGCAATGGCGTACGCGTATTCGGGGGGAGAGCTTGCCGAAGTTGATGCAACGAGCTTTGAAGAGACAGCGAAGCGAGATATCAATGGGGCTACTTCTTGGGTGGCGATGAGGAACAAGTACTTTGCCACAGCATTGATCGCGGCCGACGGATTAAGTCAGGGTGCATACCTCGAGGGCTACAAGGTTCCACAGCCAGACAAAGGCGAGAAAGAGGAATACAGCATGAGCCTCAAGATGCCTTTCAAGGGAATGCTGGCTGAGAAAGCAAAGATCACCATCTTTCTTGGTCCACTCGATTTCGATATCATCACGGGGTACGAAATCGCTCTTGATCAGATCATCAGCTTGGGGGCAACATGGATCATTCGTCCAATTTCAGAGTACGTGATGATTCCCCTCTTCAATCTCCTCCATTTTTTCATCCCAAATTATGGGATTGTGATTATTGTTTTTTCGATCATTATCAAGGTTGTACTTCATCCTCTTTCGAAAACAACGATGAAGTCGATGCGAAAGATGCAAGCGTTACAACCAATGATGAACGAATTACGTGAGAAGTACAAAGATGATCCGCAGAAGATGAACCAGCAGGTTATGAACCTCTACAAGGAGTACGGTGTCAATCCGGCTGCGGGCTGTGTCCCTCTGATCCTTCAAATGCCAATTCTCTTTGCGCTCTATTCTGTTTTCAGATCGGCAATCGAATTGCGACAGGCAGGTTTTGTTTGGTGGATGAGCGACCTTTCTGTTCCGGACGAGGCGTTTGTGCTACCATCTCCGGTTCCGCTTCTTGGTATTCAAAGCATCAGCGGACTTGCGCTTGCCATGGGAATAACGATGTTCATCCAGCAAAAAATGACTGTTACCGATCCCAGACAAAAAGCCATGGTCTGGATGATGCCGATCATGATGACGATTATCTTTAATGGGCTACCAGCCGGTTTGAATCTGTATTATTTTGTGTTCAATCTACTCTCTATTGCGCAACAGGCATGGCTGAGTAAGCATCATGGAAGTGAACCCCTCCGAAAAGTCGAAAAGAAAGCTGCAGGTGGATTGATGGGAAGACTTACCAAGCAATTGCCAAAAGTTCGCAGATAGGAAACAGCTCACTTGTGTTTTAGCCAAGGCCTGCACGAGAAATGCAGGCCTTGTTGTTTGTGTGCCTCCCTCCTTATTGCTTCCCTCAAGAATGTGCTCATAGCTGCAGAGTAGTCCCAGTTGCCTCACCAGAGAATCTACCTGAAATAAGTATCGTTGCCTCATGAGAAAATCTTCTTGAATTTGTTTTCTTGAGATTGGATCCTTTGGCTTAAGGGAGATGCCGTGGTTGAGTTCTGGGAGTGAGTTGCACTTTGGTGGTGGACGATAGTTTGGCTGGGTGTAGGCCAGTTGATTCAGTGTTTGCTGATATCAATTTGAATTTGTAGATTTGTTTTTCAACTCTCCTTAGGTAAGGCTTCTCTTTAAGGAATCTCAAAGATGAGGATCAGGGATCATGATACGATAGCGGCCGTAGCCACGCCGCCTGGTGAAGGAGCAATTGGCATCATCAGAATCAGTGGCGCAAGCGCCCATGCTGTTGCTGAGAAATGTTTTCGTGGTCGTGTCAAGCTATCAGAAGTAGCGGGTTACACTGTTCACCACGGATTCATAGTGGATCGTTCGGGAAAGGAGGTGGACGAGGTGCTTGTCACTGTTTTTCGGTCTCCGCATTCCTACGCGGGGGAAGATTCCGTTGAGGTCAATTGTCACGGGGGCCTTATAACGAGCGACAGGATCCTGAAGGTTGTTCTTGAATGCGGGGCGCGGCAGGCGGATCCGGGAGAATTCACAAGGCGAGCATTTCTCAACGGCAAGTTGGATCTATCTCAGGCTGAGGCTGTAGCTGATCTCATTGCTGCAAAGAGCACGCGATCGCAAGAGATGTCGCTAGGACAGCTACGGGGAAATCTCGGGTTAGCAGTTCGCGCAATCAAGGAATCCTTGGTTGAGATGTGCGCCCTCCTTGAAGTTGACCTTGACTTCAGCGAGGAGGGGATCACGATAATAACATCGCATCAAGTCTCGTCACGCATTGAAGTGTGCAAAAGTAAGATTTCTGCCCTTCTTTGTTCTTACACTTCTGGAAAGGTCCTGAGAGAGGGGGTTCGGGTCGCTCTCGTCGGCCTGCCAAATGCTGGTAAGTCAAGTATTTTCAATAGGTTACTGGAAGAAGATCGAGCCATCGTCGCGCCTACCCCAGGTACGACGAGGGACTACCTTGAGGAATCCATCTCAATCTCTGGGGTGTTATTCTCGCTGACAGACACAGCCGGGCTTAGGAAGACAGATGACTTTGTTGAAGCTGAGGGACTTAATAGGACGGTTTCCGCCACAAAGATGTCGGACATAGTTGTGGCCGTGATAGATTCTTCCATAACAACCGACCGAGCTGCCGGAATCGAAAGCATGGAGAAAGTTGGAGGGGCTAGTAAAGTCCTACTCCTGTTCAATAAGCTCGATATTGCATGTGATAAAGAACGTGAACCCAGTAAGTTTGAGCTCAACGGATCTGAGGTCCACGAAATCTTTGCATCAGCCCTTACAGGGCAAGGGATGGGGAAGGTCTGCCAAACGCTGCTGGAAATGGCCGTGGGGGATCGATTTTCGGAGAATGAAGGAATCAAGGTTTCATCACAGCGAATTGCAGATGCTCTCCGTCGAGCACTCGAGTTTCTATCCCAAGCGGAGGAATCTGTTAATTCGGGACATACGAGCGAATTTGTTGCCCTGGACGTGCGTGGTGCAGTTGCCTCTCTTTCGGAAATAACAGGAGAGGTAACGAATGAGGATGTCTTGAGCAGAGTATTTTCGTCATTTTGCATTGGAAAATAGAAACAGGTTTCACGTGGAACAGACCTTACGAAGAGACATAAGTCGTTCGGGCTACGATGTGGTGGTTATCGGTGGCGGTCATGCGGGAATTGAGGCCTCACTTGCGTCTGCTCGAATTGGCTGCCGGGTTGCCCTTATTACGATGGATGCAAAAGCGATAGGTCGGATGTCGTGCAATCCGGCAATTGGGGGGACAGCAAAAGGACACCTTGTAAGGGAGATCGACGCCTTGGGGGGGGAGATGGGGAAACTGGCTGACAGGACTGGAATCCACTTCAGAATGCTCAATAAGTCAAAAGGACCTGCGGTATGGTCGCCAAGGTGCCAAAACGATAGAGAATGGTACTCGTTCGAGGCAAGGAGGGTGGTTACAGGACAGGAGGGCCTTAGCGTCCTCGAAGACTCATTGGAGGATATCTTTGTGGACGAAGGAAGGATTGTTGGTATCCAGACTGGTCTCTGCGGCAAGATTCCGTGCAGCAATCTGATTCTGTGTGGAGGGACATTTCTGAACGCGGTAATGCACACGGGCCGAAGCTGCTCTGCGGGAGGGAGAATCGGGGAGCGTTCCTCAGTTGGCCTTACAGAAAAATTTGAGAAGCTTGGCTTTCTCAAAGGGAGGCTAAAGACCGGGACTCCACCAAGAGTCAGCAGGGACTCAATCGATTTCTCAGAAACCGAGGAGCAAAAAAGTGATGAACCGCCCGTCCCCTTTTCATACAAGACTGCCCAGATTACGAACCGTCAGATCCCAATGTACCTGACATACACAAATCAACAGACTCACGATATTCTCCGAACGGGATTCGACGAGTCCCCTATGTTTACTGGTCGCATAAAGGGTGTGGGACCCCGGTACTGTCCGTCTATTGAGGATAAGATTAGCAGGTTTGCGGACAAGGACCGACATCAGATTTTTCTTGAACCCGAAGGGTATGAGTCAGAAATCGTCTACGTGAATGGGTTTTCGACAAGTCTCCCCACTTCAGTTCAGGAAAGTGCTATCAGAACAATCCCTGGACTGAAGAAATGCAAGGTGCTAAGATACGGTTACGCGGTCGAATATGATTTCTTTCCCCCTCATCAGCTCAAACATACTTTGGAGACCAAGATTGTAGGTGGGCTCTACTTCGCTGGACAAATCAATGGCACAAGTGGGTACGAGGAAGCCGCGGCGCAGGGCATTATGGCAGGAATCAACGCCGCCATGGCAGTACTCAATGAGAAAAGCCTGATCCTCCAAAGAAGCGATGCATATATCGGCGTCCTGATAGATGATCTTATTAACAAGAGCACAGACGAGCCTTACAGAATATTTACATCAAGGGCAGAGTATAGGCTGAAGTTACGCCAAGACAATGCTGATTCCCGTTTGATGAGGTTGGGCAACAGGGTTGGGCTTGTCGAGGATACTGCAATTCATCAACTTGATGCGCGGGAACGAAGTGTGGAGAATGGGAAAATTCTTCTTGGAAAAACGAAAATTGAACCCAAGAGGGTGAACCCCCTACTTACTCGACTGAAAGGCGCACTGATATCGGAGTCAGCCACTTTGAACCAACTCCTTCGGCGATCGGAACTTACGTTATCACAATTGCTCACGGTGGTCCCACTCGCAGAAAGCTCAGAGCTTTTCGACGTCCTTTCTGATCCAGCAATAGCCGAAAGGGTTGAAATTGAGGTGAAGTATGAAGGATACTTAAGGAGACAGGAAGAACAAATTGAGCTTTTCAAGAGGAACGAACAGATGGAAATCCCGAACAATTTTGATTTTTCGGCAATCAAAGCCCTCAGTACGGAAGGAAAGGAGAAACTCCAACGGGTTCACCCAGTCTCAGTCGGACAAGCAAGTCGAATTGCAGGGGTGACTCCAGCCGACATCGCAATTATCATGGTGCATCTAAGGAATTGAATGTTGCACGTGAAACGAGATGACGACCGACTTCCAGTCCCTCCAGAGCTCTTGGCAACTCTTGCTATCAATGGAATTAGCCCTTCAGAAGACCAGATAAATAAACTAGCTCTCTACGTAGAATCACTCGCACGATGGAATACCAGGCACAACCTCATTTCAAGGCGCGACGTACCAAACATTTGGGGGAGACATATCGTTCATGCCATTTCACCGTTGATGAAAATCCATTTCCCACAAGGTCTCAAGGTTGTCGACATTGGTTCTGGCGGTGGTCTTCCGGGGATCCCGATTGCAATACTTCGCCCAGACTACCATGTTACTCTGGTTGATTCCGTCCGAAAAAAAGCGAATGCTCTTTCAGAAATCGTAAGAGATGCTGGTGTCCAGAATACCCAGGTCGTCTGTGCTCGCGCCGAAACCCTTAAGGAGTCTCACAACTTCCTTTATCGATTCGATGTGGCATTTGCAAGGGCGGTCTCATCTTTGACTGACCTTATCGAATGGTCGCTTCCTCTTTTAGAAAAAAAGGAAAGCTCCTTGAACAGGTTAAACTCAGAGCACGATGGGGAGAGAAGAATTGAACTTCCTCATCCGGCACTCCTGGCATATAAAGGGGGAGATCTGTCATCCGAGATTGCGGAGGCCCGTAAGGCATTTGTGAATGTTCGAATCTCAGTGCTTGACTTAGAATTTGTGGGGAGCAAGCAATATGGCCTGACGGATAAGAAGCTCGTTATCGTTCATACTTAAGGTCATCGAATGGAACAACCATCTTTTCATGAAGAACTGGCCGCGCTGGCCACTGAACAGCGAAACAAATCTACGAGAGAAATTGATCGGTTCACCACGGCAGAAATCCTCAGGCTCATTAACTCTGAGGACAAATGCGTAGCACATGCTGTGGAGTCAGAGATCCCCTATGTTGTCAAAGCAGTTGAGCTGGTTGTCCAATCCCTGCGAGAGGGAGGAAGGCTGATCTATGTCGGGGCAGGGACCAGCGGCAGACTTGGCGTCATGGATGCAGCAGAATGTCCGCCGACATTTGGTACGGATCCTTCAATGGTTGTAGGTCTGATTGCAGGCGGGCCTCCAGCCTTGCAGCGATCCGTCGAAGGAGCCGAAGACGATGATAAGCAGGCGATTCGCGATTTTGATCGCCTCAAGCCCGATCCCAAGGATACAGTGTGCGGGATTGCCGCAAGCAAGAGAACACCGTACGTCATTGCTGTAATCAAAAGAGCAAAGGAGATTGGAGCAAGAACCGTTTTTGTGACTACCAATCCCAGGACCCAGTTTACACTGGACGTTGACGTTGCTATCTGTCCCGAAGTGGGACCTGAGGTAATCATGGGCTCCACACGAATGAAGTCCGCAACAGCCCAGAAGCTCGTGTTGAACATGATGACCACTGCTTCAATGATAAGAATGGGTAAGGTATATGAGAACATGATGGTTGATTTACAGATCAAGAATCAGAAGCTCCTTGAGCGAGCACGGAGAATTATCATGATTGCGACGGGCGTCGATTACGACTCTGCGAAGAAAGCCCTTGATGAGGCGGGAGGCCATGTCAAGACGGCGTTGGTCATGATCTCGGCAAACACGACGGTGGAGGAGGCCCGAAAGAGGTTGGAACTTGCCAACGGATTGGTGAAAGATGCAATCGCTTCCCGCTAATTGCGGTACAACACCGGTAATGAATTCTTCTTGGGTTCACTTCGAACCTCCGTCCTAGAAACCTCAGCAATTCTTGTTTGGCATGATTCGGGATCTGGAAAATATCATTCAGGAGCATCCAGGGATACAACAGTGCTCCGCACGGGTGAGCAGCCTGGCACCTGGTGAGGAGCTCGTTATCAGCGGCACTGCAGGATCTCTCGATGCGTTGGTGATTGCTTCTCTGCACGAGAATATGGGGAGAAAGCAGATGCTCTGTATCGCGCGCGATCGTGACACGGCCCTGCGGGTGGCAGACGATATCAGGTTACTCATTGACGCGTCTGCTGTGAAGCTGTTTCTCTCAGAACATATGGCCGACCAGAAAGCAGAGGATGTCGATGCGCTTCGGGCACTTGCCTCCGGAGCATCAACAGTACTGGTAACACATCCTCTTCCGCTGTTAGAAAGACTCCCTCCAGCATCAACATTGAAGTCGATGCTGATGACCTTTGAAGTCGGGACGCACCAGAGCTTTGACAAGACGGTTCAGATGCTCACCGACTTTGGTTTTGAGCGAAAGGAATTTGTCGAAACAATCGGCGATTTTTCCGTCAGGGGTGGAATTGTCGATGTCTACCCCTTTGTAGGAGACAATCCGATCCGCACCGAGTTCTTTGGCGATAAGGTGGAATCGATCCGGGAATTTGATCCTCTCTCTCAACGTTCAATCCGTGAACTCTCCGCGGCTACCATCGTTCCAGATCTTCTTTCACAACGAGTCCTTCCCCGAGGGATGGATTCTCTTATTAATCTTCTCCCCGAAGATTCGATTCTGGTCATCGATCAACCGGATGTCATGTTCCGTACTCTCAGAGAGCGTTCAGTCCACGCTGAAGCTCAAGGCTGGTCGGTCGACCGAATTCAATCGGATCTTCTGCAAAAGAGTAGAGTTGTATTCTCAGCGATCCGAAGTGCGTCCGAAAAGGGGATTGATCTTGGAGCTCTCCCTCAACCCGCCTTCAATGGAAGTGTGAAGATTTTCCGAGACCACCTACACGGGCTGGTGCAGGAAGGATACCGGATTCTCATTTCGTGCGAAACTCAATCTGAACTCAAGAGGTTGAAGGAACTTCTCGTTGAACTCCCCCTAGTTCCGGAGGAGGGGCACATGGTTGCGCGTGATGAGTCCTTCGAGGATTTGACACGCATTCGGTTTTGTCATCATTCAATCGATCAAGGGTTCCTGATACCCGACATCAGGATTGCGCTCTACACGGAGCATGAATTGTTCGGACGCAGAAAGCGACGAGGAAGGAAAAGAAGAACGCTCGTGCGAGGTCTTTCCGCTCGTGATCTACAGCGGCTGAGGAAAGGTGACTATGTTGTTCATGCAGACTATGGGATCGGAAGATTCAGAGGGCTCAAGAAGATCAACATCCAGAGTGTTGAGCATGAGGTTTTGAAGATTCTCTATAAAGATGGTGATGTTCTCTATGTCAATCTGAACTACGTCAATCGGGTCCAGAAGTACTCTTCAAAAGAGGGACATGTTCCGATGTTGACGCGACTGGGGAGCTCCGAATGGCAAATGCTCAAATCCCGTGCGAAGAAGCGGATTAAGGACCTTGCGCGCGAACTGATCCACTTGTACAGCCGCCGCAAGAAGTCACAGGGTTTTTTGTTTCATCCTGATACCCCGTGGCAAAAGGAGTTGGAGGCGTCGTTCTTCTTCGAAGATACAATCGACCAAGCCAGGGCGACGCTCGAAGTGAAGCAGGATATGGAGGCCCCATACCCGATGGAGAGGCTGATTTGTGGCGATGTAGGTTTTGGAAAGACAGAGGTGGCTATTCGTGCGGCCTTCAAAGCCGTTATGAGTGGAAAGCAGGTTGCCATCTTGGTGCCGACGACAATTCTTGCCATCCAGCACCGGAATACATTTGTTGACCGGTTGTCGAGATACTCGGTCAACATCGAAACGATATCGAGACTGAAGTCCAAGAAAGAACAGACGGAAGTTCTGAGACGGCTGAGGGACGGAATAATCGACATCATCATAGGAACGCACAGGCTTCTTTCACACGATGTCGTGTTCAAGGATCTTGGCCTCCTCATTATTGATGAAGAACACAGGTTTGGCGTTGCTTCGAAGGAGAAGCTCCGTCAGCATAAGGCCGAAGTCGATACAGTCACGCTTACGGCGACGCCAATTCCACGAACGCTCCATTTCTCCCTCATGGGGGCCAGAGACCTTTCGATTATTGCCACTCCACCAAGGAATCGTCTCCCGATTATTACCGA
>Ga0247727_10008051_pt1 | contig 19733 bp, 15 predicted proteins | sample WisWelCaveWW1625_FD_202498 | JGI IMG/M metagenome (GOLD analysis project Ga0247727, IMG submission 202498) | Biofilm microbial communities from Wishing Well Cave, Virginia, United States - WW16-25 | ecosystem: Environmental > Aquatic > Deep subsurface > Groundwater > Cave microbial mat | place... | reverse complement strand
CACGCCGTAGGGGATCACGCGCGATGGGCTGCGCACCCAGCGCTTGTTCCACTCGAGGCTCGCCTCGCTACAGAAGATGGAGAAGTCCACCCGCAGCGCGCGGGTCGAGAAGACGTGCATGTCGGTGATCTCGAGGTGGGTGTTGTGAACCGTGCGCACGACGCCACGTTGCGGCCGCCAGGGCGGGGGTACGAGCAGCTGCATGGTCTCCGTGTTCGGTGTGTGGACGTGCAGCAGGCCGGGGCGCGACCGCCGCATCTGACCCAGGTACCAGAGCACCGAGCGCAGGCGGACGCTGGGAGTCGGTCCGACGAGCAGCGGAACGCCGCTCCCCTCGAGGTCTCTCGTCATGCGTTGGCCCGCTGCGTCGACGAGAGCGCCGAGCACGAGCAATCCGACATCCCAGCCACGGCGCCGGAGCTCGCAGGCCAGGTTCACCACGAAGCGCTCTGCGCCGCCGGCTTCGAGCGTGCCGAGCACGTGGAGCACTCTCACGTGTCGCCTTTCAGCAGAGGATCCGCGCTCGACATCCTACGCGACCTCCGATCGCTTCTGTAGACCCGCCGGGCGCTGCGGTCGGGATTGGTCCGCGCCGTGCCAGTTGCTACAGACCGGCGCAATGGAGCAACCAGCCACGATGCAACAGGACGCGACCATGGCTGCCGGACTCCGCGCGCTCTTCTCCCGCGCTCCGCTCGAGACGCGTGATGGGGTGCTGGAGTTCGTCGACGTCGGCGACGACTATTGCGACAACTTCGGCCGCCAGTGGAACCTCTTCCGTTCGGTTCAGATCGATTCGGAGTCGCTTCAGGTCGAGAGCGCGGCACGCTTCTTCGCCGAGACGGGATGGCAGGCGAGCGATCTCGGCGGCAAGGTCATCCTCGATGCGGGCTGCGGGGCCGGCCGATTCTCGGAGGTGGCCGTTCGCGCCGGTGCACGCCTCGTCGCGATCGACCTCTCGAGTGCTGCATACGCGTGTGCCAAGACGCTCGAGAAGCAAGGCTCGGGCGACTACATCGTTGCGCGCGCGAACATCTTCGATCTTCCGCTCCGCCACGGGAGCTTCGACGGCATCTACTCGCTCGGCGTTCTGCAGCACACGCCCGACCCGCTCGGGGCGATCCGCGCGCTGGTGCCCTTCCTGAAGCCGGGCGGTCGTCTCGCGACGTGGATCTACGAGCTGGGGCGCTTCGATTACCGTCCGCTTCTGCCGCGTACCTGGATCCGCCACGCCACGGCCTCGTGGCCCAGCGAGCGGAAGCTCGTACTGTCCAAGCTGCTGACTGCGGCCTTCTTCCCCGCCGGCTGGGGTCTCAGCTGGCTCGGGCGCTGGGGCGAGCGTGCCGCCTTCTTCCTCCCCTACGCCGCACGTCACCACTTCGGTCGCGGCGATCTCGCGCGGCAGTGGAGCTACTCCCTGATGGACACGTTCGACTGGTATGGCCCCCTCTACGACGACCCCCAGCGTGAGGCCGACATCGTGCGAACGATGGAGTCAGCGGGCCTCGTCAACATCAGACGGCTGCCGGCGCGTGGGATGGCGATCGTCGGCGAACGGTCGGTGTGAGCCGGCGGACGGATCTCAGGCGCCTACTGTCGCGATGAAGGCCAGCGTCTCGCGTGCGCAGCGCTGCCACGAGAATCGCTGTGCGCGCGCGCTCGCGGCCTCGGCGCAGCGCTGGCGCAGCGCGGCGTCCTCGGCCAGGCGCCTGAGTGCGGCAGCGATCTCGTCGGGTTGCTCCGGGTCGAAGCAGACGCCGGCCTCGCCGAGCAGCTCCGGCATCGGCCCCCGGTTCGAGCAGGCGATCGGTAGCCCGGCCGCCATCCCTTCGAGCAGCACGTTCGGCATGTTCTCGCAGCTCGATGCGAACACGAACAGGTCGGCGTCGTGGTGCAGCTCGTGCAGCTTCGCGAAGGGCACGGCGCCCGCGTAGCGCAGGTAGCGGCCCGCCGGGTCGAGCGCGCATAGCGTCGCCTGGAAGCGCGCCAAGGCGGGCGGGTAGGCCGGGCCCACGAAGTCGATGGCGATGGGCAGCCCGGCGCTGCGCAGTCGGTGCACCGCCTCGGCCACGTGCCACTGGTGCTTGTAGACGTCGATGATCGAGACGTAGAGCGCGCGCAGCGGCCGCTCCGGCGAGAAGGCGGCGAGCGGCTTCTGCTCGCGCGGGGGGATGCGGAAGCGCTCTTCGACGCCGTGCGGAATCACGCTCACCCGCGCGGGGAGCCCGACCGTCCGACCCACGGCGCGGCGCGCGTACTCGGTGAGGAAGATCAGGCCGTCGGCTCGTGCGAAGGTGCGCGACTGGCCGAAGCGCAGCAGCAGCAGCCGCAGCGCCATGCGGGACAGCCCATAGCGGCGCAGCTCCGCCCACTCGAAGGGCAGCATGTTGCGCGACATCGTCACCACCGGCCGGAAGCCGGCGGAGGCGTTGCCGCCGGGCACGAACAGCACGTCGCAGCTGTGGCGCGCGAGCGCGGGCAAACGGAAGCGCTGCCAGAGGAGGCGCTCGCGAAGGCCGCCGTCGAGCGCGGGCACAGCCACCTTCTCGAGCCAAGGCTGCGCGGGCAGCCGCGCGAGGTTCGCGCTGCCGCCCCACACCACGAGGCGTTCGATGCCGTGCGCGGCGGGCTCGGCGACGGCGAGCAGATTGGTCAGGTGGGTCATCGACCCGCCCGGCCCGAGGTTCGAGGCGTCGATCCCGACGATCATGCGCTTCGCGCCTTCACCACGATCATGCGCTTCGCCTGGCCTTGGATCGAGCGCTGCGCGCTCTGGCTCCGATCATGCGCCTGCGTCGAGCTTCACGGGCTGGCCGCTCTGGGCGGACTCGAGCATCGCGAAGGTGGCGCGTGTGGTGGCCGCGATCTCGGCCCACGCGAAGGGCGAGGGCGCGCCCGCGCGCACCGCCGCGATCACCTCGCGTACGGCAGTGGCCTGCCCCTTGTCCTGGTTCCAGGTGCGCAGGCCCTTGCCGCCGTGCACGACGGTGCGCCGGAAGTTGTTGCAGAGGGCGGTCTTGCCGTCGGCAGAGGCCTCGAAGCGCTCCTTCGGTAGCGCCGCACTGGCACGCGCGAGGTATTGGATCGTGGCGCTCGACCCATCCGCGAAGCCGAGCAGGGCGTGGATCGAGTCGTCGGTCTCCGGGTCGCGCCCGAGGGCCGAGGCGAACACCGAGGTCGGCGCCGCGCCCACCAGGAACGTGCACAGATCGACGAAGTGACACACCTCGCCGATCACGCGCCCGCCGCCGACGGCCGGATCGGTGTGCCAGGTGCCGCCCGGCGTCGCGCCGGCCGCCACCGTGTAGTGGAGAGCGAGCGGGCCGCGCCGGCCCTGGAAGGCGCTCTTTACGCAGCGCGCGTGCGGCGAGAAGCGCCGGTTGAAGCCGAGCGCGAGGAAGCCGCGCGTCTCGGTCAGCGCCGTCTCGAGCTCGGCCAGCTGCGCGGGCGTGATCGCGGCGGGCTTCTCCAGCCAGACCGCCTTGCCGGCGCGCAGGGCGCGCGCGGCGAGCGCGGCGTGGCTGGCGTGCTGCGTGGCCACGAAGACGAGGTCCACCGCGGGATCGGAGAGCACCTCCGCCACGTCGGTGGTGCACCTTTCGTAGCCGTGGCGCTCGGCGGTGCGGCGCGCGGAGGGACCGGTTGCGGTCGAGACGGCGACCTTGCGCACGCCGCCCGCCGCGTCGACGGCGGGCAGCAGGATGCCCTTCGCGTAGTTGCCGGCGCCGAGGAAGGCGACGCCCACGCGGTCGTGCGCGGCGCCGGCCCTGCTCGGCAGCGCGACGCTGCCCCGGTTCGGGAGCGCGACGCTGCGCGCGCGCGACGCGGCCTCGTCGTAGCGGAACACGAGCGCGAGCGCGCCGAGCTCGCCCTTCGCCAGGTCTTCGTAGGCGCGTTCGGCCTCGCGAAAGGGCGTCTCGCGCACGTCGAGCGCGAGCGGATCGACCGCACCGGAACGCAGCAGTGCGAGGAATGCGTCGAGGTTGCGGTTCTCGGTCCAGCGCACGTAGGAGAGCGGGTAGTCGAGGCCCAGCTCTTCGTAGCGCCGATCGTAGCGGCCGGGCCCGTACGACATCGACATGCGCAGCTCGAGCTCCTTCTCGTAGAGCCAGCGCCGGTCGAGGTGCATCGCCGTCGAGCCCACACAGACGATGCGGCCCTTCTGGCGGCACAGCTCGGCCGCGAGCGCGAGCGGCTCGCTGCTCTCGGAGGCCGCCGTGACGGCCACGAAGTCCGCGCCGTGGCCGGCGCTGGCGGCGTCCTTCCAGAGCTCGAAGTCGTCGCCGGGCCGGCCGCCCCACTCGGCGCCCTGGTCGCGCGCCGCCTTCACGCGGTTCGGATCCAGATCGATACCGAGCACGCGGCAGCCGTTGGCGCGCAGCAGCTGCACGGAGAGCTGACCGAGCAGGCCGAGGCCGATCACGGCGCCGATCTCGCCGAGCGTCGGCGTCGCGACGCGCACGCCGTGCAGCGCGATCGCGCCGAGCGTCGCGAAGGCGGCCTTCCGGAGCTCCACCTCGTCGGGCACGTGCACGACCAGGTTCTCGGGCACGGCCACCCACTCGGCGTGGTTGGCGTAGCCGGCGCCCGCGCAGGCGACGCGGTCGCCTGGCACGAAGCCGGCTACGTCTGCGCCCACGGCTTCGACCACCCCGGCAGAGGCGTAGCCGAGCGGCTGCGGCGCATCGAGGCGCGTCAGCACGGTGCGCAGCGTCGGCGCCGGCCCCTCGTGCGCGAGCTTGCGCAGCACCTGCTTCACTAGGTCGGGGCGGCTGCGCGCCTTGCCGACCAGCGAGCGGCGCGCGAAGTCCAGCGCCTGCCGCTCGGTGCCGGGGGACATCACCGAGAACTGCGTTCGCACCAGCACCTGACCGGCGCCGCAGGCGGGCGCCGGCACCTCGGCCAGCTCGAGCTTGCCGGTGCGCGGGCTCTGGATCACTTGCTTCACGCTTCTTCTCGCTCCGCTCAGCTGGCCGACGGCCGCTCGCGATCGACGAACATGCGACACCACAGCTCGATGCAGATCATCGCGAAGATCGAATAGGTCGCGTCCACGCGGCGCTGGCGGTCCGCCTCGACCAGCTCCGCGACGCCGGTGGGATCGAACAGGCCGCGTCTCGTCAGCGAGCGCTCCGACAGCACGTCGTCCACGATCGGGCGCAGCTCGTTGCGGAGCCAATGTCGCAACGGCGCGCCGAAGCCGGCCTTGCTGCGCCAGATCACGTCGCGCGGCAGGTACGGCTCCATGGCCTTGCGCAGGATCCACTTGCCGTGGCGGCCGCGCTGCTTCATGTGCAGCGGCAGGCGCGCGGCGAGCGCCATCAGCTCCGGGTCGAGCATCGGCACACGCACCTCGACGCCGCTCGACATCGAGACCTTGTCCACGTAGTTCAGGTTGTGGTCGGTCAGGAAGAACTTGATCTCGAGGTAGAGCATGCGGTTGAGCGCGGCCACGTCCGGCGCCAGCGCAGCCAGCGCGTCGGGCACCGGCCCCGAGAGGTCCGGCGAGTGCAACGCGCGCAGCGCCGGCGAGAACACGCCGTCCAGCACGTCGGGAGGCGTCCAGTGGAAGTAGCTTAGGATGCGCTGGTCGCCCTCGAGGTCGGCGTAGCGGAAGGCCTTGGCCAGGCGCCGGCGCAGCTCGGTGGTCGGGCGCACGTGGGTCGACAGCTCACGCAGCCCCTCGCGCATGCGGTGTGGCAGCCAGGACCAGAACGGCTCGCGCAGCAGCGCGTAGTGGCGCCGATAGCCGGTGAAGATGTCGTCGCCGCCCGCGCCCGAGAGCAGCACCTTGATGCCCTGGCGGCGCGCGAGCTGGCTGATGAAGAGCGCGTTGATCGGCGCCGGGTCGGCCTGCGGCTCGTCGAGGTAAAAGACCATCTTGGCCAGCTCGTCCACCATCTCGGGGCCGACCCAGATGGTGTGCAGGTCGACGCCGAGGTGCTCGGCCACGCGCCGCGCGTAGGGCAGGTCGTCGGCCATGCCCTCGAGCTGTGCCTCCTTGCCCTTGAAGCCGATCGTGAAGCACTGGAGCTTGTCGGGCTCGATGCGGCGCTGCGCCAGCGCCACCACGCTGCTCGAGTCGAGGCCGCCCGACAGGAAGGCGCCGAGCGGTACGTCCGACATCAGCTGGCGGTCCACCGCGCGCGTCAGGTACTTGCGCACCTGCACGATGGCGTCGCCCTCCGGCCAGTCCACGAACTCTTGCTGGAAGCGCGGGTCGTAGAAGCGGAAGCGCTGCGTGATGCGGCCATCCTTCACCACCAGCGCCGTGCCCGGCTCGAGCTTCCGCACCGAGCGCAGCATCGTGATGGGCGAGGGGCACCACAGGAACAGCACGTGATGGCGCACCGCCTCGAGATCGAGCGTGCGGTCGATCGAGGGCTCCTGGAGCAGCGCCTTGAGCTCGCTCCCGAACAGGAAGCCGCGCGGCGTCTCGGCGAAGTAGAGCGGCTTCACGCCCACGCCGTCGCGCGCCACCACCAGGCTGCGGGTGCGTGTGTCCCAGATCGCGAAGGCGAAGATGCCGTTCAGCCGCTCGAGCATCTTCTCGCCATCACGCAGGTAGAGGTTCAGCAGCACCTCGGTGTCGGTGTCGCTGTTGAAGGCGTAGCCGTCGGAGAGCAGCTCGCGGCGCAGCTCGCGGTAGTTGTAGAGCTCGCCGTTGTAGATGATCACGACGCGGCGCGTGGCGTCCCACATCGGGTTCCGGCCGCGTGGCGAGAGGTCGATGATCGAGAGCCTGCGGTGGGCGAGCCCGACCCGCGCCTCGGGCAGGTAGAGCACGTCCGCGTCGTCGGGGCCGCGGTGCGCCTGCGCGCTGTTCATGCGCTCGAGCAGTCCCGGCTCGAATGCCCCCGAGAAGCCTGCGATGCCGCACATCAGACGAGCCCTTCCGGTTGGTCGGCCCCGCGGCGGCTCTGTGTCTCGCGCTCGAGCTGTCCGCGCCAGCCGCTGTGCGCGGCAAAGGGCTTGCCTTCGGCGAGCGCAGCGAGCGGGCGCTCGCGCAGCTCGAAGCTTCTGGAGTCCACTTCGAAGGCGCGCACATCGGCGGCGCTGCGCGCCTCGCTGAGGCGCGGCCCGCTGTCGCGCAGTGCTTCGCGCACCTTCGCGACGCGGCTCTCGTCGAAGCCCATCAGGCGCAACGCCACGAGGTCGAGAGCCACCGGGTCGGTGGCGGCCAGCACGGCGCCGAGCGGGCGGTCGCGCGGCGCGAGCGGTCCCTCGCCTTCGCCCGCCACGATGCCGTCGAGCACGCTGAGCACCGTGCGCACCGGGCGCGCTGCGTCGAGCTTCAGCCCCTCGGCGTCGCTGTAGTAGAGGCAGCGGTTCAGGTCGAGCACCATGCGCCAGGTGGTGTCGTTGCCGTACCAATTGCCCGAGCGCACGAAGGCGTCGCCGCGCAGTGCGCCCTCGGTGCGCCGCGCGAAGCGCAGCAAGGTCGCGGCTCGGCCGCGCGCCAGGAAGCGCCGCGCCAGATCGGCGGCGCGGCTGCGCGCGCCGTCCAGAAGGCCGTCGCCGGGATACTCGTCGCCGCCCTCGGCGACGGAGCCGACCGTATGATGCGGCAGCCAGTTCTTGTCGCCGTTGATGCCGACCAGGTTCTTGAGTGCGAGCGTCACGCCGGTCTTCTTGTGGGTCTTGAGCTTCGGGAGATTGACCACTAGATCGGCGCGCAGCACCGTCTCCGAGAGCAGGTACTCGTTGCGGCCGCCCTGGTGGTGTGAGGCGGTCGGGCCCGGATCGTAGTCGGCCCCGCGGAAGCGCTCAGGGTCGAGGCCCGCGGCGTGGAAGAAGCTCTTGGCGCCGAGGTCCACGACGCGGTAGCCGAGCGGGTCGCCGGGCAGGGAGCGCCGCAGAACGATCACGCCGTCGCGGGTTTCGACCGCCTCCCGCCGCAGATCCAGCACGCCGAGCTCGGCGCCGAGCGCGCTCTCGTAGAAGCGCACCACGGCATCGAGGCCGCTGATCGCGACCACGCGCGCAAAGTCGCAATCGTGCTGCGGCGCTTCGGCCACACACACGGATCCCTCGGGTCCGACGGCGAGCCAGGCGTAGTCCGCCATCGCCCGCAGCACGGCGCCGTGCGTGATCAGGCTCTCCGGGCTGCCGTCGGGCGCGGGGTTCCAGTGCCGGATGAAGTTCGGCTTCAGCACGACGCGAGCGCAGCGCCCGACCAGCGCGCCGAGCGGATTCCAGTCCGCGCTGCCGAAGCGTTCCCCATCGAGGCCGAGCGCGAAGAGCGCGGCTCGCACGCCGGCGTAGACCGGGTTCGGCGGGCCTTCGGCGGCGCGCTCGCCGAGCAGCCGCTCGAGCTCGGGCCAGGGCTTGCCAGGGCCCCAGGGCGGGGAGAGGCCCGCGTAGCTCGGCTCGGTGCGCCCGATACCGACGCGGATCATCGCCGCAGCCTTCCGACGCGTGACTTCACGGCGCGAAACTTCCCGTTCGGCTCGCGCGGGATCGCGCTGACCGTCTCGAGGCGCACCTCGATCACGTCGCCGAGGCGTGCGCGGAACTCCTTCATCAGGCGGCGTTCGCTCGCCTTGCTCCAGCCCGGCCGCGGCACCAGCAGCACCTCGATCGCATGCGGCGTCTCTTGCAGGATCTGCGCCTCGGCGACGTCCACCTGGTCCTTGAACACGTGGTCGAGGCGGCCGATCCAGCGACCGTCCGGTGTGAGCACGTAGTCTTCGAGGCGGCCGTCCACTTCGAGGAAGACGTCGCCGGCGCGCCCGCACGGGCACGGATGCTTCGAGCGCGTGCCGACGTCTCCGATGCGGTAGCGCAGCAGCGGCGTGGCGGGATTGCTGAGGCCCGTGATCAGCAGCGGCCCGGTCACCGAGTCTGCGGTCTCCTCGATCGCCTCGACCTCGACGATGCAGAACTCCATGTCCACGTGGAGCCGGCCCTCGGCACACTCCGTCATCGACACGCCGAGCTCGGACACGCCGTAGCGGTCGCGTACCGGCGCCCCGAGGGCCTCTTCGATCGTGGCGCGCTGGAAGGCCAGCAGCGTCTCCGACGAGGTGAACACCGCCGCCAGCTTGCCGCGCGGAAGCGGCCGCCCCTCTTCGAGCAGCGCACGCGCCACCAGGTGGATCGCGGACGGGTAGCCCTCGACGTAGCGCGCGTTCGAGGCGTGGATGCCGTCGGCGTAGGTGCGCAGGTTCGCGGGCGTCATGTGAAAGAGCGAGAACAGCGTCTGGTGCGAGTAGAAGTTCGTGCGCCAGAAGGGCGGCTCGATCTGCGCGAAGGGCACGATCATGTTGCCGTTGAACGTAAGGTTCGACTCGAAGGGGTCGGCCAGGCCGCAGGAGCGGCGCATGCGCCAGACCGTGGCGTACTCCTCGGCCAGGGCTTCGGACGTGTAGAACAGGCGCAGCGCCGTGCCCGTGGTGCCGCTGGTGCGACCGCGGAAGAGACGGTGGCGCGGCACGTCGCGCGCGATGAAGGCCTCGGGCTCGTCGCGATACTCGCTCTTCTCGAGCGGCGGGATGCGCGCCAGCGTCTCGTCGATCGCCTTCTTCGGGTCGGTCGCATCGGAAGGCTCGGGCAGGTCGCGGTAGTAGGGCACGTGTTCTCGCGCCCGCTGCACCAGGCCCACCAGGCGCCGCCGCTGGATCTCGTACAGATCCTCGAGCGGCAGCGAGGCCGTACGCTCCCACTCGGCCAGCACCTGGCTGTAGTGGCGATTGAAGCGCGCGCTATGGCGGCGAAAGCCCGCCGCCGTGCACATCCAGTTCTGCGCGAAGATCGGAAGCGCCGGATAGAAGGTGTCGTAGAGGAGGTTCACGCTCGGGCCTTCGCCTTCGGCCGCTGGCCGCCGGGCACTCCCGGCTAGAACAGCGCGTAGATGAAGGGCGCTACCGCCGAGCCCTGCGTCAGCACGATCAGGGCGGAGAGCAGCAGCATCGTCACCAGGATGGGGCCGAGCCACCACTTCTTGCGCACGCGCATGAAGGCCCACAGCTCCGAGAAAAGCGACATCATGATCGGAATCTCCGTGGCTCGGACGACGGCGTCCAGTTAGTCCAGTGCGTAGCGTTCGCGCCAGTCGAAGTCTTCGACCAGCTGCGGCTGCTCTGCCTTGAGCAGGATCTGGTTGCCCAGCACGAGCACGTCCAGATTCGTGCGCATGAAGCACAGGTAGGCGTCCTCGGGCGTGCAGACGATCGGCTCGCCGCGCACGTTGAACGAGGTGTTGATCATCACGGGACAACCGGTCCGGCGATCGAAGGCGTCGAGCAGGTCGTAGAACTCGGCGTGCTGCTCGCGCGTCACGGTCTGTACGCGCGCCGAGCCATCGACGTGCGTGATCGCCGGCAGCTGGCTCGTGAAGCGCTTCGCCGGGCCGCTCGGCGTCTCGACCTCCTGCTCGACGAGATTCTTCACCTGACAGACGAGCAGCATGTACGGGCTCTCGCGGTCGAGGTCGAACCACTCCGCGGTCTTCTCGCGTAGCACCGCCGGTGCGAAGGGCCGGAAGCTCTCGCGGAACTTGATCTTCAGGTTCACGCGGCTCCAATTCTCCTTGTTGCGCGAGTCGGCGACGATGCTGCGGCTGCCGAGCGAGCGCGGGCCCCACTCCATGCGGCCCTGGAACCAACCCACCACCGCCTGCTTCTCGTCGAGGAGTCGCGCCGTCTCGCGGATCATCTGCTCGCGCGGATAGCTGTGATACGGCGCCTTGCGCGTGGCCAGGAAGGCACGGATCTCTTCGTCGGAGAAGCTCGGGCCCCAGAAGGCGTGCTGCATCTGGAAGCGGCGCGGATTTCCGAGCACGCAGTTGTCGGCGAACATCGCGGCGCCGAGTGCTCCGCCAGCGTCGCCGGCGGCGGGCTGCACCCAGATCTGATCGAAGGGCCCCTCACGCGCGAGCCGCCCGTTGGCAACGCAGTTGAGCGCCACGCCGCCGGCCATCACCAGATTCTTCATGCCCGTGCGGCGATGCAGATCGCGCGCCATGCGCAGCACGATCTCCTCGGTGACCTTCTGGATGCTGGCGGCCATGTCCCAGTGGAAGGGCTCCATCTTCGCCTCGGACTCGCGCCGCGGCTGCCCGAACAGCGCGTCGAAGCGCTTGTTCGTCATGGTCAGGCCGTAGTCGAAGGCGAAGTACTTCATGTTCAGCTTGAACGAGCCGTCTTCGCGCACGTGGATCAGGTTCTGGAAGATCTGCTCGACGTACTTCGGCTCGCCGTAGGGCGCGGCGCCCATCACCTTGTACTCGGCGGAGTTGACCTTGAAGCCGAGGTAGTAAGTGAAGGCGCTGTAGAGCAGGCCGAGCGAGTGTGGGAAGCGGATCTCCTTCAGCAGCTCGAAATGATTGCCCCTCCCGACGCCCTGCGTGGCGGTCGACCATTCGCCCACGCCGTCGATCGTGAGGATCGCGGCCTCTTCGAAGGGCGAGGGCAGGAAGGCCGAGGCCGCGTGGCTCTGGTGATGCTCGGCGAACAGCAGCGCCCCCGCGAAGCCCAGCTCCCGCTCGATCGTCTTCGGCACGAACAGCTTCTCCTTCAGCCAGAGCGGGATCGCCTTGGAGAAGGACGGCAGCGAACGCGGGAAGGTGGCCAGGTAGGTGGTCAGGATGCGCTCGAACTTCACGAGCGGCTTGTCGTAGAAGACGAGGTAATCGATCTCGCCGATCGCGAGCCCGGCCTCCCGGAGGCAGTACGCCACCGCCTGCTTCGGAATCGCCGAGTCGTGCCGCTTGCGGGTGAAGCGCTCCTCGTGGGCCGCGGCGACGAGCTGGCCGTCCCGCAGCAGCGCCGCCGCCGAGTCGTGGTAGAGGCAGGAGATCCCGAGGATGTTCATGCGGGCACCCGTTCCTGCTCCTAGAAGAGACGTTTCGCGCGCTCGAGGTCCGGCCTCGCCGTCGAGTCGGCCTCGTTCCACGCGCTCTCCGACTTGCCGAAGCCGCGCTTTCTCAGCAGATCGCGCCCGCTGACGGTCGCGATCACCGCCATCGGGCCGATCACGAACAGGTAGACGAAGCTGACGATCAGCTGGGTCTGGATCTCGCCGAAGTGAGCGGCCAGCTCGAGCCAGCCGAGGTAGAGCCGCCGGCCGAAGCCGAGCGGGCTGTCCGCGAGGCCCGTGGGTGCTGTCGAGCTGATGGCTGCCATCTCCGTCCTGGGCCGGCCGTCGGCCTTCGCTGAGCCTCTGTTGGTTGCGCGCCGCAACGAAAAGGGGACACGGGGACACTTTCCTCTGCGCGAGACGGGCTGGCCACACCACAGGGAAGGCCCCCAGGGGAAGTCCCGAGGGGATGAACCCACAAAGCGAGTGTCAAAAGAGTTGAAACTTAGTTCCCATGTGTGGAAGATGCCTTCCCTCTATCCCTTCGCATTCCCACGCACGGAAAAATTCTTCCCCAACATTTCTTCTCGGCTTCGGTCCAACGCCACGGCGGCCGATCAGCATAGCGCCTCGCGGCCCGGCGTCTGGACGGAAAAACGCGGCTTTACGCGGCTTCGCTGCGGCGGGAATGCGTCTCATCGCGCAGGCAAAGCGCTCCGGAGGTTCCAAGAACGGTGGCGGATACGTTCAGACTCCTGGTGATCGACGACGACCCCGGCGTGCGGGAGTACCTGCAAGCCCTGATGTCGCGCCGCGGCTACGTGGTGTTCACGGCCGAGAGCGGCGAGGAGGCGCTCTCGGGCCTCGCGACCACGCGGCCCGACCTGATCACGCTCGACCTCGTACTGGACGGGATGGACGGGCTCGAGACGCTGCGCCGCCTCAAGAAGCGCGTACCGGACGTGCCGGTCGTGATGCTCTCCGGACACGGTCAGGCCCGCCAGATCGTGGAGGCCATGCAGCTCGGCGCGGCGGACTTCCTGCGCAAGCCTTTCGAGGCCGAGGAGCTGCAGGTCGCCTTCCAGAAGGCGCTCGAGACGCGTGCGTTGCGACAGGAGGTGGAGGAGCTGCGCGGGCAGGCCGGCCGCGGCGCCGCCCACATGATGATCCTCGCCGACGACGACGAGAGCATGCGCGAGATGCGCGACGTGATCGAGCAGGTCGCGGACACCGACATCACCGTGCTGATCCGCGGCGAGAGCGGCACCGGCAAGGAGCTCGTCGCGCGCACATTGCATCGGCTCTCCTCGCGGCGCGACAAGCCGTTCGTGAAGGTGAACTGCGCGGCCCTTCCCTCCGAGTTGCTGGAGAGCGAGCTGTTCGGCTTCGAGAAGGGCGCCTTCACGGGCGCGCAGCGACGCAAGCTGGGCAAGTTCGAGTTCGCCGATCGGGGCACCATCTTCCTGGACGAGATCGGCGAGATGAGCCCGGCCTTGCAGGCGAAGCTGCTGCAGGTGCTCCAGGACGGCGAGTTCTCGCGCCTCGGTGGCGAGAGCGACGTACAGGTGGACACGCGCGTCATCGCGGCGACGAATCGCGACCTCGAGGAGGCCGTCGAGAGCGGCGGCTTCCGCGAAGATCTCTACTACCGACTCAACGTGGTCACGGTGCAGCTGCCGCCACTGCGCGAACGGCGCGGCGCCATCCCGCTGTTGCTGGAGCACTTCCTGGTCAAGTTCGGCGCCGAGTACAACCGCGAAGCGCGTGCTCTCTCTCGCGAGGCCGTTCAGACCTTCCTGAACTACCACTGGCCGGGCAACGTACGCGAGCTCGAGAACATGGTGCGGCGCATCATCGTGCTCGGCAGCGAGCAGGCGGTGCTCCAGGAGATCTCGCTGCGCGAGCGACCGGTCGAGCGCGGCAACGGCTCGTTGCACCTGGACCTCGAGCTCGAAGACGGCCAGAGCGTCGATCTGAAGTCGATCGCGAGAGCGGCCGCGCGCGTCGCGGAGAAACGCGTGATCGCGCGCATCCTCGAGCAGACGCGCTGGAACCGCAAGGAGGCGGCCGAGCGCTTACAGATCAGCTACAAGGCCCTGCTTTACAAAATGAAGGAGAGCGGGCTCTCCGACGAACCCGTGGCCCGCAGAGGAAGCGCATGAAGGTCCTGGTCGCTCGCATCCTGGTCGGCTTCGCGCTGTGCAGTGCGCTGGCATGCCTGACGCCGCAGCCGCCGCCGCCGGAGTTCACGGCGGCGCCGAAGGAGGGCACCTACATCATCGGCACCGCGGATCGCCTACGCATCGATGTGTGGCAGAACGACAAGCTGCAGCTGGCGGACGTGCCGGTGCGTCCCGACGGCAAGATCACCGTGCCTTTGATCGACGACGTGCAGGCCGTCGGCCTGACCACGGACGAGCTGAAGGCGGTTCTCACGCAGGAGCTGTCGGAGTTCATCCAGAATCCGACGGTGACGGTGGTGGTGCTGGCGCCGCTCAGCAAGCGCGCCTACGTGCTCGGCGAGGTGCGCGGCGCCGGTCCCATCGCACTCGGCTCCGAGATGCGCGTGCTGGACGCGATCACCGCTGCGGGCGGCTTCACGCCCTTCGCCAAGAAGAGCGGCGTGCGTGTGCTCCGCTACATCGAGGGCAAAGAGCTTTCCTACACGTTCAACTACGACGCCTACGTAGCCGGCAGGGCCCCGGGCACCAACGTGGTGCTGCATCCGGGCGACACGGTGCTGGTGCCGTAGCAGGCCGCTGTGCAGAGATGTTGGCTCGTCACGACCGCGCTCTTGCTGCTGCCGGCCGCCACCCTGGCCGAGCAGCTCGAGTACGGGCTGCGCTCGCAGGCCGGCTGGACGGACAACGTCTATGGCACCGGCGACGATTCGCTGCTCGAGACCGGTGACGAGCTGGTCGCAGTCGATCGGGTCGACGACTACTCGGTGCGGCTATCGCCCTGGGGCAAGCTCTCCGATCCCGACGGCAGGTTCACCTGGTCGCTGCGCTACCAGCCGTCGTACGAATACTACCTACAGGAATCCGAGCTGCGCGATTTCGATCACGACGCCAACGCCGAGCTGGCCTGGCGCGTCGGGGATCGGACCACGCTCTTCCTGACGGAAGCCTTCCAGCAGTACCGCTCGCTAGTGCGCTTCAACGAGAATCTCGCGAGCCCCACCGACCCGGCGGTGCTGCGCAGCCGCCGCGACAAGATCCTCGGGAACGCCACCACCTTGGGCATGCGCAACTTCTTGACGCGAATCGACAGCCTGACGACGACCCTCAACTACAACACCCGCGACTTCGAAGACGAGTTCAGCGTCGACCGCTCCACCTTCAGCCTCGCCAGCCTCTACCTGCGCGACCTCAGTCAGCGCACCTCGATCGGCATTCGCGGCTATTGGATCCAGCAGGCATTCCAGCGGCAGATCGGCGACGAGAACGTCACCGACTACTACAACCTCTCGGGGGTCTTCGAGCACGAGTTCTCCCGCACGCTGAGCCTCGAGCTCTCGGCGGGCCCGACCTTGATCGACTCCGGCGCGGAGCTGGTCAACTTCTCTCCCAAGTACGGGGCCGTGGCCTTCAGAGGCTCGGTCGTCGCCCTCGATGCGGAGACGTGCCGGCGGCTGAACCCGTTCCAGGCTCCCGATCCCGCGACCAACCCCTACATCACGGGCCTCAACTTCTCGGGATGCGACCTCAACAGCACACGCACTCTTTCCCCCGGGGAGCTTCAGGCCATCGGGTACCGCCAAGGCTCCCCCCTGGTTCCCGGATCCGCCCAGAAGGGCGCCAAGCTGACCGGGTTCGAGGATCCGTACACGCTGAACAGCGATGGCGAGCTCGTCCCGCTGGATGCAACCGGCTTCGGAGACACCGAGGTCACGTACTTCGCCCGGGCGGCACTCATCAAGGATTGGGAGCGCTGGCACGCGCAGCTGTCCTACGAACGGGCCAACGACGATTCCGGCTCGTTCGGGACGAGCAGCGTGCAGGACTCCCTCGAGCTGGCGCTGCGCTGGGAGCCGACCCAGCTCTGGACTGTCTCGTTGACGGGAGCCTACACATTGATCGACCAGGCCACTGACGCGGCGATCCCGTCGGGATTGGTGGTGGCCAACGAGGCCGCTCCCGTCGGCGTGGACAACGTGACCCAGCTCCTCGCGGTTCAGCGCGTGATCGCGGACGTGAGCGACGACGCGCTCTCCTATAACTCCGCCTCCGTCTCGCTCACCGCCAATCGGCGGCTGACGGAGAACTCTTCGCTGTTCGCGGCGCTCTATTGGTACCGGCAGGAGCAGTCGGTCGAGCTGGACGAGCAGCTGTCCTTCATTCCCGGCGTCACCAGCGACGACGAGGTCGTCTCCCGATTCCACACGCTGACGCTCTGGGTCGGCATCGATTGGCATTTCGACACCATCAAGTTCTGAAGCCGAGGACCCCCGCATGGACTCCGAACAGGGCATTCAGCTCGACGACCTGAAGCGCATCCTCCAGCGCCGGAGCAAGCTGCTCGGGGTCGTACTCGTGGCCGGTGTCCTGCTCTCGACCTTCGTCGCGGCCGTGCTGCCCAATCAGTACGAGTCGCGCGCCACGCTGCTGATCGAACCGCAGACCATCTCCTCGAAGCTGGTCGAGCCGAACCTCTCGGATACGGAGCTCAACAGCCGCCTGCACCTGATCTCGATGCAGATCCTTTCGCGCGGCCGGCTCTCCAGGGTGATCGACGAGTTCGATGTCTATCCCGAGCTGGAAGACGAGCTGACGCGCGAGGAGATCATCGAGAAGATGCGCTCCGCGATCTCGGTGGCGCCCGTGCTCTCGGATCTCGAGGCGCGCGTGGGCATTCGTAGCGCCGACATGAACATCAACACCTTCCAGCTCAACTATCGCCATCGCAATCGCGACATCGCCGCCGCGGTCACCAACCGGCTGGCCAACGACTTCGTCGAGGAGCACATCAAGGAGCGCGCCGAGATGTCCGGCGACACCTCGGAATTCATCGAGGCGGAGCTGCAGCGCCTGTCGGCGCGCATCGCCGAGCTGGAGCAGAAGATCTCGACCGTGAAGAGCCTCAACATCGGCCGCCTGCCCGAGGACCTGCAGTCGAATCAGAGCCAGAACGAGCGCCTGGTGCAGAACATCCGCGACACCCAGCGCGAGCTGGCGATCGCAGCGAGCGACGAGGCCTTCTATCGCCAGCAGGTGCTGGTCGGGGGCGCCGACTTCCTGAAGTGGCAGAACGAAGACACGCCGGAGAAGCGCCTCGAGCAGATGCGCCTGGCGCTCAACGAGGCACAGGCACGGGGGCTGACCGACAAGCACCCCGACGTGATCAAGTACCGCCAGGAGATCGCCCAGCTCGAATCCAACATCGAGGGCTCGCATCAGGACGACAGGCCGCTCTCGATCGCGCAGGAGAACGCGCGCGCCGAGCAGCAGCGCGCCGGCCTGCGCTCCAATTCGGCCAAGGCCGAGCTCGAACGGCTCCAGCTGCAGCAGCGGGACCTGGAAGCGCGCCTGGCCGAGACGCCGAAAGTCGCCGAGCAGCTCGCTGCGTACGAGCGCGAGTACCAGCACCTCTTCGACAGCTATCAGCAGTACAGCACCAAGCGCCTCGAGGCGGGCGTCGCGGCCGACATGGAGAGCCGCCAGAAAGGCGAGAAGTTCCGCGTGCTGGAGGCCGCCGTGCCGACGCCGGAGCCGGCTTCGCCCAACCGGCCCGTGATCCTCGTGATCGGCACGGTGCTCGGTCTGCTCGCGGGCGCGGGCCTGGCCCTGTTGGCCGAGATCACCGATCTCTCCTTCCACGACCCGCGCTCGCTGCAGAGCCGGCTCGGCATCCCGGTGCTGGCCGCGGTGCCCCCGGTGGTGCTCGAGTCGGATCGGCTCTTCTCGCGCGCCCGGCGCATGCGCCAGGCGCTGGGCGCGGTGGCCGTCACGTCGGTCGTGCTGGTGGCTTCGCTGGCCGGCAACTGGATCGTGAACGGACCGCCCGGCCCGCTGGCTCGCCTGATGAGCAACGTACCGGCCCAAGAGGTGCCGGACGCGACACCGCCCGTGAGCACCGGGGAGTAGCCCGAGGCGCCGCATGTACCACGAGTACTACGGTTTCGTTCGCAGCCCCTTCGAGATGACCCCGGACCCGGCCTTCCTGGTCCTCGCGGAGACCCATCGCGAGGGCCTGGCGACCCTGGTATACGCCGTGCGTTCGCGCAAAGGCTTCGTGCTGCTCACCGGCGAGGTCGGCACGGGCAAGACCACGCTGCTCCACTCGCTGCTCGCGCAGCTCGACCGCGACACGGCCGCGGCCTTCATCTTCAACCCGCGCCTCGAGCCGCTCGACTTCTTCCGCATGGTGTTCGAGGAGTTCGGCATCGAGGAGGCCTGTCACAGCAAGGCCGACTACCTGCTGGCCCTGAACCGCTTCCTGATCGGCCGCCTCGAGCGTGACCTGCCGACGCTGCTGATCGTGGACGAAGCGCAGAACCTGTCGCGCGAGATGCTGGAGGAGATCCGGCTGCTCTCCAACCTCGAGACCCCTACCTCGAAGCTGCTCCAGATCATGCTGGTCGGGCAGCCCGAGCTCTCCGAGATGCTGGCGCAGCCCGAGCTACGCCAGCTGCGGCAACGCATCGTGCTGCGCCATACCCTGCGCCCCTTCACGGAGCAGGAGATGAACCACTACGTGGACGAACGCATGCGGCTCGCGGGCTACACCGGCAAGGCGCTGTTCAAGAACGCCGCGCTGCGCGAGCTGTACCGCGTGACGGGCGGGGTGCCGCGCTTGATCAACGTCGTGTGCGACGGCGCGCTGCTGCTCGGCTACGGGCGCGAGCTGGTAACGTTGGACGCCGACGCGGTCCATGAAGTGGCGCGCGATCTCGCGCTGGTCCCGACGGCGGGCCCGGCCGAGCCGCGCGAGCGGAAACGAGGGAAGCCGCAGAGCGGTCTCTTCGCCTGGCTGCGCCGGGCGACTGGAGGAAATTGAGATGGGCAAGGTCTACGACGCCCTGAAGCGAGCCGAGGAGAATCGGGCGCGCCGGGTGCATGAAGCTGCCTCGGCCTCCGTTCCGCCCGAGCTCGAAGCGGAGCGCCCGGCCCTCGCTGCGCCGCCGCGCGGCGAGCCGGCGCGACCGCGCTCGCTGGCCTTCCTTGCAGGCCTCGGCCGCGCGCAGCCTGCGCCCGCCTCGGAGACGGCGGGCACCCTCAACAAGCGCCGGATCGTGCTGCTGCAGCCCGAGTCCTACGTAGCGGAGCAGTTCCGCACGCTGCGGGCACGGCTCGATTCGATCGCGGGCAATCGGCCGATTCGCACGCTGGGCGTGACGAGTGCGCTACCGGGCGACGGCAAGACCTTGGCGTCGATCGGTCTCGCCGTGGTGAACGCGATGCAGCCGGGCCGCCGCGTGCTGCTGGTGGACTGCGATCTGCGCAAGCCGTCGGTGGCCGCTTCGCTCGGCCTACGCGTCGACGCGGGCCTGGCCGAGGTGCTGACCGACGCCGCCTCGCTCGAGGACGCGGTGCTGCGTGTGGAAGGGCACGAGCTCGAGGTGCTGCCGGTGCGCGCCGTGCCCCAGAATCCCTCCGAGCTGCTGGCCTCGGAGAAGATGCGCAAGCTGCTCGAGACGCTCAGCAGCCGCTACGACCGCGTGATCCTGGACCTGCCGCCCACGCTCGGTCTGCCCGACGCGAAGACGGTGAGCGAGCTGTGCGACGGCGTGATCTTCGTGGTGCGCGCCGACGTGACCCCGGAGCCCGAGATCGCCTCTGCCCTCGACGTGCTCGACCGCCGGCGGGTGCTCGGCCTGGTGATGAACGGGTCGGAGCCGGTGTCGAGTCGCTACGAGACGCAGCGCTGAGTGACGCGGTGAGCTGGCTCTGGATTCCGATCGCGTTGGTCGCGGCGTTCGTCACGGCGGCATG
>Ga0247727_10008050_pt1 | contig 19738 bp, 20 predicted proteins | sample WisWelCaveWW1625_FD_202498 | JGI IMG/M metagenome (GOLD analysis project Ga0247727, IMG submission 202498) | Biofilm microbial communities from Wishing Well Cave, Virginia, United States - WW16-25 | ecosystem: Environmental > Aquatic > Deep subsurface > Groundwater > Cave microbial mat | place... | reverse complement strand
ATGATGTTAAGGATCGCTTGGATTTAGCTCCTTAGCAGATGATTCTAGCCATATATTCTTGAGATTTAGTGCAAAGTTTTTTATCCATTCCTCATAAAATTTGTCATAGTATAATTTTTTCATGATCTCTTCAAGGTCGTTATTAGGAGTGTTTTGGTAGGAATTCACAAGATGAGAAAACCAATCATCCCATTCTTTATTTTCAAATCCCATTGATTTTTTTAGGGCTAAAATTTTAGCAAATGTAGAATCGTTGAGATTGAATTCTATGTTATCAGACATGTGTAAACCAATTCAGCCAAATTTGTTTTTGTTTTACTTGTTATAACACTATAATTCATCTATTCCGAGCTCTTCGTCTTTTTTTCCAGATCTAAAAATCATAAATGAACCTGCTGCTCCCGATTTAATGATAAAGTCTTCAAATTCAGCACTCGATAGTTCTTTGGTTTCTTCGTCTTTTCCAACATGTTTTTCTGGATCACTTTTTTGATTTGACATTTTAAAATTAGCTTTCATTTAATATGTTAGTAAAAATTTTCTTATATAAGGATTGGTTATTTTATAGAATAATGTTCAGCGATTTTTTAAATTGGTTTTGGGTCACTTTTGTACTTGCTGCCTTAGTTTCCATTGACCGTTTACTTTTTTCCAAATTATGGGACGGCGAAATTTGTCAATTGTTCTAAACAGGGCGTCCATATTCATATCTACATACTCCAAGAATTCCTTCAGATATGTTGCTGGAAATTCGCCGTCGTATTTGTGTACCAGATCTACCCCCCCGTCTCTAGTTATGAGGCCATCACGTATCTGATGTGCAGCATCAGACGTTGCTCTTCCAATACCAAATTTAATAAACGCCATATAGTAATGAATACCATCTGTTTTATCATCTAGACTTGCAAAATTAGTGTATGTTCCTTCGCTGCGAGTTGGACTGGGTTTGAAGCCTAGATGTTTTTTTGCAATATCGTAATGCTTTTCTGGCAACCAGATGTCATAATAACTATAATAGTGTTCTTCAACTCCAATTTTTTTTAATTCAGCTTGACTTGGAGGCATGTATAATTTTAAATCGTTAATATCAAGACCGTAACGCTTCCAATATTTCGGATCAACGGGTTTTGATGAAGGCGCAAATTTTTCCATGATATAATCATGTTTTGTCAGATCGATTGTAGGTTTGTTGTAATTCTCTAGACTCCCTCCATATTCTAATTCACCGTTTTCCCCATAGAAGATTAATGGAATCTTGTATCTCACAGCAATTTGTAGAGGAATGTGAATTTGACCATAACTAAATGGCAGAAAGTTTTCGCCAAATTCAGTAAATCCAAGCTTAGATAATTTTCTGTGAATTTGTCCATTTGGGGTAACCAGAATATTGTCAAAACCTGATTGGATGAAATTGTAGAGGTTTTGTGTTCCTATTTCAGTTGTTATAGCAGAAGCCCATGTTACTGTAAGTGGATGCATGCCGTATTTTTTCTTCAGCATGTAAGAAACATATCCGCTATCCTTTCCACCACTTCCTGGAACTATAACATCCCATGATCCATCTTTGCTTCTAAATCGATCGCAGAGTCCTGAAAGTTCTTTTTCTCTTTTGTCCCAGTCTACGATTGTACGCTTGTATTCAGAGTATAAGCATTGTCCACACACACCATCATCATTAAAATGAACTCTAGGTCTTTGATTCGATACGACACATCTTTTACAGTAAATTACCTTCCGATTAGGATCTATTATTCGTAGCCCCTGAAAAAGTTTGGGCATTGATTGGGTCATTTTTTTTCTCATTTGTTATCTATTAATTTATTCAATATAACTACACTAATTAAGATTTTTAGAGGAAACATTATTAGATGATAGTAAAATTACAGCTGTAATTGTCTGATATTCACCGACATAGAAAACACAGTAACATCAAATCTTCATTAGTGAAAGAGTTGAAGGATAAAACAATTCTTATCACTGGCGGTGCTGGTAGCATAGGTTCTGCATTAACAGAAAAAATTTTAGAATATCCAGTCAGAACTGTAAGAGTTCTTGATATCGATGAACATGCATTATTTAGATTAAAACGTCGTATTAATGATTCAAGAGTAAGATTGCTTCTAGGGAATATATTAGATAAAGAGCGATTAGATATGGCCGGAAACGAGGTCGATATAATATTTCACACCGCTGCAGTGAAGAATATAGAGATTTCAGAATTCAATCCTATTGAAACTGTAGATGTCAACATAAATGGGACCATCAATCTGATTAAAATGTCTCTCAGAGATAAACCGAAGAAATTTGTTAACGTTAGTACTGACAAGGCAGCACAGCCTTCAACGCTATATGGAACAACAAAACAGCTAGGCGAGTTGTTAACGAGTTGGGCTGGAGAACATATTCATGACATAACAAAATTTGCTTCCATACGACTAGGTAATGTAATAGAAACTAGAGGAAATGTCTTTGAGATATGGAAAGAGGAAGAACTGGCAAATAAACCGTTATCAATCACACATCCAGCAATGAAAAGATATTTTTTCCATGTGGATGAGGCCATGAACTTTATTTTGGATTGTTTACCTCAGGTGGATCGAGGCGAGATATTCGTGCCTAAAATGAGATCATACAATATTAAAGAAATGGCAAAAACCATCTCAAAAAAGCATAGAATCGTAGGGGTAAGACAGGGAGAAAAGTTGGAAGAAATTCTAATATCGGATAATGAAAAAATAATTGCGGATGAAAAAAAAGATATGTGGATAATTAGGCCTTATCGCAATGGTAAATCTAAGATTAGATCGAGATAGGAGTTGTGTTAATCACTTAACTTGTTTAGCTTGTCTGCAAGCATCTTTGATGAAGAGCCGATGTTTTCAATATACTGACGTAAAAAAATTTTGGCATTTGTTTGCAATTGTTTTTTAAATTCTTCATCATAAACAAGTTTTTTTAAACCACTTTCGAGTTTGTCGATTTCGCTAATTGAGAGAATACCACCCATCTTCGATATTTCTTCATCTTGTAGCCATTCTTCTGTTTGTATAGACGCTGTGGGTTTATTCATCAGTAATGCTTCTAACGCAATTGTGGAATTATTGAAAGTTATCAGGACATCACACGCTGCAATCAACTCTGTGAGATTGGCATTAATTATGATAGGTATATTCGGATCTATTTCTTTTATTAGATCTATCACATTCGCTATTCCTACATGTTCTTGGTGCGGTGCGATTTTCACTATAATTTTTTTATCGGTAAAAGTTTTGAGAATTCGAATGGTTTCTTTTGTGAATTCATCATAATTCAAACGAGCTAAAGTAGTCGAGTATTTTGCTGTTATGCCTGTAGCACCTGAAGTTGCAAGCAGTATAGTTCCATTAGTTATTGATGTATGAGTTTCATAGTTAGAAAAGCGATCATGCCTTGGGCTGCCTACTACCAACAGGTTTTCTTCTTTGTAGCCATGTGCTAATGCATACTTTTTCATTAACCCACCCCATATTGCTTGTTTGTCACTTAGTGCAGGATATGAAAAATATGACAAAAATCTTCCAAATGGTTCCAGAGTTTTAGCTGTTGGATAAAGAGAATGTTGAAGCAGGACTGATTTAATACCATATTTTTTTGCTATGGTTATGACTTCCTTTTCTTCTTGTGCTGTTTCAGCCCATTCAAGTATGACTGAGATTTTTATTGTTGCAAATAATTCATGCAATACCATTATTCTTTTGATAGATTCTTTAAATCTAGAATTACAGATCTGAATGAATGAGTTTTTTATTGAAAACCAGAACGTGTGTGAATCTATTGAAAATATATTTTCAAAAAGTGAATCCATATTCCAGATTTCTGAGAGCTTGTTAGTGAAGATGGTGATTTCGTTGTTTATTTTTTGATTAATTTTTTTCTCAAAAGAATGTAGATGTATTATTTTGCATTTAGAGTTTTTAATAGTTTTGAGACTTTTAATGTTCCAGATTACAGGCCGTCTCTGGTTTAGCAATAAAATATTTTTGTCATGTATTGATAGTTCTTGGAGGAGTTCTTGATACTGTAATGGGTTAAAATCCAATAACAATATTGAATTTTTCTTGGAATCCAGTTGTGGTTGAAGTGAGAATAAGCGATTTACGGCAACCTCCGCGACTTTTTTAATTTTAAGGAACTTGTTTCTCGAGATATGAAAAGATATAGGTATAGAAAATATGTTGAGTTTGATATTTAGGTTATCCAGTATCAGAGAAGATTTGTTTGTTTGCTCTAGTGTGTTTACTTGGATATTTTTCGATTCACAGAATTTTTGTACAAAATCATTTACGTGTGTTGCCGCAAAGACTTCTCGAGGAGTTTCTTTTTCAATAATTCGCATTATTGAGAATAAACTTAGATAAATTTTTGAAAAATATTGAATGAATTCCATCTCTAAAGATGTGGCCAAATTAATACCGTCAAATACAAGAATTTTTGCTAAAACCTCATTTTCATGCCACTTTAAGGTGGTGTTTATTGTGTAATCATCGATTTTTTTTTCGTCGTCTTCTGTAAGATATGATTCGCCTATTTGATGAGTTATGTTATTTCTTTCAAGAATCATGTGTGTTGCATAATTTAAGGAAAAGGCAGTTGTCTTTTGTTCTGAATTGATTTTATTAATTGTGTTTATGTCTTCATAGTCTTCAATTAGAAAAATTTTTTCTGTCATCTTAGGTATAGTTATGCAAATTTGTGTCTTTAATTATAGGTTTCATTGTTCCAATAACACATTTAGTTATTTTTTTGTGAGTTTATCTCGATATTTTTCTAACATGCATCTCTTACATAGACAATCATCATTATTAATTTCTGATGATTCCAACTTTGGGAAGCTATTACACCAACATGATAAGTTGCTGTCACATTCAAAAGTTGAATTACATTTTGAGCAATTCTTTTTCATCTCACTATGTATGTAGAATTGCAATTAAATACTTTAAAGAATGAATAAGTTGTTTTATTATAGACTAGTTAATCACTACCGGCTGGCGCAATAACATGGTGATTGGTACACGTTTAATGACTTGTCCTCTTCCGGTAGGATTATCCCTATGTATATCTAATTCGTCTTCAACCAGTTTGAATTGTTGCTCGGTGAGTCGGAATGACATTCTTATCTTGTTTGGTAGTTTAAAGTGGTTTAATGTGCGTTCTTGTAGGTCATCAAGCCATCTTTGGACATCATAATCAAATATGAATTCAGGATTTGTAGCCATTCTGTTACGTTCTAGAACATTATAACAGATTCCCCTAACATAGTTAGATATAGATTGGAATTGGTTGTAAGTTTCATCATCAAATGTATTAAGGTCTTTTAGTAATGAATATGAAATATCTAACATGTATTCTGTCCATTCATTCATGTATTCTGCAGTGACTAGTGCATTATGGAATTGCATTACGTTCATTCCAACTTCTTGGTTTAGTAATTTTTTATACTCTTTATCATCCTGATAGTGTCTCTCAATATCCTCGGCAGAATCCCATAACTCATCAAGGGTTGCTTTTTTGTACAAGTCAAAAACATGCTGAATATTTGGATGTGCGGAATTCAAGCGTTTTATGGTTTGAAGGAATAATTCAAAAACATCTATCCCTTTTTCTCGGAGAAACTTCAAAAGTGCCCCATAAATTCCGCCGTTACTGGTCATGCCAATTGAGAATGCAATCATTCTGAGTTCCACATATTCATCAAAGGCAAGAGTATTAGAGCTAATTACACATTCTTCAATTTCTATCACTTTTTTTTCATTTATCACAGTAAAGTCACGTGGAAGAACCCTGAATTTGGTCTTGAGCCCCCATTTTTTACGTTCTTTTGGAGTATAAAGTTCAGAGCCAGGTAAGATCATACATGTATAGACTTGAATAGAATCAAGTTTAGCATGTACCAAGTCACTTAGTGTTCGTATGTGACTAGCATGGGTTTCCCCTGGTAAGCCTAGAATGACTTCTGATGCCGTACTTAACTTGGCTTCCTTAATTGTTGGGCCAAGGGCAAGCATATGATCAACGCTTATGTTGTCACGACGAATATTTTGTAATACTTCTGGATCCATTGATTGGACAGACATTGTAAAGCGCAGGGCACCGTCTAAGAGTTTGATTGCGTTGATTATTTTTTCTTTAGAATTCTTGCCGGTGGTGGCTAGAACGTTAAGCGGATATCCATATTTCTTTTTTACATCACCTATCGTTTTGCATACATCAATATCGCGTGGCATCATTCCAAAGTTAAGATCGCTAATGTGCATGCTATGAGTATTTTCCGGAACGTGTGTAGCCATATAGTTAATGTCAGCGTTTACTCTGTCTAAGCTGAATTGGTTTACTTGTTTTACTAAATCGGTTCCATCCACACAAAAAGTGCATGAAAACGGACAACCCCTGTTAGTTTGTAGCATCGGAGTGAGTTTTCCGTCAAAGAATTTGTCCATCAATCCCATCAAGTAAGGTGATGGGATTTCGTCTAGATCTCTTATTCTGGTGTAATCAGCATAAACTAGTCTGCCGTCATGTTTTCGTGTAATGCATGCCGGAATGGGTTGCGACAGAACCATCTGTCTGATTTCTTTTTTAGATTTTGCATTAAGTGCGATTTCAACTATATTTGAAAATCCAGTCTCACCTTCCACTGGAACGTAAATGTCAACTTCAGGATACTTTTTTAGGAATTCTTCCTGAGAGGGTAAATCCAATGGGAAGTTTGGTCCCCCCCACACTCTTAGTGCGTCTGGGTTGTATTTTGTTAAAACACGGAACATTTCAAGTCCTACGCGGTGGTTCCAACAATAGTTACTCAGGCCCAAAATGTCAGGTGGGGAATCCCGTATGGCATTTTCTAGATCTTTGATATATTTGAATAAAGTAATATCTACAGAATCTCCAAATCTTTTTTTACAGTAAGCTGCAATATAACCCACGTTAAGTGGAAACGCTTCAGTAGAGACAACTATAGTGTCATGGGTCAAATCTCCAAGGTAGATTTTGAGTGGTTTCATTACGGTCATATTCTTTCGAAGTATTTTTTAAGTATTGCTAAAGATTTTTTGAACTATCACCGTATGTTTTTTGTCCATTTACTCCAATCATAACCATCAAATATGACATTTTTCATTTCATCGTCGTTTGGTTTCCAGGCTAGGCTAGCTAAGGCAAGCACCGTAGATTTTTTGTCGGAAATGTTAATGTGCGCAGACGGGCAGTTTTTTGGAATTTGTACCAGTACTGGATCATCCGCATTTGAAATAATTTCATGATAATTACCATCGGTATCTTTTGCTATGAAGACAACTTTACCATTAATGCATACAAAATAGCTGTCTCTTTTTGTGTGAAGGTGCGGTCCTTTTATTTCTCCAGGATTCACATGTGATACGTATACCATTTTGGGTTCTGATTCAAGAATTTTGTCCCAATCTCTCCATACTACTGTCAGAGATCCGTTAACATGATTATCCTTGATGTCCTTAGTTGGATGTGTTTCTAATTTGAAAGATTTAATCTCTGTTTTCATTTAGACTCCAATCAAGATGATTATAATAAATATTGATACTTTGTATTTTAGGAGTTTTATCAAATTATCAAACAATCTTAAATACGAATGTGATAATGCGTTAATACGTATTTACAAATAGAACTGATAAGGAAAATGAAAACATGAAGATATTAGTTACTGGTGGATTAGGGTTCATTGGCAGTAATTTTATTTTATATGTTGCAAAGCATAATCCTAATTTTAAAATAATTAATGTTGATGCAGAACTAATAGGATCAAACAAACTTAATCTTGCCAAATTGAATCATACAAAGAACTACGAATACGTTAAAGGAAATATTTGCAATCAAAAGCTAATGGATAGATTAGTATCTAAATCAGACGTGGTGTTTAATTTTGCGGCTGAATCACATGTTGATAGGAGCATATCTAATCCAAGATCATTTGTTGACTCTAACATAATTGGGGTTCATTCAATTCTTGAGTCCATACGCAAATACAAAAAAAGACTGGTTCATATTTCAACTGACGAAGTATTCGGCAGTTTAAAAAGTGGTAGTGCTGATGAAAACCATGTATTTAATCCATCCAGTCCTTATTCATCAACAAAGGCTTCAGCAGAACTTTTAGTGAAATCATATTGGGTTACCTATAACGCCGATGTGGTAATAACAAGATGTACTAACAATTTTGGTCCGCGACAGTTTCCTGAGAAACTAATTCCAAAGACAATAATTTTGGCGTCAAAAAACAAAAGCATACCAATTTTTGGTACTGGTAGAAACGTCAGGGATTGGATATTTGTTGATGATCATTGTGATGCCGTGATGACTGTGTTTAAAAAAGGTAAATCTGGAGAGTCATACAACATTGGAGGGTATAACGAACTAAGTAACAACTACATTGTGAGAAAGATTTTGAAAGTGCTTGGCAAATCGACAAAGCTAATCAGATACGTAACAGACAGACCTGGACATGATTTTAGATACAGCCTGAGCTCTTCAAAAATTCAAAGAGAGCTTGGGTGGAAGCCAAAATACACGTTTGAGAGAGGATTGGATGTGACAACAGGGTGGTACATGCAAAACAAGGATTGGTGGAAAAGCATTTCTGATAAACAGATGCTAATAGGCGTGAAGAACTCTAAATAAAGTGCATACGCAGTGTGAATCTGATGAAAGGAATTCTTCTTCATGGCGGTCATGGAACAAGGCTGCGACCTTTGACGCATACTGGTCCAAAGCAGCTGTTGCCAATAGCAAACAAACCAATGTCACAGTATTGTATTGAATCTATGAAAGAGTCTGGCGTAAAGGACATTGTCATAATAATAGGCGGCGCTGGCTCAAACAAAGTAAAAGAGTATTACGGTAACGGTGAAAAACTTGGTGTCAGGATTTCCTACATTGAACAAGACTACCCAAGAGGAATTGCACATGCAATAAGACTATGCAAAGAATTTGTAGACAACGACAAATTCTTGGCGTTTTTGGGCGACAACATAATCCAAAAACCAATTATTGATTATGTGAAAAATTTTGAAAAAACTGATGCTGCCGCATCGATTCTATTATGCGAAGTGGACAATCCCAGTAGATTTGGCATCGCTGAAATAAAAGAAGGTAAGATATTGCGGATTATGGAAAAGCCAAAAAACCCACCAAGCAACCTGGCAGTAACTGGAATTTACTTGCTTACTCCAAAAATTTTCGATGTAATTGATCGATTAAAGCCTTCCTGGAGAAACGAGTTGGAGATAACTGATGCACTGCACATGTTGCTGGAAGAAAAAAACAAGATTACCTATAACATGATAACAGATTACTGGAAAGACACTGGAACACCTGAGGACATCATTAATGCTAATGGCGCAATTCTGGAAAAAATGACTCCATACTTTCATGCAAAAAAGGAAAATGGCGTGTTAATCGAGGGCAAAGTCATGGTTGACGAAGGCACGATTTTAAAAAATGGCGCTAAGATCGTCGGTCCGGTAATAATAGGAAAGGACTGCATAATAGAATCTGATACTACGATAGGTCCCAACGCAAGCATAGGCGACAATTCGAGACTGGCAAAATGCGAGATAAGCAATTCCATTGTTATGGCTGATTGCAATATCGAATGCAACATCAAAATAAAAAACAGCATAATTGCTTACAATTCGTCTATAAGCCACGATTCTGAAAAACAGAATGGTAAGATTTTTCTTCTTGGCGAAGGAACTAGGATTACTCTTTAGCTCGCATTAACAATCATACATTGCGAGCCGGTAAGCTCAATTATTGGAATTTTTTTATTTTGAAAATATTCCTTAAAGGCAGTCTGCACCCCGTTTGAATGATAGTCGTGTGTAAGTATTATTCCGCCTTTAACGAGTCGAGGATAAAAGAACTCTAAGCAGTCACGTGTGCTTTGGTACAGATCAACATCAAGATGGACAAAGCTGAACCTAGATTCCCGAATTGGTTCAGACGTTTCTGGGAACTTGCCCTTGTACAGAAGGACATTTTCATATTTTGACAGGTATTTTTTCACTTTTTCTTCGCTGGTGTTGTTAAATTCATTATCTTTCCAGAATTTAGTTCCAAAGTGCGTGTCCTTATCTGAAACTGGAGGCAAGCCTGAAAACGTATCAAAAAGATGCAATCTGTTTTTTTCTTTAGCTTCACAGATGATCTTTGCAGATCCACCTTGATACACGCCAACCTCTGCCATGTCCCCCTCCAGTCTGCTTTGCGATTTTGCGACAGAATACACGATATAGGCTTCATATGGATAAAATGCCAGGTCGACTTCGTTTTTGATTGATTTTATTAAATCAACAATCTGGCTTCCCTTGTAAAACGAGAGTAGCTTGAATTGAAAAAATGATAGAAAATACCCTATAACATTACCAATAATTTTGGCTTTGTAAACACTTGTGCGTATACTGTCGTCCACGAATATGACTAGATTTGTTGATAATTTAATATTATGAGGCAAAATCCATCAGTCATAAAATGAATATGATGCAATATCCACGGCAAAGATATGAATGAAAACAAGCCTCTAGTTAGCATAATCATTCTTAACTACAATGCAGGTCAGTTATTGATTGATTGTGTCGACTCTATACTAAAAACAGATTATCCTAGTTTTGAGGTAATTGTAGTAGATAATGCCTCAAAAGATCAAAGCCACCAAAAATGCAAGGAAAAATTTCCAAAGATCACCCTGATAGAAAACACAGAAAACCTTGGGTACTGCGAAGGAAACAATGTTGGAATAAGAGCAGCAAAGGGAGAATTTATTGTGATTTTGAATCCTGATACTTTGGCCGAGCCGGATTGGCTAACAAAACTTGTTGCTGCATATGAAAAACACGGAGATGGTCTCTATCAGCCAAAATTTCTTACAACGACAGACCATAAAATTCTGATGAGCACCGGTAATATGGTACAGCTTTTTGCTTTTGGCTATTCTCGCGGAAAGGGGACCCCCGACGACAAACAATTTGATCGTGTCGAACCAATTGGATATGCCTCCGGCACTTGCCTTTTTACGTCAAGCAGGATCCTAAAAGATCTCGGCATGTTTGATTCATTCTTATTCGCTTATCACGACGACCTTGATCTAGGTTGGAGGGCGGCTATGCAGGAAATAAAATCGTATTATGTACCGGATTCAATTATTTATCATCCGCCTGAAGGCTTTAGCTTCAAGTGGAGCCCTTTCAAGTTTTACCTTCTTGAGAGAAACAGGCATTATTGTCTTCTGACTCATTATTCTAGGGCCACATTCTACAAGATACTGCCCGCATTGGTACTTGTAGAGATTGCTGTTTTCTTCTTTTATTGGAAGAAAGGCATGCTCAAAATGAAGGTAAAGGCCTCCCTGGACATAATAAAGAACAGAAAAAAACTCAGCAGTCGCTACCACGAAATTCAAAGCCAGAGAAAGATACCAGACAGAGAGATAATCAGCGGGTTTAGTGATGAGATTGCGGTCCCAAAAGAGGTTGCCGATAAGAAAAGCAACGTCGTTTTTAACAGCATAATTTGTAAATTAAGCAGGGCCGCAAGGAAAGTCATCTAGCAAATGACTTTTCGGAGAGAACTATTGCTATGGCATGGGTTCTTTCATGACTAACAGACGCTACAAAGCCATACTGTTTATTTCCTTTAATTGAAACAATTGGCTTTGATTTCTTGTGCGCTGTTACAATATCTGATAATTTTACGTTCTTTGATATTGATTTTTGTACCGCCTCTTTGATTGCAAATTTTCCTGCAAAATGCTTGTATGGTTCATTGAATTTTGTACAATATTTAATTTCTGATAAAGTGAAAATCTTTTTGTAAAAACTTTTGTTTGAATCGTAGGACATTTTTTTGAATCTGGCAATTTCTACGATGTCTATTCCTACTCCGATATTTTTAAAATGATTAGAGTGCATTGAGATTATTTTTGTTATTTCTTTTCCTCTGCAAATTCAATTAAATTGCATTTCGTGTTCTTCATGTTTAATAGAACAAAAGCTATGAGCCTGTTTTCAAAGCCAAGTACAGGTTCGACTACTACTCTGGCGCCTTTCTTTTCCATTTCTTTGACTTCTTTGCGAATATCCTTTACTTCAAAGCACAGATGATGGAATCCTCCACCCTTATTCAAAAAATTCGTTATTGGTGAATCGTCTGAGGCAGGCTCAATAAGCTCAAGATAAGGTTCACCCATCTTTAGAAAACAGACTTTAACCTTTTGAGAGCCAATAAGTGTAGGTAGGCTTGTGGTCTCAAAGGTGAAATACTTGGCAAGTTCCCCTAGCGAATCTTGGATCTTAGGCACAACTATACCAACGTGATGAAGCTTCATAATTCTCCTAAAATTCGGTTACTCCGTGTTTTTGCAAGATCCTTTTAAAATGTCCCACATTCTTTATTTCTAACGTTTCATCCAGGTTGAATTTTACGTTGTATGCAGTCTCGATTTCGTCTAGTAGTACATAGAGATTGAAAGAGTCCCAATTTTCGATGGTTTCAGGACCTGATTCATCAGTGATTTCTGAAACAGACATGTTCAGGGTTTGTGAGATGATGCCAAATAGCTTGCTCGTCATTGTTCTACACTACAGTTAAGATGCTTAGGAATTTTTATAGGATTATTTGTATCAAAAGCCCAGTATTGCCCCTCTTTTTTAAAACCATAATCTGAAAGAAAATTTGCACATGGCGCATTTTTCTTTGTTGTAATGAATTCGCCCTTTACGGTTTTTACACCTTCCCGTTTTGCTTTTTTGAGAATTTCAGCTAGTATGCCGTCTTCTACTCCCCTCCCCATTATTCTACAGCTCAGCAGAAAAGTATCGATTAGCCATTCTGAAGGGTTTTTTTTGACGATAAATACACCAGTTATGCCATTATCACCAAATTTGTCTTCTACTTGGGCACATCCAACCCAATGGCCTGCCTCTAGGGATTTTTTGATGTCCTCTTCTTGATAGCGTCTCGTAGTAAGATTGAATTGATTTGTCTTTAAGGTAAGCTGGGATATACGTGGAATTGTAAAGTCATTTACTTTTTTTATTTTTAGCTTGATTTCTAGCTGTTTTAGGAAATCCTCAAGGTTTGTTGTTTTTTGCTCAAGAACTTTTCTTTGTTTTTCTTGGTGATACATACTGCCTCGGTTTAGATCCTCTTCTGTTATTTTTAGAATATCAAAATCATTTATGTCCATCAAGGCAGGCGCATACTGCGCAACGTCCTGAGGCATTTCAACAGTTAGGATTTGCGGAAAATTTACTCTCATATACTCTCGATTCATCGGATCATCGTCAAAGAAGACCATACTGTCAAGACCAATGTTTAATTCACTTGCAATTTCCCTCATGTTTTGCACTTTGTCGTTCCAGTTGATTTTCACGCATGAAAAATGCTCTTCTTTGAGAACCATATCGGAATGTTCTCTTATGACCCGTATTGCGTCTTCTAGATTGTTCTTGCTATTAATCGCAAGAATGATACCGCGCTGATGCAAAGCCAAAAGTATTCTTTGGAATTCTACGAATGCTTTACCTACCGGATCACTCCCTAATTTTATGCCCTCAAAGCCATCCTCGCCAACAATTCCACCCCATAGAGTGTTGTCAAGATCTAGTACTATGCATTTTTTATTTAGTCCTAGAATCGCTTTGATATATCCAACCAAGTCCTGAGCAAGATAGGGAATGGATTCGAGTGAAACCTTAACATCCCCATAGAAAAACTGCTTAAAATCAAATACAGTCTGCTCACCAAGTCTTGTCATGAAACCATTGAAGTCATACAAGTAAACAGACTCTGTGTTTTTTGTAATTTTTGAAATTTGTTGGTTATAGTCGTTGATCATTTCTTGGAGGCCATAGTCTACTTTTGTTTCATATATGCCGTAAGGAGAATAGGTTGGAAGTGTGAGATTTGTAATTACTAGTTTTGATTTTGAATTGTTTGTGAATGATTTGATTAAATTAGAGACTTCTAAAACTTTGTTTTCTATAAACTGTTTTCTATCTGATTCAGAAAGTGAATATGGTGAATAGAATAATTTGCCTAGAACACTTCTGCTATCAAGTAGTAGAAATGACACATCGGGAGAAAATTTGTATAAAGTACTTTTTTGATCAAGTATTTCTTGATTGTATTGGTTGTATCCGGCCACATATGAAACGCAACCAACATCCATCTCCGAGCATTTGACTTTGAGTGTTTCTTCTATGCCATTAGTGGTATAGCTGCCAAGTATTGCGATTCGTATCTTTTTCTCATATTTCTCAACATTGAGGGATTTTGCCTTGTTTATGTAATACGATATCTTTTGTTCTTGCACAATACCATACAATTTGTTCTTAGAATAAATATTTCGACCTAATGATCTAATTGTCCTTAATTGAATCAAATTTTTTCTACCCAAAAGTTATAGCGTCGTGTTTTGGACTTTTCCTACATACAAATGAAGGATATTGAAGATGCTTTTTCACTAAACGAAAAAGAGCTGATGGATTATTATGGGTATAAAGGGAGTATGGGCAAATTTCAGCTCAGACTCAAAATTCTTCGCTCATGGATACTACATTCTCTGGCATACTCTTCTGTGCATTCTGGCTTTGCAATCAGCATGCAGAGAGCCAGGGGAGTTAAAATTGGCAACGGCTGTCATTTCTGCCCCTACGTCCAAATTGATTTAGTTTATCCGCATATTGTCACTATAGGTGACAATGTCACACTAGGATCAAACGTCATGATTTTTGCTCATGTTAATCCTACTGCGAATCTATTTCTAAAAAAAGGGCCATACCCAAGAAAGATAGAGCCAGTAATCATAAAATCAGGCGCAGTGATTACGCCGGGTTCTATAATAATGGCAGGAGTTACTGTTGGGGAAAATTCCATCGTTTCTCCTGGTAGTGTTGTCACTCAAGACGTTCCTGATTTTTGTGTTGTTGTTGGAAATCCAGCACGGGTCGTAAAAAAAATCGATCGCTAGTATGAGCATACCATGAATATTTTGGGAATTGATTTTGAAGATTGGTTTCATCCGCAGCTTATTCAAAATTATCTGAATGGAAAAAAGAAAGAACCCACCGTCGTTAAAGGAATAGACAAAATCCTTGACTTGCTGAGAGCTAATGACAGCTATGCCACTTTTTTTGTTGTGGGAGAGCTATTAGAATACAAACCAGATCTTGTAGACAAAATAATTGAAAATGGCCACGAAATAGGATTTCATACGATGTATCATACAAGACTTGACACTCCAGGCTTCAAAGAAAAGTTCCCCGAAGAGCTCAAGAAATTTGCCGAGTTGACAGATAAGCGTTCAAGGGGATTTAGGGCTCCTACATTTTCGCTAAACCACGAAAGTGGTTGGGCAGTAGACGTTCTTTCTGAGCACGGCTATGCATACGATAGTAGCATCATGCCTGTCAAAACAAGCATGTACGGATTTTCCGAGGCAGAAACAAAACCATACAGGATATCAAGTAAGTCACTTCAAAAAAACGATCCTGAAGGTAAGATGCTTGAATTTCCGTTGGCTGTGGGTAAATTTTTAGGAAAAAAAATTCCTACTGCTGGAGGTTTTTACATCAGGTTTCTACCTCTGAAGACAATCAAGAGTTCGATTAAAGAATATGAAAAAATAGGAGTTCCTGCGTCATTTTACATTCATTCGTGGGAGCTCACCCCTGAATTTATGCCAAAAATTTCAATGTCATTTAAAGACAGTTTTATCACGTACCATAATATCAAAAAAACATTTCAAAGAATCGACAGTCTACTGAAAAACTTTGAGTTTACATCATTTAGCAGATATATTTCTGAGACATGTTTATAGTCTAGAAGCTTGAAAATATTCAATTGTTTTTTTGATACCTTGTTTAACGGATGTTCTCGGCTTCCAACCCAGTCTTCTTAGCTTAGAGTTGTCTACCACAAAGTTACCGACGTCTACTTTTTTTGTGTATGTGGGTGTTTGAGTGTATTTTATTGTGCCGCTTGTAAGATTTGTGAGTGTTTGGCCTAGTTGATAAAACCAGAGTTTTTTGCCAGAAGATATCCAATATAGCTCACCTGACTTTCCTTTTCTTAGAATTGTCGTAATGGCAGACACAACGTCAGAGACATAGATTAGGTCTCGATATAATTTACCATTGTTGTAGATTGATACCTCTTCTCCTTTGTATGCCTTGTAGATTAGGAAGTTTATGGCGTTCTTGTTTGGGACGTGTTGTTCTCTTGGTCCAAATGAATTGGTAATACGAAACACTATCGTATCAAGCCCATATACGGTATGGTATATTTTGCAATAATATTCACTTGCTAGTCGGTTTACACCGTAGATTGTAGTGGGAGTGCACGATGTTTCTTCGTTTACGGGCAGCTTGCTTGGTTTGCCTATCACAATAAAGGTGCTTCCAAGTATGAATCTGCACTTTAGGTTCAGCTGACGAATCTTTTCTAATATAAAGAGAGTAGATTTTGTGTTTGATTCTACATCATCTAGTGGGCTTTCAAAAGATTTTGAATGCGAGGTTTGCCCCGCCAGATGAATAATCACATCCGGTCTGTTTTGTTCAATGCATTTTCCTAGTTTTTTAAAATCCGTTATATCGATTTTTTCGATTTTTATTTTCTTTATCGAGTGTGAAAGATTGGATTTTTTTGAATAACTTTTGGTCAATACTATGACTTTGTGATTTTTAACAAGACTATCTGTCAGATGGCTGCCAATGAATCCAAAACCACCCGTGATCATGATTTTCATATGGAAGATCTCACCAGTATGGAACTATTAACCTTAGTCAATTTCATCTGTCCAGAACACAAACTTTAGATTTAAAACGATATTAAAATTATTAATGAAATACAGCTTTAGCGAAAAGTTATCTTTTTTCAAAAAAGTCGTGTGTCAGGTAGATAATTGGTACATCATTCCCCTTGTATACTGGGGCTTATTCAAAAAAGAGTTTTTCGTTTTAAATTTGAAAAATGGCCAGAGATTGAAGCTTAGAACTAATTCGACTGATTTTTATGCGTTTGTCAATGTGTGGATAGTAGAAGAATATAGAAAAGATGGATTTGAAATCGGCAAAAACGATGCTGTAATTGATATCGGAGGCCATGTTGGTATTTTTTCAGTATATGCGTCACAGTTTTGCAAGAATGGACAGATAGTATCATTTGAGCCAATCAAAGACAATTTTGTGTTATTACAAGAGAACATAGAGCTCAATAAGCTCGCAAACGTAAAAACATTCAACGTAGCGGTTGCAGGAAAAAAAGACAGGATAAAAATTTACCACAGTGATGACCAGTCAGCTTACACGGTTTATGGAAGTAATCAAAATTACATAGAAACAGACGCAATTCCATTAAAAGAAATTCTTGACTCAAATCACATAGAAAGATGTGGTTTGCTTAAACTTGATTGCGAGGGTGCTGAATATGAAATACTTGCTTCGCTTCCTGACGAGTATTTTAATAGAATAGATAGAATCTGCATGGAGTATCATCCTGTCAAAAGTAGTAGCGAACGCCTAATTGAGTTAACAGCAAGACTGGAAAAACTGGAATACAAGATTACAACCATTCCATATTCTGATGGTTTGGGATTACTTTTTGCAAATAAGCAATAATTTACAATTTTGTAGCATTGTTTATTAGAATACATTAAACGTCAATCCATACAAATAGAAATATGAAAATTGCAATAGTGTGCCCTGCCTCCCTTCCTGCGACTCAGTTTGGAGGCATAATGTATCTTGGTCTTGACATGGCAAAAGAATTATCCAAAATTGGGCATGACGTCACAATTTTCACTACGGATTTGGGTTTTGCAAATAATGCGCATACTTTTGACAAAAACCTACCACGCGTAGAAACTGTTGAAAAATTCAAGATTAATCGCTCTCATGTGTGGTTTGCGATTCAATTATTTTTTGTAAATCCTAGGATGTACGGTCAAATGATGATGTATGATCCAGATGTGATCCATACGATTGGGGTTAGGAGTTTTCAATCGTATATAGCCGCTCGAGTTGCGAGAAAAAAGAAGATTCCTCTAATTGTTTCTGACCAGGGTGGATTGATGACCCATCCAGATCTTTCTAATAGCTTTTTGAAAAAATTGTTGTACAAATTGCAGCTTCCAATGATTCGATTCATAATCAATCAAGCTTCAAAGATAAGTGCTGGAAACGAATATGAGAGAAGAATTTTATCAAATTTTTGTGATGAATCCAAAATTGCGGTCATTAGAAACGGTATAAATCTCGAAACATTGAAGGCTGGTTCTAGTTTTAAACAAAAATACAACATAAAAGAGACATACATCTTGTTCGTTGGAAGGTTCCACACGGTAAAGGGGGTAGATATTTTGCTAAAGGCAGTAAATTTGCTCAAAGACAACGCCGCTCTAGGGAATACGAAATTTGTCATAATGGGCGTAGATTTTGGTTTTGAGTCACAGATGCTTGCAATGATAAAGGAATTACAAATACAAAATATGGTGATAGTAATTAAAAATCCTCCAAGAGAGGACGTTATTTCTGCCTATGGAGAAAGTGAATTCCTTGTCCTTCCCTCTAGGTGGGAGCTTTCGCCGCTCACTCCGCTTGAAGGTTTTGCATTTAAAAAGACGGTCATAAGCACAAATGTTCACGGTATACCATACACCATATCAGATAATGAAAATGGGATGTTAGTTAAATTAGAAGATCCTAGTGAGCTTGCTGATGCCATAATAGAGCTTTTACAAAATAAGGAAAAGCGCACAAAATTTGGTCTTGCTGGTTATGAATTAGTCCAAAATGTTTGTAATTCAAAGGAAATGGCCATGAATACTTTAAAACTATATCAAGAGGTTGCTAAGCAATAGGTTGTGATTTTGTGTGAGGCAGGACAGTTCTAAAAATAAGGACGCGTTTTCCGATCCTTCGATAAAAGTTCCATTCTTTACCCCCCAGATAACGCGAGAAGACAAAAAATCGATCAATAAGGCACTAGATGCGCCTATGCTTACCGATGGCCCAAAGCTTCGTGAGTTCGAGTCGCTGTTTGCCAAGTTCACTGGCGCAAGATACGCCATAGGAGTTTCAAATGCAACCTCTGCCTTGCATCTATCCTTAAAGGCTGCTGGAATTTCAAAGGGCGATGAGGTCATCATACCAGATTTGACTTTTGTTGCAACTGCCAATGCTGTTTTACTTTGTGGTGCAACGCCGGTCTTGGCCGATGTGGATGATGATCTAAACATATCCGTTGATTCCATAAAAAAAAGCCTAACCTCGAGGACAAAGGCAATCTTGCCGGTACACATGGCAGGAAGAGCAGCAGAAATGTACGCCATAACAAAGATCGCAAGGTCAAAGGGGCTAGTTCTGATTGAGGATTGTGCCCATGCAATAGGGGCAAAGGTAGGATCAGAACACGTCGGTACATTCGGCGATGCTGGCTGTTTTAGCTTCTATCCCACAAAGAACATTACGACAATTGAAGGCGGCATGATAATTACGAATTCCAAGCCCATTGCAAGATACGTTATGACTGCACGCAGCCACGGAATAACAAGGACATTGAGCCAACGATATGCCGCAGGCAAGCCGTGGGACTATGATGTGATAGAACCAGGCTACAACTACAGGCTTGATGAGATCAGATCCGCGCTTGGCATAAGCCAGCTAAAGAG
>Ga0247727_10008049_pt1 | contig 19741 bp, 16 predicted proteins | sample WisWelCaveWW1625_FD_202498 | JGI IMG/M metagenome (GOLD analysis project Ga0247727, IMG submission 202498) | Biofilm microbial communities from Wishing Well Cave, Virginia, United States - WW16-25 | ecosystem: Environmental > Aquatic > Deep subsurface > Groundwater > Cave microbial mat | place... | reverse complement strand
GGCCCTGGCCGCATCGGAGATTAGCTCTTCCACCGATCTGATTTCGCCGTTCCGTTCAGCTTCTTCGCCGATCCGGAGTGTCGCGGCGAGCACCGTATGTCGATCTGCTTCCACGGGCAGATTCAATGAGGCGACGACACGCGACTGCCATTGCTTCGGGAGCAAATGTTGGAGTTGGCTGGTCGCCTCCACCGGCCCGGCCAGCATCAGGCGATCGAAGGCATGGCGATTCGCCAGTTCGACCGTCAACTCGGCGACGCGCTTCAGGTGGCGGTGAGCATATTGATCCGCCTTATGCTGGAAGCGCATATCCGAGCGGATGTGATCTCGGCCTGGCCCCTGGACGATTTTGACTTCACCCGGGGCGAAGCTCTCACCATGCTCTTCGATCTCGCCCAGATAGACGGTGAAGAGCCTCGCCTGGGCGCGATCCGCGAGGATTACGCCATAACGCTCGAATTCGTCGAGCGTCTCAAGCAGCGGGCGAAGGTAGAGGGTCTCGCTCCAGCGCGCTTCGCTGCGCAGCGGCACATTCAGCTCCCGATGCCAAAAGAAGTCCTCCCTCGCATCACAAAAGATCACCAGATAACTTTCATCTTCACGCGCTCGCTGGCGATAAGATGTTCGCCCCAAGTTGGGGCTCTTCCTGCTGCGATCTGTATGAGGTTAAGGTAGGCGAAGAGGCGGGGGCGAGAAAGCGTATAAACACCTGATGATCACGCGTGTTAACACCTAAACACCGGTACTGTACCAATTCGGATGAACCGCGCCAGCTTTGTGATCTCGACAATGACAATCGGCGCTATAGTCGCAAAGCCGATGACATACCAATCCTCTCGATTGAGCGGCACGGTATCCAACACGCTCGCGACGGCAGACCAGTAGATCGCCATCAACTGCAACCCGATCACAATCGCCGTCGCCACCCAGATGAACGGGTTGCGGAACAAGCCTTCAAATGCGGAGCGCGTGCGGGAACGGCAGTTGAGGAAATGACCGAGCTGTACTCCGATCAGCGCGAACAGCGCGATGGTTCGCGCGTGGCTGCCCGCGCCGTATGCGCCGAGCGCCCACCAGTAGGCGACGAGCGTGATCACCGCGAGCATCGCCGCCTGCCACACGATCAAAAATACAAACCGGCGGGAGAGCAGCGCCGCTTGCGGTGAACGAGGCGGTCGTTGCATCGTCTCCCTGCTTGCCGGCTCGACCGCCAACGCCATGGCCGGGAAAACGTCCGTCACCAGATTCACCCAGAGTATTTGCAGCGGCAGCAATGGCAGCGGCCAGCCGATCAGGATTGCGACAAAGATCGTGATGACTTCACCGAGATTGTGCGAGAACATCATATGCACGAACTTGATGATGTTCGAGTAGATCGTCCTGCCGCCCGCCACGGCGCGCACGATCGTGGCGAAGTTGTCGTCGGCCAACACCACATCAGCCGCTTCTTTTGCCGCTTCAGTGCCGCGCTGTCCCATCGCGACGCCGATGTCCGCGCGTTTGAGCGCGGGCGCGTCATTCACTCCGTCGCCGGTGACCGCTACTATTTCACCTGCCTGCTGCAAGGCTTCGACGATGCGCAGCTTGTCCTCCGGCGAGACGCGGGCGAAGACATCGGTCTGACCCGCCAACTCGGCAATGCGTTTTTGATCGGCAGCTTCCAGATCGCGGGCGTGCAGCACGCGCGGTTCCGCATCTCCACTCAGCCGCAATTCGCGGGCTATCGCGCGAGCCGTATTGATCTGATCGCCTGTGAGCATGACAACGCGGATTCCCGCTTCACGAGCCTGCCGGATCGATTCGGCAGCTTCGGCCCTCGGCGGATCGACCATTCCGACGAAGCCCAGAAACGTATATTCGCTTTCGAGATCATCTTCACTTTCGTCAATCCTCTTTTCCGCCAGCGCCAGCACGCGCAAAGCGCGATCGGCCATCTCGTCGTTGACGGCAAGCAGGCGCGCGCGCGATTCGTCATCGAGAGGAAGCGCGCGGTTTTCATCCGCAACGTAATTCGAGCAGAGGCCGAGCGCCACTCTTGCCGCGCCTTTCAAGAAGGCGCAGTGCGAGCCATCAGGCGCGCGGTGCGCGGTGATCATCCTTTTCGTCGCCGAATCGAATGGGATTTCAACAGTCTTCGGATAAAGCTCTCTCTCTCGTTGCGCATCAACACCGAGACCGCGCGCGGCTGTGAGCAGGGCGATCTCCGTCGGGTCGCCCACATTTTGTGAAGCATCGGTCGCGCGTGGGGCAATCACCGCTTCGTTGCACAACACGCCGGCGCGCACAGCGCGGCGCAGCAATTCGTCGTTCCCGATATTCGCTCGCGCCCCGCCAAGCTCAATTACTTTGCCGTCCGCCAAACGAATCTCCCGCACCGTCATCCTGTTCTGTGTGAGCGTGCCGGTTTTGTCGCAGCAAATGACCGTCGTGCTGCCGAGCGTTTCGACCGCGGGCAAACGCCGCACGACGGCTTTCCGCCGCGCCATCCGCAACACTCCCAGAGCCAGGATCAACGTAGTCACCGCGGGCAACCCTTCCGGCACGGCGGCGACTGCCAGACTGATTCCGACTTCGACCATCATCCACGGCTTTTCGCCGCGAGATAACCCGGCGACGATCACTACCGCCGCGACCAGCAACACGAGGTAAACCAGCCGCCGCCCCAACTCTTCCAATCGGCGTTCGAGCGGCGTTGGCTCGTTTACGGCATCGGCGACGAGTCGCCCGATCTTTCCCAATTCTGTGTCGGTTCCGGTTGCCGTGATGACCGCCACCGCGCGACCGGCGGCGACGGTTGTGCCCAGGTAAAGCATCGAATGGCGCTCGGCGAGCAGTGACTCTCCGGCAACGGCCGCGCTCGATTTCTCAACCACCGCGCTTTCGCCGGTGAGAGCGGATTCCTCCGACCGCAACGCCGCGGCTTCGACAAGGCGGGCATCCGCGGGCACTCGATCACCGGCGTTGAGAATGACGATGTCGCCGGGCACGAGTTCCGCGGCGTCTATCGCCGTCTCACGCCCATTGCGGCGCACGCGGGCGACAGTCCGCGCCTGCTTGCGCAACGCATCCAAAGCTTTGCTGGCCCGCCATTCAACCGCAAAGCCGATCAGCGCATTCAAAGCCAGAACCACGAGAATGGCGATCGCTTCAATCTGATCTCCGGTTGCCCACGCAATGATTGCCGCGAATGCAAGCAACGCGACAATGAGGCTCAGAAATTGATCAACGAGAATGCGCCACGCGGAACGCGGGCGAATTGATTGCAGTTCGTTCGCGCCAAACCGCGCCCGCCGCTCTTTCGCTTCAGACTCAATCAATCCCTGCGACGGTTCGACATTCAGAGCTTCCGTCACGGACATCGCGTCCGCGGCGTGAGATTCTGTAAGCGGATTGATATGTAACGGCGGATGTTTTGTTTCCAATCTGACCACAAGAGAACCTCACCGTCGCCTTTTTCACAGCGGCCATTCAGTGGCCATCTCGGATTATCGTCCTACCTTCCGCCAATCGGCGAGAAACTGTTCGAGTCCCTTATCTGTCAGCGGGTGCTTGATGAGTTGCTCCATCACTTTGAAGGGCATTGTCGCCACATCCGCGCCGATACGTGCCGCTTCGATGACGTGAATGGGGTGACGAATGCTGGCCGCGAGCACTTCCGTCTTCCAGTCGTGGTTGTCGTAGATTTCGACGATCTCGGCGAGCAGTCCAAGACCGTTCTGCCCGATGTCATCAAGCCGGCCGATGAACGGGCTGATGTAAGCAGCGCCCGCTTTGGCGGCGAGGATCGCCTGCGCGGCGGAGAAGCAGAGCGTGACGTTAACCTTGATACCTTCCGAAGTTAATTGGCGCGTGGCCTTCAACCCATCACTGGTGAGCGGGCATTTAACCACCACGTTGGGCGCAATGCGCGCATACTCGCGTCCCTCGCGCAGCATGCCTTCGGTGTCGAGGCTGGTGACTTCGGCAGAGACATCTCCCTCGACGATCTCGCAGATCGCGGCAACATGCCGCTTGAAATCAACGCCTCCCTCTTTTGCCACGAGAGAGGGGTTGGTCGTCACGCCATCGATTAAGCCGAGCGCGGCGGCTTCACGAATCTCATTCAAGTTTGCCGTGTCGAGAAAAAATTTCATCACATCTCCTTCACTGTTCCCGCTTATCCGAGGGTCAAGCCGTCTTTCTTTTACAGCTTGGCCCTGCAAACCAATACGATCAGTATGAGGTTAAGGTAGGCGAAAAGGCGGGGAGCGCGAAAGCGTATTAACACCTGATGATCACGGGTGTTAACACCTATTTGACGAAATCTTTTGTCGCTCACCTGTCCAGTTCGGCGCGGGTCACCAGGAATTGCAGCACCCGGTCGCGCGAGATAATTCCTTCGAGCCGGCCGTTGGACATCACCGGTAACTGGTTCACGTCCGCACGCCCGATCAGCTCCAGAGCTTCAGTCACAGGCGTCTCAGGCTTCACCGTCCGCAGCCGGTCAATCGGAACCATCACGTCGTAAACGGTCGTCAAAGGCCAGCGCGCCCGCTCGACGGCCTTGACCTCTTGCGGCGTAATCAGCCCTGCTACCACGCCGTTCTCGACGATCAGGAAGCAACGCCGCCCCGTCCGCAACAGGTATTCATCAACGAATGTTTGAAGATTGGAGCGACCATCAACTACTGGACAATCGCGCGCCATCACGTCCGAGACCCGCACGCCGCGCAAGCGCTCACTCATCTCCAACTGCGCATAGCTTGAGCGCGCCGCCTGGAGCAGGAACCAGCCAATGAAGGCGATCCACAACCCGCCGAATCCCGCGCCCCGGAAGAAGCTGAAGAGGCCGAGGAAGATGAAGCCGAAGGCGATGAACTGCCCGGTTAGTGTGGCGATGCGTGTTGCGCGCGCGCTGTTGCCGGTGATCCACCAGATCACTGCGCGCAGCACACGCCCGCCATCCATCGGAAACCCAGGAATCATATTGAAGATGGCGAGCGTGATGTTGATGTAACCGAGCCAGACGAGCATCGCCATCAATGGCGTCCCGGGTTCGGCCGGCATCGTCCAGCCGAGCGTCCACGCCAGGCCCAGGCAGATGAAGCCGAGAACAGCGCTCATCACGGGGCCGGCGATCCCCACCCAGAACTCGGTCTTCGCATCTTTCGCGTCCGCCTCAATCTGCGCCACGCCGCCGAGAACAAACAGCGTGATCGAATGCACGGGCAGGCCGCGCAGTTTGGCGACCAGGGCGTGCGATAGTTCGTGCGCAATGATGGCGGCGAAGAAAAGCGCGCCTGTGATGATAGCTGTCGCCCAGGCTACACCAGAGCCCCAGTCCGGGTGCATCTCCTGAAAACGCGAGGCCAGTGAGAACGCGATCAGCAGTGCAATAATGATCCAGCTATAGTGCAGCCCGATTTTAACGCCGAAGATGCGACCGAGCTTAATATGAGATTCCATGTTCTCCTCCTTTGCTTCACAACCTCCTGTAATATCCGATCCGGCTCAGTAACCCTCACGCCAGCGCGGCGCAAAAATTCCGGCTCCGCCGCTTGAGTCAAACATTCGCTTCTTTAGCGAGCAAGTTCCTCAGCACGAACGGCAGAACACCGCCGTGCGTGTAGTAGTCAATTTCAACGGGCGTGTCGATACGCACGATGAGAGGGATTTCTTCGGTCGCTCCGTCCGCGCGGGTGACGACAAGCGTCGCGCGGCCACGCGGCTCGATGCCGGGTTCGAGGCCGACCAGATCAAGGACCTCCGTGCCGTCAAGGCGCAGCGTTTGGGCGCTTGTGCGTTCTGCGAACTGAAGGGGCAGCACGCCCATGCCGACGAGGTTCGAGCGGTGGATGCGCTCGAAGCTCCGGGCGATGACCGCGCGCACGCCCAAGAGCAGCGTCCCCTTCGCCGCCCAGTCGCGCGAACTGCCCGCGCCGTATTCCTCCCCGGCGAAGATGACGAGCGGCACACCTTCCGCCCCGTAGCGCGTCGCAGCCTCATAGATCGTCATCTGCTCCCTGCTCGGCTGATGGGTAGTGAAGCCGCCTTCCGTGCCCGGTGCCATCAGGTTCTTGATGCGGACGTTGGCGAACGTGCCGCGCACCATGACCTCGTGGTTGCCGCGCCGCGAGCCGTAAGAGTTGAAGTCCTCCACGCGGACTCCCTTCTCCTGAAGGTACAGGCCGGCGGGGGAGGTCGGCTTGATCGCGCCCGCCGGCGAGATGTGGTCGGTGGTGACGGAATCGCCGAAGATCGCGAGGGCGCGCGCAGCGCGAATGTCACTCACCCGCCCGGGCCCCATCGCGAAATGTTCGAAGTAGGGCGGCTCCTGAATGTAAGTCGAGTCCCGATCCCACTCGTACACCTTTCCGGCCACAACCGGGATTTCATCCCACAGCGGGTTCTGCGCGGCGAAGTCGCTGTAGAGCCTCCGGTAGACTGCCGAATCGGTCGCTACACTCATCAACTCATTTATCTCTTCAAGACTCGGCCAGATGTCGCGCAAGAAGACGTCCTCGCCGTTCTCGCCCTTGCCCACCGGCTCGCCAGTCAGGTCAAGGTCCACGCGACCGGCGAGCGCGAAGGCGACCACGAGTGGCGGGCTCATCAGGAAGTTCGCCTTGATGCTCTGGTGTATCCGCGCCTCAAAATTTCGATTGCCGGAGAGCACGCTCGCCGCGATGATGTCGTTGCCTGTTACCACCTCCTCGAGGCGCGGGTCGAGAGGCCCGGAGCTTCCGATGCACGTCGTGCAACCGTAACCGACGAGGTTGAAACTGAGCTGGTCGAGATAAGTTTGCAGTCCCGTCTTCTGCAGGTAATCGGAGACGACGCGCGACCCTGGTGCGAGCGAGCATTTGACCGCCCCGTTCACCTTGAGGCCGCGCTCGACGGCTTTCTTCGCCAGCAGTCCCGCGGCGAGCATGACGCTCGGGTTCGAGGTGTTGGTGCACGAAGTGATCGCCGCGATCAGGACGTCGCCGTGGCCGAGTGCTACAAACCCCAGCGGAAATTCACTCGGAAGGGCTTCCAATATTTTCTCTGTGGGTAGCAACTCCCCGATGCGATTGGGCGTCGGGCGGTTGTTCATCATCTCGACCTCGGTCCACGCGCTCGTGTTCTTCACGCTCGTGTGCCCTGTGCCGAGCGGGACTGTTTCCGGCCCCTGTTCCCCACCACCGGCCAATGGATGTTCAAGTCCTTCTTTGCCGGCGCCGGGCGTCGTCCGGTAACGCCTGCCGATCTCATCTTGAGATTTGCCGTAGCCGCCTTCGCCCGCCGGCTTCCGCAGTAGCTCCGTGAACCGCTCTTCGAGGTTCGACAGTTCGATGCGATCCTGCGGTCGCCGAGGGCCCGAGACGCTCGGTTCGATCTCGGCCAGATCGAGTTCGATAACCGTGGTGTAGTCAATATCGCCGCGGCGCGGAATGCCGAACAGCCCTTGCGCCTCGAAGTAGCCGCGGAACGTCTTAACGTGCTCTTCCGAACGCCCCGTGGCGAGTAGGTACTCGCAGGTTTTCTCGTCAACGGGGAAGTACCCAATGGTCGCGCCGTATTCGGGCGCCATGTTGCCGATGGTCGCGCGGTCGGGCGCCGAAAGAGTAGCCGCGCCCTCGCCGTGGAACTCGACGAACTTGCCGACCACCTTCGCGCGCCTGAGTATCTCGGTGACGTGAAGCACGAGGTCTGTGGCCGTCACGCCCGGGCGCAAGCGCCCGCTCATATGCACTCCGACCACATCCGGTGTCAAAAAATAGACGGGTTGGCCGAGCATGGCAGCTTCTGCCTCGATCCCGCCGACGCCCCAGCCAACGATGCCTAACCCGTTAATCATCGTCGTGTGCGAGTCGGCGCCGACGAGCGTATCCGGGTAGTGGACGCCTTCCTTCTCCAACACGCCTTTCGCCAGGTATTCGAGGTTGACCTGGTGGCAGATGCCTATGCCGGGCGGGATCACGCGGAAGCCTTGAAAGGACTGCTCCCCCCATTTCAGGAATTTGTAGCGCTCGGCGTTCCGCCTGAACTCCATCTCCATGTTCAACCGGAACGCATCCGGGGAACTCGCGAAATCCACCTGAACAGAGTGATCAATGACGAGGTCGACCGGCACGAGCGGCTCGATGATTTGGGGGTCGCGCCCCATGCGCTGGGCGGCCGAGCGCATGGCGGCGAGATCGACAAGGAGCGGCACGCCCGTGAAGTCTTGCAGCAGCCCACGCGCGACTACGAACGGGATATCCTCCGTCCGCTCGGCGTCAGGCTCCCAGTTGGCCAACGTGCGCACGTCCTCCTCCGTGATCTTCCTCCCGTCGAAGTTGCGCAGCACCGATTCGAGTACGATGCGAATGCTCACCGGCAGGCGAGAGACGAGGCTAACTCCCGCCCGCTCCAATTGCGGCAGAGAGTAGAAACTTCCGATCGAACCGGAACCCGCGTCGAGGTTTTGCAATGTGTTGAAGAGGTTGTGCATCATAAGATTTTATCGGACTCCTCATCTGAGCGCACGACCTCGACCGAACAGGGCGCGTTCGTAACCAATGCGGTCGAAACGCTCCCCAGTCGAACCCATTCAAAAGCGCTGTTGAACCTGCGCGGGCCGACGAAGATGCAATCGGCTCCCCACTTTCGGGCCTCCTCGACGAGGATGCGCCGCGGGTCGCCCTCCTCGATTGCGACCGAGACCTCCAACCCGATGGCGCGCAACTCTTCCGCCGCCCACTCGACCATCGTGCGTGCTTTTACCGCTACTTCTTCATTGCAGCCAGTGATCATCGCCGCCGCAATCGGAACAATGCCGGCGACTCTTGTGGGAGAGACGCCGTCGTCAACGGTGATGATGCGCACCTCGGTTTCGTCCGGCCAGGCGCGCCCGCCCACGGCGCGAATTGCGCGTTCGGCCTCGGGCGATCCGTCCACGCCGATGATGATTCGCGGCGGCGCATCATCGCCTTTTTCGACCCCGCGTCGCGCCACCCGCACGGAGCAGCGCGCTTCAGTAGCGACCTTTTTCGACACGCTGCCGAGAAAAAGGCGCCCGAGCGCGGAGCGCCCCTGCGAGCCGACAACGATGAGGTCGGCTTCCCACTGGTCGGCCTTCTGTATCAACTCCCGAGACGGCGTGCCCACCAAAGCCTCAGCGCGCACCTTCCAGTCAGGGAAGCACGACCAGACACGCCTGCTTGCCTCCGCTGCCAAGCCTTGTGCCTCTCCGAGCGCCTGTGAGACTTGCTCTCGTACCGGCGCGAGAACCGATGTCGCTCTCTGCGAAGTGAGGGCCAGCATGTAAGTCTCGTACCTCGACGGAGGAGGTGTCATCGGGACATCTCCCACCGTAACGACCAAGGCCTCAACCTCGCGTGGCAGCCCAGCGCGACGCAGATCATCAAGTGCGGCGTCGGCGTAGCTTGAACCGTCATACGCGATCAACACTTTCATTCGTTCTCTCACCACGATTCCTCCATTCTATAGTTGCGTCCTCTCCTTCACCTCTGGTTAACGAAGAGAATCTATCTGTTTCAAAGAAACGCGGGATGTTAAGCAGAAAACTCAGCCCCGTGGCTTTTGAGAGTTGAAAGGTGCTGGCGGTATACATCCCAAGCGGGAAGACCATCCCCCAATATTGCGGATCGTAAGTGAGCGGGAAACGCTTATAAATGTGACGCCAAATGCCCAGGATCAAGAGCAGTGGAATCCACCAAGTCCCGGCGGCCCAGAAGAGGAGCGTAAAGCCCGTCAAAAACGGCAGAATCTCACGTAAAAACGGCCATTGCGACGCGCTCAGAATCAACCCCGCGCCAGCCAGCGTCGTGATCGCGACCGCGCCCATGTTAATCCAGTAGGGTGGAGTAAGCTCCGCAGTGGTCAGCTTAACGAAGGTCAGGCGGTAAAAAATGAGCGTGATGATGCTGAGATAGAGCATGCAGCCGATCAGATACATGCTGAGCGCAAAGAAGAACATCAGTTCCCGCCCGGCATTGAATTGCGGCGCAAGCAATGTTCCCAGCACCGAGATGGATTGCGTCGCGACCACGGCAATCAACCACGCTCCATTGATGCCGGTCTCCAGCAGCGGCTTCTCTTCGCGGATGATCACGGCGGTGAAGAAGGTGTACATCACCAGCAGCCAGAGCGCCAGGCCGCACAGCCAGAGAAACATGGCCACGGTAAATGAACCGGTGACGATGATCAGTTGGGCGCCGAGCACGCAGGTTCCCGCGACCATGGTAAAGAATCCCGGCCCTCTGACGTGGCCGGTTAAATCGGAGAGCACGCGCGGGAGGAAGCGCGCCAGACGCAACAGCGTCAGCGACCACAAAATCACGTATGCGATAATGTTAATGACCAGTAGCGTCCAGGCAATCGTCCGCATCTCCAGGCGGTACGTTGCCACCGAGATGATTCCGGTCGCCATCACCAGGGAGAAATAACCCGGGAACAGATTCTCCACCGCCTGATCGAGAAACCGTTTCATGCGCTCACCGCTCCATCGCGTACAGGTATCGCAGCAAACCCAAATTGAGTAAAAAACTGACCGCGCTGGCCGCGAGCGCCGGCCAGATGACGCCGAAATCGCCGCCCAGATAAGCGTTCATTGTCGCCATCAGCAGCCACAGTTGCAGGACGACCAGCACGATGACAATGCACAGGATGCCGTAAACAATCGTGGTCTTTTGTTCTCGTGTGAAAACCTTTTTCATCGTCAATCCTCAGTCGCTTGTCTTTTCGGAGATAGCGCGCAGCCGCCCTGTCCCGTCCGGGATCGTTCTGTTTCAAGTTGTTCGCGCATCCGCTCCAATTCCTCTTCGGGCACGGACGCTTCCAACTTGGGGAACATCTCACTCTCTTCAAAGCGAATGTGGCGGCGCAGCGCTTCTCCGAGCGCGTCGAGCAAATTGGCTTCGATCATCTCCCGCCGCGCCAGTTTGCCGTTCAACTCGGAAATCAGCCGCGTGATTTCAACGTGCTGACGCAACGTCTCTCTGATCTCATCGCTTTCCGGCGACGCATGCTTTGCCAGCAGCGGCAGAACGATCTGCTCTTCCTGCGCAAAGTGGCCTTGTAGATCGGTTTCCCAGAAACCGGCGAAACGCGCGGCAGCCTGCGCCAGCTTGTCCGAATCGTTTGCCGCAGCCGCGAGGCTCAGGTTTCTGGCTTGAACCAGGGCGTGATGATGATCGCGCGAAAGCGGATGGAGACTCTGATGACGTTTCATGTTTCAGACCGTGCTGACTTCAACGCCGGTGGCGTAGATCGCTTCGTTGATAATTTCGAGCTTGATGCGCGCCAGCGGCCGGCGCGGCGGCCCGGCCAGCGGCCTGCCGGTTTCCAGATCGAACGAACCGTTGTGACAGGGGCACAGGAAGCGATTCTTGTCAGGTTCTGGCACAACGGCGCACGACAGATGCGTGCAACGTTGATCGAAGGCGACGAAGCTGTTTTCGCCCGTCCTGACCAGCAGGCAGGTGTCGTGTTCCGCCGGGTAATTGAACGCCAGCGATTGGCCCACGGCCAGTTGATTGACGGTTGCGATCTGGCGCATTGGCGGTTGACCGCGCCGTTGGCGCAGAAAGTTCTGTACAACAATCCATCCCTGCCCGGCGACGAACGCGAAGCTGGTCAAGACCATGAACTTGGTGAAATCGCGCCGCGCCACGTAATGGTCTTCCGGCCAGTCAATCGGAAAATCCCGCCGCCACTTCGGCTGCTCCGAAGGCGGGCGGCCGTCGGGCGGGATGGTGATCTGTTCACGCTCAGCCGAAATCATCGCTGCTCCTCTTCATCGAATAGGCCGTTCATCAAAACGTTCAATGTGATCTCTTTGCCGATTGCCCCCTCGTTCATCGCCGCCGTCACGTCAACGTATTCAACCTGTCCGACCTTCGGCGTCATCATGTTGACCTTCGTCGTGATCGTTTGCCCGCCGAACTGAAACTGGTTGACGGCTCGGGAGCGCGGGCGCAACTGCTCGATCTGTTCGCGCGTGCCGAAAAAGAGCGCGCCGCTCGGACAGACGGTCGCGCACATCGGACTTTTGCCCGCCGACGTGCGGTCGTAACACATGTCGCATTTCATCATCAGCTCGTAATCGGTCTGCATCTTCGGCACTCCGAACGGGCAGGCCAGCACGCAGTTGTTGCAAGCGATGCAGCGCGGCTTGCGCGCCGATTGCACCACGCCGTCCGCCGTGCGTTTGATCGCGTCCGCCGGGCAGACTTCGGCGCAGGTCGGCTGGTCGCAATGCATGCAGACGACCGGTACGGTTTGCACGGAATGCGAGCGGTTAATGTATTCCAGGTGGATCATCGAATGCCCCTTGTGCGTGTCGCACTCGGTGCACGCCTGCACGCACGATTGGCAGCCGATGCAGCGATTCGGGTCAATGAAAAATTCCAGGTGTGAAGGAACCGCCATCTTCTCTCCTCAATTTTCATCCACTAAGACACACAAAGAAGCACGAAGTAAAACGCAAATCTTCGTGAATCTTCGTGTGTCTTAGTGGATGATTCGTTCTGCCAAGTCGGATGCATTCTCTGCTTTCTTCACTCGTACGGCGCAGACTTTGTACTCGGGAATCTTCGAGATCGGGTCTTGCGCCGAGATCGTCAATTGGTTCGCGCTCTTCGCGCCCGCCCAGTGGTACGGGATGAAAATCGTGTCGGGCCGAATCGTCGTCACCACTTGCGCTCGCAATGTGATTACGCCCCGGCGCGATTCAGCCGTCGCCCAATCGCCGTCTTTGATGCCGAGCTTTTCGGCCAGTCGCGGATGAAGCTCGATGCGCGGTTCCGGGTACTGCTCCACCAGCGGCCCGATGCGCCGCGTCTGCGTGCCTGACAGGAACTGACTAACCACGCGCCCGGTGGTCAGCATCAAAGGATACTCTTCGTCCACGTCTTCAGCCGGCGGCGTGTATGGCGCGACGTTGAAGCGCGCCTTGCCATCGGGGAAATAAAACGGCCCCGCGCCCTTCGCGATCACATTCCACGAACCCAGTTCGAACAGTCGCGGCGTACCCGCATGATCTTCGCTATAACACGGCCAGCAGACGCCGCCCTGGCCGTTGCCCTGCCCGGTGATCGTCGCATAACCGCAGTTTTCAAGTCCGATGCGGCCCGAAGCCAACACGATGTTGATCGCGCCGAGCACGTTCTGCACACCGTGTGAATGATGCTCGATGCCGCGCGCGTGCATCAGGAAGGACGTTTTCGCCTTGCCCCACCACTCGGCGGCCCGATGGATCGCGCGTTCGGCGACGCCTGTGACCTCGGCGGTGCGCTTCGGCGTCCAGTTCTTGACGTGTTCGGCGACGGCGTCGAAACCGACCGTCCAGTTGTTGATGAAATCGTGATCGAACCAGTCGTTCTCAATCATCAGGTGGAGGATGCCATTGAAGAGCGCGATGTCGCGGCCTGGCTTGATCGGCAGGAACAGATCGCAGGTGCGCGCAATCGGCGTGATGCGCGGGTCAACTACGATGATCTTTGCGCCTTGCTCGCGCGCCTGCCAGACGTAGTTGGTCGTGATCGGCGCGCATTCGGCTACGTTCGCTCCGCTGATCCAAACTACTTCAGCTCCCAAAATATCCGACCAGGGATTGGCCGCGCGATCAATGCCGAAGGACTTCTTGTTGCCCGCCGCCGCGCTGACCATGCACAGCCGCCCGTTGTAATCAATGTTCGCCGTCTTGAGCGCGACGCGGGCGAATTTGCCCATCAGGTAGGCCTTCTCGGTCGTCAGGCTTGCGCCGGTCAAGACGGCGAACGCATCGTTGCTATAGGTTGATTGAATGCGCTGAATCTCCGCCGCCACGCGGTCAATCGCCTGCTGGTACGGCATCGAACGGAACCCGCCCGGCGCTGATTCATCGCGCTGCAACGCCGTCGTCAGCCGGTCGGGATGCGCGCCCTGCAAATAACGCTTGACGCCTTTTGGGCAGAGCATCCCCTTGTTGAAAGGAAAGTCTTCCCACGGCTCAAAGCCGATGACTTGGTTGTCTTTGACCTTCAGCGTGATGCCGCACTGCTGGCCGCAAAAGCAACAATGCGTATTGACGAGCTTGTCCGGCTCGACGCCGGTTTCCAATCGCACACCTCCGCTGAAGGCCAGGTGCGGGCCGAAGCGGTTGGTGATGTCGTTCAGTTGATCAGGTAATGCAGACATACAATCTCAAATCTCAAATCCGTGAATCTCCCTGCCACAATCGCCCTTGCACCAGCGCCAGCATCGCGCGGCGGCATTTCGGGCAGACCCATTGGTAATGCTCCGTCCGGCCTTCCATCTCGTAACGGAAGCCGAGTTGCTTTTCGACCGTGATCAAATCCTCGATGTGCATCCGCGAAGCGAAGGCTTCGCCGCAGCGGCGGCACTCGGCCTGCTCTTCGCGCGCGCCGATGTCTTTGTAAAAGCTGACGCCCAGTTGCGCCGGGCGCTGGAAGATGTGGAAGAACTTGCCAAACGGCAGCCAGAGCAGCGTGAAGATCACCGTGATGGCGTGCAGGATTGCCAGGAAATCGTAGCCATAACCGCGCATCCAGGTGTAACTAGCTGTCAGCATCAACCCCGTTACGCTGATGGCGAACAGCAGAATCAGCGGCAGGAAGTCTTCGGCAAATTGTTGCGCCGCCGCCGCGCCGTGATCACGCATGCGTCGCCGCATTGCCAGCATCACGCCGGCAATGACCAGGAAGGAGGCCCAGACCAGGCCGTGAAAGATCAGAAAGCCGAAGATGGAATGAATCGGAAAGGCGAAAGTAGGGAAGCCGAAGACATAGGTGCGATACCAGTTCATGTCTTCAGGCAAGGTTTCAAAATGAATCCAGCCGAAGACCAGCGGGAAGGTGATGGCAACCGCCAGCAGGCAGCCCCACATAATCAGCCAATGCGCGGCCCAGCGTGGGCGCCCGCGTTTAAAGATGAACCGGTTGAGCGCGAATTCGCTGGTCACTCGTGAAAACCACGTCGCCACGTTGCGCGCCAAATATTCTGGCCGTAGAAAAACCTGCCAGCCCCGCCGCCAGTACATAGCCGTCGGCGGGCGCTGCAGCCACATCGCGTAACGATACGTGATCCCGAACGCGGCAAAGAGCGTGGCAAATGTGTAAGCCACCAGCGCCGCGTCGAAGTGCGCCAGGTTGCGCGAACCAACGACGATCAGAATCGCCAGCAGGCCGGTCACAACCACGCCCCAGCCTGTCGCCTTGATCACTTCTCCGGACATCTCCGGCGGTCCTCCTTGTTGTGAAGACTGGGATCTAGACTACGGTAATTCACAATGATCGCCATTACACACCCACATCTCAAAAATCACCAGAGCGCGATTAATGCGTGAAGCATTGATGTTCGCCGGCGCGCGATTGCCATTCGGGCTGCGCCTGACTTTCCATCTCCACGGCGCGCGGAAAAAGGATATTGTTTTCCAGATGGATATGCTGGTGCAGATCAGCTTCGAGTTCCCGCAATGCCTGATAAAGAGTCTGGTAGCTGATGCAGGCGTCCGGCGGCGGACTGTAATTGCCAGTAACCTGCCGCATCTCGCGCAGCAAGTCTCCCGCCGTGTCGTGTTCCATCATCATCATCCGTACCGGATTCCGGACGGTGACGAAAAACGGCGGCTGCACATCGCGTCCGGCGCTGACAGCCTCTTCCAACCGGGTAATGTATGGGAAAAGCACTTGCTCTTCCTTGAGCATATGGGGAAGCAAATCCTGCTTCAGCCCCAGAAACAGTTCCCGCAGCCGCGCCAGCTCAGGGTGATTTCCGCCGTGTCGCGAACAAACCTTGTCGAGCAGCCTTTCCAGCCGCACGAATTCCTCTCTGGTGAACACGTGGTGCGTTTCAACAATATGAGCGGCCAGGGCAGTCAGCGATGCGGTTTGCCAATCCGGCGCATTGTCGCTGGGAGCGGCCTCGCGCGTGGCGGCTTCCAGCCGTCGTAAGACTTCTTCCACCGGCGCGCGGAATTGCCGGCAGGCGTCGGCCAGCGTGCGTCCGCCGCCGCAGCAGTAATCAATTCCCATCTGTTCAAAAACGCGTGTTGCGCCCGGAACTGCGACGGCCAATTCCCTGACCGTGCTCATCGTATTAACCTGCATCAGACCTCCTCTTGCCTTGCTGGTGAAAATTGTCGAAGATGAATTTTTCGATTGCAATGGCACTTTAGCTGCGGAAGGCAAGCCGCGCAGTGACTTAAGTCATCGTTGCAAAAATATCTTATTGCCATCTGACCGCTGCTTTTCTTGAATCCAGCCGAACTCGGCGCGAGAATGCACGGCGATGACCACTGACAAAATAGCCGCCTTGCGGCGAACCGCGATTTTCGGCGAACTGAATGAACCGGAATTGACCGCGCTGGCCGGGCGAGCGATTGAGCGGCGCCTCAAACGCGACGAAATCCTCTTCGTCGCCGGTGACGAAGCCGCCGGGCTTTTCGTCATCGTTGAAGGCTCGTTGCGCGCTTTTCGCGAAGGCGTGGATGGCCGCGAACAGGTCATCCACGTTGAGCGCGCGGGAGCGACCATCGCTGAATTGCCGGTCTTCGACGACAAACCATATCCTTCAACCGTCGCCGCCGAAGAAGATACAACCGTTCTATTCCTGGCCAGGCGCGAAGTGAAATCGCTCTGTCTGGCTCATCCTGAAATCGCCCTCGCGGCATTGAAACTGCTGGCTGGCCGGTTGCGAAAATGCGCGGAGTTGGTTGAAGCGTTGTCGCTGCGCGAAGTTGATCAACGCCTGGCTCGCTGGCTACTGGCCGAAGCCAGAGCGCGCGGCAAAAGAACCGGCGATGGTTTGGAACTGACGCTGGCGCTGACCAATCAGCAAATCGCCGCGCACATCGGTTCCGTCCGAGAAGTGGTCTCTCGCGCGCTGTCGCGATTGCAGCAGAACAACCTGATCGAGGTTGACGGGCGCCGAATGACGATCAACAACGAACATGCGCTGGCGGTCTTTGCAGAAGGGTGAAGCCCAACTCTTCCCGATCACTGAACTGTGGATCGTACATATTACTATCTTGAAATGACGCACATTTTTATTCATACGCTTGATCATGATGAAACGCGTATCAACCCCGACGAAGTTTTTCTGCCAACCAATCGATCTCGGTCTGTAATGCTTTCATGATTGCATGGATGATGGCTTTCAGAGGTGAGCTCTGTGTAAACGCGGAGGCGATGGCGTACAACGTCAGCGGCGAAAACCGCGCCTCGTTCGAGATCGCAAAGATCGGTTCCCATCCTTCCGGTTGAAACTTGGCCTTAAACGCATCGAGACCATTGAAATTATAAAACCTGCGCCCGTGTGCGCGTACCCAACCCAATAATAGACGTACCCAAAGCGGATTTGCAGTCGATTGCACTGCTGCCCGATGTGATAAGGGTGAGAGGCCCAAGGTCATAAATTCGCTGCCGCTCTCGGCCAGGCTGCGGACTACCGCATCAATCATCATCTCGCTCGTGCCGTTCACTGCGTTCTTGCCGCGAATGATCTGTTCGATCAACCATCCTTTGCGAAGCGGCACTGGGGAAGCCACCACGAAACCGATGACTTCTCCATCTCTTTCCGCGACAAATACGCGGCGATCATAAAGTCTCTCCAGCGTCATCGGCTCGACCAGGAAATGGAGCGTCGGAAAGCTCCGGGTGGCTAACCATTCTCGCAAACAATTGAGCAGCGCAGGTTCACGACTGGCTCGCTCCACCGGCCACTCGCTGACCGTCACCGCTTTGTTACCAGCGCGTTTCAGTTGCGCTCTCAACGAAGCGTGTTGCTCAAAGATCGCCGGCCATTGCAGTGGCTGCCAGGTCGGCTGCGCGCCCAGTAGCACCATCGAATGTTGCGCAGAATTCTGCAGCGCGGTTTCAAGCCTCGACTCCGCGCAGAAGTAGCAGACACGGCAATCTGCAGTCGCTGATGCTTGCTCGAATTCCGCGACTACATCGATCAGTCGCTCTTTGACGCAGACTGGCGCGCCGGCGACGATGCGAACGCCGTAATGCTGAACAAATCCGATCACGGCATCCTCCGCCGCAGAGAACCAGTGTGAAATGCCCGGATTCAGGATCTGATAGGCCGTCGTATTCCAGCCGTATCGTAGCACCAGCGCCCGCACACGCTGGATTTTTGAAGGATCTTCAATGGATTCCTGCCGTTTCACAGTTTTGCCCAAAAGCTATTGGCCTCTCCAGTAACGAAAGCTAATCCTAGCGCAGGATGAGCACCAAGCCCAAAGGAGCGCGACGAAAACGAGATCTTCTCTACTAGAACCCGTAGACTGCTTTGACATGCCTGGCTTATTCGCCCAAATCCTCATTATGTCTATTAACCATGCTGATTTTGAAACGCTCAGCCATGGGACAGGGCGTGCGCCGGTCAATGCCCGCCAGAAGTTCTTTCACGCGCGCCGATTGCACTGAGCCGTTGACGAGTGTTTCCCTTCTCAGCAGATCCTGCCGGCGCTTTGCCTCCTTGTCAGCGCGGCGATCGCGCTGCTCGCGTTCGAACTCCTCGCGCATCCGGGTGAACGAGTCTTTGATGTTCACCACCTGCCTGATCTGCGCGACCAGCCCCTGGGCTTTCAAACGGTCATCGGGCCAGCAAGTGGAGAAGTCTTCAAACTCGACAATACGTCTCAATACTTCCCTGCGCGCGGCCAGCGTGGCATCGCCCTTTTCATTCAGCCTCTCGATCACCGTCCGGACGATCTCATACTTGGTGATGCTGTCTTTATCCTCGTTGACCTTGCGCGTAACGCTGCTCATCAAACGCGGATCGACGCCAGCTCCTTTTAAGAATGTCAGCACATTCTGTTTCGAGCGACATAGCAATGGTATGGTCTGCACCAGCAGTTCAAATAAATCTGGTGGATAGTGAAAGGCTACGCTCATACTTCTTTTCTCTCTCCGCTCCGCGCAGCGTCTTTACTTCCGCGCGATCCTGATGGCTTTACCAATGTTTTTCTTGAACAGGTCTTTCGGCAAAAAAATCCATTGGACATCTTCCTGAGCCAGCGCGTTCCAGGGGCAACTACATGTAGTAAGCATACCTTGACTGAACCGGATCATCATCGCCCACATATTTCAGCACATCCCCGACCCTACGCGCGGCCTTCACAATGATCGGATCGGCGTTATCAAACTGAGTGTTATTCCAGTTCATCTTCGTCAGCCCAAGCATCTCCTGTGCGAGGATGCGCGGCGTTTGTTGAGTCTCGTGACAGAGAAAACCGAGAGGGCGCGGGACGTACATGCCGGGGTATGTGTTAAAGAAGTCCACGCCGCCCCGTGTGTAGAGCGCATGCGAGCGGCCATCCAGGCTCAGCAGCGTTCCTCTCAGCGTCGGGTACTCGCCGTCGCGGAACAGGCGCGTATACGATTTTTTGATGTTGATGAAGTCGGCGAAATCGATCCGGTGCTGCTGCAAGGCTTGTTTGAATCCGTCGAGTTCACCGGACGTGTAGCTCGACGTCTTGTGGATAACAACGCGCGCCGGAAAGTTGTAGTGTTCGCCACGGTAAGCATCCAACGCCCTGACCAGCAATTCAAAGGCGTCTTTTCCTTGCAGGTGCGGCTGTTTGTCGTCGGCGGAAATTTCCGCCACGCCGCCGCGCAGGATCACTCCTTCTCCGCGCTCGTTGAATATCTGTGCCGTGCTCGTCATCATCTTCGAGCTGTCTAGAGTCTTATAGAAACTCACCCCGACGTAAGACGCGGAAGGCTGCTTGCTGTCGCGGATCAGCCACCACGGTACGCCGCCCGCC
>Ga0247727_10008048_pt1 | contig 19741 bp, 17 predicted proteins | sample WisWelCaveWW1625_FD_202498 | JGI IMG/M metagenome (GOLD analysis project Ga0247727, IMG submission 202498) | Biofilm microbial communities from Wishing Well Cave, Virginia, United States - WW16-25 | ecosystem: Environmental > Aquatic > Deep subsurface > Groundwater > Cave microbial mat | place... | reverse complement strand
TACAAAACCGAAAGGCGAGAAGCAAGGGGAATGTTATATCGCCAAGGCTTGTTTTAAACACAATATTTTTCACCACGTATTTGAAACGAACAAAGCCCTCATGGAAATGAGGGCTTTGTTTTGAAATACTCAAACAAGTAGCTGCGGAGGAAAACCGGTCATCGACCACATCACATCTCCTACCTTGTTAATTCTTCAACAGGGGGAGGTTGGTGTTGTTTCCGCTTTTTATCTTCAGCCACAGTAAGCTCGCCATCTTTGAGTGCTTGATACATCTTAAAACACTCAGTGCATTCTTGAAGATGTGCGTCCCATTTATCCAAGAAAACTAAAACCACGATGTCTTCAGGAGTGAGACAATTTCCGGTTTTGCCGATCGGTTTTTGAAAATAGGACTCCGCTCCGAGTAGATTCTCGAATTCATCCAACTTGAAAACGGCGCTGCTTATTTCAGCGGCGTCGTTTTCAGTTTGGTGGAAGAACAAACTTTTTAACATCTTCAAGAATAACATGAGACATATCTCCTTCTTGATCTTCGGATTGTCGATACCTTTATGTTTCAGAGGCACACACCATCGCGTTCGGCAATCTCGCTCAACGTATCCCCAGGACGCACGCTATAGTTGATGATCTCAACCTTGCTTTGAAATGCCTTATCTGCATTCTTCTGTGCTTGCCCTTCTGTGGTCACTTTCTTTGGTTTATTAACCGGCTTGAGCTCGATTTTAAACCACGGTTGCAGATTCCATAGGAAAATCAGCAACAACACATAATTATAAGTAGAACCATCGAGAACTTCACGTAACCGCGCAGAGTTTGAAAGAACTAAAAATCGGGTTGAATTGGACTGGCACAAAATAGGAGCTCCTACAATCTTATAAGTGCCGTCTTTTTTAGTAGGCAATGAGTAAGATTTCATAGTTGTCTTAGCGCAGTGTAAATTCTTTACTTCTTCTTTACTAATTTAGGCATATATTCCTTGTGCCTCGAGACTTCCTTCTAAATGCTTTTTACTATTCGGTTTTCTTCTATTGGTGTCGCCGTCTGGGGGTTCAGGTGAAAGAAAAATTTCTTCACAAAAAAGCTCGATCACTCGAAGTATGGAAGATATTGTTAATTCATGATCTTGCATTTTGGCTTTCTTGATAAATATGGAAACCTCTGACGTTATGGCGTCTATGAGATTCGGCGAAACGAGATAAAGCCGTAAACTTCCCAAAAGGGTAGCAAGACGAGGCTTTATCCAGGCACATACTGCCAGCCTGACAAACCTTTTTAAGCTTTTGGGATTTGTTAACTCAAGTAACAATAGGTCATCCTGAGAGCGGTTTGCGTCGTGCATTTATAAAGCTCCTCGTTCCTTCCACTGCAATAAAATAAAGCCTAGATTTCTTGAAAACTTTCTTATCTGTCTCATTACTATAAACGTTTGAAATCCTCAAAGGTAACGCGCTTGAGAGATATTTTTTGGGCTATGAATCACTGTAAAATCTGGCGATGTAGCTCAGTTGGCTAGAACAGCGGAATCATAATCCGCGGGTCGGGGGTTCGAATCCCTCCGCCGCTACTTTTGGATACTCTTGCTTATGCCTTCCAGGATCTCTCGCTCCACAGAATTCAAGCTTTCCTCCGAAATGGCATTCATGAGAATGCTCAAAAGCGTCTTTTGAAATGCTCTTTTGGCTCGATGTACCTTTGCTTTGAAATTTTTGGGCGAATAGTCTAGCCCACCCAGTTGCCGGCAGATTTCTTCGTACGGTAAGCCCCAATAAAGAGAGTTAATAATTTTTCTGGTGGATTCATGCGATTGCGCAAGCGCCTCTTGCCAGTATGGTTTTATAATTTGAAACTTCTCCGAAAGTGAAAATTGGGAAGAAGTCTCGCTTGGTAAAAAGATAAATGCTTCGTTATTCGCTTCCTCTTCTAATCGCAGAAACTGGCGATCCTTTTTGCGAATGGCATCGATGCATTTGGTTTGAAAAGTTCGCAATAAATATGCTTTCGCTTCTTGATAATTGACGATATGGTTTTTCCGCAGCGCCTCAAAGAATTTTATGATTATTTCTTGCCTGAGATCTTGCTCTTCGACGGGGGAAAAAGTGTTTCCCCAAATACCCTGATAATCTCTGAAGAAAAAAGTCATCCATAAATTGAAAAGGCCAAACAAGAAATTGGCGGCATCGCGGTCCTGTGGATGGCGCAAAAACTTCTCAACATTCTCCTGGAATTGCTGATATTCACGTTGCTTACGAATTTCCATGTTGAGCCGTCCTTTTCCTGGCCAGTCTCGCCATCTTCACCCTCAATTCAGCAATAGTGTTGAGTTTGATGCCGGTTTTGAGCTTCGCGCGCGTGTTTTGCCTGATGATTTCCCGGATGCCGTCATTTCTTATGCGGATATAAAGCGCTTCGTTTCCGATGCCGGGGAGAAGCTTTCCAATCAATCCTTTTTGGGAAAGCGGAGTGATACTCTCTTTTATAAAAGCGGCTTTGTCGATCAATAAATCCAAAAGAAACTCAGCGCTCCAATCTGAGATGGAACGAGTTTTGGCTATGGTTTTTAACATTAAAAAGTCAATAAACCATACTCCCCGATATTCACCTTCATCGAGACGAGCCGAATACTCTTTAATCAGATTGTTTATACGTTTGCGCCTTCTTTGCAATATGATCGCTACAACGATGGTGTAAAATAATGCGCCGAATAGGATGGCTTCAAGTGGTCGGATTTTTTTAAGCCTGAGCCAGGTATTCTTTTTTTCAAACAGAAAAATAATGCGCTTGTTAAATACCACATCACCGTGCATGCTGATCTTGAAACCATCTTCCGGAACCGTCAAGGAATCAACAAACTCAATCGCGAAGAAAAACTCCTGTCCGTGAACAAAGGCCAATGATTTTTCAATTCCAAAGTTAAGCGTGTCTTTGTTGACGCTCACACAAGAATCCGGGATGACAAATGGAGCAGTGCTTGATTTTACCTTGCATTGTCCAATCTTCTTTCCAAAAACAATTGAGAAACCGAACTTATCAAATTTAGCTTGCTTACACTGTAACGCAAACTCCAACGATGTCGCCGTCTTCAGGGATTCTCCGACAACAACCACATCATCGCCTTGCACGGCTTTGGTAATGTAAATGCTCAAGATGGCAATGGTGACGGCGATTATGATTTGTTTGGCAGAATCACGGAGCATTTTCGTATTCCCTCGCTTAACTCCAGAATCGGACTTGCGTCATTTGTGTTTAAGAACAAGTATCGTTCCGTAAGATAAATGAATGATACAAAACCGCCGCCAGAGAAGCAAGCAGAATGTTGTGTCGCCGAAAAATCTCTTGATCTTTTGCCGTGGTTTTGCTATACTTTGCCGTTGCCTTTTTAACTTGAATCAATCGAAATATTCGCTGAGGAGCGTTTAATGAAAAATCGCGGGAGTGGCATTCTGCTGCATATCACTTCCCTTCCATCGACTTATGGAATTGGGGACCTCGGGCCGGTGGCATATCAATTTGCCGATTTTCTGACCGCTGCCAAACAATGTTTTTGGCAAATTTTGCCGTTGAATCCAACTTACGCAGCGATGGGCCATTCGCCCTACAGCAGCCATTCGGCGTTTGCCGGCAATCCGCTGCTCGTCAGTCCGGATTTGTTGGCGCGCGAGGTTTATCTCAAACCAACTGATCTCATGCAAGCCTCGACGTTTCCGGCCGAACATGTTGATTTCGACGCCGTTCTGCTCTATAAAAAAAAGCTTTTGCAGGTGGCTTATCGACGGAGCAAAAAACGCTTGCCCCGGGATCCCGAGTTCGCGCATTTCTGCCATGAAAACGCGAGCTGGCTCGAGGACTTTGCACTGTTCATGGCGTTGAAAGAAAATTTTAACGAAGTCGCTTGGGGCCATTGGCCGCAGGAATTGCGCGATCGCGAGGCACAGGCATTAGCGGCAGCGCAGAAAAAATTTCAAAATAAAATTTTGCAAGAGAAGTTCATTCAATATATATTCTACCAACAATGGTTCGCGCTCAAAAACTATTGCAAGAATCGGAATCTGCAATTCATCGGCGACGCGCCGATTTATGTGAGCTACGACAGCGCCGATGTATGGGCCAATCCGGCTCTCTTTAAATTAGATGAAGAAAAAAAACCGCTCGGCGTCGCCGGCGTGCCGCCGGATTATTTCAGCGCCACCGGCCAATTGTGGGGCAATCCGGTTTATCGTTGGGACGCGCTCCAAACAACGCATTACGCCTGGTGGGTGAAACGGCTGGAGCATAATCTACAGATGTTCGATTGCATTCGCCTCGATCATTTTCGCGGCTTCGTGGCGTTCTGGGAAGTTCCCGCCGGTGCAGCAACCGCGGTAAATGGAGGGTGGGTGCAGGCGCCGGTGGAAGATTTTTTTAAAACCTTGTTTCGACATTTTCCCAGCCTGAATATCATCGCCGAAGATCTTGGCGAGATCACGCCGGACGTGCGGGAAATGATTCATCGCTTCGGCCTGCCGGGAATGCGCATCGCCATGTTTGCCTTTGGAGAAGAGCTGGCGACCAGCATCCATGCGCCGCACAATTATCCGGAGCATTGCGTGGTTTATACCGGCACACACGACAACAACACGACTCGCGGCTGGTTCAAAATCGAAGCCGGCGTCGAAGGCCGCCAGAAACTTTCCGCCTATCTCGGGCGTGAGATAACAGAGAAAACGGTTCATCTCGACATGATTCGACTGGTGATGGCGTCGGTGGCGAAAATCGTCATTATTCCCATGCAAGACATTCTTGGCCTCGGCGAAAAAGCGCGCATGAATTTTCCGGGAACGCTGGGTGGCAATTGGAGCTGGCGATTGCGCGCCAAGCAAGTGACGCCGGCGTTGACGAAAAAACTTGCGGCGCTGACGCAAATTTATGGAAGAGTTTGATGCGAGTTTTTTATGTTTTTGCAATTTTGACGATTTTATTCTTCGCCTGCGCGCGTCAGATGTCCCCGCCGGGCGGCCCGGAAGATCGCACGCCGCCGAAAATTCTCGCCGCGGCGCCGGAGCAAAATGCGACGCGCGTTTCGCTTGCCACGCGGCCGCAATTTACCTTTAGTGAAAAAATCGATCGCGCGAGTTTTGCGCAGGCCTTTTTTGTTTCGCCGCCGCTTTCCGGTGAAAAGCCGATGCGTTTTCGTTGGCGCGGCAAACAGGTCGAAGTCAGTTTTCCGGATTCACTGAAGGCGCAACGGACTTATGTAGTGACGATCGGCGCCGAGGTGCGCGATCTGCGCGGCAACCGTCTCGAAAATTCTGTCACATTGGCGTTCAGCACCGGCGATAGCATCGACACCGGCGCGATTCACGGCAAAATTTTTTATGATAAGCCCGCCGGTATTTTGTTGATGGCGTATTCGCTAACAACCGGACGCGAGCCGAACCCCGCCCGCGATTTTGCGGATTATCTCACGCAGGTTGGCGAGAAGGGCGATTTTTCTTTGTCGCATCTCAGCGATGGGCACTATCGCGTTTTTGCGTTGCAAGATGGGAATGGCGATCGGCTTTACAATCACGGCGAAGAGTTGATCGGCATACCGCGCCATGAGGTTATTCTCTCTCCGGCGCATCGCGAACATCACGGCTTGAATTTTCGGCTCGCCTTAGCAGATACCATTCAACCGCGATTGACTGCGGCGACGGCTTTGGATCAAACTCATCTGGAATTGAATTTCGATGAAGAAGTTATGCCGGTCGATTCAATTTGGCAGCGGCATTTGCGCATGATCAGCACGGCGGGGGACTCATTAAAAATTTTTGCTGCAATCCCACACCCGCTCAATACCAAGCAAATACACGCGCTGACGAGGACACAGCAAATTACAAATTATAAATTATTTTTGGATCGAATTGTGGATGGGTCAGGAAATGAGCTGGATTCGCTTTCGCAGCAAACGGAATTGCGTGGTAGCGCCAAGCCGGATACAAACCGCCCGCGTATCGTTAAATTGACGCCGGCGGATAGCAGCCGCCATGTGACGGTGACGACGAATATTGAAATGATCTTTTCGGAAATGATCGCCAATTCTCCGGCTCTCCTTAATCAGGCTCCAAAACAGCTCGCGCCTAAAATCGCGCCGTTTGTGGTGCAAGATTCATCCGGCAAGTCTATCAATGGCAAAGGGATTTGGCAGAATCCCTTTCAATTTCGCTTTGCGCCTGACGCGCTTTTGAAAAGCCGCGCGCAGTATTTTTTAAAAATCAGGTCTGATTCGACGTTTGATCCGAACGGCAATGCGCTTTTTGATACGCTGCGACAAATTACTTTCTGGACGATGAATGCGGATACTTTGACAGCCATTAGCGGAATGATCACCGACGGGCAACCCGATGCCACTGGAACCGTGCATCTCACCTTGAAACAAGTGGGCGCTTTTACAAGTTCACGAATCGGTGCGGCGCCGACGGCGACGCGATCTGGCATTGAGCATTCGACGATTTTACCCGCGCCGGGGCCGTATCGTTTTGATTACATCTTGCCGGGCCTTTATCAACTCAGCGGCTTTCGCGATGCGAATAAGAACGGGCGTTATGATTTCGGCGCGGCGTTTCCGTTTGCTCCTGCCGAGCGCTTCGTGGTCTGGCCGGACACGATGAAAGTGCGCTCGCGCTGGCCGAATGAGGGGAATGATTTTGTGCTGCCGTAGGTAGTTTAAGGCGAGATAATTTGAGCTCAAACTTTCTTCTTGCGAGTAGACAACGCCTGGCTCAAGGCCAGAACCTCTTAACGATTGAAACGACAGACAAAATTAATTCCTGCGAGCAGCCGCAGTCTTGCTGAGCGCCCGAATTTCTTTTGGCGTAAGCCCCGTTACTTCAGTAATGAACTCAGGGCTCATTTTCTTTCTCAGCAAAGCTTTGGCAATTTTTTGTGCTCTTTTTTGGCCAACCTCTTCGGCAACGTCTTGATAAAACCGGGTTTTTCTAACATCGGTAAGTATCGGCTGAAACATTTTCTGTATCTCCTTTTGAGAAAGTTGAGGAAGTTTGCTCGATAGTAGATTCATGAGCATATCAACGATTTCCCCTTGTTTTCTCAGGCTGCGAATTTGTTTGGGTAACTGCCGTACAATCTTGTTACCCGTCAAAATCGCGTCCTGTTCCGAATCTAATATAATTTGAAACAAATTCAAAGGAAATTTTTTAAGATACTTTTCGGGTAATTGATTCAAATAGACGCGCTGTAATCTTCCGCTCTCAAAAAATTCTTGATAATGTCGATCAATTCCGGGATCGCTGGCCGGCGTTGGAAATATGACGACGGCGCGCCAATGATTGGCCGGTCTCTTTTGCCTAAGATAGATGGCGATTTCGGCAAATAAGCGCAGGTAAAAATCCCGCTTTTTGCCGAATTGCGCCTCGACGAAATAAATATCATCGTCTTTCGTTTCCGGAATAAAAATACCATCAAAGCGAAAGGCCTGCTCTTTCACCTCGACCGCGGTGAATTTATACTTTCCGGCTTTGCGCCCGTCTTCTCCAATCAACTCGAAGAAAGCCGACCGGAATTGGCGGAAAAAATCATAAAAGAATTTGTCTATTTTCATACGGCATTCCACCTGATAGTTGTCGCGCGACATTGTCTCCACCCAATTTGAGCATAAAATTTTTAGAAAACAATATTTGTTTGACATATTTGTCGCAACCCAAAATTCTCCGCTCGCGAGAGCGAGGATTTTTTTACCTCGTGCGTTTTCTGCATCTAAAACCTCCCGCGCGTAGCCGGCCAATGACAAAAAGGTTATTGCCGTTTCTCTGTGACAAATGGAATTTGCCTGTAAAAATCCGGCTTAGCTCTTTTATTTTTCAGCACTCAGCGGTCTTTGTCGGTATGTTAAAGATTGTTTATAATCTCACCTATGAACATTGTCTCACGCTAAAACATTCCACGTGACGTTGGCGAAATTTGCCTTTCTATTTTCGCCAAAATGCGGCGCTAAGTTCAACAGAATTTAGCGGTCATTACTCGAAACGCCTCCCGCCCTGGTATATCGTTTGCTTAAGAGAACTGCGTTTATAATTATAATTAACCTTTGCATGACTCGTTGCCGTTCGCGTAATTTCCAGGGAGATTAGGATTGATCTCGGTCGGTTGGCGAATTCGTGCAGTAATCCACAGGGGATGTTCACGCAACTTTGAGACGCATCAGATGGACGCCAAAAGACTCTCTTACCTTGTTCCGAGGATCGTACAAGGGGGATATTCACAAGGGGAACTTTGTGAGTTTATCAATGTAGTGCAAAAGATTTCGCTCAGTTACCTGAAGTATCAGGAAGTCATCGGCAAGCATATCCGCTGGGAGCGCCGCGGCAAAAGCGGCGAACTGGAAGATATGGCAATCGATTGCGTTGCCGGCCTGTTCATGCGCAATGAGAACAATGAGTTCGTGCAATTGCGCCGCTACTTCGGGCCGTATCTTGACAGCAATGCCGAGCTGAATGAGGTTGAGCTGCTGATTATGCTTCGCCGCTTGGTCATCAAAAAAACCAAGCAGGAACTGTCGCGCATTTTTAAAGAACGCGACCCCGAGGGCGCAAAAATCATTCGCAATATTCGCGTCGCCGTGAAGAATGCGAGAGATCTCGGCATCTTTCGCGAGATGGGCCGCGAGTATATTTTCTTGCGCGGTAGCTCGAATACGCGCAGTTTGGTGCATGTCGAAGCGCACGCCGATATGCCCCCCAAAAAGCCCGCCGGCGTGAAAACCCTGGTTCTCCTGAACAACTCTTATAAAGGAAAACCGGAAGCGCCCCAACCGGTGAATGTCGCGCCGGTCGTCAAAGCCGCGGATTTATCGGAAGAGGATCTGGTGTATTTGCGTAAAACCAAGCCCAGCATTCCCGAAAAAAACCTCAAGAGTCATTATTTGGAGTTATCCACTGCCAAAGATCACGTTTCTACGACGATTCGCAAAATGCTCTCGGTGGTGAAAACCGATGAGCGGTTTCAAAATTTTCTGCCCACCGATGTGGTCGCCCGCCTGATTCGCCACACCAATCTGGAAATGGTGCGCACCCGCCTCATTTCCCAAATCGAAGACATCTCGCCGCTCGATTATGTGCGTTTGAAAGAAATCGAACACGCCAAAAAAAGAGTGTTGCAGCGCGTCCGGCAAAAGATTCACAGCCAGTATGTCGCCAGCGGCAAAGTCTCTACCGAAAAGGGCGAGGTTTATTTTCGCACGCTGTCCGATGTTTTGGACGACATCACGCACAGCAAGAAGATCGAATCTTATTTTCGGCATCTGCGCAAATACATTCCGGATTTGACCCAACGCCGTTATCGCGAAGAAGAACGCACCATTTTTGAGTATCTCGGGAAATTGACGAAAAAATGGTTCCGCGAATTGCTCAAAGAGCTGCTCTAAAACAATTTCGTAATCGTTTCGTAGTAGCTCCTTTAGGAGCCACTTTGGGGGTAAGAATGTTTGCTCGCCTGAAGGCGCTGCTACGAACTTACGAAAATGTTCCTAGCCTCTTTTAAAATTTTTTAAATTGTGCTCGGCACATTTTCCGTGAATTATAGGGATTGTTGGTACCTTTACGGTGAGTTTAAAAGGCCTCCATACAGGCAAAGAAGCCCCCTTAGGGTTCAGCCCTGCGGGTGCAGCCTGTGCTGAAAGACCGCTATCGAGGTCAAGATCGATGTGGTGTACGAAAGTAGCCGTATGAGGAGTGGTCTCTCGGCGATATGGATAATCGCCGCAATCCCTAACTATTCACGACATGAGCATGAACAAGAACCTGTTGCGCTATTCGAGAGATGTCGTTTCCTTCATGGAGGAAAATGACGAGCGCTGTCCCGGGAGCGGATCGTTGGAGTACATCCTGCTTTCGGCGCATCAAAACCGTGAGTTGTTCGAGCAATTTGAGCATCATTTTGTGGTCTGCGAAGCTTGCCAAAAAAAGATTCGCTTGATCGAGCTGTATTATGTCATTCTCAGCGAAGAAATGCAACGTCCGGTTTCGCCGGTTGTCGTTGAGATGGCGCAAAAACTCGCCGAACCGCAAAACGCCTGATCGTGGCCTAAAACGGTTCTCGAGGTTTTCGGAGGAGCGGTCGCAAGATTGCGTTGCGGATCGTCATTGGTGTGGATGACCCCCGGCAGCAATTTCTGTTAAAATTCCTCTAGAGATATAAGCTTCACGAAATTTGCGGCATTCCGCCGAATGAAGTTTTGTTAACCTCAGGCCGCTGCTGTGCTCGCCCCAAGCCCGCTTGCCCGCTTTTGCTCAGCCGAGTTTAACTTGAGTCAAATCAAGCTATAATCGCGCTGCCTCGCCCTTTTTTTTCCACGAAAAAAACCTTGACTGGTTTGGAGATTTCCTTTATATTGGTTAGTTAACCCGCAACTATTTTATTGGCGCGGTAGTATGCGATCCGGGAGCAAAGAGTTTAGAGAAAATCATATTGTCTTTTAGTACGTTTTACCATTAAACAATAATTCCCCTTCATTGTAACGGCAAATTTTGCGGCTGGACAAATGGACAATCCAACTATTCTCGTCGCGGATGGCGATCCGAAGAATCTGCAGATTCTTCGAGAAAGCCTCGAAGCCTCCGGCTTTGAGGTTATTGTGGCATCGGATGGATTACAAGCCTGGCAAAAGATTTCTTCCGATGTTCCCGATCTTATCCTCTCGGAAGTGAATCTTCCCAAGCTCGACGGTTTTCAATTGCTCGAAAAATTGAAAGCCGATCCGGCGACGTCTTCTATTCCTCTCATGTTTCTCACCAACCGGCGCGAGCTGCAAGATCGCGTGCGCAGCTTGCGCGGCGGCGTGAAAGATTACATGATCAAACCGCTGCACGTGAAAGAAGTCATTGCGCGCGTGCGGATGATCCTGCGGCGTATGGAGCGCATTCGCGAAGAGGAGATCGAATCGACGCGCAAACTGGCGGGGCGATTGGAAGAGTTTAGTGTCATCGATCTCATTGAAAATTTCGGCATGGAGCGCAAAACCGGCATTCTCACGCTCTACAATGCGAACAATAAAAGCGGCGAGATTTATTTTCGCGACGGCGCGGTGATTAACGCGTCGCTGGTAAATTTGAAGGCGGAGAAAGCCGTCTATCAAATGCTCCCCTGGAAGCACGGAAATTTCACGATGACCTTCAAAGAAATCAACGTGCCGGATGAGATCGCCGTCAGCAATCTCGGCTTGCTGCTGCAAGGCTTTAAACGGATGGAAGAACGCGAGCGTATGTTCAAAATGCTGCCTTCGCCGGAAACCACATTTGTCACCACGGAAACCTTCCGCAATATCATCACCAAACGCGAGTTGACGACAGACGTCGCTAAATTCATTTCACTCATTGACGGCAAGCGTGATATTTTGCAAGTCATCGACGAGAGCAATTACGACGACATCAAAACGCTCGAGCGCCTGGTTAAGTTGTATCAGCAAGGTTTTATCAAGCCTAATAAAATCTCCCTTGCCGGCGATGAAGAGATGAATGAAATGGTTGCCACCATCGCGGAGCCGAAGATTATCGAGCAGCTCGATCTCGCTTCGAGTTTCGAACAACGCTTTGCCGGCCGCGCCAGAGAGAGAGAATCCCAACCGCAAGCCTTTCGGACGCCAGACCTTCCGACTTATGTTCCACCGGAGCGCAAGCCGAAAGAAACGCCAACGATTACAGTTGAAACCAAACATGACTTTCCAACACCGCCGCGCCCGGTGACGCCGCCGATCGCGCCTCCCGTGAAGAAATTACCGCCGGCGCCGATCGAGTTTGCGGCGGCGGATTATGCGGAATTTGAATTGGCGCCTTTCGACGAAGAAGCGCCGCCGGAAGAACCGCCAGTAAAATTCGACCAGGTGAATGAACCGCCGCAGATTGCAACACGAATTATCGAACTCGACACCCCGGCAGATATGGAAGAAGCGCTCGCGCGTTTGCAAATACCAAGCGAGCCGGCAGCGCCGCCAATGATGGCGCCTCCGCTCGAGCCGCCGGCAATTGAACCGGCGCCGATGTTGAGTGAGCCAATTGAACTTTCCATTGAGATGCCGGGCGAACCGGTTGCGCCAACGATCACAGAGCCGGAAGTGATCGCAAGCCCGCCGGAAGTGCTCGCGCCGGTCATTACGCCAACGCTTGAATTGCCTACTGACGAGCCGCCGATAATATTGAATGAATCGATCACGACGACGCCCGCCATGCCGTTCGTGATTGAGCCGGTGCAATTGCGAAGTGCGCCGGTGACGCCGCCGGAGCCAGCGCCTGTTGTTGCACCGCAAGTTAGCGCCGCGCCGGTTGAAGCGCCGCTGCCGGCAGAACCAGTTGCGCCGATCATCGCGCCAACGCCGATTATATCAGCAGCGCCGGCCGATACCATCACCGCATGTTTGTCGCAGTTACTCAAGAGCCGCCACGCGGCTAAACCGAAGTTGGTGATCATCGGCCGCGAGGGCCTGCATGTTTCGCCGATGCTGGGGCAAATACTTGGCGCCGAGTCGTCGCTGCGCCGTTTGCAAAGCTCCATCTTCCAATATCTCGAAATCGGCGAGCGCAAAGTGGAAGCGCAGCCGTTCGAGATCATCGGCATTTCGATGGAGCAGCAATTTACCCGCTTGCTGGACACCGCCGGCGAAGATTTGCTCGGCTACATCGTTGTGATTGAAGCGTATCGCAAAGAGCGTATCGAATATTTGAGTTATTTAGTCAACATGCTCAAAAGCGTTTATCGCCGCCCGCTCGGTGTGGCCGTGATCAAAGCTGTCGACCAAAAGAATATGTCGAGCGACACCTTGCGCGATTTGCTCAATCTCGCGCCAAACGACTTTGTGCAAGAATGCACGCCGGTTGACAAACTTTCCGTGACGGAGTTTTTGAAAGGATTCACAAGCGAGGCGAATTTGCTGAGGTGGAGTGCGGAAGGACAATCCGGCAAACAGTTATAAATAAATCTTAGGCTGGTTGAATCGATCACAAACTAGCGAGAGAAAGAAAATGGGTGATATTTATCGCTGCAGTGGGAGTCACGCTGGTTACATTACCTACGAAGGTGACATTTACACCAGCGCAGGTAGTCATGTCGGCTATATAACAAATGAAAATGATATTTACACGAGTGACGGTAGCCATGCTGGTTACATTACTTCTGATATGACGCCGATTCACTCGAAATCATGGATGAATTACTTTGTCTGGAAAAATTAAAACTCAATGCGGTTAAAATTATTTATTCAAGTGCCTGTGTTTGATTTTGCAAGCTAAGAGAATTTGGTAGCAATCTAACGGGTCGGCGATTAATTATCAGAAGGAACCGGCAATTTCCGAACTAACTTCACAAATGATTTCGCAATCGCGGGTCATTGCGAAAGGTAATCGTATCCGCGATGTCCGACGTTTGGTGGATACATATGGCGGGCGGAAATCCAAGTGGGTGAAAAAGAGCAGCCCGCGTTTTGAAATCGGCAAAGACCAGTATGAGTATCACTGGTGCGAGCATCCCGGCATCGGTCGTGTTGATCTCAAACTTAAACAGATAAAATGATATGATTGTAAAATTGCGGCGTAAAAATTCACATTATTCGGATTTATCACCCCGGCAAAACTATGTCGTGATTGGAATCGAAGCCAGCGATCTTCGGATATTAAACGATCGAGGGCGGCCTTTTTTATATCCAGCGCGATTGTTTGAAGTTCTCGATTCTCATGAACCGAATAATTGGATAACGGAATTCGGCGATGATGGTGAGCGTTATGCTTATCCGCCGGCGTTAAACGGTTCGGGGTTCTTTGAGGATTTCTTTGATGACAAAAAGCCAGCGGTTGTCGCCTTCTGGCAGGTTGTTAATCAACATCTCGCGGCAGCGATAACAGCTCAATCGTCACACAAGAAAACATTGCCACGAACAAGAATTGGAATAGAGACAAGATCGGCACAACACGCAACAATTTAAAATTAAAATTTTGTAACTACCAATACTTGCTGATTTAATAGTGTTCGCGGGTACCGAATTTGCTGACTAGTTTCATGTCTGGTTGTGTACCTTTCACGGGTGCGACGACGAACATGTGTTGTGAATTATGGATCGCAAGAAAATACTTCTCGTTGAAAAGGAGCCGAGCGAAATTCTGGAGCTGCGGAAGGCTCTCGTGGCGACCGGCTATGAAGTTCGTATCGCCGCGAACGGCACGGAAGCGCTGGCGCTGATGGAAAGCTTGCGCCCGGATTTGATTCTCGCTGAAATGCGTCTGTCTCTGCTGGATGGTCCGCACCTATTGCAGGAAATCCGCAATCTGCCGGCGCTGCAGGGCGTGCCGTTTATTTTGACCGGCAGCCTCAAAACGCTGGATGAACGTGTCAGCGCCATGAAACTGGCGGTGGATGATTATTTGCAAAAACCGCTCGATCCCGAGGAGACGGTCGCGCGCATCGACAGCTTGATTCGTGAGTCCGAGACGCACGCCGCCGCGCCGGATCGCCAAACGCGCGGATTTAGCGGCAGCCTCAACGAGATGAGCCTCGTCGATCTTTTGCAAACGCTTGAAGTCGGCAACAAAACGGCTGTCATTCGTTTGCGACATGCCAACCAAGAGGGGCTGGTGTTCATCACCACCGGCCAAGTGATCGATACGACGCTGGATGATTTAGAAGCGCGGCGCGCGCTGCTCCGGATGTTTACTTGGACCGAGGGTTCCTTTCAAGTCGAGATTAGAGCGCATGAGCGTCCGCGGGCGTTGACGGTTTCAACGCGCGATCTGATTTCCGAGGGCATGACGCGCATGTATCGTTGGGAGCAGTTATCCAACCAATTGCCGCCGCTGCAATCCGTCGTCAGTTTGAATGGCGAGGCGGGGAAAGTTAAAATAACTGAAGAAGAATATGGCTTGTTAAAGCTCGTGCAGCAAACGGCTTCTAAACGAATCATCGATCTCGTTGAAGAGAGCCCGTACGATGACCTCCGCACCTTGACGGTGATCAAAAATCTCTACGAGCGGCATGTGCTCAAAGCGTTGCCCTGGACGGATAATCCGCCCATCAGCGAGACGAGGCCGGCGCTGAAACCGCTGCATAAAAATGGACGCTTGTCGCAAGATTTGATCAGCGGCGCATTTCAAGCAGTTCTAAAAAAGTCTACAGCGCTAACACCGCGCCAAAATGATCGCCGGCGCATAGACCGCCGGCAAGATGATCGCCGTAAACATGACCGTCGCCGCGACGGCCAACACGGCGACAAAAACCGTATTTTTTTGAATAAAAGCGAATTGATCTTGATTCGCGAGAAACTGCAACAAAGCTAATGCCTTGCAACGAAAAGGTAACCGCAACAAAATTTTAAAGCCTTTTTTCGTTGCGGTTCCCTTTTCGTTGCAGATACTTATGATTTTCGTTATGCGTATCGGCGAAATTGCCATCCTGGGTTCCAGTAATGAAGAAAAACGTCTCTTCATTCAATCGGTTTGCCAAAAACTTGAGATCACTAACGACAACATTACGTTTGGACGTTTTCCCATCAATGATCAGCTCATGTTACACTTGTATGGTGTTGCGTTGCCCTCCGATTCACAGACGATGGCATGGGATTTATTGGCAAAGAAATGTTTGGGTTACATCGTCCTTTTTTCCTGGCAGGATGGCGCGTCTTTTGAACGTATGCAACCTGTCCTCGATCAGCTCGCCGCGCACTATGAGGCAACCCTGATCGTTGCCGCGCATGTGGCGAACGGCAAACTACCGATTCCGCCGGAATTGTATGAGAATGGCATCGCCTTGACCACGGCAGGAAAGTTTATGTTTTGCGACGTTCGTCAACCGGCCAGCGCGCGAAAAATTTTGCTCGCGTTGATCGAGTCCGTGCTCGAGAAAATGTCTTGAATCGGACGACTTAAATTTGTATATTTTTTACTGCCGTCGGGGTGACGGCATTTTTTATTTTAAAGACCAGATTCGGAAGAAGGAAAATGCAAAAAAAAGTTTATCGCAATATTGCCGAGGCGATCGGCAACACGCCTTTGGTTCGCCTCAATCGCGTCACTGCCGGCATCAAAGCCGCGGTTTATGCGAAAGTGGAATATCTCAATCCCGGCAGCAGCATCAAAGATCGCATTGCGATTTCCATGATTGAAGACGCGGAGAAGTCCGGAAAACTCAAACCCGGCGGCACCATCGTCGAGGCCACCAGCGGCAACACCGGCGCCGGCTTGGCGCTGGCCGCCGCCATCAAAGGCTACCGCGCGATCTTCGCGATGACGGAAAAAGTGAGCCAGGAAAAAGTTCGTATGCTCAAAGCGTACGGCGCCGAAGTCATCATTTGTCCGATGGCCGTCCTGCCGGATTCGCCGGAAAGCTATCACCGCGTCGCTGAAAAAATTGCCAAAGAAACGCCGAATGCGATGTTCGTCAATCAATATTACAATCCGCAAAACCCCGAGGCGCATTATCGCACCACCGGCCCGGAAATCTGGGAGCAAACCGCGGGCAAAATCGACTATTTTGTTTGTGGCGTCGGCACCGGCGGCACCATCACCGGCACCGCAAAATTTTTGAAAGAAAAAAATCCCGCCATCACCGTGATTGGCGCCGATCCCGCCGGCTCTTCGCTGCGCGAACATTTTTACACGCGCTCGCTCCTTCCCTCGCAGCCCTATAAAGTCGAAGGCATCGGCCAAGAAATTATTCCCGGAACGTTGGATTGGAATTATGTCGACGAAGTGCATACGGTCAGCGACAAAGATTCTTTTCTGGTGGCGCGCCGTCTCGCCCGCGAAGAAGGCATGCTCGTCGGCGGCTCCTCCGGCACCGCCGTGGTCGCGGCCTTAAAAGTCGCGCGTGATTTGCCCGCCGACAAAGTCATGGTCGTGATTCTGCCCGACACCGGCAATTACTACCTTTCAAAATTTTACTCCGACGAGTGGATGAAAGAGAATCGTTTCATCGACATCGAAAAAGCGTTGGTGCACAATTTAGTCAGCGCGAAACACCAAGGCCTTTCGTCGCTCATCTCCGCGCCGTCTTCGACAACGGTGCGCGAAGCGTTGAAAATTATGGGAACAAAAAATATTTCGCAGTTGCCGGTCATCGAAGAAGGAAAATCCGTCGGCAGTCTCGAAGAGAGCACGCTGATGGGACGCGTTTTGGAGAACGCCGGCTTGATCGATCAACAAGTTCGCACGGTGATGGAACCAAGCTTCCCGATCGTGCAGCACGACGACACGCTCGAGCACACCAAGTATCTGCTGGCGCGGCGCTATCCCGCCATTCTCGTGCAAGAGCACGGCCAACTCGTCGGCATCATCACCAAATCGGATTTAATTGATTTCATGGCGTAAAGTGGCGCAACATTCATGTTGCGATGGGTATGCTGGCAGATTTCTCTTTTTCGTGATTTGCCTTTTTTTCTGTTTTATTTTTTATTCTTATTCACCAGGTGAGGAAGCTATGGGTTATCAGACAGACGCCGTTCACGCCGGACAACACCCGGATGAAACCACCGGCGCGGTGATCACGCCGCTCTATCAAACGGCGACATACGCACAAGAAGCGCCGGCAGTGCACAAAGGCTATGAGTACGGCCGCACCGGCAATCCGACGCGGCTCGCTTTGGAAAAAAATCTCGCGGCGCTCGAGCGCGGCCAATTTGCGTATGCGTTCAGCTCCGGCATGGCCGCGACTTCGACCATCTCCCAACTTTTAAAAGCCGGCGATCACGTCGTCTGTACCGCGAATGTTTATGGCGGTACCGCGCGCTATTTCCGCCAGGTGATGGGGCCTTTCGGTTTGCAATTTGATCTTGCCGATACCTCGCAGCTTTCCAACCTCGAACGCGTGTGGCGCAAAGAGACGAAAATGCTTTTCGTCGAAACGCCGACGAATCCTTTGTTGATCATTTCGGATTTGCGGGCTTTAGCCGCGTTTTGTCATGATCGGCATGCGCTGCTCGTCGTCGATAACACGTTCATGAGCCCCTATTTTCAGCGGCCGCTCGAACTTGGCGCCGATATTGTTGTGCACAGCACGACCAAATTTATCAACGGCCACAGCGACGTCGTGGGCGGCATCATCGTCACCAATCGCGCCGAAATTGCCGAACGGCTCGCCTTTTTGCAAAATGCCGTCGGCGCCGTGCCCAGCCCTTTTGATTGCTGGCTCGTTTTGCGCGCGACGAAAACGCTGCCGCTGCGCATGCGGCAGATCAACGCCAACGCCATCACCATTGCGGAGTTTCTGCACCACGACCAGCGCGTGCAAAAAGTTTATTATCCCGGTTTGCCCAATCATCCGCAACACGACCTCGCGCGTCGGCAGCAACTCGATCCTTACGGCCAACCCGGCTTCGGCGGCATGATCTCATTTGATCTGCCCGATTTCGAAACCGCCAAACGCTTTCTCACCGGCATCGAGCTTTTTACGCTTGCCGAAAGCTTGGGCGGTGTTGAAAGTTTGATCTGCCATCCGACCTCGATGACACATGCCTCGGTTCCGCCGGAAGAGCGCCGCCGTATCGGGCTCTTCGACGGCCTCGTGCGGCTTGCCGTCGGCATCGAGGATGTTGAAGATTTGATCGCTGATTTAAAAAATGGGTTGGCGCTATTGTAGGACCGGCGGCCTCGCCTGTCCGTGTTTGCCGGTAACCAGAACTCAAAACCAGCCAGCGCAACAATGAACCGGACCATTTCCGACATTTTTTCGTTGCGGTTCTTTTTTCGTGGCGCGATTTTTTTCTTTTTATTCCAGTTCTCCGCCGTTGCCCAAAATCCCGCCGGCATCAACTGGCGCTATCACAGCGCCTCGACTTTTGTTATCGCCTATCGCGAAAACGACAACAATCTCGCCATTCGCGTTCTTAATGAATTGCAGCAACGCCAACAACAACTTGCCCAACGCCTCAACTATCAACCGCGCCGCGTCATCACGGTTTTTCTTTGCTCATCGCAATATATTTTTGATCGCATGACCGGCGGCGCGATTCCACATTGGGGCGAAGCCGCCGCCAATTCCGCCAAGTGGCAGATTTATTTAAAAACTCCCGCAGCGAGCAATTCTAATGAGTTGTTGCCGGTGACCGTCACGCACGAACTCGTGCATTTAGTGCTCGCCGAATTAGCGTTCCCCAATACCCTGCCGCGATGGTTCAATGAGGGCGCGGCGATTGTCCTTTCCAACGAATCTCGTCATAGCGACCCCACGCTCATTTCTCGCGCGATTCTCACTCATTCCGTGGTTGATTTTGAAGAAATCGATGATTTGCTCTCATTCCCCAATGCCCGCGCCGCGCTAGCCTATGCGGAGAGTTATCATGCCGTGAGATTGATGACACAAAAATTCGGAAGCGAGGCCACGCGTCGATTTGCCCGGGTTGTTGCTTCAGAAAACGATCCGCGCCAAGCTTTTCAAATTGCCTTCAACGAAGATTTGTGGGATTTTGAAGCCGAATTTTTTGATGATTTGCGCCGCCGGTTTCGCTGGTATTTTTTGTTGGATGAGTCTTTTCTGTTTGGCGGGGTGATATTGATCCTTTTGCTCGCGGGATTTTTGGTGACGCGATGGCGGACGAAAAAGAAAATGAAAGAATGGGAGGCAGAAGAAAAAGCTAATGAAGAACAGCCATTGCCACCGGAGGTCGATTGCCATAAAAACGATCCTGAAGCTATAGCCTAATTCGAAATCGCGTACCTTTTCCTTCCTCGCTTTCCACTTCGATCATTCCGCCATGTTCTTCGACAATGCGTTTCACCATCACCAAACCCAATCC
>Ga0247727_10008047_pt1 | contig 19741 bp, 15 predicted proteins | sample WisWelCaveWW1625_FD_202498 | JGI IMG/M metagenome (GOLD analysis project Ga0247727, IMG submission 202498) | Biofilm microbial communities from Wishing Well Cave, Virginia, United States - WW16-25 | ecosystem: Environmental > Aquatic > Deep subsurface > Groundwater > Cave microbial mat | place... | reverse complement strand
CACCGGCCCGTTTTATATATCGATTTTCAGCGTTTTGACGATCAACATCTCCAGGACATTGAGATTTTTTTGCGCCATCTGGCTGAATTGATTGCGTATAAATTGCAGACAACTCGTTCGCCGGATCATTACTGGCAAACGCCGCTTGGCCCAAAAGATAAGCTGACCGAATTCCTGAGCAGTGAAATTTTAGTGCATGCGGCGACGCCATTGGTTTTGCTTTTAGACGAAGTTGACAGGCTCTTCGATTTTGCGCATTGTAGAGATGATTTCTTTGGTTTGCTCCGTTCCTGGCATAACAATCGCGCCTTTGAACCGTTATGGGACAAACTCAACCTGGTGTTGGCATATTCGACTGAGGCATTCATGTTTATTGCCGATCTGAATCAATCGCCCTTCAATATAGGAGAGGCTTTTGAGGTCAATGATCTTGATCATGCCGAAGTCGAGGAACTCAACAGGCGACATGGTAGTCCGCTAAAAACAGAAGCGCTTGATGATATGATGGAACTGTTGCACGGACATCCATTCTTGACACGTAAAGCGTTTTATGATATCGTCACCCAAAAGTTGTCTTTCCCGATTTTGCTAAACCGCGCTACCGATGATGACGGGCCATTCAGCGATCATTTGCGGCGTTATCTCTGGCATCTCAATGCGCAACCGGAGGTGAGTTTGGCCATGAAAACAGTCGTTCAAAACCAGGCTTGTCCCACTGACCGGCTTTTTTATCAATTGCGCTCCGCCGGATTGGTGCTCGGCAATAACCGCAACCACGTTAAGCCGCGCTGCGGTCTGTATGCGCGATATTTTGCGAGGCACTTATGAGCGAAATCATTGTCACTCAACCATGCCCGGATTTCTACACGGTTGGCGGAACTCTGAAGCCTACCGCCCGCAGTTACGTTGCACGCGCTGCCGATGCGCAATTGCTGGAAGCAATCCGGCAGCGGCAGTTCTGCTATATCTTGACGCCACGGCAAATGGGCAAATCGAGCCTGATGGTTCGCACGGCAAACCGATTGCAGGAATTTGGGTTCCGTAGTGCAATCATTGATTTGACGGGCATCGGAACGGCACTCCTTGATACGGAGACGTGGTATCTCGGGCAAATGCAGCGAATCGTCAAGCAACTTCACCTGCGCATCGATTATTTCGTATGGTGGCAGCGGCAAAGCCATTTAAGCGCCGTGCAGCGCTTTGCGGATTTTTTAAGCGAGGTGGTTCTGCGAGAAGTCGCCGAGCCGGTTGTCATCTTCGTGGACGAGATCGACACCACATTAGCTCTGCCGGATAGTGACGATTATTTCGCCGTCATCCGCGCGCTGTACAACGAACGGGCCGTCAATCCAGATTTGGAGCGACTGACCTTCGTTTTGTTGGGCGTTGCTTCGCCATCTGATTTGATTAAAGATCCCAAACGCACGCCTTTCAATATCGGCAAACGGATACAGCTTACGGACTTTTGTTTGGATGAAGCGAAACCGCTTATCGCCGGATTAGCTCCGGATCCCGAGTCGGCTCAGCAATTGTTGACGAGAGTATTCTTTTGGACGGAAGGGCATCCTTATTTAACGCAAAAGGTTTGCACGCACGTTGCACAATGGGCGCAGTTGGAATGGAATCAATCTCAGGTTCAAACCGTTGTGGATGACTTGATCGAAAAAACATTTTTGAGCGAGGCCGGACGCCATACCGATGAAAATTTGCAATTTATTCGCGACCGTATTTTGGAGGCTAAAGATTGCATCAAGCTTTTGCAATTATACCGGCAAATCTATCAAGGCAAAGTCGCAAACGATAACGAGCTCGACCCGATTCTGGCGACCTTGAAATTAAGCGGTCTGATCAAAACGACGGAGTCGAAAAAGTTAAAAATACGCAACCCAATATATAAACGTGTTTTCGATGAATCATGGATTAACACCGTACTTGAAAGTCGGCGTGAATCTAAATTGCTTCAAAAACCTGGAGATGATGAATCTCATGTTATTCCCATAACGCAGCTTTCACATGGAGAACTCTTTGCGCGCTGTGCGGCCATACCCACAGATGCTGCTGCATGGGATGAATTTTTTCGCCGCTATCAGAATGATATTAGTTCAGCGATTTACCGAGTTATTGGTTTTCCTCCCAATGGTCGTCATGCTCACCTTTATCCGGACGTCATGCAGATATTTAACTTGCGACTATTGGAAAATGAACGGAGAGCGTTACGAGCGTTTCGAGGGGATACTGACGCTGAAGCACTAGCATATTTACTAAAGATAACAGCGAGTGTAGCTACAAGTGCACTACGCAAAGAGCTACGACCTACTGTGCCTTTAGTAGAAGACCAAATCTGATTTTAGTCGTGGGTTTTTATTTGCACACAGTTGTATCCTCCCAACGCGGACGGGCCGCAACCAAAAAGATTAACACAGAGAAAACAGAGCAAACAGAGAGGGTAATGCTTGAAAAGCTTTCTTTAACTTTGTAATCTCTGTTTGCTCTGTTTTCTCTGTGTTGAAAATTTTGTTCTTTTTGCAAACATTCAACTTGTAATAGATTAATCTCAAAAAGGACCTCCGCGTGAAGCAAACCACCGGCGGCGAGATCGTCGCGCAGATGTTGGCGAACGAAGGCGTAGAAAAAGTTTTCGGCATCATCGACGGCACGTATTTCGGCCTGTATGCGAGCTTGAAAAAATTCGGCATCGAACTCATCAGCCCGCGTCACGAAGCTTGCGCGCTGCACATGGCCGGGGCTTACGCCCGACTGACCGGTAAGCTCGGCGTCGCGATCGCGAGCAACGGTCCCGGCGTTGCCAATGCGCTCGCGGGCGTCGCGGTTGAAAATGGCGAAGGCAATCGCGTTCTGCTCATTACCAGCGCGCGGCGCACCGGCATCGGCTATCCCGATCGCGGCGGCACGTACCAATATTTCAATCAGGTCGGCGCCATCAAGCCAATGTCAAAATGGAGCGGCGTGGCTTCATCATTCAATCGCATTCAAGAAATGCTGCGGCGGGCGTTTCGTGTTTCTTATCACGGGCGTCCCGGCGTCGTGCACGTCGATGTGCCGGAAGATATTGTCAACGGCAAAACCGACGCGCAGAATTTTGTTCCGCCGCAACGTTATCGCCGTCTCCATCCTATTGCTGCAAGCGACGAGCAAGTGGAACACGCCGCGGAGATGCTGGCCCGCGCGAGGTTTCCCATGATTCACGCCGGCAGTGGGGTGATTCATGCCGGCGCTTATGAAGAGCTGCAAAAAGTCGCGGAGATTTTGCACGCGCCGGTGACGACGAGTTGGGGCGGCCGCAGTGTTTTGCCGGAAACGCACGAGCTGGCGATTCCGATGATTTACCTCAAGCTCAACCATCTCGTGCGCAACGATGCTGATCTCGTGCTCACCCTCGGCTCGCGCCTCGGCGAAACCGATTGGTGGGGCAAGCCGCCGTATTGGGCTTCGCCCGCCAAGCAGCAAATGATTCAAGTCGATATCGATGAAGAAATTTTGGGGCTGAACAAACCTGCTGATCTGCCCTGCTTTCCGATATTAAAATCTTTTTGACGAAGCTGATTGAAAAACTATCGACGCTGCAAAATAAAATGCCGCTCGCCGAGCGGCAGAAAGCGGTGAAGAAATATCAAACGCAAATCACGAAAGATCGGCAGAAATTCGATGAGCATTTGCAGGATACGTCCGCGCCGATGAATCCGGCGCACGTCGCGCATGTCTGTCGCCAATTTTTTTCGGATAACGCCGTTTGCGTGATGGACGGCGGCAACACCGCGGTGTGGGCGCATTTTTTTCACGAAGCGCGCGTGCCGAACACGATTTTGCAAACCGCCAAGTTCGGCATGTTAGGCGCCGGCGTCGCGCAGGCGCTCGGCGCGGCCGTCGCCTTTCCCGAACGCGAAATTTATTGCATCATCGGCGACGGCGCGATGGGTTTCAATCTGCAGGAAATCGAAACCGCGGTGCGCAACAATCTGAAAGTGATTTATCTCGTTTGCTGCGACAAGCAATGGGGCATGGTGAAAATGAATCAGCAATTCGCGTTGAAGCCGCTCAAAACGATCGTGAAGAAATCGCTCGGCCCGGATGAAACCATCAACGCCGACTTGTACGAAATTCAATTTGACAAACTCGCCGCGAGCATGGGCGCGCACGGCGAACGCGTCGCCGATCCTGCGGAATTGCAGCCCGCGCTGGAACGCTGTCGCGCCGCCGTCAAATGCGCGGTCATTCATGTCGACGTCAACCCCGTCAAACACATGTGGGCCCCCGGTTTGATTCATTTCAAAGAAATGCACAAAGAGCCGAAGGGAAAGTAAATCGGACTTGCGGCGTGAACGCAAACCCGACTTTGCTTTTTGACCTTATTGCAGCAGAATCATCTTCCTTTCATAAACACGGCTTTCAACTGCCATCCGATAAATATAAACGCCGGAAGGGAGCTGCTGACCGGTGGCATCGGTTCCGTTCCAACGCACGGTGTATCTTCCCGGCGCGACCTTGCCATGCACCAGCGTGCTGACGCGCTGTCCCACCAGATTAAAAATACTGACAACAACTTGACTTGACTTCGGCACTTCGTAGTTAATCGTCGTTTCAGGATTAAATGGGTTGGGAAAATTTTGTCCGAGGGCAAAATCTTTTGGCAGCGCCGCGGCGTGATTGCCCTCGCGGACCGCGGTTCGGATCGAGCCGTCTCGAATCGTCAGGATCGGCATCAAATTGACAAAGGTTGCGGCGGCCAACATATCGGTGAAACTCAAATCCAGCGCCGTGGTCGCGCCGTTCCCGCCGATTACCGTGTAAGTGACGGTTAAAACATTCGATTTGCCGGCGGCGCCGTTGATGTTGGCGCCATTGAAGATGAGTCGTCCACTCAGCGCCACATTCGTGTTCACCACGCCTGTGAACGGCGGCTTGATGTTGGAGTGGCTGACATATCGCAGCACCTCGGGATTCCATTGCAGCGTTCCGGTAAAACTGCCGAGAAGCTGCGCCGGATTCGTGCCGGAAACATCGATGTTGATATCGACGGTGATGGTGGCGCCGAAGGATGGAGTGGCATTGGAAGGAACCGCTTCCGCGATCACGGCGTTTTGCGCGCTCGCGGGAGATACTTTCCAAACCACAATTACCGCCAGCATGAGCGTGATTGTGGTCGCCAGCGTTTTTTTCAAGTATCGCATAATAAATCTCCTCAATGAGGTTGAAAATTTTCGTTCGTTATTAAATTTTGCGAAACAAATGATTGATCAAAAAGCTTGAATAGTTTTGCCCGAAATGGTTTTGCCTTTTACCGAGCGGCTGAATATTAATTTTTCGCTCGCTAATCACGATTCTCGCTCATTTCAATCTTGCGCACCTCCGGTTTAGGCGGCGGTTCAGGTTGATTGCCGCTGCTGCAGCCTCCCGGTTGCCCGACGCGAAACGGCGTGGGCAGGCCGGCGTCGTAGGTCAGAATAATGAGCGCATCGGATGAGCTGGTCGAGGTATTGACATCGACATCGCCGCAGCCGGCATTGATTTTATCGAGAAACAACGCGGGAATGGGCAGGCCGACATTGTACGACAGAATGATCAACGCATCGCTGGAACCGGCCACGCCGTCATCGTTGACATCGCCGCAGACGCGACAGGCCGAAGGCGAAACGATGGTAAACGGGCAATCGGTCACGGTGAGACAGGGCAGCAAATTTCGAAAGGTGCCGGCACTCAGCATATCCGAATAGCTCAGATCAAGCGCGCCGGCAGCGCCGGCCATGCCAATCACGTTGAACGTGACCGACAAAAGATTCACGTTGCCGCCGGCGCCACCGGCATTAGCGCTGTTGAATTCCAACAATCCGGCGCTTGCATTCGTGGTGTTGATCGCGCCGGTGAATCCCGAAGTTAATCCGGAATGGCTCACGTAAGAAAGCAGGGCCGGATTCCAATTCAAACTGCCGGTAAAACTTCCGAGCAAACTATCCGGGGCCACAAGGCGGGACACATCGATCATGAGCCGCGCTTGAAATTGTCTGCCGGTGGCCGGCGCGGCCGGGCATTCGACTTTGGCAACGGCTGCTCCGCTACATCCCGTGCCGCCGAATAGACAATAAATGAAACCGGGATTGACAATATGATTTGAATTCGAGGCCGACCCAAGCGGATGCGCTTGCCCGCCAACCGCAAGCAAATTGCCGATGGCCGCCGAGGAGACTCCGCCGATCGCGCTGACGCCGTCGCATTGCAGACGAAAGGGTTGCGCTCCCGCTTCCGGAGTTGCGCTCAACAACGCGCCGAACATGAGCAGGAAAAGCAGCCCGCGCGCGCGAGTTTGGTATTGGTTCATAACATTTCTCCGCAGAGTTTAATGGACGGTGACAAAGACTTTGATCATACCCGTGCCTGATGCGAGTGAGCCGAGCGCTTTGCCGACAATCGTCCCGACTTTGGGATTTGCCGGCGCTTTCATCGCATGGCCCGGCGTCGCCGACGTCACCAGCAGATCGCCCGGTTTGACGGGGCCGTTTTCTGCCGACACTTTGCACGGCACGATGCCGACCACGGCCACCGGCACTTCATTGTAAGTTTCTTTCATGTCCTGCTCGTCGAAAATTTTCGCCGTGCCGTTGCCGGCATTCGGCGCATTCCGCGAACGCTCGCTGCCCAGAAAGCCCGGCTTGGTGGAATAGATGCCGAAGATCAACGTGGAATTTGCCTCGGTGCATTTCTCCAAAGCGCGATCTTTCGTCGTGCTGATGACCATGACGTCGCCCGGCTCAACACTGGCATGCCCCTCGGCGACCTCGACCATTTCCGCGAAATCGGCTCCACCGCCGGTAAATTGTCGGTCAGCCGTAACATCTCCGTCGCCGTTCACCCTGAACTTTACATCCGTACCGCTGAGGCATTCAACAAACTGCGCATCCGCCGCGATCGCAGAACCCGCTTTAATCTGCAACAAATTCGTGCCGAAAGGAGGGCCTGAACTCGTTTCGATGTTTACTAATGGATTGGTTAATAAACCGCTGTGCTGAATATCGAGTGCCGTGGCGTTTGTGGTTTTGGTAATATCGACATCGGTGGCGGCAACTGAGCCGGCGACATCGAGTTTGGAACCGGGCGTGCTGGTGCCGATGCCGACATTGCCGTTTTTGTCGATCCTCATGGTTTCCTTGAGCGCCGTGCCGTTGTTGGTGAGAAAAACCATGTCGCCTTGCGCGGTCGTGGCGCCTCTTTCGACATGAATGCGAGCAATATTGCTTGGTGTTCCGTTAGCGCCGACCGAGCTAAAATCTATTCGAACGACAGGAACAGAAGAGGATAGTGAAGCGCCTTGCAATTCCAGGGCAGCCATGTCAGCAGTATAAAACTCAGTTGCCGCAAGAGTAAGATATCTGCTGGCGCCGGGGAAAATACCGAGCGTGCTGGTGCCAATGCCGACATTGCCGGCAGGCCCGATACGCATCCATTAAGTAAATACCGATGAGCCGTCCCATTTACCAAATTGCATGGCTTGGTTATTGTCCAGAACGGCAAAATCCGCGCTACTCCCGCCAGCAAGGAAACTCGGGATGCTCCCGGAACTCTGGCTATGTACGAGCGCAGTTGGGTTGGTGGTGCCGACGCCCACTCTGCCGTTCTGATAATAAATGTTATTTCCCGAAGTCTGCCATGGCCCTGCGGGGAGGTTGGTCAAGCCGGAGCCATCGCCCACAAAAGCGGTTGCGAAAACCGTACCGACAACATCAAGCTTCTGCCCGGGTGTGCTGGTACCGATGCCTATATTCCCATTGTGATTAATTCTCATGGCTTCATTCAGAGAAGTCCCGTTATGGGTAAAAAACACGAGTTTACCGTTCAGGGCTGAAGTTCCTCCTGCGGCATGGATGCGCGCAATATTATTTGAAACAAAGGACGGAGCAACCGAACTGAAATCTATGCGGGCGACCGGGATGTTGGCGTCAATAGAAGAGCCTTGCAATTCCAAAGCGGCCGTCTGGTTGGCGAGATACTGTTCTGAAGCGGAAAGCGTCAAGTAGCGAGAAGCACCGGCGAAAACACCAGGGTTATTTCTGCCAATGCCCACGTTGCCGTTGTTGTAATAGACGTTGTTCCCCGAAATTTGCCAGGGACTGCTGCTTCCACCACCGCGAGAAGTGAAAGCGTACGGCACGCTGCCGAAGGGACGCCGCGGCGTGAGCACCGTGCCATTCACCGTGATCTCCAACAACCGAATCGGGCTGCCATCAAAAAGCGTCTGCGGAATCGGAATGACGCTGCCGATCAGCGCGTTGAAGACGCCATTACTTACCGTGACATTTTGGGTCTCCGTGTACAATGCCGTTCCACCGGTGACGGCATCAAAGATCGAAAAAACCATGGTGAAATTCCCATTGGCGGGCTTGCCGCTTGCGTCCGTCACTTGCCCTTGATAGTTGATCACCGGCGGGACTTGGCCATACGAAGCGGAAGCGATCATTAAAAAAGAGGCTATCACCGCCGCTGCAAAAAAACGTCTTGTTTTCATGCGAACTCCTTGGTTGGTTAAAACCGATGAATTTAATAATGAGCACGTGAACAAGATAAACAAAAGCCGGGGCGGAAGGCTAATACGGGAAGGCCAAACTTTAACGATGGGGGGACGGCCAAAATTGCGTGCTATGCTGCCGTTTGCTTGACGGACGGAAGGCTAATACTGGGAGGACAAACTTTAACACTGGATGGACAGGGCTGCGTAACTCAACATTTATTTTGAGTTGTACATGCCATGCTGGAAGCATCCTGTTACAAACCAGCACTGCGTTGGCAACAAACAAGTTCCCTGCGGGATGACAGTGTGTGGAGATGTCATGCTGGAAGCATCCTGTTCCAAACCAGCGAGGACTTCCAATGGTGGAAGTTCGTACTCCAAGTAACAAGTTGTTACTTGGAAGTTCCCTGCGAGATGACAGTGTGTGGAGATGTCATGCTGGAAGCATCCTGTTTCAAACCAACACTGCGCTGGCAACAAACAAGTTCCCTGCGGGATGACAGCGTGTGGAGATGCCATGCTGGAAGCATCCTGCTACAGGGCAGATGCCATGAATTAATTTTAGTATGAGCTTTTTGTTAGGGCGACGCGCTGCATCACGACGTTTTTCCAAACTCCGACGGCAATTGCCCAAACTCCTCGCGGAAGCATTTTGAAAAATAAGACAGATTGTTGAATCCCACCTGAAAGGCAATTTCCGAGATTGTGCGGGCGTGTTGCTCGAGCAACTGTTTGGCGCGCCGCAGACGGAGGGTGCGGATAAAATCCGTCGGCGTCTGGCCGGTGAGCGCTTTGATTTTGCGATACAACTGTTTTTGCCCCATGTTCAGCTCGCGGCGCAACACGTCGAGGTCAAAATCTTCGTCCGCCAAATGCTGTTCGGCGACTTGCATTAGTTTCTGCAAAAATGTTTCTTCAACCGAGGTCACGACGATTTCGCGCAGCTGCAGCAAGCCTTCGCGGCGAAAACGCTCGCGCAGCTTGCGGCGCAATTCAATTAAATTTCTCACCCGCGCGTGCAATTCTTTGGCGCTGAAGGGTTTGATCAAATAATCGTCCGCGCCGGTTTCCAATCCCGCCAGCTTGTTCTCTTCGCCGGCTTTGGCGGTCAACAAAATCACCGGAATGTGGCTGGTCTTGGCGTTGGTCTTGAGCGCCTCGCAAAATTGAAACCCGTCCAGGCGCGGCATCATCACGTCGCTGATCACCAAATCCGGAATGATTTCGAGCGCGGCGTCGCTTCCTTCTCGTCCATCTCTCGCCTCGATCACGTGATAATCCGGCTCCAAATGTTTGCGGATGTAGCCGCGCACGTCGGGGTGATCGTCCACCACGAGAATGAGGGGCTGGTCATTGGATTGTTGGATCGCTGGATCGCTGGATGGTTGGAGTGTTGGATCATTGGAATATTGGATTGATGGATTGCTGGATGGTTGAATTGCTGGAGTGGCGGTATCCGGCTCACTTGCCACTTGCGCGGTCACTGATTACTGAAGACTGATCACTGAATACTGATAACTGTTCACTGATCTCAACAATCTCCTCCGGCTTCAAATGCTCTTTCCCCATCGGCAGTCGCACGACAAACTCGCTGCCTTTGCCTTCTTCGCTCTGCACGGCGATCTCACCATAATGGCGTTCCACCAATTCTTTGGTCAGGGCTAATCCGATTCCGGTGCCTTCATATTCACGGGTGCTCGTGTTATCGACCTGATAAAAACGGTCGAAAATGTAAGGCAGACGATTTTGTGGGATGCCAATGCCGGTGTCTTTAATCGTGACCTCGATAAAGTTGGCTGTAACAGTCGCACTAGCAGTAGCAGTGGCAGGAAGAGTGGGGTTTTCTCTTCTTTGACTGCCGCTGCTACTGCCAACTGCTACTTCAATGCTGCCGCCTGCCGGCGTGAATTTAAATGCGTTCGACAACAGGTTATAAAAAATTTTCTCGATCTTGTCGCGATCAAAATAGCTTTCAACTATCAAACCGTTCGTCGAAGTCGCGTCGTTTATAAATTGCAAACTGCTTTTCTTTTGCTCGGCCAACGAAGCAAAGGACATCACAATACCCTTCAAAAACGCGATAAAATCGCCGCGGCTCGCGTGCAGCGTCATCCCGCCGGATTCAAGGCGCGAGAGATCGAGCAGTTGATTGATGAGCCGCAACAAGCGTTGCGCATTGCGCTCCATCACCCGCAGATCACCTTTCACGGCTTTGTCTTTGATTTTGGCGATCATCTCTTCCAAAGGCCCGAGAATGAGTGTGAGCGGCGTGCGAAACTCGTGCGAGATGTTGGCGAAAAAACGCGATTTTAAATGATCGCCCTCCTGAAGATGTTTGGTTTCAAATTCTTTCATTTTGAGCTGATGGCGCATTTGCAGGCGATTCATTTCAAAGCGCCGCACGCCGTAAAATGCCAACCCCAACAACAGAACGTACAGCGCGTAAGCCCATTGCGTTTGCCACCACGGCGGCAGAATGGTGAGGCGAATCTGATCGCCGGTTTCGTTCCACAATCCGTCGTTGTTCGCGCCTTTGACGCGAAACGTGTATTCGCCAGGAGGAACATTGGTAAAAGTGGCGGTGCGCTCATTGCCGCCGTACACCCAATCGTCGTGAAAGCCTTCCAACATAAAAGCGTATTGATTGGCCTCCGGCTGCGTGTAATCCAATGCCGCAAATTCAAATGAAAACGTGCGCTCGGAATGTTTTAAAGCCAGATGCCCGGTGAGCAGAAGCGCGCGCGTGAGCAACGAATCGCCTTTCGCCCTTCGCCCTTGCGGATTTTTGCTGACGTCCACCGGTTGGTAAGAAAGATTGAACCCCGTAATGTGCACCGCCGGCGCATACGGATTATCCTTGACGCTATCGGGATGAAAAATAGTGATGCCGTTGGCGCCGCCATAAACCAGTTCTCCGGAGTTGAGTTTCTCTGCAGCGTGCATCCATTCCCGCTCATTCACCGCATTTTGCAGCCAGCCGTCGTTGCGGTCATAAATGCGCGTCGTTCGTGTTTGAGGGTCGAACTGGGCGATCGCCGTGGCGGTTTGCAGCCAAAGCCGGCCCGCGCCATCTGCCGCAATACTGAAAATTTTTCCGCCGGAAAGCTCGGACAATTCTGCGAAACGCGCAAGCGCGCCGTTTTGCCGATCAAAAAGATAAAGGCCGTGATTGGCGCCCAACCAAAAGCGGCTGCGCGAATCTTCGTGAAGCGCATAAACTTCAAAAGGTTTGGCCGGCGCGTTTGCGCCGGCGCTCGGAAAGTAGCGCGTGAACGAGCGCGTTGGCGGATCGAAGCGATTGAGGCCGTTGCTCGTTCCAACCCAAAGCGTCGACGTCTCGTCCTGATAAATCGACAGCACATTGTTGTGGCTCAACGTGGCGGCCTCGTTAGGCGAATGTTGAAAACGCTGGAAGCCGTCCGTGCGAGAATCGTAGAGATTCAAACCGCGATTGGCAGCGCTGGCCCAAATGCGCCCCTCGCGATCTTCAAAAAGCGTCGAAACGAAATTTGAGCTCAGGCTGGTCGTATCTGCCGGATTATTTCTGTATTCCTGAATTTTGCCGCTCGCGATTTCAAAACGATTCAGCCCGTGCTGGAAGTTGGTCGCAATCCAAACCACGCCCCCGCGCGCCGGCAGGATTTCGATGGCCCACGGCGACCTGATACGGCAGGTGGAAGGATCGTAGCGCGTAAAAATGCCGGTGCGAAGGTTGAGCTTGCAAAAGCCGGTGTTCAGCGTGGAAATCCACAAGTCGCCATTGGCGTCTTGCTTGATGCCGGTGACTTCCGCGGCGTTGAGACTGTTGGGATTTTCCGTGTCGTGCTGAAAGTGGCGAAACGGTTTTTTCCATCTCGCCCATTTCGCCACACCCTTGTCGGTGGCAACCCAAATATTGCCGGAGCGATCCTCGAAAATCTCCTGGACATCATTGCCGGGCAGGTTGTGCGGCGCGCGGCTGTTCTGGCGGTAATGCTGCGTTTCATTGCGGCTCGGATTGAAAACGTAAAGGCCCTCCTGTTGCGTGCCTATCCACAAGTTGCCGTTGCGGTCTTCGGCAAAGCACGCGAAAAAAGATCCGGGCTTGATATGCTCGAAACGCGTGAAAGCGGTATCACCATTGGCCAACAGCTCCATGCGCTGGAGCGGCTCTCCCATCGCTCCCAGCCAAAGCCTGCCGGCAAAATCCCTGAGCAACCTTTGCACATCGCCTTTCTGCTTCAGGAAATAGTGCTGTTGCCGGCTCGTTCGCGTATTCAAGATGGTGAGCTGGTGATTGGTGCTGGCGACCCATAACGTGTCGGCGCCCTCGGTAAAAAGTGAATAGATGATCGAGAGTTTTGGCGCTTGGCTGCCGAGCTCAATATGCGCCAGCTCGCCCGAGGCCGGATGAAACTTGAACAACCCCTGGCCAAATGTACCGAGCCACAAATTGCCCGCATTGTCTTCGCAAATTCTGGCGACGTATTTCAGTTTGTTGGCAAGGGCCGCATAACGCGGCGGCGCGATGCGAGTGAAGCTGTCTTGTTCAAAATTGTAGAGGTGCAAATCATACGCACCAACCCAAAGCCTGCCGACGGCATCGGAAAACAAAGATTGAATGTCGTTTCCCGGCAGCGAAGTGGAATCCCCGTCAATGGTTTTATAGGTTTTAAATTTACGACCGTCGTATCGGCATAAACCGTTTTTGGTGCCAAACCACATAAATCCAAACCGGTCTTGTGCGATACAATTCACATATTCACTGGGAAGGCCGTCCGTCAATCCAATTCGTTCAAAATCGAAATGCGAGAGCGTGGGCGTCGAGGGTGAAGAAGATTGGGCGTGCAATACCGTGGTCAGATAGAGAAAAATCAGGATCGGCCGAGAAAAATCATTTAGCTTCATGCTATACGCTCCTAAAAGTTTCGGCCTGAAAAATTAAATACGAGCTTTTTGCGAAAGTTCCTTTCAAAATAATCAGACGCTAAATTTTATTCGTGGCTTCACAACCCGACAGCCGTAACCTTACAGGCGCAGCCAAACAGGTTTAAAAAGTTACTCCAACGGATGGGAAAACGACCAACGGATAAAAGCAATTGATGGCAAAATGCCTGCCCTGGCGCCCGCCGCGCCACGCGGTGCCGCAGGCCAGGGATTAGGGCAAAATTATTGGCTCGTGAAACCATAGTAAATTATCTTGCCACAATTATTTTGCTTAAAAAATCTCTTTGTCAAACAATTGAATTGCCGTATGAAAAAATCTTTGCCGTAAAAGCACGGATTTGATTCTTAACAGGCGAATATTATCTTTTGTAAGAATTTAGCGATTTGAAGCGGAGTGCGAAGCTAAATCAACACCATCTTTAAAAACGCTAACTTCTCTCAAAAATCTCTTTCGCAATAATCAACCGTTGAATCTGGCTGGTGCCTTCATAAATCTGGAAAATCTTCGCGTCGCGCATCAATTTCTCCACCGGATATTCGCGCGAGTAGCCGTAGCCGCCGAAGACCTGCACGGCATCGGTGGCGACGCGCATCGCCGTGTCAGCCGCATAACATTTGGAGTAAGCGGCTTGCAACGTGTTGCGCTTGCCTTGATCGATCGTCCACGCCGCGAGCCACGTGAGCAAACGTGCGGCTTCAACATCTTTGGCCATGTCGGCGATCATGAAACTCACGCCTTCATGAGCGGCAATTGGCACACCGAACGTTTTGCGTTCTTTTGCATATTGCGCCGCGTGCTCCATCGCCGCGCGCGCGAGGCCAACGGCCATGGACGAAACGACGGGACGCGAATGATCGAAGGCCGCCATCGCCGCTTTCCAGCCGTCGCCTTCTTTGCCGAGTATGTTGATCGCGGGAACCTTCACGTCTTCAAACGCCACGCCGCGCGTGTCGGAACAGCGCTCGCCCATCTTGCGCTCGTGCTTGCCGACTTTCACGCCGGGGGAATCGGCCGGCACGAGAAAACCGCTGATGCCTTTGTGGCCTTTGGTTTGATCCGTGTACGCAATCACAAAAAACCATTTCGCGTGCGCCGCGTTGGTGATCCACATCTTTTGGCCGTTAAGAATGTAGTCGTTGCCGGCTTTCGTTGCCGTGGTTTTAATCGCCTGCACGTCACTGCCGGCGCCCGGCTCGGTGACGGCATAAGCGCAAAACGAAAATTCTTCAATCAGCGGCGCGAGAAAACGCTTCTTCTGATCATCGTTGCCGGCGACGATCACCGGCGCGATCGCTAGTGTATTGCAAACCATCGTCGTGCCGACGCCGGCGCAGCCCCAGCCGATTTCTTCGGAGATCAAACATTCTTCCAACACGCCGAGGCCGAGCCCGCCGTATTCTTTGGGGACATGAACGTTCATCAAGCCGAGTTCCCAGCCTTTGCGGCAAACTTCGGCGGGAAATTTTTCCTGCTCGTCAAGCTGCGCCGCGACGGGACGAATTTCATTTTTCGCAAATTCGCGCGCGAGATCGCGAAATTGCTGCTGGTCTTCAGAGAGGGAGAAGTTGATCATAGTTTCGAGGTTCTGTTTGGTTCAAAAACATTGTGTATTCAATTTAAGCAAGAAATATTCCCACCGATAAACAGCGGCCCACGGATTTTTTATTTCTTATCTGTGGGCCGCTTTCATCCGTGGGCCATTTAAAGCTTATCATGACTTCACTTTTTCCGGGAGGCCAAAAACTTCCGAATCGCCTCGGCCGCTTCCTTCGATTCAAAACACAACGCCTGCGAATACACTTCATATTTCAGCATCGCCTCCAACGATTGCTCAAAAGTCTGATGCATGCCTTTTTTCAGCAGCCGCAACGCGAGCGGCGATTTATCAGTGATAGCATTGGCGAGCTTTAACGTTGCCGGCAGCAACTCCACATCGGGAACGACATGATTCACCATGCCAAGCCGGAGCGCTTCGTCCGCTGCGATCATCTCACCCGTCATCATCAGTTCCGCGGCTTTCGCGGGGCCGACGAGACGCGGGAGAAAATACGTGCAGCCGAGATCGGGATGCAGGCCGATGCGAATGAAAGTGAAGCCGATGCTCGCCGATTGCGCCATCACGCGAATATCACACGCCAGCGCGATGCCCGCGCCGCCGCCCGCCGCCGGCCCGTTGATCGCCGCGATGACGGGCTTGTCCGCCGCGTGAATCATTTCTACGATTTCACTGCCGCTGGACACCAAAACTTTGCCGCGCGCAATGTCGCCGCTCGCGCCGAGTTCTTGCAGTAAATTCACATCGGCGCCGGCGCAAAAGCCTTTGCCGTTGCCGGTGATGATGACAACGCGCACGCTCTCGTCATCAAGCAGCACGCGCAAGGCCACCGGCGCTTCTTGAATCATGACGGTGTCAAACGCATTCAACTGCGCCGGACGATTGAAGCGCAGCAGGCCGACGGCGTTGTGTTTTTCGAGGTGGAGGTATTGGTAGGTCATGGTGAAATTTTTCGGCTTTCTGTTTCAAAAAATTTTTTAACTTCTTTCCAATCCATCTTGCTAATCATTACCGGCATTTTGTCCGTTTCGGCGTCGCCGAAATAAGTCAGCGCGCGCAAAAAGTGATAAGAATCATAACCCGTGCCGGTGTACTTTGTCTCGAAATCGCGCCATACATTTTCGATGCCGAGATCACGAGCAATGAAATAGAGATCGATAAAATCGCGACGGCGACCACGCCCACCTGTTGCCATGATCTTCATTGCGCCGATTTCGCGAACGGAGACGATTCCGAAACCCCACGGAGAAATTATCGGCGCATCAAGCAATGGGTATTTGTAAAAAATAAAACTGCACTTGATAGAATCAAATTCCAGAAAGAGTGTTCCGGGGCGTTGTCGAACGTCATCGCAACGGCCAAGTGGTTGTAAGCTATTCAGAAGCGCTTCAACTTCAAATTCCTGATTTGTAAAGAAGTCAAAATCTTCTGAATAGCGATGCCCCAAGTGAAGGGCCAAAGCCGTTCCGCCTGCCAGATAAAATTTGGCAACTTCCGCATTGCCCTTCAATAAGGCCAAAGCGGATTTTTGTTCCTGATTGAGGATGTCTGTTCGCATTCTTCCGGACTTAAATTAAGAATGACCTGCCAGTAACGCATGGTTGGTTTGCCTAAAACCCGCGCATTCGTTGAAAGTAGAAATTCTTTTAAACGGCCATCACCATAATGGCGGCGCAGTTTTCGTACGGCGTCGAAATTGCCATGTTCCAAAACACGGCCTAACACATAAGGGGCGTTTTCGTCAAGGTCAACGTCTTCCGCCTCGGTTTCCCAAAAGTATTTATGCCATTCATTCGGAATCTTCGCCATCGCAAAAATCTCCATCACAATAAAATATTGAATTGAATTCAATAAGGCCACAGCCGATGCTCTCTGATTGAGGCGATCTGTGCGCATTCTTCCGGACTCAAAATAAGAACCACTTGCCAAAAACGCATCGTTTTTTTTCCCAAAACACGAGAACTGGTTGAAAGCAAGAACTCTTTCAAGCGCGCATCGCCGTAATAGCGACGGAGCTTGCGAACCGCATCGAGGTTGCCCCATTCCAAAACACGCCCCATAACATAAAAGGCGTTTTCTTCGAGGTCAATCTCTTGTGGTTCTACTTCCCAAAAGTATTGATGCCATTCTTTTGGAATCTTCGCCATATCGCCTTTCTCCGGATTTTAAAACCTGCTCCATAATATAATAAACGCGTTGGTCGAGGTCAACCTTTTTTAGTTCAACCAGTTCTCCTTGACTTTGCGCAGCGACTTGCCTATATTTAAAGTGCATTTGACCGGCAGCAAAAATTTATTTCACCAATAACGTCACATGGAAAATCAAAAACCACGGCGACGGCAGCAATTGCCGGGCAATCGCCGGATGAATTTCTCTTTATGGTACATCATGCTCGCGGTACTGGTGATGTACGCGTTGCACAGTTTTTGGCTGAGCGACGACGCGCAGTCGATCGAGTACAGCGAATTTAGAAAATTAATCAGGGAAAAGAAAATCATCGCGTGTGAGATTACCGCGCAGGAAATCAGCGGATTTTATAAAGACGATTCCGCCGGGAATTTCGCGGCGGAGTCGAACACGCCGCTCACCGACGGCCGGGAAACGGGAAAAAAATTTATTACCCTGCCGGTTGACGATCCCGGCCTGGTGAAAGAGCTGGAAGCCGCCGGCGTGAAATATTCCGGCAAAAGAGACGTCGGTTTGTGGCAGGCCGATTTGCTATACTGGATTTTGCCGGTGCTCATTTTTATCGCCATTTTTGCCGTCATGTTCCGGCGCGTCAATCCGCAGGGCGGCCTGATGTCGATCGGCAAGAGCAAGGCAAAAATTTATGTCGAGGGCAAAACCAAAGTCACGTTCAAAGACGTCGCCGGCATTGACGAGGCGGTCGAAGAAGTGCGCGAAGTGGTGGAGTTTCTAAAAAACCCCGAAAAATTCAAAAGCCTCGGCGGCTGCATTCCCAAAGGCGTGTTGCTCCTCGGCCCGCCGGGAACGGGAAAGACGCTGCTGGCGCGCGCGGTGGCCGGAGAAGCCGGCGTGCCGTTTTTCTCGCTCAGCGGTTCGGATTTTGTGGAAATGTTCGTCGGCGTCGGCGCGGCGCGCGTGCGCGATTTATTTCAACAGGCGCAATCGCAGGCGCCGTGCATCGTGTTCATCGACGAACTGGATGCGCTCGGCAAAGCGCGCGGCATGAGTCCGTTCTCGAGCCACGATGAGCGCGAGCAGACGCTCAATCAACTGCTGGTCGAAATGGATGGCTTCGATCCGAACAGCGGCGTGATCATCATGTCCGCCACCAACCGTCCGGAAATTCTCGACCTCGCGCTGTTGCGCCCCGGCCGTTTTGATCGGCAGATCGTCGTGGATCGTCCCGACATTAACGGCCGCGAGTCGATTCTGCACGTGCATGCGCGCAAAGTCAAGCTGGCGCCGGAAGTGGAATTGCGGGTGATTGCGGCGCGCACGCCAGGCTTTGTCGGCGCCGATCTCGCCAATGTCATCAACGAATCCGCGCTGCTGGCGGCGCGCGCGAACAAGCAATATGTGGAAATTACCGATTTGGAAGAAGCCATTGATCGCGTGATCGCCGGCCTCGAAAAAAAGAATCGCGTGCTCAATAAAAAGGAAAAGGAAATCGTCGCCTATCACGAGGCCGGCCATGCCGTGGTCGCCGGCAGCCTTCCCGGCGTCGATCCGGTGCATCGCGTGTCGATCATCCCGCGCGGCGTGGCGGCGCTCGGCTACACGCTGCAACTGCCGACGGAAGATCGCTATCTGATGACGCGCACCGAATTGCTGAATCGTTTGAAAGTTCTGCTCGGCGGCCGCGTCGCCGAAGAGATTATCTTCAAAGAAATTTCCACCGGCGCGCAAAACGATCTCGAGCGGGGCACGGCGATTGCGCGCAGCATGGTCACCGAATACGGCATGAGCACCAAGCTTGGCCCGCTGTATTATGCGAAAGAAAAGCGCGGTCCGTTCGTCGGCTTCGAATTTGGCGGCGAGCCGCACAGCGAAAGAGTCGCCGGCGAGATTGACGCCGAAGTGCGCACCATTGTCGACGACGCTTATCGCGAAGTCACCGCGCTGCTCACCGATAAAAAATCGAAATTGGAAGCGCTCGCCTTGATGCTGTTGGAAAAAGAAATGGTCGACGGCGCGGAGTTGGAGGCGTTGTTGAATGGGAAAATGCCCGAGAAAACGAAATCACCCGCGCCGCAAGCAGAAGGCGCGGTTCAAACAACTTAAAGCGATTGATTGCTTTCGCGGAAATTAAATCATAAACGGCTTTACTTCCGTGAGCCGTTCCATTTCCGTGAGCCAAAATTTCTTTGCCTTTTTTGCAATGCTGGCGCCTCACCGTTCCATATACGTATATCCCTCAAACCCGGCGCGATACGTTTCCAAAATATGGCGCGCCTCCTCCAGCGTGCAGTTTCCCGCCCGTACGGCCTGCTCGACGCTTTGGCGAAATCGGCCGATCAGCTCGTCCTTGCTTTGCTGAACATAGACCAACACTTCCGAAACCGAATCGCCATATTCCACATGTTCGATTTTGTAAGCATGATTCTCGCCGTCCAATGCGATTTGCACGACATTGTTGTCGCCGAACAAGTTGTGGAGATCGCCTAAAATTTCCTGATAAGCGCCGACTAAAAAAATGCCGATCAGGTAATCTTCTTTTTCCTGCCACGGGTGCAAGCCGATCACATCCTTAATGTTCCGCAAATCGACAAAACGA
>Ga0247727_10008046_pt1 | contig 19741 bp, 17 predicted proteins | sample WisWelCaveWW1625_FD_202498 | JGI IMG/M metagenome (GOLD analysis project Ga0247727, IMG submission 202498) | Biofilm microbial communities from Wishing Well Cave, Virginia, United States - WW16-25 | ecosystem: Environmental > Aquatic > Deep subsurface > Groundwater > Cave microbial mat | place... | reverse complement strand
GCCGCCCTCCGGGCGACCGCTCCGCTGCGACACCACGCGGCACCACAACAGCAACATCAGGCAAGATCAACCAAGCACAACAACCGACGCGAAGTGGGGCCACTTCAAGCCATCGCGCCGGGGCCAGCGCAAGCCATCGTTTTCAGCGGGCGCTTCACGGCACGGGTGGACCTGCGCGGGTTCCCCAAGGGTGACTTCACGGTGAGCATCAAGATCACGACCGTCAGCGCCCAGACCATCAGGGGGCAGCGCCGCTATCGGACGTGCACGCCCAAGGGAGGCACGTCGCGCTGACCGGAGTTGAGGCTCGTGTGCGGCGACCGCCTCGTGCTCGCCGTAGAGACCCGAAAATGAGGAGGCGCGTGGTCCGCGAAGTACATGCGGATCGTGATGCCGTAGAAGCGGCTGATCGTCGGCACACCCCGGAGGATGGAGCCACGGGCGGACAGGTCGCAGGGTCATTCTCACGCTCGATGACGGTTCGACCGAGTCGCCCGACGGCTTGAATCGCGCGCTGGCTACCTCTTGCCTCGCGCCCGATCGACTGAACCAAGGGGCTGATTCCCACGATCTCGACAAACCAACTCAAGAACGGTCGTAGAACGTGATGCCTTCCCGGTGCCTGGCCGCTTGACCGCCCCGCGTGCGCGGCGTAACGTCGTCGCTTCAATCGGCCTGCGAGCCGGCTGTCGGGGCCGACCAATCACCCGGCCGGTGGGAGGATGCGCATGATCCTGCTTCCTGTGGTGGGGTTCTTTGCCGGGTTGCTGCTTCGGGTGCCGTGGGGCTTCGTCGTCACGCTCTCGGGCGCGGCGGTCGGCTTCACAATCGTCGGCTTCGCCACCGATGAGATCAGCGGACCCGGCGACCTGTTTGTCTGGGGGGACACGCTGATCGCGCTTGGTGCGACGTGGCTGGGCGTCAGGCTCCGCGAACGCCGCGTACGTCGGCAAGACGTGGCTCCGTAGTTCATTCTGGACGCGCTCGAGCACCGCACGCTCAGGGCAGCGCTCAGCGAACCATCTCCCGCAAAGAGCGGTCGTAGACCGTAGTGACCGTTCGGCTGTCGTTGGTCGGGAAGTCACGTCGTCGTGACGAGTCGAAACGAGACGCCCGGGAGATCGTCGAACGCGCGGCTATCTGCCGTGACGAGCACGCGTGAGGTTGCGCGGGCGGTGGCTGCGATCTGCAGGTTGTGCGCGCCGCGCGGGTGACCCGACCGCCGAGCGTGGGCGACGAGCTCGGCGTGATGTCGCGCGGTCACGAGGTCGAAGGGGAGTACGTCGAAGGCTTCGAGCACCGCGTCCACCCCATTGTCACCAGCAGCTCGACGTCGTCGGGGCGCTCGGACCGTAGCTCCGCGAAGATCGTTTCCCCCTCGGCGACGGAGCCGGCCTTGAGCAGGTACCAGGCCAGCATCTCGCGCGCGACGATCTGGTTTCGGCAGCCGATCTCGACAGCCCTTCGCTCGAGGCGCGCAGCGCGTTCGTACTCGCCGTCATTCGCTGCCACCTCGGCGAGCTCGTCGTAGCAGTCACCCAGCACGAGCGCGCGACTGGAGTCGCCGACCGCAAGATCGTCAAGCGCTCGCTCGGCCTCGTCGAAGCTCGTCGCCTCGACGTAGGTCGCAGCAACTCGTCCAACGCCAGCATGTCGTCAAACTAGCCGTCGCTCTGGACGGACGTGGCGGTCGTTGGCCGCGCCAACGCCGCTACCGTAATCGACGACGAGGTCGCGCGGACTCTCCGGCGCCAAGACACCAGAAACTATGATTGCCACCAACCAGCTCAAGAACGGTCGCGAACCGTAATCGCGCGAGGGGTCGTCGGGAGCTGCGCCGCGGGGCTGATCCGGGGCTGCCGGTATCGTGCCGCACGTGGTTACGCCTGCCGAGATCGAGCGCTGCGCACGTGTGCTGGCGGACACGGCGTCTTCTCCTGCGCGGGTGCTGATGTTCGGTTCCTACGCACGCGGTGTGGCCAACGAGCAGAGCGACTTGGACTTCCTCGTCATCGAGCAGAGCGTGGACAGTCGCATGAGTGAATCCGTGCGCCTGCGCGAAGCGCTGCCGCCACTCGGGGTCCCGGTTGACGTGATCGTTGTGAGTGAGGAGCAGGCCGCGCGGCGCGCTCGCATGAAGGGCTCGATGGTGGCGACAGCACTTGCCGAGGGCCGTGTCGTCGCCGAGTCCTGAGCGCGACTTCGCCCGCTCGCTCCTACGCAAAGCGAGCGAGGATTTGGATGCGTTGGCGGCGCTCCACGAGCGGGGCGGGATCGCTGACGCGGTTCTTGGGTTTCATGCCCAGCAGGCAGTCGAGAAGGCCCTGAAAGCGTTGCTCGTCAACAGTGGCTGGGAGCTGCGCCGTACGCACGACCTGTGGTTTCTCCTCCAGCAAGCCGCTGGCCTCGATATCCAGCTTCCCGACCTTGCTGCGTCAGCGCACTGGCTGACGCCGTGGGCGGTCGAGCTGCGTTACGACGAGTTCGCCGACGAGCCGCTGGACCGCGATCACGCGCTTGCCACCGCGACGGAAGCCGTTGAGTTCGCCGACCGGTCCATCGGTCATTGACGCGCCCGACGGCTTGAGCGGGACGCTGGCTACGCTCTTGCCTCGCGCCCGATCGACTGAACCAAGGGGCTGATTCCCACGATCTCGACAAATCAACTCAAGAACGGGAACCACATCGAGGTGGAAGGGGTGATCTTCAAGGTCGTGGAGTTCCAGCACGTCAAGCCGGGCAAGGGCGGGGCGTTCGTGCGGACGAAGCTGCGCCGCACGTCGGACGGGAACCTCATCGACAAGACCTTCCGTGCCGGGGAGAAGTTCCGCGCGGTGCGGACCGAGGGGCGCAAGATGACGTTCCTCTACGCCGACGGGATGGACGCGCACTTCATGGACGCCTCGTCCTTCGAGCAGATCGCCGTCCCCGAGGCCTCCGTCGCCGACGAGCTGCGCTGGACGAAGCCCAACGACGAGATCGACATGCTGTTCATCGACGATCAGCCGTCCGCTGTGCAGCTGCCCTCGTCGGTTGAGCTCGAGGTCACGGAGACTGAGCCCGGCGTGCGCGGCGATACCGCCTCGGGCGGCGGCAACAAACCCGCGACGCTCGAGACCGGCGCGACGATCCAGGTACCTCTGTTCGTGAACATCGGCGACCGCGTCAAGGTGCAGACCGAGACCGGCGCCTACATGTCGCGCGCCTAGACAGCACGGCGCCTGCGATGTCTCGCCGAACCGAACAGCGCCGCGCAGCAGCCTTCGCCCTCTACCAGAGCGAGGTCACGAGTCGTGAGCTCGGCGACGTCCTGGACCGTGACGCGTCGATGTTCACTCGCGCCCTCGCCTACGCAGCGCAAGACCGCCAGAGTGAGCTCGACGAGGTCGTCGGACGCCACTCGCACGGCTGGACCGTGTCGCGCATCGCCCCGCTGGAGCGGGCGATCATGCGCATCGCCCTCATCGAGATGCTGCACCCTGACGCGGCGCCCGCCGATACGCCGATCCCGCCCGAAGGCGCGATCGACGAGGCGGTCGAGACGGCGAAGGGCTTCTGCGGCGCCGACTCTCCCGGCTTCGTCAACGGGATCCTCGCCGCTGCGCTGCGCGAGATGCAGGAGAATCAAGCCTCGTGATGACCGATATCGACACGACGACGCTCGACGAGCTCGTGCGGCGGCTGGAGAGCGCGGCGCAGCAGCTGCGCAGCGGCGATCTCTCGCCGGACGCCGCCGCGGGACTGGTCGAGGACTGCGCCGCGCTGGCGGGTGAGGCGTCCGCGGAGCTCGAGCGCATGGCCCGCGCGAGCATGGCCGAGCCGCTGCCCGGGCAGGACAGCCTTCTGTGAACCGGTTCGCGGCGCGGTTGTGAACGGGATCGAGGACGCGCGCGAGGCGGGCGCGGCCCCCGAGGCGGGGTCTGGCTACCCAGAGGATCTGCGCGAGCTGGTCGATGGCTACCTGCGCGACCTGCGCTTCTCCGCTGACCCGCTCGTCGCCGGGCTCGAGGAGGCGATGCGCTACTCGCTGCTCGCGGGCGGCAAGCGGATCCGGCCGGTGCTCGCCCTTGCGACGGCGCGCTCACTCGGACGGGACGCGAGCGACGTGCTGCCGATCGCGGCGGCGATCGAGCTGATCCACACCTACTCGCTTATCCACGACGACCTGCCGGCGATGGACGACGACGAGCTGCGCCGCGGCCGGCCGACCTGTCATGTGCGCTTCGGCGAGGACATCGCGATCCTCGCCGGGGACGGCCTCTACGCCGAGGCCTTTCGCCTGCTTCTGACCGCGCAGACCGGTGAGCCCGCGAACGTGCTGCGAGCCGCCGCCGAGCTCGCCGGCGCGACGGGCGTCGAGGGCATGGTCGGCGGGCAGTACATCGACGTGCGCGAGGCCGCGCCGGAGGGGGACGCCGGTCTGCGCCGGCTGCACGAGCTGAAGACCGGGCGCCTGATCGGAGCGAGCGTCGAATGCGTCGGCCTGCTGGAAGGCCTCGACGATGTCCGCGCCGGCCACTACCGCGCGTTCGCCGGCGAGATCGGGCTGCTGTTCCAGATCATCGACGACATCCTCGACGTCACCGGCACCGACGCCGACCTCGGCAAGCCGTCCGGCAGCGACGAGCGTCACGGAAAGCGCACCTACGTCACGGAGTTCGGCCTCACCGGCGCACGCGATCTGGCGCTAGCCTCCCACGGGAAGGCGCGCGCGTCGCTCGCGCTCGCTGCGCCCGGCGGCGCGCCCGAGCTGGAGCAGATCGCCGACTTCATCGCTGATCGCAAGAGTTGAGCAACCACCGGCCCCCTCAAGACGTAGCACCCCCGATGAGCCGCCTCCTCGACAGCATCGACCGCCCCCAGGACCTGCACCCCCTCAGCGAGGAGGAGCTGCAGCAGGTCGCCCAGGAGGTGCGCGAGCACATCATCGACACCGTCGGTGAGATCGGCGGGCACTTCGGCGCGAACCTCGGCACCTGTGAGCTGGCCGTCGCGCTGCACTCGCTGCTCGACTCGCCGCGCGACAAGATCCTCTGGGACGTCGGCCACCAGGCCTACCCGCACAAGGTGCTCACCGGGCGGCGCGACCAGCTTGCGACGATCCGCCAGTACGAGGGCCTCGCGCCGTTCTGCAGCATCGAAGAGAGCGAGCACGACATCATGGGCGCGGGCCACGCGTCCACCTCCGTCGGCTACGGCGTCGGCCTGAAGGAGGGTATGCGCCTGCTCGGCACGCCGGACGCGGGCAAGGTCTGCGCGGTCATCGGCGACGGCGCGATGACCGGCGGCGTCGCGTTTGAGGCGATCCACCAGGCGGGCGGTCTGGGCACTCCACTCGTCGTCGTGCTCAACGACAACGGCATGTCGATCGCGCCCAATGTCGGGGCGCTGTCGCGCTACTTCAACCGTGTGCGCCTGAACCCGCGTTTCTGGCACGCGCGTGAGGGAGTCGAAGGGCGCCTGACACAGCTGCCGGCGGGCATCGGCGCTCGCTTCGAGAAGCTCGGCCCGCAGCTGAAGGAGTCGATCAAGGCGTTCTGGGCGCCGGGCCTCTTCTGGGAGGAGCTCGACTGGGCCTACATGGGCGTCATCGACGGTCATGACATGGGCGCGCTGCGCCGCGCTCTCGCCGCGGCGTTCGCCGCCGAGCGGCCGGTCGTCGTGCACATCGCGACCGTCAAGGGCAAGGGCTTTGCGCCGGCGGAGGACGGCGGCCTGGAGGGCATGGAGAAGTGGCATGCCGCCAAGCCGAAGTCGATCGCCGACGGCGCTCCGGTGCCCTCCAAGCCCGCGCCCGTCGTTCCCGCCGTGCCCAAGCCGCCGACCTACACGGAGGTCTTCGGCAACGCGCTCGTCGCCGAGGTGCGCCGCGACCGCCGCGTCGTCGGGATCACCGCCGCGATGAACTCCGGCACCGGCCTGAACATCCTGCAGGAGGCCGAGCCCGCGCACTACTTCGACGTCGGCATCGCGGAGCAGCAGGCGGTGCTGTTCGCGTCGGGTCTCGCGTTGCAGGGCGTCAAGCCGGTCTGCGCGATCTACTCGACGTTCCTGCAGCGCGCATTCGACCAGATCGTCCACGACGTCGCGCTTCAGAAGCTGAACGTGGTGTTCGCGATGGACCGCGCCGGCCTCGTCGGTGACGACGGGCCCACGCACCACGGCGTCTTCGACATCGCCTACCTGCGCTGCCTGCCGAACATGACGCTGATGGCTCCGCGAGACGAGCGGATGCTGACGCGGATGTTGCGCACGGCGCTGCTGTGCGACGGGCCGGTGGGGCTGCGCTACCCGCGCGGCGAGGGAACCGGCGTGCCGGTTCCGGACGATCCGCAGCCGATCGAGGTCGGCACCGGCGAGATCCTGCGAGAGGGACGGCGCGTGGCGCTGCTGGGCTACGGCTCGGGCGTCCAGAAGGCACTGGCAGCCGCGGATCTGCTCGCCGAGCAGGGGGTGGAGGCGACCGTCGCCGACGCACGCTTCGCCAAGCCGCTCGACGGCGCGCTGCTCGCGCAGCTCAGCAGCGAGCACGAGCTGCTCGTGACGATCGAGGAGGGCGTCCTTCAGGGCGGCTTCGGCTCGGGCGTCTGGGAGCACCTCAGCGACGCGGGAATCGCCGCGCCGCGGATCCTGCGCGTAGGCCTGCCCGACCGCTACGTCACGCACGGCAAGCCGGCGCTGCTGCACAGCGAGGTCGGCTTCACCGGCAAGGCGATCACGCGCCGCGTCTGCGCCGCGCTCGGCGTCGGCGACGAGGTGGCCGCCGAGGTCTGATCCGTTGGTGGGGTCACGTCGCGGTGGGTCGGTTTGACGACGTGGGAGGTCGCTAAGTCGTGCCACCCCGTGCCCTCTTGCCATACGGTCGAGCGCGTGAGCGCAGTCCACCCGCAGATCCAGGCGATCATCGACGAGGACGCCGCCGAGGCGGCCGAGGCCGAGCCGGGCCCGCCGTCGCTGGAGAGCATCCGCGCCGGCTACCTGCAGACGGCGATCGAGCTCGGCGGCGCGCCCGAGCCCGTTGCGAGTGCCGAGGACGTGGTGATCGCGCGCGCCGACGGTGGCGGCGTTCCCGCGCGCGTCTACAGGCCGATTGCTCCCGCCGCGCCGCTCGGAACGCTCGTCTGGTTCCACGGCGGCGGCTGGATCGCGGGTGACCTCGACGGCTTCGATCGCGTCGCGCGGCAGCTCGCGAACGCCTCGGGCGCGCTGTGCGTCAGCGTCGACTACCGGCTCGCTCCCGAGCACCCGTTCCCCGCGGCGCTCGAGGACGCTCACGCTGCCCTGGCGTGGGCCGGCGGAGCGGGCGCGACGCAGCTCGGCTCAGCGCCTGACCGCGTCGTCGTCGGCGGCGACAGCGCGGGAGGGCATCTCGCCGCGCTCGCAGTTCAGCGGGCCCGCGACCGCGTCAGGGCGCAGATGCACGTCTACCCGGCGCTCGATCCGGCGTGTGGCAGCGATGCGTACCGCACGTACGCGGACGGGCCGATGCTGACCGTCGCCGACATGCGCGCCTGCTGGGCTGCGTACCTGGCCGTCGAGGATGCGGCCGGCGCAGGCGACGCCGCGGCCCGGCCGATCGACGGCGACCTCGCTGGTCTGCCGCCGGCCTTCATCGCCGTCGCCGAGCACGATCCGCTGCGCGACGACGGCCTGGCCTACGCAGCGGCGCTGCGAGCCGCCGGCGTCGATGTGGAGACCGCGCTGTACGACACGATGACGCACGGATTCGTGCGCTGGGGCGGTATCGTCGAGCAGGCGCACGAGCTGATCGCCCGGATCGGGCAGGCCACACGCTCTTCTATCGCGTGATCGGCAGACGGTCCTCGAGGCGCGCTCGGTCCGCGGGCTGGTGTGATTTCCGTGCGGTATGCGCACGTAACTCGCAACGGCGGGCGTTGCGCGGTCCCCGCGTCGGGCGCGTGACGCGCTCCTGGCACGTCGCCCAGGTGCAACCCGCCAAGAGAAACGACCCGCCGGGGAGGGCGGGCCGTCTCAGGGAGGAGAGATATAGGTCCAACGCGAGATCTCGGAAGATCAATGGTCACGTGCGGGGTATGAGGCAACGTGACAGAGCACATGGTGAGCCGAACCGGCGATTTTCACTGTGACGTGGGTCACAGACGTCTCAGATCCCGTGCAACGCTCGACGAAACCCCTGCTCACGCGCCCTCTCCCGCTACGGTTCCCGGACCCCATGACCAAGGTCCGGCTCGACACCCTGCTGGCGCAGCGCGGCCTGTTCGCGTCCCGCTCGCGTGCCGCGGCGTCGGTGATGGCGGGCGAGGTGCGGCTCGGCGACCACGGTCAGCGCGCCGCCAAGCCCGGCCAGATGGTGCGGGAGGACGTCAACGTGCTGGTCGACGAGCGCCCGCGCTACGTGTCACGCGGGGGCGTGAAGCTCGAGAACGCGCTCGCCGCGCTCGGGGTCGATGTCGAAGGTCGCCACTGCCTGGACGTGGGCGCCTCGACCGGCGGCTTCACGGACTGCCTGCTGCAGCGCGGCGCCGCCCATGTGACCGCGGTCGACGTCGCCTACGGGGAGCTCGACTGGTCGCTGCGCGGTGACGAGCGCGTCACCGTCATCGAGCGCGTCAACGCCCGCGCGCTGACGCCCGCGCAGCTCCCTCACCGGCCTGACATGGTCGTCGCGGACGTGTCGTTCATCTCCCTCACCAAGGTGCTGCCGGCCGTGCTGGCGTGCTGCGCCGCGCGCTACGACGTCCTGGCGATGGTCAAGCCGCAGTTCGAGGTGGGCCGCGAGCGCGTAGGCAAGGGCGGCGTCGTACGCGACCCGCAGGCACGCGCCGAGGCGCTGGCCGGCGTCGCTGCGTTCGCGGCGCGCGAATGCGGCGCGTCAGTGCTCGGCTTCGCCTCCTCCGGGCTGCCGGGCCCGAAGGGCAACCTGGAGACCTTCGTGCACCTGGCCGAGGAGGGGCGTGAGGGCGCGCTCGCCGATCCCGCGGCGGCGGCGATGGAGGCCGCGGCATGAACCCCGGGCGGGCGATCACGGTCTTCTCGCACGCTCGGCCGCAGGACACGGCAGACGCCCTGCGCGAGCTCGTCAGGCTCGCCGGCGAACAGGGCATAACGGTCAGGCTCGACGAAGACGAGACGCTGAAGCACGCCGCCATCGCGGGGCTCCCGGGCGTCGAGGCCGACGCTGAGATCGCGACCGATGTCGACATCGCGATCGCGCTCGGCGGCGATGGCACGATCCTCCGCGCGCTGCGCAGCTACGCCCACACGAGCGTGCCGGTCTTCGGAGTGAACTTCGGCGAGGTCGGCTTCCTGGCGACGGTCGAGCGCGACGAGGCGCCGGTCGGGTTCGCGCACGCGCTCGCGGGCGACTTCGAGACGCTGACGCTGCCCGCGATCGAGGTCGACGCGGGCGTCGGTACGCCCGCCATCAACGACGTGGCGATCCACCGCCGCGCCGGTGAACGCGTCGCGGAGCTCGCCTACGCGATCGGCGGCCAGGAGGTCGGACGCGTTCGCTGCGACGGGCTCGTCGTCGCGACTCCCGCGGGGTCGACCGGCTACAACCTCGCCAACGGCGGCCCGGTGCTCGCGTGGGGGGTGGAGGGCTACGTCGTGTCGTTCATCGCCCCGCACTCGCTTACGGCGCGCGCGCTGGTCGTCGCGCCCGACGACCTGCTCACGGTCCACAACCGCTCGGTCAGCGCGGTCGACATCTCGATTGACGGGCGGCCCTGCGGCGAGGTCGCTCCGGACGAGACCGTGACCGTTGGGTTCATGCGCGAAGCGGCCGACCTCGCCCTGCTGCCCGGATCGACGTTCTATCGCCGCCTGCGCGACACGTTCGGGCGCCTGTCGTCGTCCCAGTAGCGCCGCCGCGCCGGGGCTTCGGGATACTGCCCGGGTGGGCGAACCCGCGGCGCGGCAGATACCTGTGTGGACCGGCGCGCTGGCCGCGCTCGCCGGCGCAGCCCTGCTGATCGCCTGCTGGGCCCCGTCCGCGCACGCCTACCGGCTGGCGGGAAAACGCTGGCCCGGCAAGCCGGCGACGATCACGTACTGGAACGGGACCGGCTACGACGAGGAGGTCGCCGTCGCTGTGCAGGCATGGAACACGAGCGGCGTGCGCGTGCGCTTCGTCCGCGCGAAGCGCGCGAGGGCTGATGTCGCCATGACCTCCTACCCGGTGCTCCCGGGCGTGCTCCAGGGCTACGGGGCGGCCGGCAGGGCCAGCGTCGGCTACTCCCCGTTCAGCTACGTGCGCGTGAGCCGCGGCTCGGAGGGCGCGGCGATCACGGGCGTCATCGCCCACGAGCTCGGTCATGTGCTCGGCCTCGAACACGAGAACCGCTTCTGCAGCGTGATGAACACGCTCCCGTGGGTCGAATGCGACTCGCCGCGCAACTGCGCCATCCTCCAGCCCGACGACCTACGTGGTGCGATCCGGCGCTACGGCGGCCGCGCCCGCCGCGCGGGCGGGGAGCTCTGCCCGCCGCCTCCGATCGCGACGTCGATGAGCACGATCCCCAACAGCTATCGCGCGCAGCTCTCGTTCGATCTTCCGCAGGCACTGGGCGTCGGCGGCTTCGCGCTGCGCATCGGCGTCGGATCGTGCCCGTCGCCGACGGCTGAGCCGACGCTCACGCAGCCGGGTCTAGCGGGTCAGAGCGTGCTGGCCGACGTCACGCCGGACGACCCGCAGGCGTCCGGCCGGCCGCTGTGCGTGCGCCTGTGGAGCAGTGGTGAGGACGGTCGCCTGGGCCCGAGGTCGACGACGGTGACGATCGAATACCGGCCCGATCCTCTGCCGGCGCCGGGCAACCTGACGGCCTCGGGGACTTCCGGCGGCGCCATCGTGAGCTGGGCGGCGGGGGTTCACCGCGCTCTGGTCGCGTACGAGACCGCCTACCAGGCGGGCGAGGCCTGCCCGGGGCATCCGGCGGACGTCGCCGAAGGGCAGCGCGGCGTCTTCACGGCCGCATTGGTGACGAGCGTCAGCTTGACTGCGGCGCCCGGGCGCTACTGCATGGCCGTCTGGTCGCGTGACTACTTCGGGAAGCTCAGCGCCGCCAGCTCGACCGTGCTCGTCGACGTCCCGGCTCGCTGACTGCCCGCCCGCCCGGCGCCCGGGCGCCGCCGAACGTCCCGGAAGCCACGCTATGGGGGTGGTGCGGGACGCTCGGCGCTGATGGCGTCACGTCGGCCCGGGCGGGCCCGGCGCCCCGCGGCACGCTCTCCGCGCGGCGGTTGCCACCAGTCAGAGCGCCCAGCTCTCGTATTGGGACGCTCTGATCATCGAGGCGGCCGCCGCATCTGGTTGCGAGTGTCTGCTGACGGAGGATCTCGCGACGGGCGCAGAGATCCGCGCGGTTAGGATCGAGAACCCATTCGCCTGATCGTCGCGTGACCACGGCGGTCCGTCGGGCGTCGCTGGTACACCCTCTCGGTGCTCCACGAGCTGCGCGTCGCGAACCTCCTGCTGATCGAGCGGGCCGAGCTGCGGCTCGCGCCCGGCCTGAACGTCATCACGGGTGAGACCGGCGCCGGCAAGACGGTGCTCGCGCACGCGCTGGATCTGCTGTTCGGCGGCAAGGCCCGCGGCGGGGTCGTGCGCCCGGGCGCGAGCGAGGCCTACGTCGAGGGTGTGTTCGACCTGCCGGAGGAACTTCGCGAGCTGCTGGGCGATCGCCTGCCCGACGAGGCCGACGAGCTCGTGCTCGCGCGCCGCGTCAGCGCGGAAGGGCGCACGCGCGCCTACCTGAACGGGCGTTCGGCGACGGTCGCCGATCTGCGCGACGCGGCCACTGCGCTGCTGTCCTTCTACGGCCAGCACGAGCACCGCCGGCTGATGCTCGCCTCTGCGCAGCTCGACCTGCTGGATGCCTTCGCGGGCTCTGGCCAGATGGAGCGCCGCGCGGCGTGCGCCCAGGCTTATGCGCGAGCGCGTGAGGCGGAGCGGGAGCTGGACGCTCTGGGCGATCTTGCGGGCGCGCGCGACCGCGAGCTGGACCTGCTCGCCTACGAGCTGAGCGAGATCGAGGAGGTCGCTCCCGACGAGGACGAGGAGCGCGACCTGCTCGTCACGCGCGACCGGCTGCGCCACCTAGATGCGCTGCGCGGAGCCGCCTTCGGCGCGTCGGAGGCGATGGCTCCCGATGAGGGCACCGGCGTCACGGCGCTGCTGTCGCGCGGAGCGGCTGGGCTCGACTCTGTGCAGGGCGTCGACGGCGAGCTCGACGCGATCGGCGCGCGCTGGCGCGCGCTGACCTACGAGGCTGCGGACCTGGGTGCCGAGCTGCGCAACTACGCCGGAGGGCTCGAAGGTGATCCCGGCGCACTCGACGCAGCCGAGGAGCGGCTGACGGCCGTCGACCGGCTCAAACGCAAACACGGCGGCACGATCGCCGCAGTTCTCGGGCATGCTGAGCGCTGTCGCGTGCGCCACGCCGAGCTCGAGGGCGCGGAGGTCGCGCTCGAGCGCGCGCGGGCAGAGGTCGCGGCGGCGCTCGCCGAGCGCGAGGCGTTGGCGCTCGACCTGCGGGCGGCACGCGACGAAGCCTCGCCGCGGCTGGCGGCGAGCGTGCGCGACGCGCTGTCCGAGCTGGCGATGGAGGGCGCGGAGTTCGAGGTCAGCGTGACCCCGCGCGAGCCCGGCGCGAGCGGAGCGGACGCGGTCGAATTCCTGCTCGCTCCCAACAGCGGCGTCGCGGCGGCGCCGATCCGCGAGGCCGCGTCGGGGGGTGAGCTCTCACGCGTGATGCTCGCGCTGCTCGGCATCGCCAACGACGGCTCGCGCGCGACGCTCGTCTTCGACGAGATCGACGCGGGCATCGGCGGTAAGACGGCGCGGACGGTCGGCGCGCGGCTTCGCGCCCTCGCCGAGGGCCGCCAGGTGCTGTGCATCACGCACCTGCCGCAGGTCGCATCGCTCGCCCAGCGTCACTTCTCGATCGAGAAGGACCCGCATGCGGAGCCCGCGCTGACGACCGTCACGCAGCTCGCAGAGCCGCAGGTCGTCGGTGAGCTGGTGCGGATGCTCGGCGCCGACGAGGGCGACAGCGCGGCGCGCCGCCACGCCGAGGAGCTGCTGAAAGCGGCCTGATCCGGGCGTGCGGGCGGCGACGACCAGCGCGGGGCTGAGCCGGGGGTGGCCGTAGACTCGCCGGGCGATGGAGACGGCGATCGAGCACGCGCCCCACGTAGCGGGTCCGGTGCGCCTCGGGCGCAAGACGAAGCTGCTCGTCAAGAAGCTGCGCCCCGGCGAGGTTGCGCTGATCGACCACCACAACCTCGACCGCGTCTCCGCCGAGGACCTGATCGCATCGGGCGTCGCCGCGGTGCTCAACTGCCGCCCGTCGTCCTCCGGCGACTACCCGAACATGGGGCCGCTGCTGCTCGTGCAGGCGGGCATCCCGCTCGTCGACCTGCCGGACGACGCGCTGTTCAAGGGCGTCAAGGACGGCGACCACGTCGAGTTGCGGGGCGCCGAGGTGTGGGTGCGCGGAAGCGCGCTCGTGCGCGGTGACTGGCAGGACCCGGTCGAGGTGCTCGCCGCGACCGAGCGCCGCCGGCAGGACATCGGCGGCGCGCTGGAGGCGTTCGCGCGCAACACGGTCGAGCACATGGTCGAGGAGCAGGACCTGCTGGCGGGCAAGATCGAGCTGCCGCGCTTCGACACCGACTTCCGCGACCGGCCCGCGCTGATCGTCGTACGCGGCGTCGACCACCAGGCCGACCTGCAGGCGCTGAAGCCGTTCATCCGCGACCTGCGGCCCGCGCTCGTCGGTGTCGACGGGGGCGCCAACGCGATCCTCGAGGCCGGCTTCGAGCCGGACATGATCGTCGGCGACATGGACTCTGCGTCGGAGAAGACGCTGCGCTGCGGCGCCGAGCTGGTCGTGCACGCCTACGCCGACGGGCGCGCGCCGGGGCGCGACTACCTGGAGCGCCTGGAGCTCGCGCACAAGGTCGTGCCCGCGCCGGGAACGAGCCAGGACATCGCGATGCTGATCGCGCACGAGAAGGGCGCGTCGCTGATCGTCTCCGTCGGGTCGCAGTTCAACCTCGTGGAGTTCCTCGACAAGAACCGGCGCGGCATGTCGTCCACGTTCCTGACGCGGCTGCGGCTGGGCGAGAAGATCGTCGATGCGAAGGGAGTGAGCCGGCTGTACAGGCCCGAGCCCGGCGCTGCCCCGGTGCTGCTCGTGCTCGGGGTGGGAATCGCCGCGCTCGTGGCGGTCGTGCTCGTCACGCCCGGCCTGAACGACGTCGCCGACCTGCTGTGGCTGAAGCTCAAGCTGCTGCTCGGCCTGTAGGTGCGCCGCCGATGTTCTCCTTCCGATACCACGCGATCTCGCTCGTCGCCGTGCTCGTCGCGCTCGTCGTCGGCGTGCTGCTCGGGGTCGCGATCGGTGACGCCGGGCTGGTGTCGTCGGCCGAGCAGAATCTGCGGGCCAACCTGCGTGAGGACGTCGGGCGTGCTGAGGACCGAGCCACGGACCTCGAGTCGAAGCTGAGCGAGCAGCGCCGGCAGGCTCGTCGCTACGAGGACGCCTCCTACCCGCTGCTTGTCGGCGGGCGGCTCGACGGGCTGCGCGTCGGGTTGTTGTTCCTCGGTTCGCCGTCGCGGGAGGTCCGCGACGAGGTCGCGGACGCGCTGGAGCCGACCGGCGCGAAGCTGACCGGCACGCTCTCGCTGCGTGAGCCGCCTGATGTGGCGGCGCTCGCGGACGCGGCGGAGGGCACGCGCTACTCGCTGCTGGAGCGTGATCCCGACCTGCTCGATGATCTCGGCCGCCGTATGGGGATCCAGCTCCTGCAGGGAGGCAAGCTGCTGCGCGCCGAGGCGAGCGCGCTGTTCTCCAGGCGCGCGGGGAAGCTCGGGCCGTTCGACGCGGTGGTCGTCGCGCGCCGCCTGCCCGAGGGGCTGTCCGACGAGCAGCGCAAGCAGACCGACGCGCTCGAGGACGGGCTGATGCGCGGGCTCACGGAGAACCCGGTCACGGTCGCCGGAGTCGAGCCCACCGACTCGACACCCTCCCAGGTGCCCTGGTACCGCGACCGCGACCTGTCAGCCGTCGACAACATCGACAGCGTCGCCGGGCACGGGGCGCTCGTGTTCGCCCTGGCCGGGGCGGGCGGGAGCTTCGGTACCGGGCCGCTGGCGGAGGGGTTGCTGCCGGCGGTTGAGAGTGTGGGGGGGTAGGTGAGGGGGAGGGATGGGGCGCAACCCGTGCTCGTCGGGGCTGTGCCCGCCTGTGCGACACTTCGCCAGCCTGGCCGAGCAGCCGGTAAAGACGGCACCGTCAGGGGCTGTGCGTGCGGACCGTTGGCTCTGCAGCTCCAGTCGTCGGAGGCGCCAGGCGAGACGACGTTCTACGACGCTCGGTACCTCGTTGGTGAAGCAACCTGGCAACATGGCCGGTCGATGACGCGCGGGGTAAAGATCGCACCGGCGGAGTCTGCGGCGACGGCGGATCTCATCGTCGTTCTGCCAGGTATCCAGGGTTCCACCCTGGTGAAGGAGGGTCGCGAGGTATGGGCACCGTCGGCTGGGTCGGTGGTGCGTGCTATCGCTTCGTTTGGTAGCAGCGTGCAAAGTCTGACATTGCCACCGGATCTCGGTGACGATGATCCAGGGGATGGGGTGAAGCCGGGGCGTCTGATGCCCGACCTCCACCTGATCCCCGGGCTGTGGAGCGTTAACCTCGGCTACGGCGTGCTGTTGGATCGCCTTCGGTCGATCCTGAGGGCGAGCAATCCCGCCGACGCCGACGGGGACGAGCCGCCCAACCTGCTGGCGGTTCCTTACGACTGGCGACTGTCGAACCGGCTCAACGCTCGGCGCGTCAAGGGGATCGTGGAGCCTGCGCTGGAACGCCTGCGCGCCCGCGGCGGCACGTTCGGGGATGCGCGTGTCACGTTCGTCTGCCACTCGATGGGTGGTCTGGTCGCCCGGTGGTACGTTGAGAAGGAGGGTGGCCGCGAAGTCACACGCAAGCTCATCACGCTCGGCACCCCCCACCGCGGCGCTCTCAAGGCGGTGTGCGAGCTTGTCAACGGCGTGGAGCGGGGGTTCGGGCCGCTGCGCCTGGACCTCACAGGCTTCGCTCGAAGCCTTCCGTCGGCCTATCAGCTCTTGCCCGAGTACGCGTGCATTGAGTCGGAGCGTGGGCTCCTGAAGATGACCGAGGTCTCAGTGCCGGCGCTCGATCCGACGCTCGTGCGTGACGGCGCGCGGTTTCACGCCGAGCTCGACGAGGCGTGGTCAAAATGTCCGCCAGACGGTGTTGACCTAAACCCGGTAGTTGGAACGAAGCAGTCGACCCAGACGACCGCGCAGATTGACGGGGACAAGCTCGTTCCCGAGGAGACCATCAAGGGGGACGACGAGCGCGGCGACGCGACCGTACCGAGGCTGTCGGCGACTCCAAGGGGCCTGTCGCCGGACAGCGGAACGATCCACTGGGTGGCGGCACGCCACGGTGCGCTTCAGAGCGCGCCAGCCGCGCTCGACCACCTCGAGGGCATCATCACGGCACGGACGATCATCCACCGCGCCCTGCCACTCACAGAGATCTGCCTCCGCGTGCCAGAGCTCGTTCTCGCCGGCGCGGACGTCCTGTTGGAGGCGCGACTTGAGGACGACGTACGAGCAACGCTCCAGGTCGCCGTCACCGACGAGAGAGGCACGATCGTCGATCGGCAGCGGCTCAAGGGCTCCGGCCCGACCCGTCAAGGCGTCTTGCGGTCGCTGCGACCCGGGGGGTATCGCGTGACCGTCGGGGGTTATGGTGTTGCGGCCACGCAGGTTGCGGCTGTCATAAGCCCACTGGTCGTCTGGGCGCCGGAGACGGCGTGACAGACGCGCCAGCACCGTCCGTGTTCGTCGGGATCGCAGTCGGCTCTTATACGGACGAGCGCTTCGCGCCGCTTCCGAAGGTGCTCGACACGTGCTACTCCGGGGATGCGGGCATCCCGGCGCTGACCGTCGCGAGCCGCGTGCTGGAGGAGCTCCAGGTGTCCGACCACAGCGCATGGGTTGGTGTGCTTACTGCGACGCTGCCGCTTGAGCGTGCGCGCGACGGCGTCTTGGCCGACCGGCTGGCTCGGCTGCTGCGCGAAGGTCCTATCGACCCCGTGCTTCGCCGGCGATGGAGCCCGCACGACGCCTGCGTACGGCTTGAGGATGTCGCCGATGCCGTCATGAAGGAGTGGGATGATCCTTCGCAGAGCCCTACGTTCCGGCGTGACGGAAGCGCTTGGCCGATCCTGCCCAACCCTCTCTTCGATCCGGCTGCTCCGGCCGCGTCGGTCGAGCACCTACTTCTTGCTGCTCGGGGCGCCGATCCAGGCCAGGAAGGGTCGTTCTTCACCGGTCGGGTGGGGCCGATCGGCCGAGTCGTCGCCTGGATGCGGCAGGGCTCGCCGGGCGTCCTGGTGGTGACTGGGCCCGCCGGGTCGGGGAAGTCGGCGATAGTCGGGCGGATCGTGAGCGTCTCGGATGTGATCGAGCGAAGTTGCGTCCTCGAATCAGGGCCGTTAGAGCACGACGATCCGGGCGAGGGCTCCGTACACGCGCGGATCCACGCGCGCGGTCTGACGGCAGAGCGCCTCGTCAAGGAGCTTGACAGACAGCTCGTCGATGCCGGCGTTCTACCGCGTTTCGCCGAAGGTGCGCGCAATCGCGGCGAGATCTTCGGCGCACTAGAACGCGCCGGCACGGCGCCGTTGGTTGCGATCGACGGGTTGGACGAGTCGGGCCCGGAGTCGTGGCGGATCGCCGAGGATGTCATCCGGCTGCTCCGCACGAACGTCCGATTCGTCATCGGCACGCGGGACATCGGCGGCGACCGGAGCCTCGTCGATGCCCTCGCTCCGGACGACCTGATCGACCTCGGCGACCCGGAGCTCGCGCTGGAGACGAGCGAGGATGCAGTGGGCTACGTAGTGAAGCGACTCGCGAGCGTTACTGACGCGAAGATGGACGGGGCTTTGGTCGGCCATACAATCGTTCACGCCGCACGCTTTGCCGACGAAGGCGCCTTCCTGCTCGCGCGCATCGTGACCGCGCAACTCCGCGAGTCGCCCGTCGATACGACGGCACCCGGGTGGGAGAGAAGCCTGGCCACGACGGTCGACGCCGCGCTGGAGTCTGATCTCGCGAGTATCCCTACGTTGGATCGCGAGGGGACGACTGTACCGAGCGCCGCGCGCGAGCTCCTCACCGCGCTCGCGTGGAGCTATGGCGCCGGGGTGCCCGAGGATCTGTGGGCGGTCGCTGCCGGGGGTGTTTCTCCAACTGGGACTCGCTATGGGCGCGATGACGTCCTCTGGCTGCTGAGCCACGCTGGTCGATATGTGATCGAGTCCGGCGAGGGAGGCCAGGCCGCGTATCGGCTGGCTCATCAGCGGCTCGCTGACCTGCTACTTCCCAGCCGTCGCATCGACCGGGTAGAAGCGGCGGGGGCGCAGCTGAGCGAGCGGCTGGTCGAGCGCTATGTCGAGCTTCTCGGCGCCGGCGTTGATGCCGACAAGCCTGCGTATCTCTGGCGGTATGCATGGCGCCATGCCGCTGATGGGGGTGGCCGCGGGGTTGATGCGTTCCGGCGGCTTGTCGCCATCGACCGCGCGGCGTTCGTGCCCGACCTGGCGATGGCGCTCAACAACCTCGGCGTCCGTTACAGCGAGGTTGGGCGTCGAGCGGATGCGGTCGCTCCGACTGAAGAGGCCGTTCGCATCCGCCGCGAGCTTGCTGCCGAGAACCCGGCGTTCGTGCCCGACCTGGCCGGCGCGCTCAACAACCTCGGCGTCCGTTACAGCGAGGTCGGGCGTCGAGCGGATGCGGTCGCTCCGACTGAAGAGGCCGCCGCCAGCTACCGCGAGCTTGCTGCCGAGAACCCGGCGTTCGTGCCCGGCCTGGCCAGCGCGCTCAACAACCTCGGCATCCTCTACAGCGAGGTCGGGCGTCGAGCGGATGCGGTCGCTCCGACTGAAGAGGCAGCCGCCAGCTACCGCGAGCTTGCTGCCGAGAACCCGGCGTTCGTGCCCGACCTGGCGATGGCGCTCAACAACCTCGGCATCCGTTACAGCAAGGTTGGGCGTCGAGCGGATGCGGTCGCTCCGACTGAAGAGGCCGTTCGCATCCGCCGCGAGCTTGCTGCCGAGAACCCGGCGTTCGTGCCCGACCTGGCGATGGCGCTCAACAACCTCGGCATCCGTTACAGCGAGGTCGGGCGTCCCACGGATGCGGTCGCTCCGACTGAAGAGGCCGTTCGCATCCGCCGCGAGCTTGCTGCCGAGAACCCGGCGTTCGTGCCCAGCCTGGCCAGCGCGCTCAACAACCTCGGCGTCCGTTACAGCGAGGTTGGGCGTCGAGCGGATGCGGTCGCTCCGACTGAAGAGGCCGTTCGCATCCGCCGCGAGCTTGCCGCCGAGAACCCGGCGTTCGTGCCCGACCTGGCCAGCGCGCTCAACAACCTCGGCATCCGTTACAGCGAGGTCGGGCGTCCCACGGATGCGGTCGCTCCGACTGAAGAGGCAGCCGCCAGCTACCGCGAGCTTGCTGCCGAGAACCCGGCGTTCCTGCCCGGCCTGGCCGGCGCGCTCAACAACCTCGGCATCCTCTACAGCGAGGTTGGGCGTCGAGCGGATGCGGTCGCTCCGACTGAAGAGGCAGCCGCCAGCTACCGCGAGCTTGCTGCCGAGAACCCGGCGTTCGTGCCCGACCTGGCGATGGCGCTCAACAACCTCGGCATCCGTTACA
>Ga0247727_10008045_pt1 | contig 19743 bp, 20 predicted proteins | sample WisWelCaveWW1625_FD_202498 | JGI IMG/M metagenome (GOLD analysis project Ga0247727, IMG submission 202498) | Biofilm microbial communities from Wishing Well Cave, Virginia, United States - WW16-25 | ecosystem: Environmental > Aquatic > Deep subsurface > Groundwater > Cave microbial mat | place... | reverse complement strand
GGGGATGTCCCTGACAATTCTTCCAAAGGCCGCGGGTTTCTTGCGGACCTGTGTGCGCAATGGGAGGAGGAAGCCAAAAAAGCAGAGGCCTTCGGTCTGCGGGTCGTGTTGCTGCGCCTGGGAGTCGTCCTCGAGAAGGAAGCAGGGGCTCTTCCGAAATTTCTTTTCCCTTTCCGTTTCTATGCCGGCGGACCTCTTGGTTCCGGCCATCAGTTCTTCCCGTGGGTGCATCGCGTGGACGTGGTGGGGACGGTCCTGTACGCGCTCCAAAACTCGTCTGTTTCAGGGCCTGTCAACGTGGTCTCACCGGGCGTCCTGACCATGGGCGAGTTTTGCTCCGTCCTGGGAAAGGTCCTAAACCGCCCCTCTTGGGCGCCTGTGCCTACCTTCGTGCTTTACCTTCTTCTTGGCGAGATGGCCTCCATGCTCGTGACGGGCCAGAAGGCCGTCCCGAAGCGCCTGACGGAGGCCGGCTATCATTTCCGGTATCCGGACGCCGACATCGCTTTACGCAATATTCTCCAGAATTAAGCTCCGCGTCTTCACAATAACTTCATTTTGGTTTTATAGTCCCTTCACAGCGATTTTCTAGAATCGGGGTGTCAAATGAATGAGGTCTACCAGGAGGAATTATGAAAAAAACAGTGTTCATTCTCGCGATCACCGCTCTCTTGTCCGGTGCGACTGCCTACGCGGATCCGTCGAGCGACGTGATGTCGATGCTTGAAAGCATGAAGAGCCAGATGTCACAGATGCAGAAGACTATCGAGCAGCAGAACATGCGTATCCAGCAGCTTGAATCGAATAAAGTCTTGGAAACGCCTCAACCGAGCATGCCGATCCAGCCATCAGGTGAATCTTACCCCTGGCTGGAGGGCGTCAAATACGGGGGTGACCTGCGCCTGCGATACGAGGCTTTCAGCTATTCAGACCGGCAAAGCGATGCCGGATCGACCACGACGGCTGCCGACCGTGACCGCAACCGTTTCCGTGTGCGTCTGCGCTGGGGCATGGAGAAGGAACTTGGCGAGGACTGGAAGGTCGGATTCCGGTTGGCCACTGGAAATACCACGGACCCCGTGTCGACCAATCAGACTCTGGGCAACAGCGGTTATTTCACATTCAAGAATATCCTGGTGGATAGGGCCTATGCGACCTACGAACCGAGCGGCTTGAAAGATGTCGGGCTGATGAAAGGCGTCAAGATAGGGGCGGGTAAATTCGAGAACCCATTCCTGCGGTATTCCACCCCGATCGTCTGGGATGGTGACGTCACGCCGGAAGGTATCTACGAGCGGGCGAACTTCAGTTTGATGGATACTGAAGAGAATAAACTGAACTTCCAGGCGACGGCAGGACAGTTCATCGTGAATGAGAACGCGGCAGTCGAGTCGGATGCCGCCCTCTACGGGTATCAGGGAGTGTTCGGCTATTCAACCTCGCGGTTCGGAGCGGACAGTCCCGTTGAGTTGAATCTGGCGGGCTCGTTCTATGATTACACGAATTGGTTTCAGACGGTGCTCGCAGCCAACAATACGGCGGCGACGTCTTATCTGCGTACGAATTCGATCGTCGCGGACGACTTCCGCGTGCTAGACCTGTATCCGGAGCTTACGTTCTATGTGAACCGGACGCCCGTCACGTTGTGGTATGACTACGCGACAAACCTTGCGAATGTCGGTACGGAGGATTTCGTACAGTCCGGTGGGGACGATATCCATGACTCGGACGAGGCGTGGGGGGTCGGCTTCAAGCTGGGTAAGGCGAAAAAAAAGGGCACGTGGGAGCTGTTCTACGGCTACTACGAGATCGGTGCCAACGCAGTCGTCGCTGCTTTCAACGACGGCGATTTTGGGGGGCCGGGCACCAATGGGTTTACTAACCGTATGGGGCATAAATTTGGCCTTGTTTACCAGCTGACGGATGCCGTGACAGTCAACTGGACGGGTTATCTTGTGCAGCCCCTTCACCCGGTAGCGGCCAGTGCGACTCTTGGGTTGGGCAATGCGACCAACGAAGATGTTTTCCGCTCGCAGTTCGACCTTGTGTATAAGTTCTGATTGCCGGCAACTTCATAAAATCTTCATATTCGACGAATAGACTGCAAAAAGGAGAGCAAGAGATGAAGCAATTCCTAATGACTCTGATGATGTTTGTGATTTTAACGGCCGCTGCTCAGCCTGTGTGGGCCGCTAAGAACGCCGGTTCCATCCAGGTCAAAGGATCTGACACCATGGTGAATCTGGTGCAGGGCTGGGCCGAGAAATACACGGAAAAGGAACCAGAAGCCTTCATCGCGGTAACGGGGGGCGGTTCCGGGACCGGTCTGGCGGCACTTATCAATGGGACGACTGACATCGCGGTCAGCTCACGTGAGATCAAAGCGCAGGAAAAGGAGATGGCCTCCAAGAAGGGCATTGAAGCGCGTGAGATCCAGGTTGCAAGAGACGGCCTTGCGGTCGTCGTGCATCCTTCAAACCCCGTCTCGCATTTGACAATGGATCAGTTGGCCGACATTTTTTCCGGGAAGGTCACGAACTGGACAGCGGTGGGTGGCCAAGATGAGCCGATCACCATCCTCTCACGCGAGGTGAATTCAGGGACGCATGTCTATTTCAAAGAGCATGTGCTGAGGAAGGGTGACTCTAAATCTACCGCCGAATTTTCGCCGGATGCCCTGCTTTTATCCTCGAGTCAGGCGATCGCGGATGAGGTAAAAAGCAACAAGGGGGCTATCGGTTATTATGGGATGGGCTACATCAGCCCCGACCAAAAAGCCCTTCTGGTGGCCAAGGACGCGTCGTCGCAGCCTGAGCCACCTACAGAAGAGCATGTGATCAAGGGTGATTACCCTATCTCGAGACCTCTTTATTTTTACGTGAGCGGCGAAGGAAGTCCCGAGCTCAAAAAATTCCTTGAATACATCCTGTCTCCCGAGGGTCAGTCCGTGGTCTCGGAAATGGATTTCGTGCCCATCAAAAAATAGTATGCCTTCTTTTAAACGCATCCGTGAGGGGGTCATCGAAGCGGTAGTCCGTGCCAGCGGCGTCGCTTCGATCGTGATCGTCACGTTGATCTTTGTTTTCCTCCTTAAAGAAGGCCTGGGGCTGTTTCGCACCCATGGGGCGGCCGGCTTTCTTCTTGGGAGGCAGTGGTATCCCATCTCCGAGCCTCCCTTGTTCGGCATCTTGCCGCTTATCCTGGGTTCTATCCTGGTGACGCTGGGAGCCGCTGCCATCTCGATCCCACTGGGTATTGGCGCGGCCATCTATATTGCCGAGGTCGCGCCTTCTTATTTGAAGGAGATCCTCAAATCCGGTGTCGAGATATTAGCCGCCATCCCTAGCGTCGTCCTGGGTTTTGTGGGTCTGGCCACGGTCGTGCCGTGGATCAAGGCGCTGTTTGGTCTTCCGACGGGGCTCACCGCGCTGTCCGGCTCCGTGGTGCTCGCATTCATGGCGATGCCCACCATCGTTTCGATCGCCGAAGACGCGCTCCACACGGTCCCGCGTTCCTATAAGGACGGCGCCTATGCTCTGGGCGCCACGCGCTGGCAGACCATCCACCGTGTTGTCTTGCCGGCCGCGGCCCCCGGTATCGTCGCGGCTGTCATGCTGGGTATCGGGCGCGTGATCGGCGAGACGATGGCCGTGATGATGATCACGGGCAACGCCGCTTCCATCCCCAAAGACCTGGTGCATCCGGTGCGCACGCTGACGGCGACGATCGCGGCTGAAATGGGGGAGACCGTGCAGGGTAGCGACCATTATTTTGCACTGTTCTCCATCGGCATCGTGCTATTTATCATCACGTTCCTGATCAACATGACAGCGGATGCATTCCTGCATCGCGAGGCCCGGTAGCATGTTCTCGGCCCGCTTCAAAGAGAATTTCGCTTTTTTCATGCTGTTCCTGGCGGCTGTGATCGTGATCTTGCCTGTGGGCATGGTCGTCGCTGTCATCGTGAAGAACGGTTTTGCCGCCATCAGCTGGGAATTCCTGACCCAGATGCCGAAGTCGGGCATGCGCGCCGGCGGTATCCTGCCCGCGATCGTCGGCACGTTCTGTCTTGTCATCGGTGCGGTCCTGTTTGCTCTGCCGCTGGGACTTGCGGCGGCCGTTTATTTGAGTGAATACGCGCGCGAAAGCCGGTTGAACCGTATCATCCGCCTGTCCATCGTGAACCTGGCCGGCGTGCCTTCGGTGGTATTCGGTCTTTTTGGCCTGGCGCTTTTCGTCGGTTTCTTCAAGCTGGGCACCTCCATCTTCGCGGGGTCCCTGACGCTTGGCGTCATGATCCTGCCCGTCATCATCACTTCTTCACGCGAGGCATTGGAGTCCGTGCCAAAAGCTTTCCGGGAAGTGAGTCTTTCTTTGGGCGCCACCAAACTGCAGACGATCCGGCATTCGGTTCTTCCGCATGCCTTGCCCGGTATCCTTACCGGTACGATCCTTGGTATCGGCCGGGCCGCCGGTGAGACCGCCCCGATCTTGTTCACGGTGGCCGCCTTCTACCTTCCAAGGCTGCCGCATTCGCCCTTCGATCAGGTCATGGCCCTTCCTTACCATCTGTATGTGCTATCGACCCAGGTGCCGAACGTGGACCCGAAGATACGATACGGCACGGCGCTGGTATTGTTGGCCATCGTGATGTTCATGAATATCATCGCGGTCACGATCCGCGCGCATTTTAGAAAGAAGAAAAAATGGTAAACGACGCGAAGATCATCGTCGAGAAGCTTTCCGTCTCTTTCGGAGAGACGAACGCGTTGCGACACGTGAGTCTTGAGATCGCCGCCAACCGCATCCTAAGCATCATCGGTCCCGCGAACTCCGGCAAGACCACTTTCCTGCGCTCACTGAACCGTCTCAACGACTCAGAAACGGGTGTCCGGCGGCTGGGCCGCATCCTGATGGATGGCAGGGACATCTACCGTGAGTTCGACCCGGTCTCGCTGCGCCGCAAGGTCGGTATTATCTTCGCATTGCCGATGTCGCTCCCTGTCAGTGTATTCGAAAACGTCGTGTATGGGCCGCGACGCCTTGGGATCCGGGACAAAGCGGAGCTTAAGCGCGTAGCAGAAAAGGCACTGCGCGACGCGTATCTCTGGGACGAGATGAAGGACAGGCTTGATGAGGCTGCGATGAAACTATCCGGCGGGCAGCAGCAGAGATTGTGCATCGCGCGGACGCTGGCTTTGAAGCCAGACGTGATCCTTTTTGATGAGCCCTGCTCGGCACTGGACCCGATCTCGACGGCCCGTATCGAGGAAGCGATGCTCAAGCTTAAGAATGAATACACCATCGTGCTCGTTACGAATAATACCAAGCAAGCCGCGCGGGTGGGCGATGAGACCGCGTTTTTTTTGATGGGTGAAATGATCGAGAAAGCCGCGACCGGAAAGCTATTCACCACGCCGGCCGACAAACGCACCGAGGATTATATTTCGGGGAGGTTCGGATGACGCCGAAACCCCCTATCTTTGAGACACAAGGTCTGGACCTTTTTTACGGGACCTTCCAGGCGTTGAAGAAAGTCGCCCTTTCGATACAGGAAAAGCGCATCACGTCGATTATCGGCCCCTCCGGCTGCGGCAAATCGACCTTGCTCCGCGTCTTCAACCGCATGAATGACACGGTCGAGGGCGCGCGTGTGAACGGCCGCGTGCTATTGAACGGCCGCGACATCTATGCGCCGAACACGGACTTACTCGACCTGCGAAAAAAAGTGGGCATGGTGTTCCAGCGTCCTAATCCTTTCCCGCTGACGGTGTTTGAGAACATCGCATTCGGTCTGCGCATCCATCGGATGGGGACGCGAGACAAGCAATCGCTCTATGCGACGGTGCGGCATTGTCTGGAGTCGGTGCTCCTATGGGAGGACCTCAAGGACAAGCTGGACCGCATCGCGACGGGCCTTTCCTTGGAGCAGCAGCAGCGGATATGCATCGCGCGCCTTTTAGCTGTCAAACCTGAAGTGCTTCTGATGGATGAGCCCTGTTCCGCTCTGGACCCGATGGCGACGGCCCGGATCGAGGAGTTGATGCAGGACCTTAAAAAGGAATACACGATCGTGATCGTGACCCACAACATGCAGCAGGCCGCTCGTGTCTCGGATGAGACAGGTTTCATGTATCTGGGCGAGTTGATCGAGTTTGGCCCCACACAGGCGATCTTCACCACACCCAAAGAAAAAAAGACTGAAGATTACATCACCGGCCGCGCCGGATAAGGAGGAAGCGATGGAAAGACATTTTGATGAAGAACTCAAGAATCTCAAGCAGCAGTTGCTGCAAATGGCTGATGAGGCGCAGGAGATGACGGGTCTTGCTGTGAAGTCCCTGGTCGAACGTAAGGAGGAGCAGGCGCGCGAGGTGTTCGAGCTCGAGAAAAACGTGAATCGTCTCGAGATCGAGATAGAAGACGAAGTATTGAAGCTGTTGGCACTGCACCAGCCGGCCGCCAGCGACCTGCGTTTTCTGACAGCGGTCCTCAAGATCAATAACGACTTGGAACGTGTGGCCGACCAAGCCGTGAATATTGCCGAGATATCTTTGAGGCTGCTGAAGGAACCTATCCTTAAGCGATTGATCGACATCCCGCACATGGCAAAGCTCTCTCAGATCATGATCAAGCAGAGCTTGGATGCCCTGGTAAGGCATGACGCGGACTTGGCTAAAAAGGTCTGTGAGAGCGACGATGCGGTAGACCGCCTCAATGAACAGGTGTTCCGTGAGTTGCTTACCTACATGATGCAGGATCCCAAGAATATCAAGCGCGCCGTAGACCTGGTCCTGGTCTGCCGGAATCTGGAGCGTATCGCGGACCATGCGACGAATATCAGTGAAGACGTCATTTTCATCGAACAGGGGAAGAACATCAAACACCACCAGGCCGACCAGGCTTGATTTAGACCTCGCCATTTGATACGCTAGGCCTCTAGCCGGATTTTCTCCGGACCTTCCTTTTTGTCGAAAAAGGTGTTTTATAACTTATTTTAAACAATAGAGTTATGAGAATTTATGAAAGAGTTTGAACTCGGTCTAAAAGACGCGATCCGGGTCTTGAACACCGCAAAAAAGGTCTTAATTGTTTCGCACCTCCATCCGGATGGGGATACGCTGGGCTGTGCCCTGGCGCTGGGTTTGGCGCTGATGCAGAGGGGGAAAAAGGTGTTCCTTGTCTGCCAAGACCCGGTTCCGACGCGCTACCAGTTTCTTCCGGGCAGTGAACTTGTACAAACGGAGTGTCGCGAAAAGGCGGATGTGGCGGTGGCGGTCGATTGCGGAGGCGCCGGTCAGCTCGGCACGGCCCGCCGGGCTTTTTTTCGGGCCAAGACGACCATCCAGGTCGACCACCATGATTTCGGCGACGCCTTCGGCAAGATCCAGGTACTGGACCCGGAAGCCTCCGCCGTGGGCGAGATCGTTTTTCATCTTGTCCAGGGACTCAAAGCCGAGATCACACCGGCCATCGCGACCTGTCTTTTGACCTCCATTGTGGTCGATACGGGAGCGTTCCGTTTTTCGAACACAAGGCCCAAGACATTCGATATCTGCGCCAGGCTTTCCAAAAAAGGGGTGGATGTGCAGAACTTGATTGAGGAGGCTTATTGGATCAGGAGCCGTTCCATGGCGCTTTTGTCCAGTTACGCCATGTTGAATGCCAAGTTTTCAATGACGGGGGCCGTCGCGTGGGCGGACGTGAGTCAGCGCAGTATCCAGCGTTATGGCGCCAACCTTTCCGACGCGGATTCAGTGGCCGATGACCTGCGTTCGATCGAGGGCGTGAAAGTAGCCGCTCTTTTTCGTGAGACGCCCCGTGGCAACTACCGTGTAAGCCTTCGTTCAAAAAAAGGCATTCATGTCGCCTCCGTCGCACAAAGTTTCGGCGGCGGCGGACATCACAATTCCGCCGGCTGCAGCATTCCACGCACCGCCTCCCAGCGGCGCAAACTGCTCAAAGCTCTGGAAGAATTGGTGGCATGAAATTCGTTCTCGTCATCCCGGACGGGATGGGCGACAGACCGGTCAAGGCGTTGGGCGGGAAGACGCCCCTGGAAGTCGCCCGCACGCCGAATATGGATTTTTTTGCCTCACACGGCGTAGTCGGCCTTACCAATAACATCCCCAAGGGTTTTATCCCCGGCACCGATATCGGAAGCATGAGCGTCTTCGGATACGATCCGAGGCGTTATTTCACCGGCAGGGGTCCGCTCGAGGCGACCGTGCATGGACTGAAACTCGGTTCACGTGACCTGGCGTTCCGCTGTAATCTCGTGACACTGGAGAAGGGGAAGCTCAAAGATTTCAGCGCCGACCATGTGACGCTCAAAGAAGCCGGCACCCTCGTCTCTGATTTTGACAGACTCGCTCGTAAAATATTCCCCGGTAGCGTGAGGTTTTATCCTGGAAAGGGCACGGGTTACCGGCACCTTTTGATCGTCAAGAACGTGCCTACCGCCCTTTCAAGCATAAAGTGCACGCCTCCTCATGACATCATGGGGCAGCCCTACGAAAAATATCTGCCTAAAGGAAACGCCTCAGCGCTTTTAAACAGTCTAATGGCCTTTTCCCGCGCGTTTTTGGCCGGACATCCGATCAACCGCGCACGGATCAAAAAAGGTCTGGGGCCCGCCAACAGCATCTGGCTGTGGGGGCAGGGATTCGGACCGGACCTGCCGAGCTATAAAAAACGCTTCGGGTTCCGGGGCGGGGTCATCACGGCGGTGGATCTGTTAAAAGGCATCGCGATGCACGCGGGGCTTGATGTGATCCGCGTGCCGGGAGTCACCGGTTATTTTGATACGAATTACACGGGTAAGGCTGAGTATGCGGCGCGCTCGCTTAAGCGGCATGATTTCGTGGCCGTGCATATCGAATCGACTGATGAAGCCGGCCACATTGGAGATCCAAAGCTCAAGGTCAAGGCCATCGAGGATGTGGACCGTTTCGTGCTGGGAACGCTTCGTAAGAGACTGGCGAAAACCGGCCCCTACAAGATCCTGCTTTTGCCCGATCATTTTACCTGTGTGGAGACGCGCACTCATTCCAGCGACCCGGTCCCGTTCTTGGCGTACTCCAGCGAGCGAGAGCGTGAAGGCCCGAAAAAGTTCAGTGAAAGGACCGCGAAGGCTTCTGGTGTCGTGGTGAAGGAAGGCCACCGCTTGATGGGTCTTCTGGCCGGAGGAAAACTTGTTTAAGGCGGATGTCCTCATCGTCGGAGGCGGCGTGGCCGGCCTGTCGACTGCCTATTTTCTTGGCAAGGGCAGCCGCCTGAACGTGACGGTGCTCGAGCAGGAAAAAAATCTAGGGGGACATGCCTCCGGACGCAATGCCGGCATGCTCCGGCAGGCGCTTCCGGACCCCGTCCTGGCTCTTTTGGCCAAGCAAAGCCGGCATTATTTCGAGTCCTTGGCCGGGAACGGCTGGAAGGGTCTCTCGTTAAAAAAGCAGGGCTCGCTGCTTTTGGCGAAGGAGGAAGACCTTGGAGAATTACGAGCTATCGCGCATTCGCTGACACGCACCGGAATAAAAAATCGTTGGCTCTCACCGAGCGAAGCCGGCCGCAAGGTCGGGTTGCTCAAGGATGGAGATTTTTCGCACGCGCTCTTTTGTCCTTCGGATGCGATGCTGGAACTTGAGCCGCTCCTGGATGGTTTTTTGAAAAGTCTACGCGCGATGGGTGTCCGCGTTCTAAAGGGCAGGGCGCTGGAGGATGTGCGGGCCGTGCCGGGCGGTTTTCGTGTGAAGGCCGGCGGACAGGATTTTTACGCCTCCAAGCTCGTGAACGCGGCCGGCGCCTGGGCTTCCTGGGTCGGCCAGCGTTCCGGGGCATTGCAGATGCCGCTTGCGCCGTATCGGCGCCACCTTTTTATTTCCAATACCTCTGCGGTGCGCTCGAGCCGCGCAAAAAAATGGCCTTTTGTCTGGGATGTCTCGCATGATTTCTATTTCAGGCCCGTGGGGGCAGGACTTCTGTTGAGTCCTTGCGACAAGACGCTGGAAAGAAAAGGGGACCGCCGCGAAAAGACTCAACCCGGCATGAAAAGCACGCTGCAGAGGAAGCTGGAGGATTTTTCACCGGCTTTAGGCCGTTTGCCGATCGGAGCGGGGCGCTCAGGTCTTCGCACGATGACGCCTGACGGACGATTTATCGTGGGAGAGGACCCCAAGCGGAAGGGTTTCTATTGGGTCGCGGGCCTTGGTGGTCATGGCGTGACCACCTGCTTTTCCGTCGGCAAGCTCGCCTGCGATATCCTTTTGGGAAAAAAAGTGGATAATAGGATGAAAAGAGCGCTATCACCAGAAAGGTTCAAGTAGTATGTTACCGAAAGTCGATTATCACATGCACACGCCTCTTTGCGGCCACGCCTCCGGCGAGCCGGAAGAGTACGTGGCAAAGGCACTTCAAGTCGGTCTTTCCGAGATCGGCTTCTCGGACCACGCACCCCTCGTTTCCTACGAGGACGCGCGCTACACGATGAACCATTCCCAACTGCCCAAGTACCACGAAATGATCGAACGCGTTCAGAAGAAGTTCTCCGACTTCAGGATCAAACTGGGTTTAGAGGCTGATTTCATCCCGGGTTACGAGAAGGAGACCAAGAAGATCCTCGACGGCTATCCGTACGACTTCGTGATAGGCTCCGTCCATTTTATCGACCGATGGGCTTTCGACGACCCCGATCCATCCCAGAAAGTGAAATGGCGCGATAAGGATGTCGACACGGTCTATCGCGATTATTATTCTCTTCTGCGCCGCTCGGCCGAGTCGGGGCTTTTTGACATCATGGGCCATGTGGACCTTGTGAAGAAATTCGGCCATCGTGCTTCGAGCGACCTCACGCCTGAAGTGGAGGCGACGGCGAAGGTGTTCAAAAAGGCGGGCGTGACGGTCGAGATCAATACCTCCGGCCTGCGAAAGCCCGTAGCTGAGATCTACCCGTCGCTGGAGGTGCTCAAGGCCTACAACCGCGCGGGTGTCCCCATCACCTTCTCGTCGGATTCACACGACCCACAGGATGTCGGACGCGATTATGACAAAGCGCGTGACCTGGCACTGGCGGCGGGTTATACCGAATACCGCGTGTTCAAAAAACGGCAAGTGGAACGTACCGAAAAATTATGATCCGGATATCAGGGTTGGATCATGTGGCGCTGAGCGTCGCGGACTTGGAGCGTTCGCTCAAATTCTATACCGAAGTGCTCGGATTCAAGATCTCGCCGCGTGAGCACCAGAAGCCGGGAACCGAGTATTTTCTCGACTGCGGCCCTTCGCTGGTAGGGATCATCCAGGGCGACCCCAAAGGGGACAAGCACGAACTGCAGGACGGGGGCCTGGGGGGCAACCATTTTTCTTTCCGTATCCAGACGAAGGATTTTGACGGAGCTGTTGAGACCCTGAAAGCGGCCGGAGTGACCGTCACCTTTTCTAAAAAAAGAGAACGGTCCTGGTCTGTCTATTTTCTGGACCCTGATGGGAATAAACTGGAAATGACGGCCTGGCCTTTGGAGGATAAATGACATGACGCTCAAGGAAGGCGCGAAAGCGCCGATTTTCACTCTTCAATCGAACGAGGGCAAGACGGTCTCTCTGGCGGAATTCAAAGGAAAACAGCGCGTGGTGCTTTACTTCTATCCCAAAGACGATACGCCGGGCTGCACGGTGGAAGCCTGTGAGTTCCGTGACAACATCCAAAAGATCCAGGGGATGGACGCCGTCGTGCTGGGTATAAGTCCCGACGGGGTTGACTCGCACAACAAGTTCATCCAGAAATTCAAGCTGCCTTTCTTGCTTCTTGCGGACGAGGACAAGAAAGTCTGCAACGACTACGGTGTTTGGGTCAAAAAAAGCATGTATGGCAAGGAATACATGGGGGTGGCGCGTACGACCGTCCTCATCGGAAAGGACGGCCGTATCGAGAAGCTCTACGAGAAAGTAAAGCCCGAAGGTCACGCCGCCGAAGTCCTGGAATTTTTGAGCAAAAACTAGTGCCCAAGATCACCTTTAAGAACGTCGCCAAAACCTTCGAGGTTGAAGAGGGGCTCTCGGTCCTTGAGGCCGCCCTTCGGCACAATATCCCCCTCTACCACACCTGCGGAGGCAACTGTTCCTGCAGTACCTGCCGCGTGAAGGTGTTAAACGGTGCCCAGAACCTCTCTCCCATGGAGCCCAATGAAGCCGAGGTGCTGGATTCTTTCGACCTGAAACCGCCTTATCGATTGGGTTGCCAAGCGCTGGTATTCGGGGATACAGTAGAAGTGGAAGTTCCGAAGAGAGAGAAGGAGCCCAGGCCTAACAAGACGCCTAAACTGCCGAAAAAGTAGGCGATCCCGAGCCTAACAGGAAAGGGCAAGTTGGTAAATCCACTCAAGTTCCGCAAACGCATCCTCATCGTCGATGACGAACCATTGGTCCGCGAACTACTTTCCGAAACATTGAAAGTCGGTGGTTATGAGGTGCTGATAGCCGCCGGTGGTTACGAGGCCCTGGAACAAGCCCAAACAGGACAGCCGGACCTGATCCTGCTGGATGTCATGATGCCGGGGTTGGACGGCTGGAAGGTGCTTGAGAAACTGCGGCTCAACACCCGGACGCGGACGATCCCTGTCGCTATGTTTACAGCCCGAGGAGACACGGATTCCATGATGAGGGCGCAGGAGCTGAAAGTGCTGGATTATTTCATTAAGCCGATAAACCCCGAGGAGCTTTTGTCGTTCGTGCGCAGATACGTCGAACTTCGTCCTGACGAGGACAGGAAACTCTAGGACTTACTGGTAGATCTCTGAGCCTGAATTCTTGAATTCTTCAGACTTTTCACGAAGGCCTTTTTCAAGCGCCTCATTCTCCGAGAGTCCATTCTTCGCGGCGTATTCGCGCACATCCTGAGTGACCTTCATGCTGCAGAACTGGGGTCCGCACATCGAGCAAAAGTGAGCGGATTTGGCGGCATCCTGCGGCAGGGTCTCGTCATGGAACTCCTTGGCTGTCGTCGGGTCCAGCGAAAGGTTGAACTGGTCGTGCCAGCGAAATTCAAAACGCGCTTTTGAAAGCGCGTTGTCCCGTATCTGCGCGCCCGGGTGGCCCTTGGCGAGGTCAGCCGCATGGGCCGCGATCTTGTAGGTGATGACGCCGGTTTTCACGTCTTCCTTGTCCGGTAAGCCCAAATGCTCTTTCGGCGTCACATAGCAGAGCATCGCACAGCCAAACCACCCGATCATGGCGGCCCCGATGCCGGAAGTGATGTGGTCGTAGCCGGGCGCGATGTCGGTCGTGAGCGGGCCGAGCGTATAAAAAGGCGCCTCGCCGCATTCCCGGAGCTGTTTATCCATATTGATCTTCACTAAGTGCATCGGCACATGTCCCGGTCCTTCGATCATGGTCTGCACCTCATGCTTCCAGGCGGTCTTGGTGAGTTCACCGAGGGTCTCAAGCTCCGCGAACTGTGCGCGGTCGTTGGCGTCCGCGATGGACCCGGGCCGCAGGCCGTCGCCCAGCGAGAACGAGACATCATAAGCCTTCATGATCTCGCAGATCTCCTCGAAATGCTCGTAGGTGAAGTTCTCCTTGTGGTGAGAGAGACACCACTTGGCATGGATGGAGCCGCCGCGTGAGACGATGCCCGTCACACGGCGCGCCGTGAGTGGCACATAGCGCAAAAGGACGCCGGCGTGGATGGTGAAATAGCTCACGCCTTGCTCAGCCTGTTCGATCAACGTGTCGCGATAGAGCTCCCAGGTAAGTTCCTCAGCCTTGCCGCCGACCTTTTCAAGCGCCTGGTAGATGGGGACAGTGCCGATCGGGACCGGCGAGTTGCGGACGATCCATTCACGTGTTTCGTGGATGTTCTTGCCGGTCGAAAGGTCCATGACCGTGTCGGCCCCCCAAAGAGTCGCCCAGGTCATCTTTTCCACCTCTTCTTCGATCGAAGAGGCGACGGCGCTGTTCCCGATATTGGCGTTGATCTTGACGAGGAAATTCCGGCCGATAGCCATCGGTTCCAGTTCCGGATGGTTGATATTGGCCGGGATGATCGCACGGCCGCGCGCGACCTCGTCCCGCACGAACTCGGGCGTCACGTGCTCGGGGATGGACGCGCCAAAGTTCTGTCCCGAGTGCTGTCCTTTGGCCGCCTCGCGCATCTTGTCGAGCAAAAGGTTCTCCCGGATGGCCACATATTCCATCTCATGCGTGATCACGCCCTTTTTGGCGTAATGCATCTGCGAGACGTTGCGTCCTGGTTTGGCCCGCAGGGGCTTTTCCCCGGCCACGTCCCCGCGCCCGAGGATCCAGGAGCGGCGCAGAGGCTCCAACCCTTTGCCAAGGTCGATCGTTGCCTCAGGGTCGGTGTAGGGGCCGCTCGTATCGTAGGTGTAGACGGGTGCTTCCCCGGTAAGGGAGATCTCGCGCATCGGGACGCGCAGTTCCGGGTGGAGCGTGCCGGGGACCTTGATCTTTTTAGAAGAAGGAAAATGTTCAGAAGCCATATCGTCCTATTTTTTCTTGGCTGCGGTCAGGTATTCGATGAGGTCCCGCGTGGAGACCACGCCGATCGGCACGCCGTCGTCCAGCACCGGCACATGGCGGAATTTGCCGATAGACATCTTGTGCAGTGCGTAAGAAAGCGGCGCATCCTTGTCCAGACATTCGGGTCTGGGGGTCATGATGTTCTTTACGGGAACCTTGGCCGGGTCCTTGATCAGACCCGCGACCTTGAGCAGGATGTCGCGTATGGAGGCGATGCCGACGATCTTTCTGTCCTTGTCGCAGACGAGCACGCAGCCTTTCGTGGGGAACTCATGCATCTTGTCGATCATGTCTTGGATCGAGCTCTCGGGGCTGATGATGATGGGAGGAGTTTTGGAGATGAAATCCGACAATTTCTCGCTGAAAATAAGTTTGGCGAGCTTGTCTTTTTCAGGCCGGGTCTCGTCGCCGATCTTTCCGCTGCCGGCGAATTTCGACATCTCCTCCTGGAGCCAGTAGTTCTTCTCGGGTGCGGCGGACGGGACGACCCCTTTTTCTGAGACCGGACGGGTGGCCTCCTTTGACTTTTCTTCCACTTTCCAGGTATCGCTCGTGTAGAGGATATCTTTCAGGTTTCCGGCGCCGCGTTTCTGCACGGCGGTTTTGACCTGACCCTCCAGCATTTCTTCATAGGTCGGTTTCTTGATGTCGCGGAACACGCCGAACGGCACCGGCATCTCCGGGTATTCGAGCTGGGTCAGGAGGTACGAATAATTCGGAGCGGGGTCTTTGGCGTTGTGCGTGACCAGATTTTTAGCTTCTTCTGGTTTCGCTGCCAGGTCGACGATCTCCGGCAGAAAGCCGTTCAGCTTGATCCCTCTGTCTTTGTTCTTTCCGAAGATGAGCGGTTTGCCGTCCTCGAGGTAGAGGGCGCGGTCGTCGCGGTGCTCGCGTCCCACGATAGGTTGGTGCGTGTCCTTGTTGAAGATGACGCAGTTCTGGAAGACCTCGATGAAAGCGACGCCTTTATGCGTCATCGCCTGAGTGAACACAGAAGCCATGTGCCGTGGGTCCGTGTCGTAGGTGCGTGCAATGAAGGTGGCCTCAGCCGCAATGGCGACGCAAAGCGGGTTGATGGGATAGTCGATCGCGCCTTCCGGCGTCGATTTGGTGACCTGGTTCTGTTTCGAGGTGGGTGAGTACTGGCCCTTGGTGAGACCGTAGATCTCGTTGTTCACGAGGATGATCTTGAGGTCCACATTGCGCCGCAGGACGTGGATGAGATGGTTTCCGCCGATAGAGAGCCCGTCGCCGTCGCCCGTGACGACCCACACGGTCAGATCGGGGCGTACAAGCTTAAGACCCGTGGCGATCGCGGGTGCGCGGCCGTGGATGGTGTGGAACCCGTATGTCTTCATATAATAGGGGAAGCGCGAAGAGCAGCCGATGCCTGAAATAAAGACGTGGTTCTCACGGGCGGTCGTGGTGTGGTCCGCCAGCGCTTTTTGCATCACGGACAGGATGGCGTAATCGCCGCAGCCGGGACACCAGCGCACATCGCTGCCGGAGACGAAATCATCCTTCGTGTAATGCGGTTTGTCGGGCACCAGGGTCGGCGTCATAGAAGAGCCTCTATCTGCTGTTTGATCTCGCGTATCTTGAACGGCTGGCCCGTCACACGGTTGTAGCCGACCGTCTTCACTCCCGGGAATTCCGAGCGGATGAGGAAAAGAAGCTGGCCCATATTGATCTCAGGGATCAGCACGGTCTCAAAACTCTTCAGGATCTCGCCCAGGTTCTTTGGGAACGGATGGATGTAGCGCAGATGGCAGTGGGACACTTTCTTGCCTTCGGCGCGCAGTTCATCCACTGCGGCGCGCAGTGTGCCGAAAGGTCCACCCCAGCCCAGCACCAGGAGCTTGCCTTTCTTGTCCCCAAAGACTTCAGCCGGCGGGATGTCGTTGGCGATGCCTCGCACCTTGTCTCGGCGCAGTTCCGTCATGCGGTGGTGATTGGCCGGGTCGTAACTGATGTTGCCGGTTTTGTCAGCCTTCTCGATGCCGCCGATGCGGTGCTCAAGGCCCGGCGTGCCGGGGACTGCCCAGGCTCGCGCCAGCGTCTTCTCGTCGCGGACGTAAGGAAGGAAAACGCCTCCATCCCCATTAGGCGAAGTGGCGTGCTTGATATCGATCTTCTTCAATCCCGCGATATCCGGAAGTTTCCAAGGTTCGGAGCCGTTGGCGATGTAGCCGTCGGACAAAAAGAAGACGGGGGTCATGTATTTCGTCGCCAGACGTATGGCCTCGAGCACCATTTCAAAACAGTCGGACGGGGACGAAGCGGCCACGACCGGTACCGGCGAGTCGCCATTTCGGCCGAACATCACCTGTAAAAGGTCCGATTGTTCGGTCTTGGTCGGAAGTCCGGTGGAGGGACCGCCGCGCTGGATATTGAGGATGACCAGGGGCAGTTCGACCATGACGGCGAGGTTGATCATCTCGGACTTCAGACAGATGCCGGGGCCGCTGGTGCCTGTGATGCCGATCTGCCCGCCGAACGAAGCGCCGAGCGCCGCGCCGCAGGCCGCGATCTCATCCTCAGCCTGGAACGTTTTGACGTTAAAATTTTTGCGATAGGCCAGCTGGTGGAGGATATCGCTGGCCGGCGTGATGGGATAGCCTGCGTAAAGCACCGTCTTTCCGGAAAGCTGAGCAGCCGCCGTGATACCCAGAGCGGTCGCTTCATTCCCCGTGATCTTGCGGTAAGAGCCCGGCTCCATGGAAGCTTTCTTGACGATATAACGGGAGACCGAGATCTCCGTGATGTCGCCAAAATTGAAACCGGCTTTGAGAGCCAGGATGTTCGCGTCGGCGATCTCGGGTTTCTTGGCGAATTTATCCTTGGTCCATTCGATGGTATGGTCGAGCGAGCGGCCGTACATCCAGAAGAGGAGGCCCAGGGCGAAATAATTCTTGCAGCGGTCCATCTCGCTGGCCTTGATCTGCGATTGGGCCAGAGCATTCTTGGTAAGCGCCGAAAAAGGGATCTTCATGACTGTGTAATCCCGGAGTGTCTCATCGGCGAGCGGGTTGGATTTCCAGCCGGCCTTTTTCAGGTTGTCCTCATTAAAAGAATCGGAATTGAGGATGAGGATGCCGCCTTTCACGAGGTCGTTCAGGTTCACCTTGAGAGCTGCCGGGTTCATGACGACCAGGACATCCGGCGCATCGCCGGCCGTAAAGATATCGCGATGGCTGAACTGGATCTGGAAGCTCGACACGCCGGGCAGCGTACCCTGCGGCGCGCGGATCTCGGCTGGGAAGTCGGGCAGTGTCGCGATGTCGTTGCCCATGATGGCCGACGTGTCGGTGAGTTGGTCTCCGGTCAGCTGCATGCCGTCGCCGGAGTCCCCGGCAATACGGATGACGACGGAATCGAGTTCCTGGGTTGGTTTGGGCGGCACGTCAGCCTCCCTCGATCGTGTCGTGTATCTGGTCGGCTTTGGGCGGCAGGTTGAAGACGCCCGTCGGGAAAAGCTCGGCCAGGAAAGAGACGATGGTGCGTATGGAAAGGATACCGGTCACCTGGTCAAAATCATCCAAAAGCGGGACGTGGCGGATACTGAACTTGTTCATGAACTCCAGCGCCTGGCCGACGGTGTCGTTCTTCTTCAGGGGATGCATGTCCTTGCGCATGTACTTTTCGATGGGATCGGAGAGGTTGACGCCGGGCTGCATGACGTTCATCAGCACTTCGCGCTCGGTAAAGATACCCATCAGCTTCGAGTGCTCATCCGCGATGACGATGTAGCCGGAGCGCTCGCTGTGCATGAGGTCCAGCGCCTCCTGAAGCTTCATGCTGGGCAGACCCATGACGAGCTTGGGGCGGAGGATCTGGTAGATTTTTGTCTCTTTTAATATGTCTTCTATGCTTTTTGCTGCGGGCATCCGAGTCCCTTGGATAAAACGGCATTATAGCATAGAATATTCACTTGGAAAAAAACGTCATTAAAAAGCTCAGCGAGTTCGGCGAGGGCTTCAAACACCATCACGAAGCCTATTCGGCCTCGGCTATCTCGGCTATCCGAGAAACCGGCGGCGTGTGGGAGTTGGAGGGCCTGTCCTTTCATTTTCCGGAGCATTTCGGGTTCTGCTACGGAGTGGATAAGGCCATTGACATGGTTTTCGAGACCTGCGAACGCTTCGCCGACCGCCGCATCTTCATGACCGACCAGCTCATCCACAACCCCTACATCAACGGAAAATTAAAGGAAAAGGGCGTCCATTATTTAAAAAGGGACGCCGAAAATCTGCTTATCTGCGACGAATTGAACGCGGAGGACGTTGTCGTGGTCTCGGCTTTCGGCACTGATTTCCGTGATATCGAGCGCCTGAAGGCGCGCGGCGTCATGATTGTGGACTCGACCTGCGGAGCCATCATCAACGTCTGGAAGCGCGTCGAGGGTTACGCGAAGAACGCTTTTATCACGGTCGTGCATGGCAAGCGGAACCACGAGGAGACGCGAGCGACCGCCTCCCAAGCGGTGAAAGAGGGCGGGACGTTTATCATCATTGAAAATAAACGCGAGGCCGAAGAATTGGCATCCAAGATCCGCCGGCCTGATTTTAATGAAAAAATGGGAATGGCCAACCAGACCACGATGTTGAAGGGTGAATCACTGGAAATACAGGGAATTTTAAGGAAGGCTTTCATCGAACGCTTCGGTGAAACGGCGATCCAGGAGCGCTTCCGCAGTTTTGACACGATCTGCGGCGCCACGCAGGATCGTCAGGATGCCTTGAGGAAACTTCTGCAGAAGCCGCTGGGCCTGCTCCTTATCGTCGGGGGTTTCAACAGTTCGAATACGACGCATCTGGCTGAGATAGCAGATGGCAAGCTGCCTTATTATCACATCGAAAGTGCCGAGGACATCCTATCAAATTCGGAGATCCGCTCGCGCCGGCCGGGTAACGGCAAGGTCACTGTCGAGAAAGGATGGTTCCCGCGCGGATTGAAGCATGTGGGCATCACTTCCGGCGCCTCGACGCCCGATGTGACGCTTTACGAGATCATCCAGAAAATCTTGCTACTTCAAAAAGCGTCTTAAAAGCGCCCAGCCGACGAATACCGTTTCAAACAGCAGAAAATAGATCACCCACTGCATTCCACCGGAACCGGCGCCATAACTGTGCAAACCGCGGCCCAGCACGAAATTCACGCCATACCAAGTCATCAACACAAGTTGAAAACCGACCACGGACGAGAGCGCCAGAT
>Ga0247727_10008044_pt1 | contig 19745 bp, 22 predicted proteins | sample WisWelCaveWW1625_FD_202498 | JGI IMG/M metagenome (GOLD analysis project Ga0247727, IMG submission 202498) | Biofilm microbial communities from Wishing Well Cave, Virginia, United States - WW16-25 | ecosystem: Environmental > Aquatic > Deep subsurface > Groundwater > Cave microbial mat | place... | reverse complement strand
CACAGGCGCCATCCCCAACCGTTGATCCTCTACTCCCAACGGCTACATTTACGCTCGCCCCTCAATCCTCCGTTCCCACACAACAGGACAACTGCAATAAGATTCTTTCCGAGTGGACAGTGCCAACAATCAAGATTCTTGTTTCGAACGAGACACAGCCAAAAGGGACTGTTACATTGTCTATGTATGTGCAAACTGAATTTGGAGAATGCGGATTCATTCCTGCGTATGGGGGTAGTTTTTCGGGTCCCGCAGGATATTACAGTGCCTTTGCTTTGGTTGATGGGAAGAAAGATTTCCAGGTATCTGGAGGATTCCTCCTAACAGGCGGGAGTTGGACCATCGTTGTGAGGAATGATAAAATCGTAGCAAAAGGTGGATGCTATCCAAATTGCTAATGAACAAGTATAGGAGAAATATCCGATTATGAAAGCAAGAAGCAAGATCGTTTCAATCATTGCCGCGGCAACGCTGCTATTGACCGCTTGCGGAGCGGAAGCAACACCTACTCTAAGCGTGGCGGATATTCAATCCACGGCTGTGTCAGCGGCGTTTACCATCGTCGCAGAGACTCAAGCGGCCATCCCCACAAACACTCCATTGCCGCCAACCGAAACGCCTACCCAGACTCCGTTGCCGTCAAGTACACCATTGCCGTTGCCAACACTGGTGGCTACTCTAACGTCAGCGCCGGCTGGAGGCGATCCTTGTGCAACCAGGGTGCTTGGGTCTCCGAAGGGCAAGGAGACCACTATTAAAATCGACAACAAGGTAAAGGCGCCTGTCACGGTATCACTTTATCTAAATGAAACAGCAAGCCATAATGAGTGTGGTTATAGAGGGTACAATCTTTCACCCAACGGTTCGGTGGTGATATCCGATCTGGTGCAAGGATGCTACAATCTTTGGGCTTGGAGTACTGATAACCAGGATCCATTCAATTCGTCTGGATATGGTTGTATCAATAATCCCGATAAATGGACGTTCGAGATTACTAAAGCAACAATAAAGTTCGTTGGTCCGTGACTCTCCATTCCTCGAAATAATGAAAACGGTGAGCCTTTGCGGTTCACCGTTTTCATTTGAGGAACTTTCGGGCAGGTTAACTCGTCATCCAATGAAATACCCCGCCGCAAGCGGACGGGGTATCTGCTTGCTAGAATAGTTTGAGTTGCTGAACATGTAGCTTCTTATACTCTTTTTCTTGTCCTTGATTCTTGACCTACTGCTTGATCACTTCTTCAGTTGCATGCTGTCCAACCGTTCCTACATAGTAGCCATCGGTCCAGAATTCCCCACCCCACAACTGCTGTTTGACTGAAGGCACCCTGGCAAACACTTCTTTAGCGGTCAAACTTTTTATCATGGTTATGATTTTCGTAGGACTGTATGACGGCACAGATTGCACCAAGAAATGCACATGATCTTTATCGGTTCCAATTTCCAGAAATTCAATTTCATATCGCTTGGCTATTTCTATACATACTTCCTTCAAGACTTGATCCACTTTTTCATCGATGACTGCACGCCTGTACTTGGCTGGACAAACAAAATGATAGATCAAGATGGATACATTGTGACCTTTTCTGATAAGGTGACTCATGGTCTAATACTATCACGCCGCAGAGCGGCGGGGTATTCGACCCTCTAAGGAATAAAGAAAGGAGGTTGAATGAAGAAAATTCTTGTATTTTCCTTCGTCATCATCCTGGCTGTCGCCTGCGCGCCGATAATAACGCCAGCCACCGAACCGGCAACTTTACCACCAGATGCCCCTGTCACCAACCCATCAATAACCGACCCAATTGCAACAGGATCACCAAACATGCCAATTTCCCGAAACCCCGGCGACTCAAAACTCGAGCGCGGAAATGTTTTCATTAGCGAATCCGGTCTATTGATTCGTGAAAGTTATCCTGTTCAAATCGCGCTTGTTCTAAGTGGCGAACTGCCAACTCCATGCCATCAATTAAGGGTAAACATCAATCCGCCCAATGCAGAGAATAAAATTCAAGTAGAGGCATACACGGTTTTTAATCCGACTATCAACTGCATTCAGGTATTAAAACCCTTTCAGGAAAATGTTGAATTGGGCACGTTTCCCAGCGGACACTACACTGTCTGGGTCAATGGAAATCAAGTTGGGGAATTCGACTCGTAGAGTTCAGTGAGCCAGAGAAATCTCTGGCTCATTTATTTTCTTCAGACTTGCATACGCTTGCTATACGTGCCTTCGTCAAATTGATCAGCGCAATAACAGGCAGTTTAATATTCAACCCTCTTTGCCCGCCAGAAACATGGATATCTGCAAATTTTTGGGCAGAGGAATCGACAATCACCTGAAAGCCTTTATTGAGAAGAGCGAGGGGTGATATTCCGCCTGCTTGCAAACCCGTGATTTCCTCAGCCTCGTCCTCAGTGGGCAAATATACTTTCTTTTCACCCAACGCCGAAGCCAACAATTTCAGATCTACGACAGATATGCCCGGTAAAAGAACGAGTAGGGGCTTTCTAGGTTTTTCACGGTTAATGACGATTGTCTTGAAAACTGTAGCAGGGTCAGCATCAAGCAGACGCGCAGTTTCCAGTGCGCCAAGTTTTTCAGCGGGCAATTCGTATGCTGTGTAGGATATCTTGCGTGAGTCGAGCAGTCGAGTTATATTGTTTGTTACAGTCATCGAAAATCCTGATCCGATTCTACCAGATGGTATGATGCGAAAATCAAACATGCTATACTTGAAACATCGCTCAAGAATCCCGAAACCCAAGAATGACAAAGACTTCTCGACCTGAATATAAACCGGCGCCTAGTCTTAGCGGGCTTCCTATCATGGGAGCAGTCGGAGACATGGCATGCGATATGCTTGGCAGGTTGTGCAAAATCATCCGATTGACTTGAAGCCGGTTCTGTCGCTGACGCCGAAGTATGGGATGAAGATGATGATAAAAGAGATTTAATGCTTTATTACTTTGCAAACTATAAAAGGAACAATTAATACCTCACCTCGAAAGCTTCAATTTATCGACTACCAAGATGCAAAAGTGGTTGTATATTATTATTTATTGCCTCCTCACCCTAACTAAGGAGTTAATATGAACACCGAGACACAACCTAAGCCCAAAGTATTTGTAGGTTCATCTAAGGAAAGACTCGATATTGCCAAGGCAATTGAAAATAATATCCATGCAAGCCGTGTTGCTACAGTAGATAGTTGGCATCGAGGTACATCTACCTTGTCTCAATATTTTCTTGATGACTTACGCAAGAAGGCAAATGAAGTGGATTTTGCCGTCTTCATATTTTCAGCAGATGATATTACTAATAGTCGTAATGCCCAACAATTATCACCACGCGATAATGTTGTATTTGAGGCAGGATTGTTCATAGGTGTCCTTGGTAAAGACAGGGTCTTTGTTCTTGCACCTGAAGAACAAAGAATCAAGCAGCCAACTGACTTGCAAGGAATCACGTTCGGTTTCTACGATAACCCACGAACAGGAGATAATTTGAATTCTATAATTGCCCCCATAACTAACCAAATTGAGGAAATTATCAAGAAAATTGGTCAAAAACCTGTGGCTACAGTTGTATCAGTCGACCCATTCTATGAACGGGCATATCCTACTTTAAAAGACGCTGCAGATGATATAAAGAAGGCTTGCAAAGAGGCAATAGATTTGAAGATTCTATCTATCAGTGGTCCGAGTGCTATAGGTACTGATAACTCAATTATTTCTACGGCTGAATTAGAGACCTACACAAATCTAAAGAAGTTGCGTGTCCTTCTTCTCAGCACAGATTCTCGTTGGGTCACTGGTGGACTTGCTGCGAGTCGGGAAAGAGAATCCGTTGGGGAATTTGTTGAAGAGTTAAGAACAAGCCAAAAACTTGTTGAAATTGGTCTAAGGAAAATGATTCGTCGCCTACCAAATGTCAAGAGCGGTATACGTTATTTTATGGGGGAACCCAACTGGAAATTAATTATGACCAATGAGACGGCTTTTGTTTGTAACTATGTTGACGATAAAGCGCGCACACAATCCAGAGACCTCCCGGTCTATAAGTTTAATAATGTTGCGGGTTCTTTTTACAGTATGTATCATCGACGATTTAATGACATTTGGCATAACGAATCTAAAGTTGGCAACTACTTAGCCCCCTCACCTGAGATGACCATGTCTGCTGGTGGCATTGTTTATGCTGAGCATGCCGGGGAAATTAAGATTATCCTATTACGTCGATTTGATGGAAATTGGGTGCTCCCCAAAGGGCACAAAATCCTAAGGGACGAAACGATTAAGATGACCGCTGTAAGAGAAGTAAATGAGGAAACAGGTTTAAATCCAGAGCAATTGTCAGTTGAACACATGATTGGCAGTTATCCTGATACCACTTATCCTTCCGAGCAAAAGGAGGTTTTTATTTACATAATCCAGTATTCCGGTCATGATTTTCCAGAACTTAGACCCGACCCCGATCATGTTGAAGGCAGATGGGTATCAATAGCGGAAGCCATGCGATATGTCGCAAACAGTGGTCAAAGGGAATTAATATTTAAATTTGAACAATCGAGATTGAGAAATATTTAAGTAGAAGCTACTCAATGTATTTGATCAACTAATTAACTTGTGAGGCCATGCCGTTCGTATACTTACTATTAGATTGGCTTTTGCTATCCCACTAAAGGAGACCATCATGATTCAATTTTTGCGGAGAGTCCTAAAAGATATCACGTATGGAGAAAACCTTGATTTAATTGTGGCTATTCCATTGACATTAATCATTGCGTTCCTGGGTGGACTTGGCATTGCAAGCGTAGGCACTGTTCTATCTGCTACTTTAGCGACTTTAGGCTTAATAGTAATTGGCTTCCTTGCGACACGATATACGCTAGAAAAAATACAAATAGAGATGCAAGCTAAGTCAGAACCAAACAATACAGTTCTCTTCTTAACGGAGAAGCCGTCGTCGCTAAAAGGAATGATGAAAGGCTCTGAAGAAATATGGATGGCTGGATTAACACTAAGAACCACTACCACTGAAAATTACCGCCTATTTGAGGATAGAGTAAAAGAGGGCGCCAAGATATGTACGTTGATAGTTGACCAAGATAGGCTAGATATGAAGAAAGTAGTGAAGCGATTTGCTCATATTAAAGACAATAAGAATCCAGAAACGGAATTTTTCTATGGGGACTTCAAACAAACAATGAAACATTATAAGGATATTCGCAATTCAGCGAGCAACCTAAAGAACGTACAAATTAAATTTCTCGACTTCGTCCCAGCATATAGCCTTTATATCTTCCCGAAAACTGAAATAGGGGGTGTTGTTTTCGTTGAACTATATGGCTATCAATCACATCGAGGTTCCATTCCCAGGTTTCAATTAAAAGAATTTGATAATCCTGAGTGGTACGAATTCTTTGTAGATCAATTTAATAAGATGTGGAATGACGCTTATGATATTACACTCAACAAGGATTTAATGCCTTAATAGGAGGACTAGGGCTCCTACAAGTACTTTTGCTAAGGCGGGCTCTTGTAATTTCGTCGACAGATCATTTGGCATGTTTCCATACCAATCCTTGGAAGGGGTTTTTCTCATCGCGTAGTAAAATAAACCCTGATGAAATCTTTCAAAACTGCTATACCAGTTGAGCAATTGCTTAAGCAATTGCCGGATAACTATAACCTCGCTGATCGCGAGCTGATTCAACGTGCCTATCAGGTAGCTGAGGAAGCACATCGCGACCAAAAGCGATATTCGGGGAAACCCTATATTATGCATTGCCTGGAAGTGGCTGGCATTCTTGCTGAAATGCACGCCCCCTCGGAAGTCATTGCCGCCGGGTTACTGCATGACACCGTGGAAGATACAGTCATTACTCTTCAAGACCTGCGGACAGATTTCGGAGCAACAGTAGCAAATCTTGTGGATGGCGTCACAAAACTTACCCACCTGCCACGCGTCTCGCGCGATGACCAGCACTCAGATGACAGTAAATATAGCGATAAGAATCTACAGCAGGCAGAGATCAATGCGAAAAGCCGCAAACAAGACCTAAAATCTGAAACCCTGCGGAAAACCTTTCTCGCCATGGGCGATGACGTGCGGGTGGTGCTTATAAAACTGGCAGACCGCCTGCATAACATGCGAACGCTCAACTTCATGCCTGAGGAAAAACGCAAACGTATTGCAAAAGAGACTCTTGATATTTTTGCCCCGCTTGCAAACCGACTCGGCATCTGGCAAATGAAATGGGAACTGGAAGACCTAGGGTTTCGCTACCTCAACCCTGAAAAATATAATGAAATTGCCGAACAACTCAACCACGAAAAACATCCGGACCGCGAATCGCAAATCGAAACTATCATGGAGCGTCTTGTCAAACTACTCGCAAAGCACAATATCAGCATAGAGATAAGCGGACGTCCTAAGCATATCTATTCGATTTATAAAAAAATGATAAAAAAAGGGACATCATTTGACTTGGTGCGGGATGTACGCGCGGTGCGCATCCTTGTGCCGGACATCCCAGCCTGCTACTCCGCATTAGGCGTTATTCACACCACCTGGCGCCCCATTCATGGCGAATTCGATGATTACATCGCCGCCCCCAAAGATAACTTTTACCAATCTCTTCACTCCGCCGTGATCTATGACGACAAACGCCCGCTTGAAGTGCAGATCCGCACACTGGAAATGCACCAAAACGCGGAATACGGAATTGCCGCCCACTGGCAGTATAAAGAGGGCAAGCGCAATTCAAATAAGGCATTTGAAGAACGCATTAAATGGCTCCGCAATATGATGGACTGGCGCTCGGAAGTCAGTGATGCAAATGAATTTGTAGAGGGTATGAAGACAGATGTTTTCCAGGACCGTGTTTACATTTTCACACCGCGCGGCGATGTCATAGATCTTTCCGCCGGCTCCACGCCCATTGACTTCGCCTATCACGTCCACACAGATATTGGGCATCGCTGTCGAGGCGCCCGGATTAATGGCAAACTTATCCCGTTGTATCAGGAATTGAAAACCGGCGACCAGGTTGAAATCCTGACGGCGAAGCGAGGGGGCCCCAGCCGCGATTGGCTCAATCTAAATCTTGGTCTTGTCCGCACACAACGAGCCCGATCAAAGATCAAGGCATGGTTCAAGAAGCAGGAAGATGAACAAAATCTCGCACAAGGACGCGCCGCGCTGGAACGCGAGTTGCAACGTCTTGGGATACCTGAGATCAACTTTGAAAAGATGGCACGCGATCTCGGATTCAAAATACCGGACGACATGTTCATTGCCCTTGGTTGCGGTGATCTTTCGCTAAACAAAGTCATCACTCAAATGGCGGGCGCGGAAGAAACTGCCGATATTCTACAGGTTACATCTCCCGTGCACAAAAAAACATCTGCCGATGCTGTGCAAGTAGTTGGGCTAAAAGGCTTGCTCTGGCAAATGGCAAAATGCTGCTCCCCCACACCCGGCGACCAGATCGTTGGCTATGTGACCCGCGGACGCGGCGCGACGATTCATCGTCAGGATTGCCCGAATATATTACGACGCAAAGATACCGAACGATTTCTGCAGGTGGATTGGGGAACTGTGGAACAGACCTTCGCAGTCCCCGTCACCGTAAAAGCATACGACCGCGAAGGTTTGCTTGGCGATATTTCAACCCTGCTTCAAGGTGAAGGGGTGAACATTGCGGATGTGTCTGTGAATTTCAATCGCAGTCTCGCAGATCTGCGGCTCGTTGTCGAAGTTCGCGATCTCGAACAACTCAGCCGCGTGCTCACGCGTATTGAAAGTTTGCCGAACATTTTGGAAGCGCAACGAACAAGACCTGGATAATGACGAAGGGGGTATAATCTCGCCGATTTCAGGCAACCATGACTCTGCTCAGCGTCAACGAAGCGCGCGAGCGCATCCTTTCTCACTTTCAATCGGTCACAACTGAATCTCTGCCGTTGGCGGAGTGCATGAATCGCGTGCTTGCACAGGATACCACTGCAGAAACCGACCTTCCCCTTTTTGACAATTCTTCGATGGATGGATTCGCCATCCGCGCTTTGGATGTGGCGGACGCAAACCCCGCTTCGCCGCGAAGCCTGCGCGTGGTCGCGGATATCCCAGCCGGCGCCTCCCCGACAATTTCCCTCGCGCCCGGTGAAGCCGCGCGCATCATGACGGGCGCACAAATGCCAAATGGAGCGGATGCTGTTGTCCCAGTGGAGGACACAGATTTCGAGAATCGCGATGCTGGTTCAACGCCTCCAGACTACGTGAAAATCTTCAGACCAGCAAAATCCGGCGACAGCACACGCCGCCGCGGCATGGATGTGCGTGCGGGAATTGTTGTGCTAAAACAAGGACGTGCACTTAAAGCCCAAGACTTGGGTTTGCTTGCCATGCTCGGGTTCGCGAAGGTGGAAGTCCATCGCAAGCCGCGCGTTGGATTATTTTCATCCGGAGATGAACTGCTCGAAGTAGGCGCCCCACTCGAATCAGGAAAGATCCGCGATTCAAATTCATATATGCTGGCATCGCTGATTGAATCGGCAAATGTGGAAGTTGTCCGGCTTGGCGTTGCAAAGGATAACTTTGACTCGGTGAAATCTTTGCTCGAACGCGCAGTGAATGAAAATGTGGACTTGATCCTCTCCTCCGCTGGTGTGAGTGTCGGCGCGTATGACTTCGTGAAAGGGGTGATCGAGTCAAACGGCAATATGGATTTCTGGCGAGTGGACATGCGTCCGGGAAAACCGCTCGCGTTCGGCGAATACAAGAAGATTCCATTCATTGGACTGCCAGGGAATCCTGTTTCGGCGTTCGTGGGCTTTGAGGTATTCGTACGCGGGACGCTTGGGCTGTTGAGCGGCTCATTGGACGGAAGCAGGCAAACAGTCCGCGTGAGAAGCGAGGAGAAGATCAATTCCGATGGACGTGAGAGTTATCTGCGCGCCCAAATCCATGAAGAAAATGGAATCTTACTTGCGCGTCTGACCGGTCATCAAGGTTCAGGGAATTTGCTTTCATTGGTACAGGCAGATGCTTTACTAATTATCCCCGCTGGTGTAAAATGCGTGCCTGCTGGTCAGGAAGTAGACGCATGGCTGCTCTGAGGAGACATGGACAAACGACTTTCACAACTTACAATTTCGCTCACAATCATCGGTTTGCTCGTCTCAATTTACATGACCATCTTTAAAATTACATCAAACGAGAACATGTGCATCGGCTCGAAAGATTGTTCCGTTGTGAATACCAGCCGTTATTCTGAAGTGAACGGAATCCCTGTGGCAGTGATCGGTGTTGGAGGCTATGCCGCGTTGCTGGCTGTGGTATGGCTCGAACGAAAGCCCGGCTTCTTCCAACAAAACGGCACGATGATTTTCTTTGGGCTGGCGCTGACTGGTTTCCTTTTCAACGTCTATTTGATCTTCGTTGAGGTTGCCCTGATCAAAGCATACTGTCCGTTTTGCATTACATCGCAGGTCGCGATGACCATCCTGTTTATTCTTTCAATCATCCGCCTTATCAGACAGCCCTAACTCCGGAGGAATGAATGCCCCGCATCAAGTGTCATTACGCCGATTGTGTATTTTTGGATGAAGGTTATTGCAGTGCCGCCGCTGTTGAAATTGACCCTGACACCGGCTGCGCCACCTATTCCCCGACCGATGCCGCGGCCGTTGAGGAAGATTGGGACGAAGAAGAAGCGGATGAATGGGAGGAGACAGATGGTGATGAAGACGACGACACGTGGGATGAGGAAGAAGACGAGTTCTAACGCGTTGCTTCGATAAGGCTCAGCGCAAGCCTTCTCAGCCGGTCATTGGGGCGGATTCACGAATCCGCCATTTTTTTAATGCGTACAACAACACCCCCGCCGCGACCGCGACATTCAACGAACTGACTCTCCCCTGCATCGGCAAAGATAGGGTCACGTCACAGGCTTTGGTTTGTTCGGGGGAAAGTCCTTTTTGTTCGTTGCCCAACACCAACGCCCACGGATTTTGAGGGACAAGAGTCTGATAATCCACATCACCATGCGCAGACGTTCCGATCAATTGAAAATTTCCATCACGCGACCATTGAATGAATTCATCAAATGAAGTTTGGATAACTGGCTTCCAAAAAATCGCCGCCATGCTCGAACGCACAACGGACGGATGATACAACTCCACGCCGCCGTCCAGTAGAAACAAAGAGTCCACGCCGACGGCATCCATGGTACGGAGGATCGTCCCCACATTACCCGGGTCTTGCGGCGAGACGAGCGCAACGGCGTTTTCTATCTTTTTGGCTCCAGCCGCCGTCCTCGGCGGCGATGAATGCATAAGATCTTCGAGCTCAGTCTCCTTCTGATGAACAACTGCAATGATGCCTTGCGGGTTTTCCTTGCCAGCCAGCGATCCCATCACTTGCGCGGTAACAGGCTGAGCCTTGTCGTTGATGCGGGAAATTAATTCCTTAGCAAAATTGCCGGTTAGCAACTCCGGCGCGTAAAAAACGGATTCGACATCCCAGCCCGCGTCAACGGCTTCGCCCGCATGATGGATTCCCTCTACGAGAAATAATCCGCCTTCGTTGCGCGTCTTCTTTTGCCTCAACGCGCGCGCTTTCTTGATGAGCGGATTGCTCAGGCTGGTGATCAAGGGTTTTTGCATATCTCTTTAGAACTCCAAGTTCTTGAAGAACTCGGAGTTCTCGCTTCATTCACCCGCAACCACAATCAACTTCCCAACCATCCCCGACGCAATATGACCTTCCGTCCTGCAAACGACCTGATATTCTCCCGGTTCCGTTGGGGCAACAAAAGTGACGTTGAAATCGCCGCCCGGTTGTATATCTCTCTCCTGCCAGTATATGTTCGTCTCGTCATCATCGGCGAAAGCGTCGCCTGCGGTCGTGCCAAAATTCATAATGACGAAATTATGCACAACCGCTCCGGTGTTTACAACATTGAGGGTAATCTCCTGCCCCGCAGGGACTGTAAACTGGTTGGGCGTGAACTGAAAATCGGTCATGTTGACATTGATCTCTGTAGCAGGACCCTGCTCGCCACAGGATGCCAATGCCACGCTCAAGATGAAAGCCAGCACAAGCATTATTTTTTTCATAAGATTCTCCTCCGAAAGTTTGATGCCTGACTATTGTAATATAATTCATCCCATCAAGCATGGCAGATATGACAACCCTTAATCAAACAAACACAACCAAAAATTGGATATTTGCCCTCTGGCTGGCTTTGTTCACGATTTTCTACAACCTGATCGAAGGCCTGATCTCCGTTTCGTTTGGCATCAGCGATGAATCTCTCACGCTCTTCGGCTTTGGGGTTGACTCGTTCATCGAAGTGATATCTGGAATCGGGATTCTCGCCTTGGTGTTGAGAATTCGCCAACACCCCGATACACCGCGTTCGCAATTCGAGAAAACCGCATTGCGCACTACTGGCACATCATTCTATCTTCTCATCGTCGGGCTTGCCGCAACGGCAATTTACAACATCTTTACCGCGCACAAACCAGAGACCACCCTACCTGGTTTGATTATTTCCGTCATATCCATCGCTGTGATGTGGGCACTGGTCATAGGCAAGCGCAAGGTAGGGCATAATCTCAACTCGCAACCGATTCTATCCGATGCGAACTGCACAATGGTGTGCGTTTATATGTCAGTCATCCTGCTGGCTTCAAGCCTAATCTATGAACTGACAGGCTTCGGCTTCATCGATTCCATCGGCGCGCTTGGGTTGATCTACTTCTCATTCAGCGAGGGCAAGGAAGCCTTTGAAAAAGCCGCGGGCATGGAAGATTGTTGCGACGATGACTGCGAGGATTCAAAATGAACGCAAAATCACATTGGGAGCGTATCTATGAGAGGAAAGCGCCATTTGAATTATTGGATACGCCCGTGAAGAGCACCAAACGCCTTTTGGCACTGAGCAAAAGTTCATCTATTGTTTTTGCCGTAAGTATTAAGCGAACGAAAGGGAAAAGGAAACAGTAACTTGATCCGAGATTCTATTACACGGACAATTTCATTAATAGCCCACATTGGCGCGGACCCCAACGACGACGATGATATCCGCCTGCAGAAGTCGCTGCTGGTGATATGCGCTTTTCCTTTTATGCTCGCTGGAGTCGTTTGGGGTCTGTTGTATGTCTTCTCCAACGAACCGCTAGCTGGGGCGATTCCACTTTCCTACAGCTTCGTATCACTGCTCAGCATCCTGTATTTTGGGCGCACGCGCCAGTATCGCTTTTTCCGTTTCAGCCAGCTCACATTGATCTTGCTGCTTCCCTTTTTGCTAATGGTGGCATGGGGCGGATTCGTTAATGGCAGTGCAGTCGTCTTCTGGGCACTGATCTGTCCTATGGGTGCGACGCTCTTCGATGAAGCTCATCATGCTCCACGCTGGTTTCTGGCATTTGTCGTTCTTGTTGTGCTGAGCGGTTTTTTGGAACCCTATATGCGTATCGCCAACAACCTGCCGCCGGTATTGGTGGATTTCTTCTTTGTCATCAATCTCATCGGGGTTGGCTCGCTTGTTTTTATGATGGTCTTTTATTTCGTCGGACAAAAGAATATGTTCCAACAGAAATCTGAGGCGCTATTATTGAATATCCTTCCGAAAGAGATCGCCGCGATTCTAAAAAACGAGAGCCGCACAATTGCCGATCATTATGATAGCGCCAGCGTCTTATTCGCGGATATGGTGGGGTTCACTTCATTATCTGCAGAGTTGCCTCCGGCGGAAATGGTGGAGCTACTCAACGAGGCTTTTTCTTTTTTTGACTCGCTGTTGGATAAATATGATGTTGAGAAGATTCGGACGATTGGCGATAACTATATGATAGCTTCCGGCGTGCCACGCCGTCGTCCCGATCATGCTCAAGCGCTCGTGCGGATGGCTCTAGATATGCGTGATTACGTTTCCACACATACGTTTCGACGCGGTCAACGTGTAAATTTCCGAATTGGCATCAATTCAGGTTCGATGATTGCAGGTGTCATTGGTCGTCGTAAGTTCGTCTATGATGTGTGGGGTGATGCGGTGAACATTGCAAGCCGAATGGAGTCACACGGCTTGGTCGGTGCGGTTCAAATTACGCAAGCGACTTATGAGCTAATCAAGGATGAATTTGTATGCGAACCGCGCGGCACTGTCAACGTGAAGGGCAAAGGAGATATGGAAGTATGGCTGGTTGTTGCGACCAAAGAGAAGCTATCCGAACAAGGAGTTTAAAGTGAGCGTTACAAGAATCGGCGAAACGCAAGCCAAACCAGAATTGACCGAAGCCCTGCGTGACTTTCTCATCTCGATTATGCCAATGATCAAATCGTCAGAGGGATGCGAATCTGTCACGCTGTATCAATCCCACGATGACCCGACCAAGTTCATCATGACCGAAGTTTGGGATAGTGTCGAATCACATCAGGCATCTGTCAAGAATATCCCGCCAGAAATGCTGGTTGAGATCAGACCCTTGCTGGCGTCCGCGCCGAGTGGAAGTTATTACAGGTTGATTCGCCAAACATGAATGAAACCCGCTTTCAAATCATCACACCAAAGTACCTTGAGCATTATCAGGACCGCGCCGACGAAATCGCTGTCAACTCATGGCATGAATTCATGCTCCATGACCCGATTGCGAACGAGAACTGGCATGATCTCTTTGACCGCTTCGAAGAGTATCAATTCGCCATGCTCGACACTGAAACGAATCGCATGGCGGCAATGGGAAACAGCGTACCCTTCTTCTTGGATCAGCCGCTCGATGAATTGCCCGAAGGCGGCTGGGACTGGGTTTTCCTCAAGGCAATTGATGACCATAAGAATGGCGTCACACCGAACATTCAGTCTGCGATTCAGATTGCGATTCACCCCGATTATCAAAGCCAGGGGTTGAGCGCGAAGATGGTCAAAGCCATGCGCGCGATTGCGGAATCAAAGGGATTCAAAAATCTTGTCGCGCCAGTAAGACCAAGCCAAAAGAGCAAATATCCGCTCATCAGCATTGATGATTATATTAAGTGGACAAACGACGAGGGCTTGCCGTTCGACGCGTGGTTGCGAGTCCATGCGCGGGCGGGAGCGAAGATCGTCAAACCCTGCCACGAAGCCATGACGATTCGCGGCTCTCGCGCCGAATGGGAGGAATGGACAGAATTGAAATTTCCACAAAGCGGAGAATATGTCATCCCCGGCGCGCTCAACCCGATAGAGATGCATGTTGAACAAGATAAGGGCGTTTACATCGAGCCGAATGTGTGGATGGTGCATACGCTATGACCTCTGCCCAGTTCCGGATTCTCGATCCCGTTGAACTGAACTTGCATCGTGATGAAATCATTCAACTCGCCCGCGAGTCGTGGCCCGAGTTTATGTGGCACGACACCGTTGCGGAGGAAAACTGGCATGAATTTTTTGATCGGTTTGGGGACTATCAATCCGTTTTGCTGGATGTGAGGACGAACCAGGTGGTTGCCCTCGGTCACAGCCTTCCCTTTCGCTGGGATCGCCCTCTTCCCGAACTGCCCGAGGAGGGCTGGGATTGGGTGATCCAGCAAGCCGTGCAGGACGATAAAAGTGGCGCCGAACGGAACATCCTTGCCGCGGTGTTTGTCGGCGTGCGCGAGGAATATAAAAAGAGCGGGCTGAGCAGGACGATTCTCCTGTCGTTTCAGCCAACCGCACGAACGCACAGATTCGAGAATCTCGTCATCCCTGTCCGCCCGAATGAAAAGCTGAATTACCCGCTAACAAGCATGGATGACTACATCAACTGGAAAAACGAGAATGGTTTGCCTTTTGATCTGTGGCTTAGAATCCAACACCGCGCAGGGGGCAGGGTAATCAAGGTTTGCCACAAGTCCAAGACCGTCCGGGGTACACGCGCCGAGTGGGAAGAGTGGACTGGAATGAAATTTCCGCAAAGCGGCGAGTACATCATCCCCGACGCGCTCAACCCGATGGAGATCAATGTCGAAAGAGATGAGGGTGTTTACATCGAGCCGAATGTGTGGATGCAGCATTCCATCGCGTAATATATAATACCTGCATGAAATTAAGTCGCGGGCTGGCGCTAATTCTCGTATTTTTTCTCTTCGCATGCCAGCCCTCAACTCCGCAAACCGTCACAATCATTGACAATGACCAAGTCATCACGCTTCAAACGAACGAGCGCGTTCCTTCAACATTGCCCACCGAAGCGGGAATCGCACTTGAACCATCAGATCGCGTCCTCCTCAACGGACTCCCCATTCAAGCCGAATTACCAATTAACAACCCTTCGATAAACTCAGGACAGCGTTCCCCGATTACCCTGCAAATCCGCCGCGCAGTTGCAGTGACCATTATTACTCCCGAAGGGCAAAAACAGATTCAATCGTCCGCGCTTACGGTGGGTGAGGCTTTGCAGGAAGCGGGAATACAACTTCGCGCAAACGACTCGATTGACCCTCCGATAAACACGCCCATCACAAATCCAATAACCATTAATCACATTCCATCACGCGAAATGACAATTACCGCAGATGGAAAATCAATCCGGGTCAACTCGTCCGCGCAAACCGTTGGTGAGGTGCTGACTGAGGCTGGGATTCCGCTCCTTGGAAGCGACTACAGCCTTCCGGTTGAGAATGAGGCGTTGCCACCTGACGGGCAGATCCGTGTCGTGCGAGTCAGCGAATCCGTTTTGCTCGCGCAGAAGCCAATCCCCTTCCAAAATGAATTTGTCGCTTCGGCGGAAGTTCTGCTCGATCAAACGCAAATCCTGCAACCCGGCCAAACTGGTTTGACGATACAACGCATCCGCGTTCGATATGAAGATGGCAACGAAATTTCGCGTGCCACGGAAGAGGAAACGACAGTGCGCCCGCCGGAGAATCGCGTGCTCGGATATGGCACAAAGATCGAGATCAAATCTGCTGTGGTGGATGGCGTAACGATTGAATATTGGCGCGCGGTGCAAATGTATGTCACGTCGTACTCGCCGTGCCGTTCGGGCGGAGATCGTTGTTACAACGGCACATCGAGCGGCGCGAAAGTGCAAAAGGGCGTGGCGGGCATGCGCTATGATTGGTATCTCAGCATGGGCGGGCAACAACTGTATGTGCCGGGTTATGGCTTTGCCACAGTTGCCGATGTATGCGGCGGTTGCACGGGCAAACCGTGGATAGACGTTGCCTACAGCGACAACGATTACCAACCCTGGAGTTGGTGGGTTACGGTATATTTTCTCGTGCCAGTGCCGGCAAATATTGTTTATGTTTTGGAATGATTCGATGTTTGCTCAAAGGCGGTCTCTGACCGCCGTGTTGTTGCTTCAAAACCTTGCAGGGTCTGAGACCCTGCAAGAGCATGGCACAAAATGACTCGCCTTCAAAAAGCCACACTCTCCTTCCTCTCCGTCCTTGCGCTTGGCTTAACCGGCTTGGTCATTTGGTTATATCAGGGCAAATGGCAAACGCCGCTCGGACCTCCACTTCAAATGGCAACGTGGATTCCGATTCAACTTCCCGCCACCTGGACTCCCGACCCCAATGCGATAAAGACGCCTCACGCGTCGCCCAATGTTGTTTCTGCTACAAAAACATCCTCTTCGCCCGCGCTGTGCGGCGCGCCGCCCGTGATGAACATCCTCCTCATCGGCAGCGACTCGCGCAGTGACACGTACAACTACGGCTTGGCAGATATGATTCGACTCGCCCGCGTGGACTTTGTCAACGCGAAAGTAACGGTGCTCGAATTTCCGCGTGACTTGTGGGTGGAGATTCCTGACGTTGCAGATAACCTAAACGGGCAGGATCACGAAAAATTAAATCAGGCATACCTCTACGGTAATCCCGGTTTCTCGTACACGAACGACCCTGCAAAAGGTCCCGGCTTGCTGGCGCGCACTCTTTCATTGAACTTCGGAACGCAAATTGATCACTACGCGGCAGTCAATATGCAGACCTTTGTCAACATCGTTAACGCAGTCGGCGGCATTGACGTGACCCTGCCCGAACCTGTGGATGGACGCACGGCAGATGACCCAAACAATCGCCTGCTCTTCCGTGAAGGCACACTTCACCTGGATGGGAGCCGCGCGCTTACCCTCGCTCGCATCCGCATTGAAGGCGGCTTTGCCCGCGGCGAAAATCAGAACCGTGTGTTATGCGCATTACGTGATCAATTAACGAGCCCATCTCTCATCAAAAAAGTTCCCAACTTGATCAAATCGTTTGAAGATAATATTCAGACCGATCTCAGCCCGAAACAACTTAGCCAGCTCGCCTGCATCGGCGCGCAAATCGAACCGGGGAATATCCGTTTTGCAAATTTTCCTGAAGAACTCTTCAACACCACGCGCGAGTATGATCCGGTCTTCAAAAAAGACATCTCCATCGTGGAAGCGGATTTTGAAATCCTGCGAGAATACGTCGCGCAATTCCACGAGGGCGTCTGGCCCCCCGCTTCCGGCACACCCGAAAACAACAAAGAAGAGGTTCCCTTCTGCCCATGAATGAAATCCCTCCACTCAACGCGGCGGCGTTACTCAAACGCCACGGCTTGCGCGCCGAAAAAAGCCTTGGGCAAAATTTCTTGCAGGATCCGTTCGCGCTCGAAAAAATTATCTCCGCCGCTGAAATTAATTCAACGGATACCGTGCTGGAGATTGGTCCCGGCTTGGGAAGTTTGACACGCTACCTGGCTGTCTCTGCCAAAGAGGTCGTTGCGGTCGAACTGGACCTAAAAATGCTCCCGCCATTGAAAGCGATTCTCGTTCCTTATCAAAACGTCCGCGTCCTTCACGGAGATATTCTCAAACTGGCTCCCGACGAATTGATCGAGGAACAGGATTACGTTGTCGTCGCGAACATTCCATACTACATCACATCGGCGGTGATACGCCATTTACTTGAAAGCAAATCAAAACCGCGCCGAATTGTGCTTACCATTCAGAAGGAGGTCGCGGAACGCATCTGCGCCAAGCCCGGCGATATGAGCCTGCTGGCGTTGAGCGTGCAGGTCTATGGCAAGCCGCGCATCGCGGCGCGCATCCCTGCTGAAGCCTTCTTCCCCCCGCCAAAAGTTGACTCGGCTGTCTTGTGCGTGGATATTTATCCAACTCCCCGAATAAAACCGGAACTTCTCAACACCTTCTTCAAACTGATCAAAGCAGGTTTTAGTCAGAAACGGAAAACCCTTCGCAATTCACTTTCTGCCGGCTTACGCATCTCCCCCGCCAACGCGGTGGATATGCTTACCCGCGCCAATGTTGATCCGCAACGTCGCGCGGAGACATTGAGTATTGAGGAGTGGGAAAAGTTGTGTGCAATAATAGTGTAGGAGCGGAGATCAGCTTGGGCAGGTTCTCCGCTTCGTTGTAGGTTGGCAATACAACAATGATTTTCACTTGTGTTTGCTCAAGAGTTCCTTCTTGAGTTGGTCAACGCTCGAAAAACGCCCATAGACTGAAGGCATATCGGTCGCTTGAATGGCAAGGCGGTCTGGTCGTTTGGATGCCTGCTCGCGGTCATTGATCGGGTAAAAATAGTCAAGCGATTGCTCAAGGCGGGATCTTATTTTGTCTTGAAACGCCATTAAGGTTTCAGGTGAAAGGACGACAATAAAATCAGCCGGGCTGATGTGCCCCAGAAAATCCTCCGGGGAGCCAGTCTCTTTCAAGGTATTGTGGATCATGAGGCTGATTGCGCGCAACACATCGTCAGATGCGACAAATCCATAGGCATCACGAAACGAATCAAGATGGTTGATGGAAATATGCAATAGTGCCAAACCGCTTCTGTGGACAACCTCAGATAAACGTTCGTCCACCAGCGCGCCTTCGGGAAGTCCGCTCACGGGATTGGTCAACGACGCCTGACTGACGCGTTTTAGTGCATTGCGTACACGCAGACGAAGTTCCTGCACGTCGAATGGTTTGGTAATGTAATCATCCGCGCCCACTTCGAAGCCTTGTAAACGGTCTACACGTTCACGTTTTTCTGTGAGGAAAATAATCGGGATTTCATGTGTGCGGCGGTCCGTGCGGACGCGGCGGGCTACTTCGTATCCGTCAATATCGGGGAGACGAATATCCAGGATCAGCAGGTCTGGGAGAACTGTTTGCGCAGCGCGCACGCCATCTTCGCCCCAGTTGACGGTGAAGACCTCGTAGCCCTGCACGCGGAAATACGCGTTCAGCATTTCGGCTACATCAAGATCGTCTTCAACGATGAGAATCTTAGATTTGGCTTCAGCCACATTTCCCCCGCTCAGGCGATCGGTTCTTTTTGGATGACGAATTCACAAACCGCGTCACCGAGAGCAACGCACTTCGATTCGTTCACGCGAAATTCACTGCCGCCGGAGACCCATTTGAGCGCCTCCTGCAACAAACCTGTGGCAAGATAACAGACCGGCTTATCTGCGTTTGTGCGTCCCCAGCAAACGGGGCATTTGTGTATAGTGTAAATCAACTCCGAGTCTTTTTCTTCCACCGTGCTGTGTTGATCGCTTAACTGGGAGAAAATTTTTGCCACCGCCGGCAAACCGATTTTCAGCTTGGCTTGCAAAGGAAGGACAACAAATGCCAAATCTGCCGCGCCAGCCAGTGCGCCGAAGTTCTTCAACGCGTCAGAGAAGGTGGCGCGTCCGGCACGCAGAGCCAGCCCGCGGCCCCCGCGAGGTCCGTACATTTCCTCCAGCGCAGTGCCAATGGCTGAAAGTTCGGCAAAGTCA
>Ga0247727_10008043_pt1 | contig 19746 bp, 20 predicted proteins | sample WisWelCaveWW1625_FD_202498 | JGI IMG/M metagenome (GOLD analysis project Ga0247727, IMG submission 202498) | Biofilm microbial communities from Wishing Well Cave, Virginia, United States - WW16-25 | ecosystem: Environmental > Aquatic > Deep subsurface > Groundwater > Cave microbial mat | place... | reverse complement strand
AACTGACAAGTTGAGTTTAGCACGTTGGCTGACAAATGGCATCGGTTCCTCCTCTGGTTGAGTCGGAACCTAATATACAATTAAAAAAATTCTATTGCAATACTAATTTGGAATCGATCTACTAGCACGTGTCTTCAATATAAAAAGGATTCTTCCAGAATGACATCTTCCATAAGCGGATTAAATTTTTATTCATCGAATTTTTTCCTATTGGAAAGTCGGTTTTCGTCAATGCCCTTTTTAACCTGTTCCCATACTTTTTCGTCATAGCCCGATTCATCGGCCATCCAAACTTGCAGCAAGCGAATCGCAACCTGATTCTTGATGCGTTGAATCGCCAAAGCATCATCAACAGGTTCGAGAGGTTGAAATTCGACGAAGTTTGGAGTTGAGTATGTCATAACATCACTTTGCATGAGCGAGTCGCCTCTGTGTGATAATAAAAATTTAAATGCTGATTAAATTCAAGATGAACTTCTTCCATAAAATATAGCAATTCTTAATGCGTGAGTCAATGAGTTTATCATGAAAGAACATCGGCGCACGATCTTCATAGAAAATTAAAACGCCACTTGCTTGCCGTTAGAGAACAAGTGGCGTTGTGGCTATCGCTAAACGAAACGCTTTGATCACCAGGCGTTTACGCCGGTGTTGCAACAGATTCGGAAGGAATATGCTGCATAAACGATGGCTGGTTACAAAGCACGCCGTTCGCCACAAGATATTCAATCGACAAATCTTCGTCGACGGACGGCCAATGCATTCCGGCATTGGGGCCGATCCATTCCCAACGTGTCAATAATGAAGAATCCACCAGCCGCAAACGCTCAGAAGCTTCGGATAGGGAACAACGATATATTTTTCCATCGTCGAGCGTAATATCGACATCTCGTGCAGCAGGATTAACCGCAGCGGCAACAGCACAAAAAAATGGATTATGCATTGGATTGATCTCCACAGGCTTGAAAATAGTGCATTATTGCAACAAAGTCAAGTCGCATCTTGAATCTAAAGTAACAACACGGTGTCGGCTAGAGAAGAATGTCATTCCGGAGGAAGCCTTTTTCAATCCAGCACTGTGCTTGCAACAAAAAAGATGCTTCCAGCATGACATGAGTAGTAATCCACTGATGACCGAGCCGCTAGAATCCAAAAAATATTCTCAACTTCTTTCCAACCTTTTCCAAACCGCTTCGTCTGATAAATTGAAAAGCAAACAACAGAGCCGGTTCTGAAAGACAGAGCGACTCAAAATTCGTAAATAATGTAACGTAACAACGTAATGTTAAGGAGATCGATTATGAAACGCTTTTCTTTGATGGCGCTGGCCATGCTGGTCATTGCCAGCGCGGCGATGGCGCAACCACCGCAAGGCGGGATGATGAAGCAGCGCGAGATGATGAAAGAACGTCTGGGCAAGTCGCTGCTGGAAGAACTCGGTTTGTCCGATGCGCAAAAATCGCAGATTCATCAAGTGAGGTTGGATACACGCAAGAAAAATATCGACGTCGAAGCCAAGCTCAAGCTCGCCGGCATCGAGCTGCACGAATTGATGAACGCCGAGACGCCGGATCAAGGCAAGATTAATGCGAAGATCAGCGAAGTGAGCAAGTGGCGTGAAGCTTTGATGCGTAATGGAATCGAGACGAAATTGGCCGTGCAAAAAATCTTGACCCCCGAGCAGCGCAAAAAGATGCAAGAGTCACGGGCCTCGATGTTCGGCAGAGGCCGTCATGGTGCGCGCCACTTCGGCGGCCCCGGCATGATGCGGCACGGCGGCGGTTTCGGGCCGCATGATGATATTGACGCGCCGGAATTTGAAGAAGAACTTTAAAGTTCTTGCTTTTGGCGCGACCGATTCGTTTATTGACGAACCGGCATGAGATCATAAATGAACAACAGGTTGCTTCGTCAACGGAAGGCGAGGCAACCTGTTTTTTTAAGCACGCAAAATCCCAGCCTGCAAACTAAAAGTTGATTTGCTTGCCGCCGATGAGCGCAACAAAACAGCCATGGAAAAAAACATCCGCACTTTTCTGTTGATCGTCTTTATTATCGGACTACTCGGCTCCGGCGCGGAGTTGTTGCTGCTCGAACACACCGAAGATGTCTGGCAATGGATTCCCCTCGTATTAATCGTGATGAGCTTAATCGTGCTCGGCTGGAGCGGCTGGTCGCGCGCGCCGGTGAGCATGCGCGTCTTTCAGGTAACGATGATTCTTTTTGTGATCAGCGGCTTTCTCGGACTTTTTCTGCATTATCAAGGCAATATGGAATTTGAATTGGAGATGTATCCTTCTCTCACCGGCTGGGAGCTCTTTGGGAAGGCGATGCAAGGAGCAACGCCGACGCTGGCGCCGGGCACGATGATCCAGCTTGGCCTGCTCGGATTGGCCTACAGTTATCGGCATCCGGTCTGGCGCAAGTCGATTGGAGAAAATAAAAATGCGGAGTCCGAAGCTTCAGCTTCGCCGCAATACTAAAGTATTGCACTCCAGTTCTGATATCTTATAAACGCAAATCAAAAACCAATGGAGAAACAGAATGAAACCAATTCGTACAGTCGCAGTGATGTTGCTAGTTTTCGGCAGTGGCTTCGCGGCCACGGCCGAAGCGCAAGTTGGAAAAAACACCAACGTGTTGAATCCGAATCTTGCCGGTGAAAAAGAGCTGCTCGCCTTGCCGCATCTCAATGCGAAGCTGGTAAAACTCGTTATAGCGAAACGCCCGTTCTTGCGCATCAGCGAGCTGCACGCGCTGCTCGGCGATTCACTCAAAAAAGAGCAGTTGACCGAGCTGTATGCGAAGCTTTTTATTCCGATCAATCTGAACACGGCGACGCGAGAAGAGATTCTGCTCGTTCCCGGCGTGGGAAAACGCCTGGCGCACGAGTTCGAAGAGTACCGCCCGTACCGCGCGATGGCGCAATTTCGGCGCGAGATCGGCAAGTACGTCGACGCCAAAGAAGTCGCGCGCCTTGAACAGTACGTCTTCGTGCCGATCAATTTGAACACGGCCAGCGATGAAGATATTCTCAGCATTCCCGGCGTCGGCAAACGCATGCTGCACGAATTCAAAGAATATCGTCCGTACAAAAATATCGAGCAATTTCGCCGCGAGATCGGCAAGTATGTGGATAAAAAAGAAGTGGCGCGGCTTGAATCCTATGTGACGTTGGAATAAAACGCGCAATAGCTTTTACCATTAATTTCAGGAGAAGAGCAATGAAAACTTCCACGCGAGTTTTACGGATAGAAAAACCCAACCGATTTTTTATCGGTTGGGTTTTTCTATCCGTTGGAAATTATTTTTAAACCTGTTTGGTTGCGGCTTGTCGCGTTGGGGTTTGGAGCAAGATTTACGTATTATTGAAGTAAAGATCGGCAGCAGGAACAATTGCTGCAAATTATCAATAAGGAGATTGATTAAATGAAGAACACGGATGTCCAAACCCGTCGTGAGTTTTGTGTTAACGCCTGTCAGGCGGCGTCGCTGGTTGCGTTCGGCGGCGCCCTGACCGCCATTTTGCAAGGTTGTTCGTCGGAGGATCCCCTCTCTTCAAGCGCCAACCTGCCAAAAATTCAAGCGACGGCAGTGAGTGGCGTGGTCACGCTCGCCATCGATGCCAGCTCGCCGCTCGCAACGGTCGGCAATGCAGCGCAGGTGCAATATGGCAGCGGCACGCTGTTGGTTGCCCGCACGGCGCAGGATACTTTTGCCGCCGTCACCGCTATCTGCACGCATCAAGCTTGCACCATCACCGGATACAACAATCAGATTTACACCTGCCCCTGCCACGGCTCGCAATTCGATACGAACGGGCAAATCAAGAAAGGCCCAGCCAACAGCGCGCTGCGAAAATATCAAACCCAGTTTGCCAACAATCAATTGACGATCACGCTGTCGTAGAAAAAGTGAAATCGGACTTGTGTCGATGCAAGTTTGACTGGTCGCGTACTTCATTTGAAAAGCCCATCGTAACTTTCCTTATGCCTCCCACAAGCCTTCCTATCTTAAAGCCGGGTAAGAGACAACACTTTTTCCGGAATCTCGCGGTAATGTAATTACAGAAAAAACAACTTGACACTATTATCAGTTTTTTGTATTTTAATGAAATCGGAAGCCAAGATTTTTATAAACTACGCCCGCGATGATCAGCCGCAAGTCGAGCCGGTTTATCAAAGACTGCTGCGGGAGGGGTTCAAGCCGTGGATGGACAAATATGATATTGTCGGGGGAGAAAAATGGAAACTCGCCATTAAAAGAGCCATCCGTGATTGCGATTTCTTCATGATCTTCCTTTCAAAAAATTCGGTGAACAAAAGAGGTGTTTTACAAAAAGAAATCAGAACGGCCCTTGAAAACTGGAAGGGAATGTTGGAGAACGATATTTTTCTGATTCCGGTTCGCTTGGAAGAGTGCGCGGCGCCGGAAATTTTGCCGTCAGCCGCAAGCTCGCGCTGGTCAAATAAGGCCGCTCACCTCGCATGAAAAAACAGAAGCCGGCTGCAGTCATCGTGACATGATGATCGCAGCCGGCTTTGTTTTGTTCCTTTGCATTCGAAAATCTACTTGACTCAATCACATTTATGCGCTATAATGTTATCCTCGTTAATACAGGGGTTTTGCGTTTTCATATTTTTTTTAGTCATAGCTGGAGTTTGCCTTAATGGATGAACAAAGCCCACGTCACCTGAAGATTTTTGTGGCTTGGCCTTCGGATGTCGAAGAAGAACGAAATCAAGCTGAAGAAGTCATCAATAATCTTCATAAAATCTTTCTGCGACAAGGTTGCCGTCTTGAAATGTTGGATTGGCGCAAGAGCGTTCCGCTCGGCGCCAACAACCCAGAAGATATTATCCTTGAAGCCGCCGAACCGGAGACATGGGACGTATTTATCGGAATTTTGTGGAAGCGTTTCGGAATCCCACCCAACTTAATCAATCCGCGCACCGGCAAACCATTTGCTTCGGGCTTTGAAGCTGAATATCAGCGCGCCCACGACTTGTGGCAGGAGTACGGACGTCCGCACATTATGCTGTATCGCTGCACACGTTCGATTCCTCACAACTCGGATGTTGGGCAACTCGGACAGGTGCAAAATTTTTTTCAGCGCATCGAAAAGCATTATGAGGTGTTGTATAAGGAATTTGATTCGACGGACGATTTTGCCGCCAGGCTGGAAAACGATCTAACGGTGGTTATCGAGAGATTGCTCCGCCCCGGTTCTGAAACCACGCCCATCGCGTTTCCCCACAGCCGGTTGTTTGAAGACATTGCTGAAGGAACTGATTTTGCTGACCGAGAAAGTGAATTGGCGCAGATACAAAATTGGCTTTCCACGGATCTCGATGCTTCGATTCTGGTTCACGCTCCGTCTGGAATGGGCAAAAGCCGATTCATGGAGCGGCTACAGCAAGTGGTACAGGCGCCGAGCACGGGAAGCGCCGTGTTGTCGTTTAATTATATCGCGCTGGATTGCCATCACGATGAAAAGATTTCTACTTCTGTTGAAGCGTTGCTTCTAACGATCCACCAAAAGCTGCCACAACCCAGAGTATCTTCCCCGTCTTCCCCGACACTTTCCGAGTTGATTCAGGCGATCCGCTTTCAGGCGGTGACGCTAAAAGGGAAAAAACAGCGTCTGATTATTCTGTTAGATCGCATTGAATTGATGAGCAAAGAATGCCGCGTTTTTGTTCGTCAGAAGCTTTTGCCCGAATTGCAAAACGCCGTTTACGAACCGCTTTACTATCCGGCCGTCATCGCATTTGGCCGTGTGCAGCCGCGAGAATGGCGCGGGAGAGACACGGTGCGCTTTCGAACAATTGAACTGTCGCCTTTCAGCAAGGGAGTGATCAAAGACATCCTGCTGCGCAAAACGGATGAGTTAAACAGGAATGAAAAATTAAATCTATCATTTTCGGACGAGCCCAATAACCAATGGGCCGAGAGCATATTGAAGATATCGCATGGCCATCCCCGCTGTATCGTCAATCTGGTTTCATGGCTTTATGAGAATCATTTCTCCATGCGGACCGATTTTGATTCCAAGGAAATGTTCCTCAGTTTTGTCATGCCGGTGATTGAACGGGAAATTCTCAGCGAGGATAATCTGGCGCCGCAAGAAGATATCGATAAAAAAAGTGAGACGGCCAAATGGCTGCGGCAAATTTTGCCTTATCTTTGCCTGTTTCGCTCGTATTCTTTGGCCGAGCTGCGCATTCTGGTCGAGTGCAAAGTGATCGAAGACCACAGAATCGACGAGTTGGAGAATTTCTTGCGGCGCACTTTTTTGATTGATCGCGCTTCTTCAAATCAAGCCTCGTTCAAACCTCACGAGACGATTCGGCAGTTGTTGGCCGACGCGGTATATTATCAAAATCCTGAAGCGTTCAGACAGATTCATCAAACGGCGCATCATTCTTATCACAACTGGATTATCGGCACTGCCCCGCTGGCATCCACGAATCTGCTCGGAGACGATCCGCGCGATTTTGAGCAAGTTCATTATATCGTCGAGAGCCTTTATCATTATCGCGAGGCACGCCGCGGCCGGCCGTCGCCGGATGACTCTCCGGCGTTACTGGAACGCTATCGCAACAGCATTCGCAACAGCGCCAGGTATTCCAGAGAGAATTTGCTGGACAGGTTAGACGAGTTGCTGCTTGACTAATTGAGACGGAGAAGTTTGTGCAACACTAAATTGGGTAATTGTAAAGCACTTTTTTCAAACAGCATATACTGATAATTGTTCAAAATAGTGCATTTTTCAGATTATGATTGCAAAAACCGAGTTGAGAATTTTCGTAGCTTGGCCTTCCGACGTGGAAGAAGAGCGTAATCGTGCGAAAACAGTCATTAAAGATCTTGATAGAACCTTTCGACAGCGTGGTTTTAGTTTAGAAATGTTGGATTGGCGTGAATACGTTCCTGCTGGCGCCGGTAACCCTGAGGATATCATAATCGAAGCTACAAAGCCGCATAGTTGGGACATTTTTATAGGCCTTTTATGGAAAAGATTTGGTTCCCCTCCTCGTTCAGAAAATCCACTGATCAATCCACGGACGGAGCGGCCATACGACTCAGGGTTTGAATTTGAATATGAACTTGCATATGATCTGTGGAAGAAAAAGAATCGTCCGCATATTATGATCTATAAAAGTGAACGGCTGATTTCTCAGGATGAGCACGACCCTGCGCAGTTTAACCTTCTTAAAAGTTTCATTGATGGTATCGTGCAGCGTCAGGAGGTATTATTTAAAAAATATGTTTCATTGAACGACTTTGGAAAAAAACTAAAAAATGATTTGATCTCGGTTATTGAGAATTTAATAACCCAACCCATTCCTGTACAAACAATAGAATTATCGAAGCGGGAATACGAGCTATCTGGAATTCAGACGTTGCTCTTGAAACATCCTGAAACTTCAATAGTAGTGTGTGCTTCTACCGGCAAGGGTAAAAGCTGGCTGATGGAAAAACTTCATGACATTTTGAAAGAGGAAAAGAATGGAACATCGACGTCATTATTTTCTTGTTTAAAACTGGATTGTCGAAACGAAATTGGTATAAACGCGTCATTGAATGAAATGTTACTATGTATACATCGCCAGCTACTGCAACGTGAACCTATACTTGAAAATCCCAGAGATTTATTACAAGCTATTAGCCATCATGTAGGAACTACTTTAACCAGCAAAAGAAAACGTTTGGTACTCCTGCTCGATCATGTAGAATTTTTACAGGAAGAATGCCGTAGTTATTTGAAAGATACGCTACTGCCAGAATTGTGGAAAGTTACAGGCAACTCAATTTATTATCCCACTATAATCGCTTTTTGTCGTTTCCACCCTGTGGAATGGAAGAATGGTGGAATGGTACGTTTTGAAACTATTGAATTGCTGCCTTTCCGCAACGCTGATATCGAAGAGATGTTACGGCACAAGACTAAAGAATTGAAGTTAGAACCATTCTCCGATCCCGTGTATGCCAGTTGGGCTTACAAAATATTGCAAATATCCCACGGTCATGCAAGTTGTATACTTAAGCTGGTCTCGAGTATCTCCGATAAACCATTTATCAAACCGGCAGATCTTGAGTCTACTGAAACGTTTATGAATTTTATCTATCCGGTCATTTCTGAAGAAATCTTAAGCGACGACAATCTTGCGCCATTTGATTTGATTGCAAAAAAAGCCGATTCGGTAAAGCGGTTGCGTAGGATATTGCCATACATTTGTTTTTTTCGCTTTTATTCCTTGGCGCAATTGCGTATTTTGGCTTATTACGGTATTATCACCGGTGAAGAGGTGAAAGAAGTGGCCGATTTATTAAATCGCACTTTACTGTTTGATACTTCAATTCCGCAAGCGCGGTGCAAATCACCCGAAAGTGTTAGAAAATTGTTGGCCGACGCACTTTATCATCAAAATCAGGAAGACTTTAATAAGTTAAACCAACTTGTCTGCGAGTGCTATGATGTTTGGATTACCGGTGAGGGCAAAAAGGAATTACTGGATCTTTCAGATGAAATTCTAAAAGATCATCTACAAATTTATTATATAGTCGAGGCCCTCTATCATCATAGTTTAACAAAGAAAGGTCAAGATTTGATTGCAAGTTTAAAGGTGATAATGGAAAATTATCTGAATCACCTTCGCGGCAATTATCCCCAAAAATATCGGATTGAAATGCTCGTTCGATGCATGCAGGGAGATGCGGAACTAAAGCAGAAGGTGAGGCAGCGAGGCAAGAAAGATGATGATCAAGCCACGGATGTGTATCATGATTTGGTTTCATTTCTTGAAGGGAAACTTCAAAATGCGTAAAAGTGGCTCAAGGTAGTGTCTTAATCTCTTTCTTTATTTTTATTAATCCCTTTTGTGAAAAGCGATTTGAAATGGAAGATCGTGTACGGCTGAAACTACCGTTTATATCCGAACGAAGAGGTGAGTAGACCTATGATGATCGCTAATTATCCGGATTTTGTTGGCCGGCAGCGTCAAATTGATCTGCTTGTGCAGGCGGCAAAAACAACCGATCAAGGTAATCACGTTTTACTGCTGGATGGACAGGGCGGCATCGGCAAGACCGCGTTGTTACAACAGATCGAGAAACAATTAAAAGAAGACAATCAGATTCTCTGCACGAGGCTGATTGACATGGATGATACGTCCTATCACCTGCCTCGTATTTTAGCCGAACCGTTGCCGAAGACCTGGGTGCGAAAGCTTTTGCAAGTTACCTGAATGCGCTCGATTTTTATGAAGCCGAAGAGCGCCGCCACATAGACCTGAAAAACATGTACGCCCACCTGCAAAAATGCGGCTATGCGTTCACCGAAAATTTTAACCGCCTCGCCAAACAAAAACGCCTCACCATACTCATTGATACGTTTGAAGAAGTGCAGGATACCGATCTCTGGAGTTTCTTCAAACAGATGTTCGTCGAGCTCGATAACGTTACGTTTATTATTGCCAGACGGCGGGTCGGGGAACTCTATCCGAAGATCAAAGAACTCCGGCAAAAATTGGGGACTTACCAGGTCAAAGTCGAATTGGTTCCGCTGGCCGGACTGACGGGCGAGGAAATTGACAAATTTTTTGCGAAAATCGCCCGCTTAGAGGCGGAGCAGAAGCGCATGCTCGCGCTGCTGACCAACGGCAATCCGTTATTGCTCTGTCTGGCGCTGGATTGCTATCGCTACGGCTACTGGCTAGATGGGCTCGATCAAAAGCCGCCGGCAGAAATTGAAAAGCTGCTCTCCGAAAATTCCGTTGCGGCGCAGCGCCTGCAATATGAATTTGAGAAAAGTCTCGTCGTGGCGTATGCGGATGCGGAGCCGTTTTGCAATTTTATTCGCCAGCTCGCGCATGCCTCGCGTCGAATTGATAAAACGATTTTCAAAACGCTCATCACCTTTCGCTCTGAAGACGAGGCCGAATCATGGTGGGTAGAATTGCAAAAGCTCCCTTATATTCGCAAACGCGCCTCCAGCGATTATATTTCGGTGCATGATGTTTTGCGCGAGCTTATCTTTACCTACGTGATGCCGCGGCGCGATCCGGATCGTCATGAACGCAAGCAGGTCAATCAAAAACTGATTGACTGTTACAGAACGCTCCTGTCCAGAACGATGCAGGATTTAAAAGCGCGCGAAGCGCATTTTACCGAAGAAGCGCGCCAACAGGACAGGCTCATCCCGCTCTCACAACCGATACCGGTTATCAATCTGGCCGGAATTGTTACGCAAAGCAACGCCCTGGAGCGCACGGTATGGATATTACAGGCGGAGGCCTTGCACTATCAGCTCATTGTCGACCTTGATGAAGGCAGCCGGAGTTTTATTCGACAATTTGACGAGGCGACTGCAAAACGCCAGCTTACGCTGCGCCAGAGATTGACGCATGAGATTAAACCCTTGCTCGCCGACGGCAGTATTCGCGCCGGCGCCGGAATCTATCTTGAAATTAGCCGTCGTCTGGCCGCCCTGGATGCCGAAACGGGACAAGCGGAAGAAGCCGTCAGCCGCGTTGAAGAGTTATTAAAACTTTATCCGGATCCGGCGCAACAGGTTGAGTTGATCGAGTTGCGCGCCGGTTGCAAGCTCGGTCTGGAAGCAAACGGCGCGGAGCAGGCCATTGACGATTATGAGCTGGCTCTCAACAGGGCTCTGGATTTGAAATGGTCCGACGTTGATTGTGCGCGTCTGGAAAAGCAACTTGGCTGGTGTTACCGGCAACTGGGCAACTGGGAAAAGGCGAGTCACTGGTACGGACAGGCCCAGAACCGGTTGATGCGCAGCGGTGCGAACAAGGCCAAAGAACTGGCGTCGCTTTATACCAACGCCGCCTACGTTGAAGCGTTGCGCGGCAACTTCGCCCGTGCGTTCGATCTCGGCCAACGCGGCCTCCAGACTCGCGTCGCCTTCCAACTCATCCGTGAGCAGGGCATGAGCCACAGCACGATCGGCGAGATTTATCGCTACAATCGCAATTTCGCCGAGGCGCTGGCGGCGTATCAAAAAGCTGAAGATATTTTCTACACGCTTGACGATCGGGAATGGCTGGGACGCTTATGGCAGCAGGAGGCTATCTGCCTTTTGCAGATGGGCGGCAATCCTTATCGCGCCCTCGAGAAAATCAAGCAGGCGATCGACTATTGCACGCGTTACAACCAGCGCGCGTTGCCCTCGGCATACAATCGCGCCGGGAGAATAATAAATAAGATTCCGGATATCGCGGCGGAAGAGCGGGTAACACAGAGTTTGTACTATTTTCGCGTCGGCATCGAAAGGGCGTTGGATGTCGGTGATATGTGGCTTTTCTTTGAGAACTGTGTCGAAGCCATGGAAATGTTAAAATGCGAATATGAGTCGCTTCGGCAACCTGCGGTCTTGAAAAGCATCCGAGAATTCGACGCGAGAATCAAACAAAAAATCGGAGCCACACCTTCGGAAACGCAACAAGGTTCCTTGATTTACTTTCCGGATTTGCGCGGCAGGCACGAATTGATTCTCGCCACTTTAGACTATCTGGAGGGATTTCCCGCTCAGACGGCTAAACTGGAAAACGCCCTGCAGCATTATGTGAACGGTTTTCGACTTCTTACGCAATCGTTTCTCGGTTCTTATGGGCTGTTGCACACGGCGAAGGAGCTTGACGATTTGGTGCATCGCGTGGTTGCTTTACCGGCTTCAACCGCTCAGCAGTGGCGAAACAGATTTGCCGCAGAATGGCGAGGGGAAAAAATCCACCCGACGCTTCAGAGCTTTGCCGATCGTTTGGATGAACAATTAAATGTGAGCCATTTGGTGCCGCCTAAAGAAGCAATTAACAAAGCCGCTTAATCATCAGTCTGTCAGCCAATGCCGCTCGTGTCGCCAGCCCTAACGACCCGAGCGGTTTTAATTTTTTAGGATCGTTTAACCATTCTTCACGCATTGCAACTTTGATAGGAGTCGATCGCCATGTCTTTTGATTTATCTTCTTCTTTGCGCATCCTCCACAAAGACATGCTCCCATCCGCCTCGGTGATTTTTGGCTGCGAAGATTGTGCCTGCGCCGCCACGACCGCCGGCCTGAAAACACCGTTAGCCAACCCGCGGGGAATGTCTCTGTCGATGACTACCTATTCCGCCCCTCTCGAGTCGCTGATTCTTGACCGTCTTCCGAATCATTTTTCCGGACTCTTCAACCCGCAAAGCGCCGGCGGCGTTGTCGTCGTCAATTCGCCGGCGCGGCAGGTTTTCGATTTTTTTCGCATGCCGCGCCAGGGCTCCGATTTGATCGAACATTTTCCGGATTACGCTCAACATGAACTAAACGACGCGGTCACACTATTTCAGCAATTGGGCTTGCTCACCGAAGCTGGAAAAATTCGCCCACGTCAAACGCAGCCTTCCACCATGCTCACCGCCTGGCTCCACGTCACCGACGCCTGCAATTTGGCCTGCCCGTATTGCTATTTGAAAAAATCCGGCCATGCGATGGATGAAGCCACCGGTTTTGCGGCCGTCGAGGCGGTGTTTCGTTCCGCGCTTGCGGAGAAATTTCAAACCGTGAAATTGAAATATGCCGGCGGCGAGGCAACGCTCAATTTTCCGCTCGTAACCAAATTGCACGATTATGCGGCTCAATTTGCGGAACAAAATCAACTCGGCCTGGAGGCCGTCATTCTCAGCAACGGCGCGGCGCTTACCGCAGAACGCATTCGCGAGATCAAGCAACGCCATATTCGTGTGATGATTTCTCTCGACGGGCTCGGTGAAAGTCATGACGTGCAGCGGCCGTTTGTCAATGGCCGCGGCTCTTTTCTCGCGGTAAATAAGGGCATCGAGCGCCTGATCGAGGCCGATCACAAACCGCATCTTTCTATTACGATTACCAGCCGCAATATCGACGGCGTTACTGATGTTGTCAACTTTGCGCTGGATCGCGAGTTGACATTCAGCTTGAATTTTTATCGTGAAAATGAATGCTCAATCGGCTTCGATGATTTGCGTTACAGTGAAGCGCAGATGATCGAGGGAATTTTAAAAACCTTTCGCGTCATCGAAGAGAACTTGCCGCCGTGGAGCATTCTCGGCTCGGTGTTGGATCGCGGCCAGCTCATCGAGGCGCGCACGCGGCCTTGCGGCGTGGGGCAGGATTATCTCGTGATCAATCATCTCGGCGGCATCGCCAAGTGTCACATGGAAATCGAGAAGACCGTCACCGATGTGAAGGTGCGCAATCCCCTCGCGGTTGTTCGCGCCGATCTGAACGGCGCGCAAAATCCCTCGGTGGAAGAAAAAGAAGGCTGCCGCGATTGTCAATGGCGGTATTGGTGTACCGGCGGGTGTCCCGTGGCAACTTTCAAAGCCACCGGACGATATGATGTGAAATCGCCGAATTGCAACATCTACAAAGCGATTTATCCGGAAGCGCTGCGGTTGGAGGCGTTGCGATTATTGAAATATTGTTCTCTCAACTAAACCCAAAGTGAAGTCGGACTTGCGTTCGATGATCTTTGTAAATATCGAACTCTGCGCACGCAAGTCCGACTTCGCTCACTTCATCTGAAACGCCCCTCGCAGTTTCTCCCATGCCTCCCACAAACCTTCTGAAACCACTTTCGTATGTCCCGTCACCGGCATGAAGTTGGTGTCGCCGTCCCAGCGCGGGACGATGTGAAAATGCAAATGCGCCTCGATGCCGGCGCCGGCGGTTTTGCCGACGTTCATGCCGATGTTGAAACCCTGCGGGGACATCACTTTTTTCAACGCCTTTGCCGCCTCCTGCAGCAAGGCCATCATTTCCAGGTTTTCTTCCGGCGTCAAATTTTCAAACTGCGCTTCGTGGCGATAGGGCACGACCATGAGATGGCCGTTGTTGTAGGGAAATTTATTCATGATCACAAAGCCAAGCGCGCCGCGATGCACGATGAGATTCTCGCGGTCGCTGCTCTGCTTCGGTTTATCGCAAAAAATGCACCCCGGCTCTTTGACGCTGAGAATATGCTCCATCCGCCAGGGTGCCCAGAGAATTTCTTCACTCACTCGCCCTTTGCCCTCGCTTCTTCGTATGCTTTGATCAATTTGTCCGCTTGTTCTTTCGGCACTTCTTCGTAATGCGAAAATTTCTGCCGATAAATGCCGCGGCCCTGCGTCATCGAGCGCAGCTTGGTGGAGTATTTCGCCATCTCTTTGGACGGCACCAGCGCTTTAACGACTTGATTGTGCCCGCTGGCTTCGACGCCGAGAATCTTGCCGCGATGGCCGGACATGTCGCCCATCACGTCGCCCATGTATTCATCCGGCACCGTGACTTCGACCTCGACGATTGGCTCGCGAATCCCCGGTTTGGCTTTTAAAAAACAGTCGCGAAAACACATGCGGCCCGCGGTTTTGAATGCATTTTCATTCGAGTCCACCGCGTGCATCTTGCCGTCGTGCAAAATCACGCGCACGTCGGTCACCGGATAACCGGCGACGACGCCGCTTTCCATGATTTCCATAATGCCTTTTTTCACCGCCGGAACGAAACGCGCATCGATCACGCCGCCGACGATGGCGCTGACGAATTCCAATTTGCCGCCCCACGGCAGGTCCATGAGATCGGAATCGCGGATGGTCAAATCATCCGGATACGGTGCGCCATCGCGATAGCCTTCCATGTGAAAATGCACTTCGCCGAACTGGCCGGCGCCGCCGGTTTGCTTTTTGTGGCGATAAAATTCACGCGCGTGGCCGCGAATCGTTTCACGATAAGGAATTTTCGCTTCGACCATGTTGACGTCGACATGGTATTTTTCTTTCAAGCGTTTGACCACGAGGCCGAGGTGCAGCTCGCTCTGGCCGGAGAGCAAAATCTGTTTCAGCTCCGAATCGACGCGCATGATGAACGTCGGGTCCTCTTCGTGCAACGCGTGCAGGCCGGCGGAGAGCTTGTCTTCATCGCCTTTGGCTTTGGGCTCGACGGCGATGGTCATCAGCGGCTCGGGAAATTTGATTTCGGGGAGAAAGATCGGCTCGCGTTTGTCGCAGAGCGTGTTGTTCGTGTGCGTGTTTTTCAATTTCACCAGCGCGCCGATGTCGCCGGCATGAAAATGCGCCACGTCTTTGCGGTTTTTGCCGTTCATCACAAAAAGCTGGCCGACCTTTTCCGCGGTCTGGCGATTGGCATTATAGACTTCGGTATTGGGCGTCATTTTGCCGCTGAACACGCGGAAGAAGGAAAGCTCGCCGAGATGCGCTTCGGAGATGGTTTTGAAAACGAGCGCCGCAAATTGCGCGTCATCCGTTGTGCGCCGTTTGAGCGCCTGTCCACCGGCGGAGCGGCCCTCGATCTCGCCGCAAAAATCCGGCGCCGGACCGTATTCACAAATGAAATCCAACAGCGCCTGCACGCCGAACATTTTCGGCGCGACGCCGCAGAGCAGCGGAAAGAGGTTGCCTTGCGCAATGCTTTTACGCACGCATTGCTTGGTTTCATCATCGCTCAGTTCGCCCGCTTCCAAATATTTTTCCATCAATTTATCATCAGACTCGACGGCCCGTTCGATCAGTTGACCCCGCCATTCATTGGCTTTGCCCTGCCATTTCGCCGGAATGTCGGCAAGCATTATTTTGCCGGCGGCATCGAAGCTGATCAATTTCATCCGCAAAAAATCAACCACTTCATTCGCGCCGGTGGGAAACGTCATCGGAAAAACGCTGTCGCCAAAACGCGCGCGCGCGCTATTCAAAACTTTATCGAAATCCACATTCTCTTTGTCGAGACGATTCACAAACAGCAGGCGCGACAATTTATATTCAGTCGCGGTTTGCCACGCGGTTTCAGTGCCGACTTCGACGCCGGTTTGCGCATTGAGCACGAACAGCGCGAGGTCCACCGCGCGCAATCCGGCGCGCACCTCGCCGACGAAATCCGCGTAGCCCGGCATGTCGACGAGATTGATTTTGTGATCTTTCCAGTTGCAATGCAGGATCGAGGCGGTGATCGAATTTTTGCGCTCGATTTCATCGCGATGATAATCGGAAGCGGTGGTGCCTTCACCTACAGAACCCATGCGGCTGATCTCGCCGGCGGACAACAGCATCGCTTCCGCGAGCGTCGTCTTGCCGGCCGCCGCATGGCCTACCAGTCCTACGTTACGAATCTTGTCGGTCGAATATTCCTTCACGGTGAACCTCCGGTGGTTTGATCAAAGAATTTACCGTCGAGATTTAGAATGTTTTTAAATGTCAAACAACGACTTCTTCGTTAGAGCTTTCCGGTTGCTTGCTTCTTGTCATATATTCTTCTAGCCAACGTTTAAAAGAGCGTTGGCTTTCACCGGATGGCTTTCCCATTAATAAATTTTCCACGCTTATATCTTCATCCAGGTCCGGCCAGTGTATGCCTTCTCCACTGCCAACCAAACGCCATTTCGTTCGCACCTCCGGTGTGCCATGCAAAAGCCGAGGATACCACGCTAATGGTACGGCGACCGTACGTCCATCAACTAAATCTACGGTTAAGGCATCTTCGGTAACCACGACATGTTTTATTTTGGCAGCTTGTATTTCATTCGTTAAAGTATTCATCCCACTTCCTTAACAATTCGTCTTGGTTTTCTTCAACAATCTTCTGTATTCGAGTGATCTCCGTTCTGCTAAATCCTCCACTGTTTTGCAATCGAACAGGATCAAGCCAGAATTTAGCCTTGTTATCCTCATGCTCAACGTGAACATGTGGCGGTTCGCCGCGATCTCCGGCATAAAAGAAGAATCGATATGGGCCACTTCGTAGCACGGTCGGCATGGCTTCCCTGGCATTCAATTGTTTTTAAAAACGATTTCTGCTCTTGTGAAAAGTGACCTCTTGCCTCTCTTGCGATAAGCGACAGTACTCACACCGCGAGGCCGCTCTTTTCAATGACGAGCCGCCGCAACTGGGCAGAAATATAGCTCATGCTAATTGGCGGCTAATTGCAAGGCCCGTTGCGTGCGTAATCGCAGCAACGAGAGAAGCTCGGCCAAATTCACCGGCCCTTCGGCTTCCATGCGTTTCGCAGGCGTCAAATCATCGCTTCGATCTTGGTTGTCAAGCAAAGACTGGAGCCGCTCGTCAACGGCTTTAGAGCGTGTTTGGAAAGTCACTGACCGGTCACTTTTACGCACAAAGTGTTCTACATTTCAACCACTTTAAGTGACCGGTCAGTCGCATTTTTCGTACTTTTCAAACACGCTCTCAGGCAATTTGAATCGCTGCTGATCTTCCGGCATTTCCAAATCAATGAGAATATTTTGTGGCATAAGTTGGATTCCAATCTCGTGTCGTTACCTCAGAAAAACTTCAACGGGTTTGTGAGAGAAATATAACGAGTATTTTCAATGAAAGCAAGATGGAAGTCCATCTCAATGTAACTCGCCGGTTTATAGATTCTTGAACTCGTCCATCGTCAAACCAGCCTGTTTCAATAGAGTGACGCTGACGGCATGTTTACCGGCTCGCCATTAGCCTTCTTCTCGGCAATCCAAAGCTTGATCAAATCAACAGCCGCATCTCGCGCCCCTTCGATGCCGAGTCCATGCGTTGTTAAGCCTAATGCCGGCACGTGGGCATAATAATAACCCGCAGGAAAATCAGTTTCCTCAATTTTTTCAAACAAGATTCCGTAATACATAATCCACGCACTAAGTTTGGTTAATAAGAATCTTTGTCAATGATGTCTTCATAATACAGACTGAACCATTTCTTTGTTGTTCCGCAACAATTTGTTGACAAAAGTTTGCGTGTCAAGTTTTTTCTTCTTTGCATATTTCTGGACGAAGTCAGCGATGTCTGGATCAAGATAGATCGGCAAGTTTAGTCGAACATTGGGTCGATAAAATTTCCCACGTTCGCCTTTGGAAAAATCATACTCTTTTTTCATATCAAAATTATATTGCACTTGCTCTCCTCCCAATTTATGCTGATTGCCCGGCCACACTGATTGCTTCGGTCGGCTGCGTTTCAACTTTCGTTGTCGCTGTAGTTTGCTCAACTGTCATGGCTTCGCTTGGTGGAGTCGAAATTTCTGCTGTGGATTGACTTTCTACCGGCGTCGCGACCGCCACCGGCTTCTTCTCCCGCAGCAGATGCTTCAAAACTTTTCCCGTCACGCTGTGCGGCAGATTATCGACAAATTCAATGTGACGCGGGCATTTGTAAAAAGCCAGACGGCTTTTGCAAAACTCAAAAATCTCCTCTTTGGTCGCCGTCTGGTTGGGCCGCAAAATAATGTAAGCCTTCACTTCCTCACCGTGTACGCGATCCGCCACGCCGATGACCGTGCATTCCTCGATTTTCGGATGCTGGGAAAGAATCGCCTCAACTTCGCTCGGATAAACCGGGAAGCCGGCTTTCGTGATCACATCGGCTTTGCGATCCACCAGATAAAGAAAGCCCTCGCGATCCAGCATGCCCAGATCGCCGGTCGCGAGCCAGTCATTCCAAAAGGCCTCCCTGGAAATTTGACCGTTCTGCAAATAGCCCTGCATCACCCACGGGCCGCGCACGAAAATTTCGCCGATTTTTCCATCCGGCATTTGCCGGTGATTGGAATCCAGAACAGCCACTTCCATGCCTTTCAATGGAAAACCGGTGGCGCACGCTTTTTCCGGCGTGTGCGGAATCCACGCGCTGAAGGCCGTAATTAAAGGATTACACTCGGCGAGGCCGTAGCCTTCATAAATCGGCACGTGATAGCGTTGCTCAAACTCCTCACGCACGCGCGCCGGCAGCATCGCGCCGCTGACCAAGCAACATTTGAGCGATGCCAGTTGCGCCGGATCGGGCGCCAGCCGCAACAGCGCGGGAAACATCGACGGCACCGCGACGAAATGCGTGATGCGTTCTTTCGCAATCGTTTCGACTATCGCCGGCGGATCGAATTTTGCCAGTAAAACGGTGCTCGCGCCCACGGCGATAGGCAGGTTTAGCGCCAGCATCTGGCCAAAGCTATGAAAGAGCGGAATGACGGCAAGAAAACGATCGTCAATCGTGACGGCGAAATTTCTCCAAACCGCAGAGATGGCCGTCGCTAAATTGGAATGGCTGATGACGGCGCCTTTGGGCATGCCGGTGGCGCCGGCCGTGTAAAAAATAATCGCCGGCTCCTGCGGCCCGGCGTGAATTCTGGTTTCGCCGCCCGACCGCTCAAAACGCTGCATGGAGACGGCGATGAGGTGGGTTAAATCAATGGCGCCGTTGGGAATTTTTTCGCCAAAGAAAATTTGCCGGCGGCACGCTTTTAATTCCGCGACCGCGGGCAGGAGCCGGGCGCTGAATCCTTCCCACGCCACAAAACCGTCGGCGCCGGAATCTTCCAACACCAAGCGAATTTCATTTTCTTTGAACAAAACATTGATCGGCACCACCCAGACGCCGAGCTTCAACAGCGCGAAGTAAACCAACGGAAATTGCGGAACATTGGGCAGCATCAGCGCCATGCGCTGGCCGCGCTTCAGGCCCAGTTCCGCCAGCCCGGCGGCCAGCCGATCAACCACTTTCGCGAAATAGCCGTAGCTCAAACGCGTTTCGCCGTAGACGAGGCATTCACGCGTCGCATAATCCTGAGAACAACGAGACAGAAAATCAAACAGGGTGTTAGCGAGCATGGGCGTTATTTTTTCGCAAAACTCTGTACGGCGTCGTCAGTCGATTTGTAGGTTTCGAAGACGGAATCCAGTTTGGTCATCACTAAAATGCTTTCCATGACGTCATTGACTTCGGCCAG
>Ga0247727_10008042_pt1 | contig 19751 bp, 10 predicted proteins | sample WisWelCaveWW1625_FD_202498 | JGI IMG/M metagenome (GOLD analysis project Ga0247727, IMG submission 202498) | Biofilm microbial communities from Wishing Well Cave, Virginia, United States - WW16-25 | ecosystem: Environmental > Aquatic > Deep subsurface > Groundwater > Cave microbial mat | place... | reverse complement strand
CGGAATTTCCCATTGCAGCGTATCGTTGACCATCGAGCGCTGGAAAATGCGATCGCCTTTTTTGGAAAATTGCTTTTTACCGAACGGCGTGAAACGATCCAACAAATCGGCGCCGCCACTCGGCGCCGCGAGTCCCGAAGTGCGCAGCGTCGTGCGCTCGGCCACCGTGCCGTGGCAATCGGTGCATTGAATCTCGATCGCATTATGAAACTCGCCGTACAGCTTGCCGTCGCCGTGATTGTCCTGCTCGAAATGGCAATCGGTGCAGTGCATGCCTTTCTCGGCGTGAATGTCTTTCAGATGCACGGCCTTCTGCGCCTCGCGGCATTCGGCATTTTCCATTTCTTTATCGGAATCTTCGAGCGGCAGCGTGCCGTGAAACTTGTGCGCTGAATTGGGCGGAATGATCTTGCCGTCTTTATCCAGCAAATTACCTTTGCGGTCCTTTTTGAAAACCGCGCGCATCATCCAACCGTGCCCTTGATAATCCGCAAACTGCGTGTGTTTGAGTTTGGGGTTGAGTTTCGTCACGGTGCGGAGAAAATTGGGATCGCTCCAATTGCCGCGCAGCACCGCTTCTTCCGGATTGGAGGCCAGCAGGTCAAAAGCTTCGCGAACCGAAGGATATTTTTGCCGATCCGGATACATCCATTTGCCGTCGGTTTCGTAATCCCACATTTGAAAACCGAAGAACGTATTCACAAAACCGTTGGGCTGATGCATGTGACACACCATGCACTGGCTCGACGGAATCGCTTTGCTGAATTGATGCATGATCGGATGCCCGGACTCTTTTCGCGGAATGGCGCCATCCGCCGTTTGCGCAAAACCGCGATTGCCGAATTTCGCATACGGCCCGGAATGCACCGACGAGCGGTCATTCGCATAAACCACGTGACACGAGGAGCAACCGCTCGAGCGATAATCACCGGCATGATCGTTCGTGCCCATGAAAGAAAGATTGGGATCATTCAAGCGCGTTTTTTGCAAATTCAAAACCGGCGAGCTGATGAGCAGCTCGGTACCCAAACCGCGATTGCTGAGCTTGTTGTCGGGCCGGCCCGGTTCATCCAAAATATTCGGAATGCCGATCTCCGAAGGATTGCCGCGCGGAATGCGGCCGCCGCGCTCAAAGCTTCTGAAATAATCTCCCGGCTGCGCGATCTCCCAGCGCGGCAGCGGCAAAAGAAATGGCAGCACGCCCTTTTTCAAATCGGCCAACGTCGGTGGCGGCACGGTGTTGATCCGCTGCGGCTCGCCGTCGCGGCTGTAACTTTCACCCAGAATATAATTTTTCGCCGCAATGATGCCGTTGTTATAAGCCGCGCCGCCCCAGAACATACTCGACGTCGTCATCATGCTTTTTTTGACATTCAACACCTCATTCGCATGGCACGGCGCGCAGGCTTGATCGACGACACGCAAATCACCCGGATTGATAAAGCGAATGAATTCCGGCTTCTCTTCATTTAATAGCGTAAACGTGCGCGCCGGATTTGCCGAGCTTGTCCATAATTCTTTATATCGCGGTTTGACATGCGCCTTATCCTGCGTTTTCGCTTGCGCATCGCCGCCGTGACAATCCGTGCAACCGAGCTTCACCGCCGGCGATTTGTGCATGCTCTCCACGCCGTAATGACATTTCATGCAGCTTTTACTTTTGCGGTCGGCGTCGGTTTGTGATTGCCGAATTAAATTGGTTTGGGCAAAAGAGGTGGCGACAGAACCTGCGAACAACAAACAAAATATGCTTAATTTCATATAGAAATGTGAATCATGGTTGATTGCGCCGCATTGTTTCGTTTGAACAAAAATTTTTAAAGGCTTCTCGCCTATAAAATTTGCTTGATTTTCTGCTTTAGAAACGTATATTGATTTTAGGAACGCAACTTCAATTATCATCATTATCCAAGAACTTATTAAAGTGCTTATGAAAAAATCAAAAAATTATATCATTCTCACGGCTATTTTTAAACGCGAAGAAGACGTTTGGACCGCCGAGTGCAAAGAGCTTGGAACTGCTACTTTCGGCGATACGCTCGAAGAAGCTAAAGAAAGTTTGCGGGAAGCCGTCGAGCTTCATCTTAACACTTTGGAAGATGTTGGTGAATACAAACGTTTTTTGGATGAACGCGGCATTGAGATTCATTATGACGATGAGCCTGATTTGATGCGCATTCCCGAAATGCCGTTTGATCCAAACATTCTCATATCGCAAGATGTTCAACCGATCCCTTTTGAATTGGCCTGTCAATGAGCAAAGACTTGCCGGCAATTACCGGACCGGAGTTGATTAAACTTCTGAAAGCTGACGGGTGGCAAGAGGGAAGACGCGCTACTCACGGCATCACTCTCACCAAAAAGAACAACGAGGGTCGAACTCTTGTTACGCTTGTTCCCACCAAACCCCGATCCTTGCCTATCGGAACGTTAATGGCCATTTTAAAACAAACACAACTTGGAAGAGAAGGGTTGCTCGAATTGCTGCAGAAAAAGCATTGAGCAAAATCCATTTTAGTTTTTCTGCAAATCATCAGTAAGTAAAAACCAGCGACGTGAGAACCGAGAACAGCGTTTGCTTCGACTGGTAAATGTTAATGAATCCCGCCAGCGGCGTCAACGCAGTTGCAGACAAAGTAAAGATCGCGTTGTTATTTAAAAACGGCCGATAGATCAAGCCGAGGCCGTAATCGATGCCGAGGTGGTTGCTGATCGCCGGTTGATTCAAAAATTGCTGCAAAGAAATCGTGTTGACGAAACGCAGATAATTGCCGTTCAAAACCATTTTTAATTTCGGCGTCACTTCGGCATCGAAGGCGAGATTAAAGAGCAGCAAGCCCGGATTGACGAAGTTGGGCTGGCCTTCGGTTTTGCTGCTGCGCAAACTCGGCAGCAAACTGTTTTTGTTCACGAGATTGACGCCCATCAATCTGATGCTTTGCAAATTCCAAAAACTAAACGGCCCGCCGGCAAATGCGGTTTGATCGAGAATCGTGTCGAAACCCTGCCCAACTTTGTCCTGCGGATTTGGATCGCCGGAAGCATAAAAGACCGAGGCGCGGTAACGTTTCCAATCTTTGTCCACCGAAAGCTCCAGCGCCGCGAGTTGCGCATTGAGGCTGATCCGGCGATTTGATAATTGATTGAATGAATCGTTGCCGAGAACCTGATAAAACGCATGATTGATATTGAACGCGCCGAAATGGCCGTCGCCGGTCCAGCCCAAATAATACGCGTTAATCGCATGCGGCTGCACGGTGCCGATCAGCGCCGGACGAATCGGAAAGCCGTTGGTGTCGAGATACGTGCCGGCGCGATCGTTATTATAATGAAAGCTCAATTGGCCGGTGTAACCGAGCGTAAAAAGATCCTGCCGATATAAATTCGCAATATAGACGCGTTGATTGCGATCTTGAAAGACGGTATTCAGCTCGCTGTTGGTATCCTTTTCCAGCATGTAAAACCAGGCGAAATTGTATTGATACCGATTCGAGTGAAAATTGCCAAACAGGCGAGCGCCCAAATTCAAGTCATTAAAAATGAAACTGCGAAAATCGCTGCCGAAACGTTGAATGCCGTTTTTGAGCGAGATAAAATCATAATTGTCGTTGAGCGTGAAAAGCCGCGCCTCCAACGACAATTCCTGAAACGCGAATTGGCGGTCGGTGCGATTGGCGCCCCGCCGCACGTTGACGTTGACGCCGTTGTTCTCCAGCAACGCCAGATAATTTAAATTGAAAACCGGCGTAATGCGAAGTTCCCAATCGCGCGGCCGGAACGCGACCTGACCGTGATAAAAATCGAAACTCAATCTGAGCGTGTTGAGTGAAACCACGCGCTCGCCCTGTCCAAAAAAATTTTGGCTTTGGACGGCTGCCGTGCTGATCCCGCTTGGCGTTGGCAAGCGCGTTACATCAACGACGTTATCAGTCGTTGCGGTGAACACTAAAAACGTGTTTTGCCCGAGAATGGGATAATCACCTTTGAGCGTATTTTGATTGTAGGGATCATACCAACGCCCTTTGACGTTGCGCTCGTAGGGCGGCGTTTTGGTGCCGCGCCAGCGATCCGACTGCGGCTCGAAATCTTTGGGCAGCGGTTTTTTGTCGCGCTTCTTATTAACTTGCCGAGATGCCGTTTGGGGCCGCTTCTTTTTAACGGCGGAAGAATCCCGTTGAACTTGTCCGAATGCAACAGTTGATGCAAAACACAGGCAGCAAATCAAAAAAAATTTTGTTCGCATAGTCTTCCTACTTGAGATCCGGCTGGCGCGGGAATTTGACGTACGGCAATCTCGCGCTGCGATAGGTAATTTGATCGGATCGCATTGCCAGCGGCGCTTCGAAGCCCGTCGTTCCGCCGGCGGCGATGTAATCATCCTGATCGACGCCGTCGCCGCTGACACCGATGCCACCGGCGAGCTGGCCGTTTTTGTAAAGCGGAATGCCGCCGGCAAAAATTTGAACGCCGTTTTGAATCGGCGGCCGCACCGGCATCAGACGCTGATATTGAAAATCAAACTGGCCATCGACGTACGTGTAAAGCGGCCCCATCTCCGGCGGTTGATTTCGCGGCATGGTGCCTTGATCGATGCCGGGCGGATAAAAGCGTTGCCCCAAAAATCCAATCGCGCGCGTGCTCATCGCCAGCGGTTGATTCGCCGGCAGTCCGAGAATCGTTCGCAAATTCGCGCCGAGCGGATCAGCCGGATTGCTGAATGCCACGACGGTTCGCGCTTTTTGCGCGCACACGTCGTAACTGAATAGCGTCGCATCCGGCGTGCGCCATAAGCCGAGAATCGTGCCGTCGAGATCGGCGACCGCAATAAAAACGCGCGCCGGATTGCCGAGCGGCAAACGAATCGCCGCGCGCGTGTTGTTGGCGCGGTTCACCGCCTGCGTGATGATTTGCCGAACCTCGTCCGCCGTGAGCATCGCTCCGCCTTTGATGCGATAATCATGCGTCGCATCATACGTCACTTCGCCCTGCGCTGGAAATTTCGCCGGCGGCGTCGGTTGAATCGGATAAGTCGGATCAACCGCGCCGAGCGTGGCAAGACTATCAAAGGTAAATCTGAAATTGCCGGCAGGAGGAACGGCGTTGGAATAGGGCAGCCGAATGCCGTCGAGGTAAATATTGTCGCCGCGCAATTGGCTCGACACTTCGTAGCCGATGATCGCGCCGAGCGCAATGATTTCATCGCGAGTCACGCCGCCGCAAAAGTCGTTGATGTTGTTCAGCATGGCAAACGTATCGGAGCCGCCGCTGATCCCCAAACCGCCGGCGAGCGCGCCGTTTTTATAAACCGGCACGCCGCCGGGAATATTCGTCAAGCCCGGTTGTCCCGGCGCCGGCGGCTGCGGCGGACCGAGCGGCGGACGCGGCCCGCCGTTCGGTTGAACATCGCTGTCGCTGCGATTTGAAAACGGCACGCCAAACAGCGGGCCGGCCGGCGTATTGTTGAACGCCGAAGTCGGCGGGAAATGGCTGCGCGTGATAAAACATCCGGTGATCGTCGTAAAGGCTTGTTGATTGCTGCTGATGAAAGCGGCGCTGCGCGCTTTGGCAATTTCACCGAGCAAACCTTCGGAGGTTGGACCGACCCGGCGCGTGCCGTTCATGCGAAAAACGCCGAGCACGTTAGCTTCGCGATCAACGACCGCGACATTAATGACCTGGTTGAGACGCCGGGCTTGTTCCACCGCCTGCGTCATCAGCGTTTGAACATCCTGCACCGTTAATGCCGGCGTGTCGGTTGGTGTGGAAGAGGTTGGCGGATTGCTGGAATTGCAGCCGCACAGACCCAGACAAACTAATCGAATAACAAATATGCTCATCACAGCTTTCATTGTGATTTGAAATCGCACGATATTTACTCCTTATGTTTATAGTAGCGCCTTCAGGCGCTTAATGTCGAAGCAACGTATTCGCGAATGAGGTCAAAAAATTCTATTGTTGTTCATGCGGTGCCTGAAGGCACGACTACGAACACAGCTATTTCTGCTCCAGAATTTCCACCACCACCGGGCCTTTCGGCCTGGCCACGCAAGCGAGACGATATTTTCCCGGTTCGAGTTTGTTGATATCTTCCAACGTTCCCTGTTCTTCGTCGCCGACCGGACTCATATTTTCAATGCCTGAAATCATTCGAACCGGATCGATGCCGCAGCTGCCGATGTGGCAATCGGCTTTGAATTTCAAGCCGTTTTTCTCCGCAATTTCGCAAATCGTTTGCCCGGGTTTGAAAGCGCAGGTCTTGCCAAAATTTTTGAAGACGACGACCATGCCTTCAGGTTTGGCCTCCGGTGGTCTGGTTTCTTCAACCCTTTTACCTCGAACTTCGGACCTCGGACTTTCGACCTCGGACTTCGGACTTCGGACTTCAGGCTTTTGACTTCGACCCTCGGACTTCTGACTTCGGACCTCTTTAATCTCGGTATTAAAAATAATCGTCCGCCGCGCGACTTCTTCTTTTAAACCGAATTTAAAAAGCTGATTGCCGACGCGAAATTGATCATCCGGCTCGAGCGGCACGGAATTTTTAATTTTAAGAAAACCGCCGTTGGCGCTGCCCAGATCTTTCACCCAGATCTTGCGATCTTTTACGGTGATCGACAAATGACGGCGCGACAGCGTCATGTCTTCCTGATTCAAAGTAATATCCGGCGCTTGCCGGCCAAGCACGATGGTTTGCGCCGAGAGCTCGTAACGATTCAACGGCTTGCCGTTTGTATCGATATGAATAAAAGAATGGCCGCCGTTTTCCGTATCGAACAACAACATTTGTTTGCCGATGCGAACGACGTTGCCGTTAAAAACTTCCAGCGGCCGCGCTTCCTTCAGGCGAATGAAAATGCCGTTGGTGCTGCCGTCATCGCGGAGAAAATATCCTTCCGGGCCGTGCGAAATCGAGGCGTGCCGGCTGGACAACAGCATGTCGTCGGGAAAATTAATCTCGCAATCTTTGCGGCCGATCGTGGTGATCCCGTTTTTGTTGACGGCAAATTCATCCGCTTCGACATTTCCGGAAATGAGGCGAACCAGAAAAGCTTGAGGCTCTTCGGTAGAACGCGCTGCGCCAAAACTCTCTGGCGGCGGACCGCCGCTTTCAACCATCGAGGTTTTGGCCGCGGCAAATTTCGGTTTGGCGCGGTCTTCTTGAAAATCGAGATCGACGCGAATGACTTTTTTTCCGGCGAGCTTTTGCGCGACCGCCTCAGCGACGAGCACGCCGTCGCGCAGCGCCGCTTTGATATTGCCTTTTCGCCGGATTTCCTGAAAAGAGCCGGGATCGGCGTCAAAATTTTCCGTTTCAAAATAGGCCGGGCTTAAAATATCGCCGATCAAATAAACATTCGGCTGTGGCGTTTCGAGCAGCGGCGTCACCACGAAGCGCTGTTTGTTTCCCGGCCCGCCGGTCACCATGTTGATTCCCAGCGCGCTCAAAAAAGCGCTCGGAATATCTTCGCCAATGCAAGCGAGGCAGCGTTCTTTGGCGAATTCGAGCTGCGACGTCTCGCGCGGCCGGCCGTCGAGGTGGCGGCGATCGATGCGCAGCGAGAGATATTCTTTTTTGTCCTCGGCAGTGATCACGGCAACCGGTTCGCTGTACGGATAATGGCGAATGTTGCCGTTGCCCATGTAGGCGTCAAAAAAAGTTTCGGCCAATGCTTTTGAAACTTTCGGCAGTTTGTCGCCGCGATACGACCAGTAAATCGCGGTCGCATCGTTCGCCTCGATCTTTGCCTGCGAAACGGCGATCACCGCTTCAGCCGCGGAAGTGCCGCCGCCAATTACCAGCGCCGGCGCGCCGACATATTGCGCCGCCTCCGACAAACGATACGCCATGCCTTCCGTATTCCCCGGAATATCGAAACGCCGCGGCACGCCGCGACCGATGCCAATGAGCACGTGCCTGGCGAGATAAGATTGCTCGGCTTTGGCGTAATGATTATGGGCGCGCGCCTGCCAGACGCCGTCGCCGCGCCGTTGCAGGCCGAGCAGCTCGATGCCGGCTTGCGCCGGAATATTTTTGTCGCGATAAAATTTTTTCCACTGTTGGCACATCTCATCTTTGTCGATGGGGGAGAAGTGCAGCAGAGAAATCAAACCATCGCCTTTCGGGAATTGCATGTTGTCGCCGCCGCCGTAATCGGGTAGAATCAGCTTGTCTTTGGCATAATCACGAATGCGTTTCATCACGTCATCAAAATCGATGACGAGGGCGGCGAGGCCCAATTCTTTGGCGCGAAACGCGGCAGCGGTTCCTGCCGGGCCGCCGCCGACGATGAGCAGATCCAAAATTTCCGGCAAGCGCACCGGCTGTTTCAGAATAAATGTGCCGTCCGGAAGTATGTCGTGAGTCCCGTTCATATTAGACTAACTGTCCGAGGCGCGAAGCTTTTTGCCGTCCAGACGCCGCGCGCTGAATCAATTGCGCCTCGACGTTGCCGAAACGCAGCACCGTGTCGAGTTGAATTTCCGCTTCGGCCAAAAGAGTTTGTTTGCCGACAAAGGTGTGATTGCGGCTACCGAGATCTTTCACAAAAATTCTGCCGCCATTAACCGTCACCACCGCATGGCGTCTGGAAATGGACGGATCGTCGATTTCAATTTCACAGGACGCCGAGCGGCCGAGAAAATTTTCGCCGTTTTTGAGCTGAAACGTTTTTATCAGCCGGCCTTTGCTGCTGAGTTCCAAAAGAAAGACCGGCTGGCTCGCGGCCATTTTTTTGCCGAGGGCCATGGCCTCGATCAGGGTTTTGCTGCTGCGGTTGGGCGCGGCTTTTTCGACCGGCACGACGCGAACCGGCGCCGCTTCGAGCATGGTTTTACGATTGGTTTTGCCATTTTCCGGAAGCGTCTCGACGGTGTCATCTTCAACGCGGAGAGCTTTCAATGCGGTCTTTTTTACGCTGCTCCTGGATCGCGCGGCGACGGTCGTTTCTTTCCGCGCCGGCGCGGCTTTGGCCGGCTGGCGCTGATAGTTATCGATGACTTGAAAAATAAAATCGAACCTCTGAGCAAACGTGATGATGCTCAAAGCCTCCAATTTTTCTTTTTTCTTCACGCGCACGCCGTCGACGTGCGTGCCGTTGCGGCTGTCGAAGTCTTCCAGAATGTAGCATTGCGATTTTTCGTCAAAATAAATGCGCGCATGCCGGTTGGAAACGATCGGCGGCGTCAGCATGATGCTGTTGGCCCGGTGTTTTCCAATCGTGGCTTCCTGGTCAAATTCGAAGTTGGATCCGGAGAATAATCCGGTGGTGCAAAAAAGTCTGGCTTTCATGTTTGTCGTGGTCCCTTCAGGGACAAATGTTTATTATTCAGGTTTTTTAAAATTGACAAATTTGTTTCAGTCGAAAACCAGCGCCTGAAGGCGCTACTACGAACAGCTACTACGAACGACGCTGCTACGAACGACTACGAAAACTATTCCACATACAACAACATACTCGAACGATTCGTTTTGTTGGGATGAAAATAATGGCACGTGACGCAGCGATTCGAAGTTTCGCCGGCGTTGTGACAGGCGCGGCAATTTTCAATGCCGGGAATATTTTGAATGGCAGCGCGATCTTGCGTGCCGGCGACGGTCGTTGCATTTCCGCCGGCGGCGCTGAGGATCGGAATTTCCGTGTGGCACTCGAGGCAGCGGCGCTGCACGATATGCGCGCGGTGATTAAATTCGGCGCGCTGCAAAATTTGTTGATCTTGCCGCACGCGCAGAATCGACGCCTTATCGACCGTATGGCATTCTCGGCAAGCTTCCGTCAGCGAGGCCGCTAAATCATTCAATTCGGAAATTTGATCCGCATTCAAATTTGGATTCGCGTTCGCGGACGGCCAGATAAATTTGGCGTCGCCGTTCAAAAGCGGCTGGCGTTGAATCCTGTGGCGCGCGACTTTCAAAAGCGAATCGATTTTCGCCAATTCTCGTTGCACTTCCGGCTCCGGCCGGCCGCGCAATCCGGCTGCATAATTTTGCAAAGTTCCAATCGCTTCCTGATAAATCGCCGTTGCCGCCGATTTCTTATTGTGCGCCGAAGTTTCTCCAACCGTTTTTAACAATTCAGTGAAACCGAGGTTGGGGTAGAGCGTCGCCCGGATCGTTTTCAAATTTTCTAAAACCCAGGGGTCTTCGTGACGGACCGGCGATTTGACCAAACGGTTGCCGGACTTGATTTGAAACTCATTGGGATTGGTGTTGAATGCCCATATCGTGCCGGGACGGCGGCGGCGGCGAATCGTTTCAAGCGTTTCAACACCGGGTTCTATAAAATTGTCAGCGCTTTTAATTTTTAGTGCCGGCGATTCAATATTGCCGGTCAAATGACAGGTGTTGCAATGCGCGTCAAATTCAATCGGCTCGAAATGTTTGCCGTCCGGCTGCGGATTGTGACAGTACAAACAGGCTCTTTCGATATCCGTCAATTTTTCGCGTTTGACGATTTCTTTGACATGCTTGATGTGCGTGAATGCCAGCGTCGAATCATCGGCAATTTTTTTGGCGGCGAATTGAAATTGCGGATGATTTTTGTTGAATGAGCCATATTCATGGCACCGGGTGCAATACGCATCCGGCACGTTGGTCACGAGCGCGTCGCGGCCCTGATGTTCCTGATGGCAGACGGCGCAGGCCTCTTCCCGGGCTGAAAAATTTTGTGCGGCGGTTTTGACTCGCTGCATCTCGCCGGAGCGATAGACGTAGTGCGAGGCAAACGTATAAACTCCAAGCTTATCGCCGGTTTTCTCGTGACATACCGAACATTTGACGCTGGTTGCTGCGTTGAACTGCTCGTGGCACGAGGCGCAATCTTTCTCAAATTTGGCATGATAAGACGACAGCGGTCCGCTCGCCGCCACATTGCTTTTGAGAAAGAAAAAATCAATGACATAATAACCCATAATACCAAGACACATCAATCCCCCGGCGACAAACATGGCGCGCCGGGGATTGGGAAATACGTATTTTCGCGAGACCGAAAGCCGAAGATCGCTGAACGTGCCTTTTTTCTTTTTATGGTTTTCCGGCGTAGCCAAGATTGATTCGTAACAGGTAATGAATAATGCGTAAAATATCAATAATACAGCACGGCAAACAAGTGCAAGCCGAGCAAAATGAGCAGAACCAGCGAGGCCGGCACGTGCGTGTAGAGCCACAATCGCATGAGACGCTGCAAAGTGAAATGCGCGTCCATCTCGAGCTTGGTTTTGTAGAAAGCTTCCAGCTCGTTTAATTTTTCCTTTTCTTCGGAAGGAAGAAAACCGCGCAAATAATTAAATTGTTTAAGACGAGATTGAATGCCGCCGGTGATGTCGATGCAGTAAATCAATCGCGGCCGCGGCGTTGCCAGAGCCATCGCGAGATTTTTTTGATAAAATTCCCTGACCGGTTCGGCGCAGGTTTCCATTAAAGCATTCACCTTCTCGCCGATTTCGGTGATGAGCTCGGGAATCCTTTCATAAACCACTTCGATGGCGAGGCCGGAAGTCAACAATTTGGGAATCCATTTTTGCAAAACGACGCCGAGAAATCCGCTGGCGGTGACCCAGATGCTGAGAAACCAGAGCCACCAGGTGAGAATGCCGTGCGGCTGGCGAAAGCCGCAGTGCATGAACATGAGCAGGAGAAATAACGCGCCGCCGTAAAGGTGAAATCGTAACCACGCTTGCGCTTTGCCGAGTCCGGCCTTTAAAGCGAATTTGGCCAGGCGCCGGTGCATTCCCAGTAACGCGGCGCCGAGCATGAAAATAGCGGCGAGCGTGCCATACGTTAGTCCCCAAATGTTGGAGGGACGAAGATCGAAAAAAGCGGCATTCAATAAAAACGCCGCGGCGCAAATGATAACCGCCGTCACGAACCAGCGTAACGCCGAAGATTTTGTCTCGCGCTTAATAAAATTAAAAAAGGCTCTGCGAACCATCGCTCACAAACTTGTAAGTGAAAAATGTATTTCGAATGTGACGCTCCCCAACCGATTTGCTCAACGCAGCCTGAAAATACGTGTCATCGAAGCCTTTCGATGCCGGCGGTCACTCTGATTTGGCAAATGCGGTGCCAGGCTTACATTAAGTTATTTTTAAAAATTTCCGCAATTTATTTGATGCGGTGTATGGCGCGACACACGGAAATGACGGCGCGTTTGAGATAAAGATAGACGCTGCGGGTAATTCTTACGTGACGGGTTATACTTATCGAGGGATTGGCGAGAACGATTATTAAACTCAGGAACTTGATAAATAAAAACGCCACTGTTCTCAGGAGCAAGTGGCGTTTATCATTTGAAATGATGAACTCATTTTATGTTGACTTCTTTCGCAGCTTGACCAGTTCTTCGCGCCAACGCGCGGCTTCAGCTTCGGCGGCGGCGGCTTTAGTTTCGGCTTCCTGCCGCGCCTTTAATTCCTGCGACGCTTTCTGTTCTGCGTCACGCCGAGCCGCTTCCGCTGTGCGCCGAGCCGCTTCTGCTGTGCGCCGAGCCGCTTCTGCTGTGCGCCGAGCCGCTTCCGCTTCGCGCCGAGCCGCTTCTGCCTCTTCGGGGGTTCGCAAGCGCTCGCCGGTTTTGGGATCATAGAAGCGTAATCGATTATTTTCAACTTTTAATTCCAATCCCAAAACTTCGCTGCGGAGAGTTTCGCCGGCCATGGGGACATATTCGCCGCCTTCAAGGCGAAAGCCTCGCAATGCCGGTTTTATGGTTTCGCTATATGGATCGAAGAGGAAATACTCGCGCACGCCGAGATTGGCATAAATATAATGTTTCAAGACCTGATCTTCCGCTTTCGTGCTCGATGAGGTCAATTCAATCACGATATCAGGGCCTTTGCCTTCTGCGTCAATTTTGTAAGTGCGGCGCTCTTTTTTTTCCACGCCAAAAACCACCAAAATATCCGGCGCGACCGACTGGCGCTCGCCATTCTCGTCGAGATAGTAAACAAAAATATTGCCGCTGACATAGGCATTGGGGTCGAGGCGGAAATATTCCTCCAGCGCATGCAGCGAGGCCATCATTTGAGCGCGATGGCGATCGGTTTCAGCCATAGGTTTCCCATCCGATTCCGGAAGATATTCTTCCTGGTAAGCGTTCCGAGGAGAAATTTTGTTTGAAGTTAAAGTCGCCATCGTTAGTACTCTCCAGGCTTTGCCATAATAATTAGCTTAATATAGGCATGTCCAATATAAGAGTCAAGTTGGATTTATAAGGGCGAGTTTTTATCTTTCCCTCTTCCGCAACTCGCGCCTTCCTGCGGTATAAATTATCGGATAAATACTTCAATATTTTTCTTCTCGCCGGCTATGGAACGGCCGGACACGATTGTGGTGACTTTCCCACGGACGGGGGTTCAACTTAACAATCTCTCCATCTCGACACCTCACTGGTTAGATAAGGCCGTGAATACGTTTGAATCGATGACGCACGAGAAGCGGTTTTACGGCAAAATGATAATTGAACATGGTTTCATGAAACTGAAGAAAAGGACTCGCATGTTGCCTGTGTCATGGACGCAAGCTGAAAAGCTGATGAATAGTTTTCGCCAATTCGGCGCGCGCGCGTTTGGTTGCATGTTGTTGTTGGGAGCGATCGGGAATTTTCAAGCCTACGGACAAACCGGCGCGGCGATTTCGACGGCGACGAAATCCGGTTTGGCAAAATCCAACCAGAGCAAAGTTTTCTACCACGACGGCAAGTGGTGGGCGATTGCGTTTCACACTTCCGACAGCCGCTGGTATATATGGAAATTCAGCGGCGGAACGTGGACAAAAACGACTGAACTCAATAAAAGCTCCACGCTGAAATATGACGCCGTCGTCAATTCTGCTGCCGGCAAACTCTATGTGATGGGTTCGCATGCGAGCAGCTCGGAATTTTGGCGCTTTACTTATTCAATAAGCTCGGCAACGTGGACGAAAGATACGGGCTTCAATGTCAATCCGAGTTTCACGAATAGTGATGCCGCCAATCCCGTGAGTTTGGCGCAGGCGAAAAACGGCGATCTATGGATTTTTCGGGCGGCGAGCAATAAGTTGGAAGCCAAACGCTCAATCGATGGCGGCGTAACCTGGCCGGCGGTGATTACGGTGAAAACCGGATTGACGACGGCCGCGGCAACGACGGACGCCGTGGTGTTCTCTTCGGGCGGCAATAATTACGTCGGCGTGGCTTATGGCGAGCCGGATGCGGCCGGCAGCAAATATGGTTTTCTCTTTCATCGCGACGGCGATCCCGACGCCACGTGGACCGATGATTCATCTTCTCTGACTTTTTTCGGCAGCGAACGCGCGAACAACAAAATCGCCGCAACGACCGACAAAAATAATAACGTTTATTTGCTGACGCAGAATGCCGGCGTGAGCGGCGGCGATCCGAATAACACATTATATAAACGCAGCAGCGCCGGCGCGTGGACAAAATTCGTGGTGAATGACAACGCTGCCGGTTTGAATTGGAAAACGCCGGCGATGGTGGCGGACACTTCCAACAACGCGTTGTATGTGATGGGCGTGAATACCTCCACGCAATTCGCCGAATACAAAGTCTGTGCGATTGGCGCGGAAACAAATTTGAGCGCGGCGGCAACGATGCTGGCGCTTTCTGCCGGCGGCGCCTCATTTGAGGATTTGAGTTTGCCGGCGCCGTTTGTCAACACGGCGAGTGGATTGATGGTTTGCGGCGACAATATCACGGCGAGCGATATTTGGTATAATCAATTCGCGGTAGGGCCAATCGGCGGCGGACAACCGGCGGTCGTGGTGAATAGCGCCGGCGTCTCGCCAAATGAAGCGAATACGGCAGGAGGTTATACGATCGCTTTGACGCTCGGCGATCAAGGCGCACTGGCTGCCGGCATGGGCGCGATCACCATTCAATTTCCCGTTAACACTTCGGTTCCGAGCGGCATCGCGGCGAATCAAATCACCGTGAATGGAACGCCGGCGACAGCCGTGACTTCCAACGGCAGCGCGCGTGAAGTGATCGTCACGACGCCGGTCGATCTTGCGAACAGCGCTACGGTTTCGCTCGTGTTTAGCGCGGGCGCGAATATTTTGAATCCTTCCAATGCCGGGAATTATTCACTGCAAGTTTCGACGAGCGCGCAAACAACGCCGGCAAATTCACCGAGCTATGCGATTAGCGCCGCGACGACGACGGTTTCGGCGGCAATCGTAACGCCAAATCCAACCACGACGAGCGCGGCGGCGGCATACACGATTAATTTTAATCTCGGCGCTCGCGGACGCTTGATTTCCGGCAGCAGTACGATCATGCTGACGTTCAACAATTCAACCGGTGTGGCCAGCGGCAGTCTCAGCGGCGTGCAAGTGAATGGCGCGAGCGCGACGGCGACCGGCAATAGCGGCAATAAAACTGTCACGATTACGGCGCCCGCTGCATTGAGTCTCGGCAACAGCGCAGCGGTCGCGATTAATTTGCCGGCGCCGGCAATCACCAATCCGGCGAGCGCCGGCAATTATACTTTGACGGCGGCGACGAATGTTGAGAGCGCCGCGATGACTTCAAACTTATATACGATTGAATTTGTCGGGGCGGTGACCGTTGGCGTCATTACTCTATCAACTCATGAAGCCAACGCCAATAGCAGCTATACCGTGCCGTTGACGTTGGGAAGCAGCGGCGCGCTGGCAGCGGGAAGCGGCACGATCACGATTCAATTTCCGAATAACACTTCAGTGCCGGGCAGCATCACCGCGAGTCAAATTACCGTGAATGGAACTGCAGCGACCGCGGTTGCCGCCAACAGCAGCACGCGTGAAGTGACGATCACGACGCCGGTGAATTTACCGAATAACGCGGGCGTTTCGATATTTTTTAATTCCGGCGCCAATCTGCTCAATCCCTCCAATGCCGGCAATTATGCTTTAAATGCCTGGACGAGCGCGCAACCGGCTCCCGCTTCGTCACCAGCCTATTCGATTGCAGCGGCGACGACGACGGTTTCTGCCGCGAGTGTGACGCCGAATCCAAACACCACGAGCAGCGCCGCTGCATACACGATTTCATTCAATCTCGGCAGTCGCGGTCGCCTCATTTCCGGCAGCAGCACGATCACCGTGACTTTTAATAGCGCCACGACGGTGAGCAATGGCAGTCTCAGCGGCGTGCAAGTGAACGGCGCCGGCGCAACGGCGACCGGCAACAGCGGCAACAGAACCGTGACGATGACCGTACCGGCGGCGTCGACGCTCGGCAACAATGCGGCAGTAACGATCAGTTTGCCTTCGTCTGCAATTTCGAATCCGGCGAGCGCCGGCAATTACACGCTCATGGTGGCGACGAGTGTGGAAACAACGCCGGTCACTTCGAATGTTTATTCGATTAATTCGTCAGCGCCACCGCCGACGGGTGAAGATGAACCGATTACCGGTACGACGGGCGGTTACGATAAGCCGCATCAAAATCGTCCGTTCTATCACGCCGGCATTTGGTGGACGGCCGCAAAAAAATCTTCCAACGGCAGATGGTATCTGTGGAAACTCAATGGCAGCTCGTGGTCCGCAGAATTGGAAATTGACGATCGCAAGAGCACGCGGCCGGATTGTTACGTCGATTCGCCGGCGAATAAATTGTACATTCTGCTGGCGTCGTCTTCGAGCACCGGAACGAAAATTCTGCGCCTGTCCTATTCCGGCGGCGCGTGGAGCATCGACTCCGGTTTTCCGGTGGTGTTGAGCAGCTTCGCGTTCGCGGGCGAATCCGGCAATGTGTTGGTCAAAGCGAAGAATGGCGACTTGTGGTCATTTCGTTACAAGAGTTCGAAGGTTGACGGCCAACGTTCGAGCGATGGCGGGCTTACCTGGTCATCGACGTTCACGGTGAAGAGCAGTCTCGGCAGTTCCGGCCTGTGTGACGCCGTCGCGTTCACCAGCGGCGGCGAAAATTACGTTGGCGTTGGTTATGCCGAAAACACGGCGAGCAGCGGCAAGTTCGGTTTTCTCATTCATAAAGACGGCGATCCCGACGGCAGTTGGACGGATGAGACGAGCGTGATGCCGCAATTTAGCGGCGCGCAAAGCGATGATCATATATCTTTGGCAGTGAGTCAGAATAATGAAATCTTTGTTGTCTGCAAAACTCATCCGAACGCCGGTTCCGCTGCCGGCATCGGCTTGCTTAAACGCAGCACCGGCGGCAGTTGGCAAAATTTTACCATACAAGTCGGCGGCGGTTGGACGCGGCCGGCGGTGGTGGTTGATGAAACCAACAACGAGCTTTACGTTTTCGGCACGCAAGAAACTTCGCCGGAACACGGCCAATACAAAAAATGCGCGATCGGCAATGAAAGCTCGTTGAAAGACGCGACGCCGGTAGACATTTTTGACGACACCGGTTTCAATAATTTGTCGGCGCCGCAGCATCGTGTCACCGGCGCGACGGAGATGTTGGTGTGTGTCGAAAAAAGTTCGGGCAGCGAGATCTGGTACAATTTGCTGCCGATTTCCGGAAGCGGCGGCGGTTCATCGCCAACTCCGCTCGTTGTCAATAGCGTGACGGTCAATCCGAGCACAACCGGACAAACCTCAGCATACACGCTTTCTCTCACGCTTGGCTCGAGCGGCGCGCTCTCCGGCGGCAGCGGCACGATCACGGTGACGTGGCCCAATGGCACGATTATTCCCGCCGCCATCGCCGGTTCAGCCGTGACCGTGAATGGCAACAACGCCAACAACATCACGCCTATTCCGGCTTCGCGCCAGGCGGTGATCACTATTGCGAGCAGTCTCAGCAATAGCGCGAGCGTTTCCCTGATTTTCACCAATGCCGCCGGCATCGTGAATCCTTCCGCCACCGGCAATTATACGCTGGCGGTGCGCACCAGCGCGGAACCGGCAGAGGTGAATTCGTCCGCCTACAATATCCAAAACAATCCGCCGCCGGGCACGGCCGGCGCTCTGGCTGAGGCCAACACCACTGCGGCGCTCAACAAATCGAATCAGAGCAAGCTGTTTTATTTTCAGTCGGCGTGGTGGCTGGTGGCGTTTGATGCCAACGCGACGGATTGGTTTCTGTGGAAATTTCAGAGCGGCGCCTGGAGCCGCGATTTTAAAATTGAGACGCGGTCGACGGCGCGTCTCGACGTCGTTCTCGATTCCGCCAACAGTCGTTTGTATTTTGTCAGCTCGCATTCGAGCACGACGAAATTCGGGCGGCTGTTATATTCAAACGGGACGTGGACGAATGAAATGGCGCTCTTGAGTTTGGCGGATTTTGGACAGGGCAGCAGCGCTAACCCGGTGAGTATGGCGCGCGCGAACAACGGCGAGCTTTGGGTATTTCGCCTCAACGCCGGAATATTGGAGACGAAACAATCTACCGATAACGGCGAGAGCTGGTCGAGTCCGATCACTTTGAAGACCGGGCTGGCGGGAAGTGACGGCGTCACGGACGGCGTGACGTTTCCGGAAAACGGCAATCATTTTACCGGCGTGTTTTACGGCATGACGGCGGCGAGCGGCGGAACGAGTTACGGATTTCTGGCGCATCGCAACGACGATCCTGCCAACGTGTGGACGGATGAAAGCGGCGCGTTGGCGTTTTTTGGCGCCGAGCGCGCTGATGACGGGGTGAATGTGGCGAAATCCGATAATGGAAAACTGTTTGTGTTGACGCGCAACAGCAGCGCCGCAGCGGCCGGCGAGGTCAAGAATACGCTTTACAAACGCAACGCCGCCGGCTCGTGGAGCAAATTTAAAGTGAACACCGATGTGGAATGGAGCAGTCCGGCCGTGGGAATTGACGATAGCAATGACCGCGTGTATGTCATGGGCATTCGTACGGATTCGCCCAATTATGCCGAGTATAAATTTTGCGATTTTGGCAATGAAAGCGTGTTGGAAACGCAAACCCCAGGCTTATTATTGAAGAACGGCGGCGATAATTTTGCCGATCTCACCGCGCCGGGCAAATCGGTTTCCAGCTCGTCCGGGCTTTTGGTGTGCGGCGGCAATGTAACGGCCGGCGATGTTTGGTATCAGCAAATTAATTTCAGCGCGCCGAAAATCGTTGCGGCCAATAACGGCGCCGAAACTTCCAACGCTGCCGATGAATGGTCCGGCGTTGCCGCGTATCCGAATCCTTTCAATCCGGCGACGACGATTCGTTTCAAGTTGAATGCGCCGGCCTCTGTGGCTTTGCAAATTTTCGATATTCGCGGTGCATTGGTGAAAACACTGGTCGAGCGCGATCTCAATGCCGGCGTTCACGAACAACGTTGGAATGGCCGCGATAATTCAGGCCGGCACGTTGCCAGCGGTATTTATTTTTATCGCTTGCGGATCGGAAGGGAAGTGTTTCGCGGCCGGTTGGAGATGGTGAAGTAGCGAGTGGCAAGTGGCAAGTGGCATGAGGCATAGTTATGTCATTCCGGAAAAGTCTTTTTTGTTATCATGCTGAATTTGAAAAAGATTCAGACAAGCTGAAAACTGAAGCCCGACGGGCAACTTAAAGTTCAAAAAATTTTTTTAAAACACGGAGCAACCGAGTTCGCGGAGCGTCACGGAGAAAAGCTTTTTATAAACATTTATTGCTCTCCGTGCTTTCTCTGCGGACTCCGCGGCTCGTGTTAAAGGCAACTTTCAGTACGACAAAAACCTTTAGAATTTTATTCTACAGCGGTTTTCGTTTGGATGAGTAGTTAAAATTTCTTATATTTACTGGCATGAGAGCTTACACTTATGATCTCCGCCAGAAAATTGTAGATGCCGTGGATAACAAACTGGGCACCTACAG
>Ga0247727_10008041_pt1 | contig 19752 bp, 16 predicted proteins | sample WisWelCaveWW1625_FD_202498 | JGI IMG/M metagenome (GOLD analysis project Ga0247727, IMG submission 202498) | Biofilm microbial communities from Wishing Well Cave, Virginia, United States - WW16-25 | ecosystem: Environmental > Aquatic > Deep subsurface > Groundwater > Cave microbial mat | place... | reverse complement strand
TTTAAAAAAACAGCGCATAGACCGAAAACACGTAAATCATAACCAATAACATAATATTTATGTGAATCCTTGTTCACTTCGATGGAAGTTCTAAATTTTTTTGATGACTTTTTACGAGAGTCTCATGTAACAATCCAACCGAATCGAGCCGGGGGTGCCCAGTGAAATAGTTTTAATCCACGCCGCACCTTGTTTTTTCAAAAGGAACCATTCGCTGAGGCCGGCATCCGGCGCCGCGACCCACCACGTGCCATCGTGAAAAAACACTTTGCTCTGATTCGGCTTGTAAAACTCGCTCGATCCGCCTTTGGTGCCGGCAATCGCTACCGGCCCTTCCGCCGCCGGCGAGCTGCACGCGCTGCCAACCGTAATCAGGCTATACCAGATTCTTTGGGTGGTATTGTTTTCGGCGCAAACCATCAATTGCGTAGTGCCGTCCACGGCGTGCGGCGGCGTGCTCAGGTCGAAGAACACATTCGCGCCATTGTCGAAAAGCAGGACTGTCGGCGCGGTGGCTGCCAGATTTTCTTTTTTGATAATAACGGTTTTATATTCAGCCTTGTTCGTGAGCGTGTTGATGCCCATGAGAAACAACTTGCTTGCCCCCTGCACTGCGATAGCCGGAGAGGTCCAGGTGTCGGAAGTATTGACTTTGAAGTTTTGCCAAAGCCCGGTGGTGGCATTGCGCTTGTAAAGCGTATTGCGCGGGTCCGCGCCCAGGCGTTGCCGTTTTGTGTGAAGAGAAAGAGATTATTGGACGCATCCACTGCCAGGTTGATGCCGCCGGTCGCATTCTCGACGCCCATCATCGTTAACGCCGTGGACTCATCCGTCCAGGTCGTCGTCGGGTCGCCGTCACGATGATACAGAAAACCAAATTTGCTTTTGCCCGCTTTAAACTCTTCGCCGTAGGCCAGGCCGAGGTAATTCTGCTCGCCCATGCTAAACACCTTCGCATCCGCCACGCCCTTCTTGTAATTGAGGCCGGATTTGATGGTGAATTTCGCCGGCCAGGTGTTGCCATCATCTGCAGAGCGCATGCCCTCGAGCAGGCTGGAGAGAATGCGGAAAAGCCAAAGCTCGCCATTGGCCGCGCGCACGAGACTGATGGGACCCTTGCTATCGGTGCCGGCGAAATCGCCAAGCGCTTTGGGAAAACCGGAATCGATGCTCCACGTTCCGCCGCTGTAGCTCAAGCGATAAAACTCCGGCGGGTCGTCTGTAGAGAAAATGACGTAAAGCTTGTTCGTCGCCGCATTGAGCACGACGTCCGGGCGGGTGCTGCTGCTGGTGTTTCCAGCCGAGGCATTGAGCGTCCATACATCGTTTTTGCCATCGTATTGCCAGAAATACCACTTTTTCTCTTTTTTGGCATACGCCAAGGCCCACCACTTGCCATCGTGAAAAAATACTTTGCTTTGGTTGGATTTGCTGTAACCCTTTTTCGTGTTGTCCGAAATCAGCCTGCCGGCTACGCCCGTAGGGTTTTGGGCCAAAGCCGCGTCGCCCGCGCTGAAAAGCGCCAACACGACGAGCGCCAGGACCAAACGACCGCAGTGCTTAAACGCCGGGTTCAACCGTAGAAATAAAGTGAGCACACTTGCCTCCGAGTCAATTGAAGAGAGAAGAATCAAAGGATGAAAGTAAACTCGAATGAATGGACAAACGCAAAGCCGGGTGAACTTGCAGGAGGTGCCCCATCCGTGAGAGGGATTCAATCGAAGCAAATCGAAGGCAAACCACGTCTTGCGGTTTGTAATAACCCAGATTTTTGATGTCATGCAGCAAGAGACGCGGGATCGGGCTTCTTATTCTTAAAATTTAATCGACAAAAAGCCGCCACCGCTCCGAGGTGATCAAACACTCGTTTTAGTACCAACCAAAAGGGCGGGTTGCGGAAAATGAAGGGAAGCTTGAGAGGGGGTCATTTCATTGTGCGACTCTCAACACCAACTTTTCGCCCACGGCACAGGCGGCTGCGGCTTTTTCCTCCAGCAATTTGATGATGGCATAGTTTGCGCTCACGTCGAGCGCTTCGCCGGCGCCATAATAATGGCCTGTTTCATCGCCAAGGTGCGATTGATAAATCCTCACCTTGACGCCATTGTGCAAGGACAAAAAATTAACCGAACCGACGATAAGGTAGGGCGGCCGCACTTCGATGATCTCGGCAACGATGCGCTCTACGCGTCGAGGTTTGGCGGCGGGGGTGAAGTTGGAATCCGGCGCGACGGCGTGATCGCCGGTTGCCGGACGCGCCGGTTGGCCGAGCTTGAGCAAAAGAGAAAACTGATGCGCGAAGCCGGCACCGATGGGATCTTGTGACAAGCCATATTCAATGATCATGGTCTGGCGTGATACCCGCGGCAGCAGCGACACCCCGAACGCCAAAGCTCCGGCGTTGTTGCCCGCGCGCAGAATGAGTTTATGCGCCAAATCGAACTCGCCTCCGGCGCGCCATTTGCCTTGGCGGCGCGAGACGACTTCATAATCCACACTGAGGGTGACGAAGGACAATGGCTTGACCAGGGCACCCAAGCGCTCCATTGGCGGAAAGGTTTCTTTCGTCTTCGCGCGATCGTTCCAGTAAATGCGGGTTTGCAAATTCTGCAGGCTGGCGCCAAGCGCCAAAAACTCTCGCGGCTTGAACAAAACGCCGAGATCGTACCCGACGCCGCTGGCGCTGCGGCCGGCGAGCTCGTGGCGCAGCAATTTAACTGTGCCGCCAAGCGCGAGATAAGATGATAGCGTTTTGCCATAAGAAATCAGAAAAGCATTCTCGCCGTTCGCAAAGTCACCCGTCAACGCGCCGCCAGCATCTCGCGCTTCGACATTTGCAACGCTGTAATTTACCCAGCCGAGGCTGACGGCGCCCGCGGCGCGAAATGGATAAGCGGCAGCGACATAGTTGTAGCGCCGATCCAGCGCCAGCAGCGAATACATGCCGATGAGCTGCGGTTCTGCGATCCCGCCGAGCCCGGCAGGATTCCAATAATTGGCCGTGACGTCATTGGCCACCGCCACAAAAGCGCCGCCCATGCCTGGAGCGCGCACGCCGGCGCCGATGCGCAAATAGGCGCCGGCCTGGCCGCCACTTTGCGCGGCTGATTTTTCCGGCAAGAGGTGGACAGAAAAAATCGTTAAAGAGAAAAGCGCAAAAGCTAAAGAAAATCGCATGGGATGTCCGATTTATCAAGACTGTATGAGTTTAGCGGTCTGAACCGGAGTGCAATGCTTTAGCATTGCAAAACTGAAGTTTTGCACTCCGAGTTCACTCGGCTAAATTTATACTCAAGACTTACATTCTCCAAGAATCCCCAAATCCATTACTCCACTAATCCATCACTCCAAGTTTTTATTGTCGCACCACCCCGATCTTGCCGCTCATCCGCGCGTTGCCGGCCGCTTCGATGATATAAAAATAAACACCGTTCGCCACCATCACGCCCCGGCCGTTGCGGCCGTCCCAGTGGATGCTCTGCGCCACATTCGGCCGTGTCGTCGCCGCGCTCGAAAATTCTCTCACTAGCTCGCCGCTGCTATCGAAAATTTTGATGGAAGCTTTGGCCGGACTTTTTAGCGCAAAGCGGATTTGCGCCGTCTCCACGGTGGGATTGAACGGACTGGGAAAGGCAAGGGGCGTCGTGAGAACTTCTGCGCCGAGATAATCTTGCTCGCTCATATCTCTGTTTATTTTGTTGTACTGGCGTGATGGCGGCTCGAACGTGTGGCTGCTGTGGCTGGGTGTGACCGTGCCTATCCATTCAGGCTCCACGGTTGCACGGTAGTAACCCCGGGCCTCGGTGGTGGGATCTCCCGGCAGGCCGGAGAGCGTGACGCCGCTGATGGCCGCTCCCGCGGCATTGAGAATACGGCCAAAGATCGCCGGCTTAATAGTGAATTTTCCTCCCACGCCTTCCACCGGCAAAGCCGTCACGTTGGTATCAGTAGCCGCCAATCTTCGCAATGACAGAGGCGCGGTATCGCCGCCGGTCGCCGTTGCGCTGATGATGAAGTGCAGCAGAACTGCGGCGCCGGACCCGCGCACCGGCGCAAAGCTGAAGGCGCCGATGGTAATGGCGCCGCTGGCGTTGTTGCCATTGACATCGACCAACCAACTGCCATCCGCCGCCAGGACCGGCCCGGCGGCAAAGCCGGTGTAAGTCAGCAACGTGTTTTTAAATTCCACCGTGGCGTCGAACGAGCCTACCGCGTGATTGGCGGGATCGAGTTGCAGAGGAATGGTAATGCTTTCCCCGGCAGCGCCGGTGGCATTATTGGGCAGGCTGAAACGGACGGGCTGCGCGAAGGCGGCAGAGGCGCAGATGGCAGCGAGCGCATACAGCATCATCACAACACGCTGTAAAAGTAAAAAATTTTTCTTTAGGTGCATAAACATGAGGTATTCTTTGATTCTCAACACTTACTCGTACTCCTTCTCATACTCATTCTCGTACTCTTACTCGCCGTTGGAAACCCTTAAAAAAGTGAGTAAGAGTAGGAGTGAGAGTACGAGCAACCAGCATCGAGCAACTAGCAATTATTTCTGCAAAATCAGCTTATTCGTCTTCACAACGTTTCCCGCCTCAAGCCGATACAAATACACCCCGGTTGCTGCCGGAGCGCCATTATCTTTGCGCCCGTTCCAAGCGATGGTATGAATGCCGGCGGCTTGAAGTCCCGACGCCAGCGTGCGCACGGTTTGTCCGAGCATGTCATAAATTCGCAGGCTCACTGCACCGGCTTCCGGCAGCGCATATCGAATGACCGTATGGGAAGCGCGTTCCGCGATTCGGGACACGAACGGATTCGGATAATTTTGCTCCAAGGCATATTGTTGCGGCAATTTCGCGTTGAAGGTCAGTTTTTCGGACGCAGATTGCACCGGCGTTTCCTCTCCATTCAAACCGAATAACGAGAGCGGCATGCTGAAAGTGAGCGCCTCGCCTTCTTTGGCTGGACGGGCGAGCGTCGCCTGGATGACCACGAGTATGCCGTTGCCTGTGATGCAGTCTGCACTTTTTGAAAAACCGGCGATACGCAAAACTCCTTGCGGTCCGGCGTTCCAATCCATCTCCCAATCTTCCGGCGCGAGCATGGCTCCCAACGAAATCGCGGTCACGCGAATCGCCGCCTCGAAGTTCAGCGTCAGATCGAACGAATTATAAGCGGCGTCCGCCTGGCGCACTTCTACCGCGAAATCAATCCGCTCACTCCCGACGTCGAACGAGGGATCGGCTATCGTGACGACGGGGCCTTTGCGTTCATTTTCTGCGGCGATTTTGCCGAGCGCGCTGCCAAAGCTTCCATTCACATCCCCGAGAATAACACCGGTGAAATTTTGGTTTGTTTGGTCTTCCACGAGCGGCTCGTAAAGCCGGTGCCGGAGAGCCTCGCACCAATTTTCCGGCGTCAAGTTAAAGCCGGCATCGACGAATCGCCAATCGTCCTGGCCAAAATTTTGAAAACTTTCCCATTTGCCGGTGGCGCGCCGGAGAATGGCCAACGCATCGCCGGAAGTAAGCTGGCAATCGCCGGTCACATCTGCCGCCAAACTCTCGTAGCCGTTCAACGGCTCCGGCCCGCCGCTTCTGCCCTTAAAAGCTTTGAGTGCATCGCCGGCCGTAATCGTCCCCCGGGGAACATTGCCGGAAATTCGACGCGGGGCGAGTAAAACGTTGCTGCCAAGCGGGATGTCCGTAAATTCAAATTGTCCGTTCTCATCGGAAATTTGCAACCGAATCTCGGGATCATCAATTTCTACTCGCACCGTGTCGCCGGCCAGCGGCTTATTTTCAACAAAATAAAAAAGCGTACCGCTGACCCCGGCTTCGGTAGGAACGATAAACAAACCATTGGCGCCATCGGTGGGCAAGGCGTTGGCTGTGACATTTGTCGCTGCCAAATTGCCCAACAGCAGCGGAACGGTGGTTCCGGGTGCGGCCGTATCGTTCACCCGGAAATGGAGGACGATCGCTGTTCCCGCTCTTGTGATTGCTTTTTTGGCGGCAAAGGCGCCGAGATTAATGGCGTCAGCGCCGGGATTGACGTCAATTTGCCAATCGGTAGATGACAGGAGAGACCCGCGCGCGTAATCGATAAAAGTCAAAACTTGCGGATTGAAGCCGAGTTTGGCGTCAAATGATGCAACCTCGCGGGTGACGGGGTCGATATTCAGTGGCACTTCCACGGTATCACCGCCGGCGCCGCGCAGATCCGCCGGCACACTGAAATGAACGATGGCGCCATCTGAAACGGCGAAAGCATTTGGCAAAACCGCGGGATCGCCAAAGACAGGATCAGCATTGGTGATGGTAACGTCATGCGCTCCCAGCGAGGCCCAACCTGCGATCGTGATATTAGCGATAATTTGTGTGGAGCTGACGACAGTTATATGGTTGACCGAAATGCCGTCGCCAAAGCTCACTCTACTCACCCCGGCAATAAAATTCGTCCCGGCCAAATCGACGTCCAACGTCTGGCTCAAGCTGCCGATCGTCGGTGTGACACTGATCAAAGTTGGCCGCGGATTAATTACAGTAAAGCCATCTGCACGGGCTGCGGTCCCGCCACCCGGCGCTGCGTTGGTGACCGAAACCTCGCGGCTGCCAAGCTCGACGCCGAACGGAATTGTGATTTTTGCAGTGATTTGCGTGTCGCTATTAACGGTGACGAGGGTAACGGTAATATCCGCACCAAAGCTCACGGTGCTGGCTCCGGCAATGAAATTTGTTCCGATTAAAATAACGTCTTGTGTCTGCCCTCTGCCGCCGATGGGGGGATTGAGTCTCGTCAAAGTCGGCGCCGGATTATTGATGGTGAAAGTCTTGCTCTCAGAAGCACCGCCACCGGGCTGGGCGTTAGTGAGCGAAAAAGCGCGCGGCCCGGTAGCGGCATTAGCGGCAATCGTCAAATTCGCCGTCAGACTCGTTGCGCTCGTCACCGTGATCGAATTAACCGTGATGCTATCGCCAGTATTTACTGTCGTCGTGCCCATAACGAAGCCCGCTCCGGTGAAAACGACGTCCAGCGTCTCCAAACGATTGCCGCTCATTGGTGCGATATTCAGCAACATCGGTACGGGATAGTTGACCGCAAAAGCGCCCTTTGCTGTGCCGCCGCCGGGAAAAGCATTGGTGACGGTGACATCACGGCCTCCGATTGCGGCGTTGGCGCTAATGGTGATATTCGCAGTCATTTGAGTGGTGCTCATGACCGTGATCGAGTTGACGGCAATATCCGGCCCGAAACTTACTGTACTGACGCCGCTGATAAAGCCTGATCCCGTCACGGTGACATTTAAGGTTTGCCCGCGCTGCCCACTCACCGGAACGGTGCTGACTATTGTTGGGGCGGGATTGTTGACCGTGAAGGGGATAGGAGGCGAGGTGCCGCCGCCGGGCGGATTATTGGTCACAGAAAAATAGCGTGTTCCGATACCGGCTCTTTCTGTGATGGTAATATTTGCCTTCAAGATCGTCTTGCCGCTCGTTACCGTGATCGAATTGACTGCGATACCGTTGCCGACATTCACGGAGCTGACGTCATCCATAAAATCTGCCCCCATAAAGGTCACCTCCAAGGTTTGCAAGCGCGCGCCAACGGTCGGGCTCATGCTTAATACCGTTGGAACCGGGTTTAATGGTGTTTCCCCTAAAGGCGCGAAATTAGTATGCGTTATTCCAGTGACGCCTGGAATACTACCGATGGTTGTGAAACTGCCGCCGGCAAAAATAGTTGAGCCGCCAGTTTCAATAGCATTGACAGAAGCAGCCGTGCCCGTTATACTCGGATTCCAGTCGACGGGATTTCCGTCGGTGACGTTGACGGCCGCCGCATTATTTCTTGTCTCACCGCCGACACGGTTGAATCTGCCGCCCAAATACACCCTGGGACTATCAACGGTTATACTGAAAACAAAACCAGGATTAGAAGTGGTGCCAATGACATTTTGGACATTGGGATTCCAAAGGGTTGGAATTCCAGTCCTTGCATTGATGGCGACAATGGAGTTACGCAACTGTCCGCTAACCGTCGTGAATTTTCCTCCGACATACACCGTTGAGTCGCTCAAGGCCAGCACCCGAACCGTATCACTAGCATTCGGAATAATCGGATTCCATGTCGTGCTGAGAGAAGCATCACTGGCGTTTAATGCGGCAAGACGTTTTCTCGTCGTATCGGTACCAATTCTTGTAAACTCGCCGCCCACATAGACGACTGACCCGCGTACCACGAGTGAACGCACCTGCTTATCAAAGGTGAGGGGATTAAATGATGGGATTGGGGTGCCCTTGATAGAATCAATCGCGGCAACATTGCTACGCATGTTATTGCCGCCGATATTGGTGAACAAACCACCGATATACACGATACCACGCGCCACATCGATGGTACTGATTTCGGTCAGCGCACTCATTGGCACACTCTCCACATTCGGATTCCACGCTGCGGCGTTTCCGTTCACTGTATCGAGTGCCGCGAGCCGATTTCTGACCGCGGCGCCGCCGATGCTCGTGAAAGTGCCGCCGGCGTACACCGTGGATCCAGACACCGCCAAGGCTTTCACCGCGCCACCAGGGGCGTTTGGATTCCACATCGTCGGCCGGCCTGTCGACGCGTCGAATGCGGCAACCCGGTTTCTTGGGATGGTGACGGTCACATTGAAATTGCCGCCGGCATAAACCGTTAAACCACTGATCGCCAACGCGGAAATAGTAATCGTTGTATCACTTGTGGCTGACGTACTCACCAAGTTCGCATTCCATGGCAACGCGGTACCCTTGTCAGCATTTATAGCAGCAAGTCGAAATCTGCTCTCGGTGCCGATGTTCGTAAATCTGCCACCAACGTAAATCGCGCCGCCATTGATCGCCAGAGCGAAAACCGAAGCATTCGCGTTGGGATTCCAAGGCGTGCTCATGCCGTTGGCGTCCAAGGCGGCAATATTTCTTCGCTCCCTCGTGCCGATCGTCGTGAAGCTGCCGCCAACATACACCGTGTTGTCGCTCACCACTATAGCTCTCACCGCGGCTTTGCCACCCATGAGACTAGTAGTAGCATTCGGATTCCACGACAATAAAAGATTTCCAGCGGTATCAATCGCGGCAATATTATTTCGCGTTTGCGCTTGTGGTTGCTTCCCTATTATTGAAATGAAAGTGCCGCCAATATAAACCGTCGGCCCGCTCACGTCAATGGCGCTGACTTCGACATCGGTACTGACAGTAGAAGTACTGGGATTTACATTCGGATCCCATGATGGTATCGCGCTTCCTGTCGTGGAGTCAAGCGCGGCGACGCGGTTTCTCGCTAATCCGCCGATGTGGGTGAAAGTGCCGCCCACATAAATTCTCCGTCCTTCCACGGCCAAGGCTCTAACGGCCCCAGTGCCATTGGTATTGGAATTCCATGGGTTGATAGCTTGACCAGTAGTGGCATCAAGCGCCGCCACGGATCTTCTTGGTTGCCCGCCGATATTGATAAACCTTCCGCCCGCGTAAACAATTGACCCCCGCATGGCTAAAGTCGTGACGAGGCTATCCGGCTCAGGTCGCCACACCGGGTCAAGTGCGCCGTTGGCCAGAATATGAATGAGATGCCGGCGCGCGAAAATATCCCTCATGGTCACCGTAGTAAAATTCCCGCCGACATACCAGCCGCCGGCGCCATCTGACACCACGGCGTTGATCGTGCCGTTGATTCGCGGCAGAGGGTACGGCACGCCGGTGCGCATGCTAAAAGCGGCGCCATTTCCGATCAACATCGACACCGAGGTGAATTCGCCGCCAATGTAGACGATGCCATTGCTCTGCACGATGCTGTGAACCGCGCCGCCACTCGTTGACCAGGCATCGAATCGCAGCGTTGCCGGCTGCGCCGAGGCCTCGGAGACGAGAAGACAAAACGCCATCGCCGCCATGACAATAGCCCAAAAACGCTTGAATGCTCTCATATAACCCTCGCCAAATTTGCCATCCACCGTGTTCAACTAAAAATACGTTGCTTAACACGCCAACGAGCTGAATTGAAATGCCCCATCCGTGGGATGATTGCATCGGAGGCAAACCAACCCCTTTAATTTGCCGGCTGAAAGGTTTTAAGCCCAAAGGTGAGATTTGAGATGCCTATTAGTAGCGGCATAAACTAATATCTGCGGAATGCTTTTTTCTTAACGAAATTTATTCTAGCCAAAATGAAAATACCTCCTGATCATTGACCAGGAGGCGTCACTTAACAGGGGCACGCAGGAAAGTTATTTTCAATTGAGGAATATGGCGCGATACGCCTGCGGGATCATCTAACGAATCCCTCTGCTTCCGCGCAGAGTCTATTGGACGAGGTTCGCACTTTTGCGGGTGGTTATGCGGCTTCAGATGATAGAACACTTGTCATGGTATCTTGCTTTTGTTGATTGGAATGCTTAAATTTCAATCAACACGAATCGCGGCGCCATGCTATGGATATTGCCGTCGGACAAAAAGCCACTCGCAGGCTGACGCTGACCGCAGCGCACGTTAAAACTTTTGCGGAGCTTACCGGTGACTACAATCCCCTGCATGCGGAAGTGTTGTCGGTTCATCCCACCAAGCCGGTGACGCAGCTCAAGATCACGGTCAAGCGCCAGGATGGAGAAACCGTGCTGGAAGGCGAGGCGTGGTGCTACACCTTTCGTTGAGCCATGAGATCATCAATCTCGGAAAAAATTCTTGCCGATAATAACGAAATTCGTTATACGTATCAATAAACAATGGCGAATTTGTTTCAAATGGTATGAAGGTGATGCGTATGATGTGGAAATTACTGATTATCATTGAAAGGAGTTACAGACGATGCGTCAGAAAAGAATGCCCCCGATACATCCTGGCGAGATCTTGCTGGAAGAGTTTCTCAAGCCAATGAACATTAGTCAGTACAGGCTTGCAAAGGATATTAATGTCCCAGCTAGACGCATAAATGAGGTTGTGCAAGGGAAACGCGGCATTACGGCAAATACGGCTTTACGTTTAGGCCAATTTTTTGGCATGTCCCCACAATTCTGGATTAATCTGCAAACGCATTATGACCTTGAAGTTGAGTCAGACAAGATTGCTGATAGTCTCAAGCGCGAGATACGAGTGTATGAAGGTGCTAATTTAGTATCTTAATTTTGAACGCTGTTTTCCCCATTTTTAAAGCCCATGTCCAAGTGGTAAAAGACGACCAAGCCCAATATCAGCAAAATTCAGCGGGCGTTTGCGGGTGATGCGCTTTCGAAGAGCCGTGATGCGAAGCCAAGCTGTACTATTTGCAACCACTGCCCATCCCACCAAACCGGTGACGCAGCTCAAAATTACCGTCAAGCGCCAGGATGGAGAAACCGTGCTGGAAGGCGAGGCGTGGTGTTATAGATAACTGTGGCGGAAAATTTATTTCTCTCGCCCAATCAATAACTCCAAGTTAGTGCAAATATATTTGCGATTTACGTAATGAGCAAAAAAATTCAGTTAATATGGCAAGGACCATTCTGTTGGCCAAAATTCGATTCAGCTTCGGCAGCCCCCTTTGATTTAATTCTTGTTGACGCCTGTGGAATTTATCTTTGGACAGTCGAATACTGCGATGGATTTCTGATCTATGCTGCCGGAATCACACGACGCTCGTTTCAGGAACGGTTTCGCGAACATACACGGCATTATTTGAACGGCGTGTATACGATCTTTGATGTGATTGCGTTGCAACAGGGAATCCGGACAGAACTGTGGCACGGATTCTGGATGAAGAAACGTTCAACGAAAAAACAAAAAGAGTACGAATCACGGCGTGAGGAAATTGTCGAGGCTGCACGAAACCAACTTTCGGTATTTCGTATATTTGTGGCTCAGGTTGACCCAACGCCACGAATTCTGCAACGACTCGAGGCATCTATCATGAACACACTCTACACATCTGCAGTCCCTATTTCGGAAATCCCTGATCGTGGTATGATGTTAGCACCACGTTGGCAGAGTGAACGACCAATCATCGCTAAAAATATCGCCCCTGTAAAACTGCACGGATTACCAGAATACTTGACTTATTTGATCACAACAATATCGCCTAACATATCAGTCGTTTCATTGGTATGAGACGATATTGCTCATAATTAAGGACAGATTTACAATTGAGAATAATAACATGGAATTGCCAGGGGGCGTTTAGAAAAAAAGCAAGATGCATTGCTACTTTGAAACCCGATATTGCCGTTATTCAAGAATGCGAAAAACTCGATAAACTAAGCTTTGAAGAAGATGCTGTTCAGCCATATTCTCAACATTGGTTCGGTGATGGTCGAAAAGGTTTGGGCATATTTTCATTTACAGATTACACTTTTCATCTCAATAAGGGATATGATTCATCAATCAGGCATTGCATTCCCATTCACGTCAGAGGCAATATAGATTTTAATCTTATCGCGGTTTGGGCAATGAATCATGAACAACGAAAACTGAGTTACATTGCTCAAGTCTATCTCGCGATTGAAAAATATAGGCGCTTCATAAAGCGGGCAAACACAGTAATTACCGGAGACTTCAATTTTAATAAAATATGGGATAACACACCAAGAATCGCAAACTTTTCTAAAGTTGTTGCGGAGCTTGGAAAAAAGGGGTTGGCAAGCGTTTATCATGAACACTTCAATGAACTTCATGGCGAAGAGTCAAGACATACTCTATTTATGTATCGAAAGAAAAATAAGGGTTATCATATAGATTATTGTTTTGCTCCAAAACTCTGGATTCAATACCTACGTTCGTTTCAACTCGGAGATTTCGATTATTGGTGTAAGTTTAGTGATCATTGCCCGCTGATCATTGATTTTCATGAGAAAGTAAAAAGCTTCCGCTAAACTCGCGTTATAGCACTCAGAAAATTAATCCTCCCATGAACATTTTGCTTCGTAACAGTATCACGTTTTTCCTCACATGGGAATGCCTCGCCCTCATCCTCGGTACAACCCCTGCCTACTCGCAAGAAACAAAGAGCATCCCAGCCCCACCCGTTGCGTTTGTCGTCAAGCTCGGGATGTCGGAGGATGGTGCGGTGACATCAGAATGGATAGAGGCCATTCGTCAGCGACATGATGAGGAAGCGTTAGCGGCAATCCTGGCCAGTAAAAAGAGATTATCGGATGAAGAAACGCTATGGGCCGGCCTCGTAAAGAGAAAAGTCTCAACCTGGCTAACCATGATCGACTCATTGCAGATACTTTTTCAAGCTGTCACTCCCCCTGACACGGTTGCCATCTTGCTGGGAAATCTGGGAGGCGAAGATGCCTTTGTATATTCTCATGCAACGATTTGCTTTGATCTGAGTAAACTCCACAGCCAGTATGGCTCTGCCTCGACCACTGCAAACAGTGGCAGAATCGGTCGGTTTTTTGCCCATGAATTTACCCATTTGTTGCACAAGGCCTGGCGAAAAGAGCACGGCCTGGAGCTTGAATCACCGTTCGAATATGCGCTTTGGGAATGTCTAACCGAGGGGCTGGGGAATTACCGTTCGCTCTCTGACAAATGGATACTGGCAGGCGGGAAATTAACCCCGCATGCCAAAGCAGTTCTGTCGCGGCGGCAGCCAATATTTGTCAAGCGCCTCTCAGCATTGGAGCATGCCACTGCTGAAGAAGCCGCGCCGTTGCTGGAAGGTCTATCCATGGGCCCCTTTGATCAAAAGTGGGGCGCTTTGACCGTCGCTCTCTGGCTCGCTCAAGAAGCCAAAGGCGATGACCATAACTTACAAAAGTGGGTCGAGGCGGGACCCTCGGGTGTCTTAATATTAGCGCAAAAATATCTTCCCGAAGATTTAAAAGGAGAAATGGCAAAAAGTGACGAACAGTAAACCGCAGATGGAATCGGGTGCGTACGGGCGCATCGCCCAGCTAATTTTGTTTGCTATTTGATATCTGAGTCCTTATATTGGGGTATAAAACAGGGTCGTAAATTAGTCACAAATTGGAGTGCAACGATGATACAGGCAAAATTTACCATCGCAGAAGCCCAAAGCCGCTTTTTGAGTCAGCACAAAAAATATGGGTTTAAAGACAAAAGCTCCGTCATTAGAGCGGCTCTAGATCGTTTGCAGAAAGAATTTGAGAAAGAGAAGCTCAAGATGAGTGCGGACTTGTATGCAGAAATCTATGATAAAGATAAGGAACTTGGGAAATTAACCGAGTCTGCCATTTCGGAGTGGCCGGAATGAATAAACTCAAACGCGGAATGGTCATTGATGTTAATCTTGATCCTATTCGGGGATCTGAAACCGGCAAAATTCGCCCGTGTGTGATTGTAACCAATGATGTCTATAACGCGCGGGTTCCTGTCGTTCAAGTTGTTCCAATCACCGAATGGAATGAAAAGAAAGGCCGAATCATTACCAACGTCGTGATTGAACCCAACTCAGCAAATGGAATATTGAAAAAGTCGGTGGCTGATTGCTTGCAAACGCGTCCCATTGACCACCGTTACCGACTTGTTAAAGTCCGAGGCAAGCTGGATGATGAAACGATGAACAAAATCGATCAGGCGCTGAAAAGGATTTTTGATTTGGAGTGAAACCGAATATCGAACGCGCAGTAGATTACCTCTCGCGATGGCCGGCTGAATTTGGATCGCGCGCTGTCGGAAATTGCACAAAAGACAGCAAGCGAGTTGACGCCTGTTTCTGAAGAGAGTGCCAAGCGCATCCGCACGAGATTGATGAGATTCTTCGCCATCACCGGAATTGACGGTGTGAAAGTGTGAAGTTAACTGCGGCGGAAAATTTATTTTCTGTCGCCCAATCAATAAATTTAAAGTATTGACAAAGTCAATAAAAATATTTATCTTTGGCGAATGAATATTCTATTCAATTGAAACAAGTAGCGACGGCTGCTTGAAAATCGCTAATATACTCGTTACGGGTTATTTTGTGACGTCATTGCGAGCGTTTCTCAGCGAAGCAATCCTTTGAAAATCATGAGATTGCTTCGGCAAAAGGCGCCTCGCAATGACTGTAGTTTTATCCCGTAACGAGTATAGCAATGGTCAATTTACCGTGACTACCTTGTTCGGACTGAAAGTCATAGAGCGCCTCTTGCCGCATCGCCCGCCATTTCTGATGGTCGAGTCGGTTGTTGCGTACGTGGGAGGTGATGCCCCGGTTCTTACCGCGGAGCGCTCCATTCGCCCGTCGGAACCCATGTTCTCCGGGGCCGAACCGCCCCTGTGCTGGCCCTCGGCGTACGTTATCGAAGGTCTGGGACAATCCTGCAACCTGTTGAGCTTCATTTGGACACTAGAGCGCAGCTTTGCCGCGAAAGGCCTGGACCCAGAAAGTGTTTGCGGCGCGCTGATGGGCATGGAGGCCAACAACGGCGATTACACGACAGAATTGTTATCAAAGTTTCTTGAAGAAGGTGCGATGAAAACCTTTTCTAAGATGGGCCTGTTAGCTTCGGTAGATGTCGCAGTCACCGGTCGGGTCTGCGCCGGTGAACTGCTTCGCTATGAAGTGCGACGATCACACGTTCTCGGCGAGTTGTCGCGCTTCACGGTGCGCGCGTGTGTGGGAGAACGCGTGGTCGTTCATGGCGCCATCGTGGGCGCTCAATTGGAGGGCACGGCATGATACGCCAGACCGACGTGGCGATTGTGGGAGCCGGCTTGGCGGGCATGACGCTGGCTCTTCAGTTGCGGCGGACCTTGCCCTCGCTCAGCGTGACCGTGCTCGATCGGCGCAAGCATCCCGCGCCTGAGACGACTTTCAAAGTGGGCGAGTCGATGGTCGAGGTTTCCTCATGGTACTTGCGGGAGGAATTGGGACTCGGAAACTACTTGCTCGAGTCACATCTGCCCAAGTTCGGCCTGCGCTTTTTCATGAGCGACGGAGACAACCGCGATATAGGGCGACGCCCCGAGTTCGGCTTGTTAAATATCCCAAAAGACAGGCCCAAGCTGCCGCACGAGGCCTTTCCGGGATTGCATCTGCCCACGTATAATGTCGATCGGGGCCGTTTGGAGAACTACCTGTTGGAACGCTGTCGTGAAGCCGGCGCCGAAGTTCTCGATGGCTGCAAGGTCGAAACGTTGAATCTGGGCAATCCGCACGAGCTTGAGACCAACCCCGACCTTCCTTTAGAAAAAGAAAAAGGAAGATCGGGGCGTTCCAAGCTGCGCGCTCGCTGGGTGATCGACGCAACCGGCCGCGCCGGGATTTTAGCACATCAGTTGAAGCTTAGGCAATATGAGGGACATCAAATCAACGCGGCATGGTTTCGGTTGGGTGGCCGAATCAATCCGGATCACTGGACCAAGAATGAGGCTTATCATAGCCGAACGCTTCCGCAACTGCGTTGGCGCAGCACGAATCACTTGATGGGCCCGGGCTACTGGATCTGGCTTATCCCGCTGCAAAATGGAGGCACGAGTGTGGGTATCGTAGCTGATCCCGACCGGCATCCCCTCGATCGGATCAATCGCTTTGAACGGGCGCTGGCTTGGCTGCGAGATCGCGAGCCTCAACTGGCCGAGGTCGCCGCTTCGCTCGAGCGCCTGGACTTTCGGGTGTTGAAGGCGCAGGCGTATTTCTCCCGGCGCGCGCTCTCGGTTGATCGTTGGGCCCTCTGCGGTGAATCCGGCTTTTTTGTCGATGCGCTTTATTCACCGGGTGGAGATTTCATCGCGGTGGGAAACACCCTCGCGACTCAGATGATCGCAGCCGACTGCGCCGGAGATCGCTTGCGATTAGCCACTCTTGCCAGATTTGGCGAGCAGTTGCTCAACGGCATGTTGCAGCATTATATAGGCCTCTATCGTGGCAGCTACCAGTGGATGGGGAGGCCCGGTGTCATGCTACAAAAGGTGGCATGGGACATCGCGGTGTACTTCGCTTACAACGTTCTGCTCTTTTGCAACGGCCGTTTCTGCGATCCAGATTTTCATCGCACGATTCGGCAGGAAAACGCGCGACTGGAGAGTTTGCAACAGCTCATGAGGTATCGTTTCAAAGCTCGGGCTGCTGCTGAAAATGGCTCTTACTCCGGCCGCTTCATCGACCAAACTTATGTCGAGCCGATTATGTCGCTTTATCGCTCAAGCGATGGCCGCCTAGACGCTGAGGCCCTCAAAGCCCGGTTGGGAGAAAATTTAAAAATCTTGGAGCGCTTCGGAAACAACATTGAGGAGCTTGTGGCATGAGACCTCACGCGGACCGGCTCAGGGAGCGACTGCCTCGAATGCTACCCGAGGTTCCGCCGCCGTCGTTCCCCGACGCGCATCCTGAGATCGGATTGCTCCTGGCGCGAGCGCGTGCGGCCTTCTCACAGGGATTTCAGGAAGTTTTGCATGCTCCGCCTGAAGCCCTTCCCCAACTGCTACGCGACGAGCCATTTCAAACGCGCGGCTTTGCCCTCGAAGGCGCGGCCATGTCGGCAACTCTGCTTGATGAGTTCGGCAGCGCTCCCGGCGGCATGCTGAAAGCCTTGCTTACGGACAGATCAATGACGGAACACATTCTTTGCGCCATTGGCGTTGGATGGGCGAGCGCCCGACTCGGCAGAAACGCTGCTTGGTCGCCGCCCGAGATTCACTCGCAATATCTGAGCGCAGTGGCGGACGGCTATGGTTTTCATCAAGGCTTCTTTCATTCACATCGGTTCGAAGGCCGAGGATTTCCCACGGAAAAGGGCGAAGTGAGTAAACCCTACGACGTCGGACTCGGCCGCGCTTTATGGTTCTTCCATCTCGGTCGCGTCGAGCCGATTGTACACGTCATCGACGGCATGCCACTTGATCGGCGCATACATTTCTGGCGGGGCCTCGGCGCCGCCTGCGCCTTTACCGGTAGCATCGAATACGCGGCAGCAAAGTTGGTTGTGGCCGCAGCAGAATTTAAAAGTCACTTTTGCGCGGGAATAGAGACAGGCACTCAGCTTCTAAGTGCCCTCGCCCCTCAAACCTAAGGAAGAGTTATGATGAAAAGAGCTTTGTTATTTCAAAGTGTCATCAGGTGCCATCGCTTCCTAGTTAGCGCCCGCGCGAGTCAGAAGTTTATAGTAGCTCATTAACAAAAGAGGGAGTGATAAATGGAAACTTACAAGATAGAACTGATCAGTCGTCGTAAGTTTCTGATAGTTGCGATAGTAGGTACTACAGCCATTGCAGCAGCACCCAAGACGTTTCTTTCTACGAGAAAACGCCACAACGTGTTATTCATTATGGCTGATGACCTGGGGTATGGTGATCTGAGCAATTTCGGAAGGCCGGATTATCACACCCCTCATTTGGATCGATTAGCAAATCAGGGTGTCCGATTCACGAACGCATATGCTGCCGCCCCGCTTTGCACACCAACACGGTGCGCCTTTATAACGGGACGATATCCGGCGCGGCTTCCAATTGGCCTTAAAGAACCATTGGAGTTTGGAGATAACAGTGTTGGGCTGCTTCCAGATCATCCCACTATCGCATCGCTTTTGAAGGACGAGGGTTATGAAACAGCCTTGGTTGGGAAATGGCATTTAGGTTATCTTCCCGAATATGGCCCTAATCAGCATGGATTTAATGAATTCTTTGGAATCCTGAGCGGCGGTGTTGACTACTTTACCCACAAGGATGCGCTTGGGAAACTGGATCTGTACGAAAATCTTGAGCCGGTGGAGCGCAATGGTTACATTACCGATCTTCTCACAGAACGTGCAGTTGACTTTATTTCACGACGACGCGATCGCCCGTTTTATCTCAGCCTCCATTACACCGCGCCCCATTGGCCATGGGAAGGGCCAGGAGATGAGCAGGTCAGCAGATCATTGAAAAACTTTGGAGATGGAGGGTCGCTTAAAGTCTTTGCTGCGATGATGAAGAGCTTGGATGACGGGGTTGGAAGGGTGATGAAAGCTTTGAGCGACGCCAAGCTTGACCGTGATACCCTGATCATATTTACCAGTGACAACGGAGGCGAACGGTTCTCTTACAATTGGCCTCTTTCGCGTCAAAAGGGAACGCTTTGGGAAGGTGGTCTGCGAGTCCCTGCCATCGTTCGCTGGAAGGGCGTCGTTCCTGCCGGTCATTACACAGAGCAAGCTGCGATTACTATGGATTGGGCAAGCACAATCCTCTCGGCAACACAAACAAAACCGGAGGTTAATTACCCGTTTGACGGCGAAGATCTGCTTCCAATATGCAAAGGCGAACGTGCCATATATGATCGAACGCTTTTTTGGCGCACCAGCAAACAGGATGCAGGGCGCAGTGGAAAGTGGAAATATCTAAAAGGTTCGAAAACTGAACATTTGTTTGATCTATCAAACGATCCAGGAGAAAAAGTAGAATTAAAGGAAACATATCCGGATATACTTGCGCGACTTCGCACTGAATTTCAAAAGTGGGAGTCGCAAATGCTGCCGAGACCGTTAGAAGGTCATGTCGAAGAATAGGAGAATTGTCGTAATGCCTCACTCACGGGGGAAAAATGTAGCGCAGTCATCCTGACTGCAGACAAGATGTCTGCGCTACGCCCCCGTCACTGAGGTATTACGAATTGCCACCAGGCTTTCCCCCGCGTCAGCAACCGTGAGAATAACTAAAGTCTGCTTTCTGAAATTCTTGATGTCAACATAAGGAGGTCAACGAGTCAAGCCTTTTTTTAGTTGAAATTTCAGATGGCTCCAATCGTCCGGCTCCTACCCGACAGGGCGGGAACTGAATGCGACGATTTAAAGCTTGAGTTCGCGTTGTAGGGCTTGTCGCAAGAGCG